>JGI12270J11330_10001938_pt1 | contig 15260 bp, 19 predicted proteins | sample PeaSoiMetSII2010_FD_11330 | JGI IMG/M metagenome (IMG submission 11330)
CGGGTTGAGCGGCGGGACGATGCTCACCGATTCCCGGAGGGTACGTTGCCGCCAGCGCCATGCGGAAGACGTCGCTGCCGTCGTTCTCGTATTTAGCGCGGACGCCGGCGGGATCCCAGTCATCGACCTGACCGTTCGGTGTGGCGCGTAGCAGATTCCATGGATTGAAGGCGCGGGCCTCTTTCGCAGTGAGCTCGCGCGACAATGTGAAGGTGTGAGGGCCGAGGATGCTGTCGTAGATGACGGCGGGCTTGCCGCTCGCGTCCTTCGTCTCATAGGTGAGCGAGTAGAGATTTTGCCGCACGGGTGCTTTCCAGACCATCCATGCTACGGGAGATTTTGGCGTGTTGACGGGCATGGTGCAATAGATAAGCGCGACGGGATTGCGAAAGCCTTTGTAGAACTCCAGGCCGCGCGCTGCTTTGAAAACGGTGTTGATGAAAGCGATTCCCGAGGACGACATGACGCCGTTGCCGGTGGGGAAATACACTTCGGAATCTTCCCAGACGCCGGTGTTGCCGCCGCCGATGAAATCGTCGGTGCCTTCGACATAGACATTGGTGAAGTAGGAGCGAGTGGTGCGGATGAACAGGGTGTCGAGGCGGCCGAGAAAGGCGACGTGCGAATAGACGTGCTTGTCCCCATCGGCCTGCAGAGCCACGGCCTGCGTGATGACCGGCGAGCGCATCTTGAGGTCTTTTGAAGCATCGCCGGGATAGTCGTAGTCGAGATTGCAGTAGTTCACCAGCGTGAGATTCATCATGGTGAAGCCGGTGGCGTTGACCATGAAGATGTAGCCGTTGTTCGACGCGCCTTCCTTGTTGCCGCGGTTGTCGGCGAGGACCACGTTGCGGCGGTCGTTGGTGAGGCCGAGCAGCGTGATGTAGTTCTTGGTGATGGTCATGCTCGCTTCGGTTTCGCCGCCGCGGAGAAAGTAGACGTCGGGCTTGATGCCGATCACGGTCGGGTGGTCGGGCGTGCCAGCGGGCGCGACGGCGTAGGCTGCCTGGAGAGTCCTGAACTTTTTCTGCGCGGGGTCATCCTGCGACAGGGAACTGTCGACGAGGTAGTCGTAAGCATAGGCTTGGGTATCGAAGGGGACGCCGGTATAGCCGTTGTAGGGCTCGCCGCGCATGTTGTCCNGCGCGCGCACGGTGGGGCCGGCGAAAACGATCATGAATAAAGCGAAAAGAACTCCCCAACGGCCGCGATGGTTCTTCATGGAGTCACCTCGTTTTCGTGGTCAGACCACCCGGCAAAACGATAGTGGGGCCGCAGCGGGAATGTCAATTCAAGAATTCCGGGGCACAAATTCCGGCGTTTCAGGTGGAGTCGGTCAGAAACCTTCAATCACGTCAGCGACAAGTTGCCGGGCAAAGTCTCGCGACAGGCGTTGCAGGGCGGCGGGATCTTCCTGAAGGAAAGTAGGCAGATTGGTGGTGGACTGGTATTGCTGGCGGAAGACGTAGTTGTTGTTCCGGTAGAGAACTTTGCCGTCTCTGGCGTTGAGCGTGACGGACGCCACGATGGTGATGATGAAGCTTGACGACTGCTGCGTGGCGACGTTGTAAGTGAGCGGCACGGTGGATTGCTTGAGGATGGTTCCGTGCAGCACGGCGTCGGCATCGGCGGCATCTTTGGAGACGATGCGAAAGTGGGTGCGTGCCGCGAATTCCTGAATGACCGCTTCGGTCATCGCAGTTTCGGCGCCGCTTGAGTCAGCGTGGGTGGCGAAAACCGGCACGGCAAGCGTCTTTACATCGGGAGGCAGATGCGTGGCAGCGCCCAAAGTGTGGTAGCCGCAGCCGGTGACGGCAGCGAATAGCGCCGCAAGCCCCAATGCAAAGAATCGGCGAGTCATGCTCAACCCAGTATAGAAGCGCGGAGCATTGGAAGAACGAATGCCGCTGCGGGTCTGCGCGCGCGGGTCGTTGCCGAAGGTCAGAGGTTTTTCCGAAAATGGACGCATCGGTCGACAACTTCAAATCCCAGCGCGGCGTGCGCGCGGTCTGATCCGACTTCAGTGATCAGCGCGTCTGAAGCCATCTCGGTGCAGCCCTGCGCCCGGGCCCAGTCCTCGGCTGCTCGCATGAGGGCGCGGCCGATTCCGCGTCCACGGTGCCCGGGGCCGACAAACCATCCCTCGACAAAACCAACCGCATGCGCGGTGTCGCAGCCGTCGGCGTGTGAGCGCAGACCGGCATCGAGAAAGCCGACCAGTGCTCCGTCTTCGCTTTGCGCGACGAAGACGACTGCCGGAAGGGTGCCGGACATTCCTGTGGACATGACGGCGTCGAGTTCCTGCGCTTGCTCCTCAACGGAGCTGCCAGGCCATAGCTGTGTGCGCATCGCGACGATCTGATCCCGATCGCCCTTCTTCGCCAGCCGAACAGTATGCATCACGCGCCTCCGTTTCTTAAACCCACGCTGTCGCCAGTCTGCCCAGCCCGGGCGACGGCAGCTTGAGGCCGTCGGCCGGCCCGTCTCCACGATTCGCAGTGTAAACGAGTACTTATACTGGAAAGAATGACGGCGCCATCCCAGGATTCCTCTTCGACCAGCGCGTTGCCGCGCTGCATTGTGCTTACGGGTTTCATGGGCTCGGGCAAGACGACAGTGGGCCCGCTGGTGGCGCGGCGGCTGGGCTGGAGTTTTGTGGATGTAGACGATGTGATTGCGGCCGAGGCGGGCTGCACGATTCCGGAGCTCTTCCGCCGGGACGGTGAGGCAGCTTTTCGCGAGCGGGAGCGGGCGACGATTGCGCGGCTGGCCGGCGGCGACGCGCTGGTCCTGGCCCTGGGCGGGGGCGCCATCGAAGACGAGGAAACGCGCACGCTGCTGCTCACGGCGCCGGATACGCTGATGGTTCACATGGAAGTTGAGCTGGCCACGACGCTGGCCCGGTGTGGCGGCACTGAGCATCTGCGGCCGGTGCTGGCCGACGAGGCGAACCTGGCCGACCGTTACGCGAGGCGGCTGCCGCACTATCGCACGGCGCATGTGTCGATTGCGGTGGATGCGCTGACGCCGGAAGAGGTGGCGGAGGCGATTGTTAAGGCTGCGTTGGGGCGGCCGGCCGACCCGCAAAATAACTGAACACGTTCAAAAAGTGCTTGACACGGATGCGGGCTTGGCGCATCCTAATTTTGAACATGTTCAATTCAATGACCAAGACGACATTGACCACCAAGGCCGAGGCAACCCGCGACCGCATCGTGGACGTGGCGCTGGACCTGTTCCGGCGCCAGGGCTTCGAGCAAACCACGATGCGCGAGATTGCGGCAAAGGCCGGGGTTTCGCTCGGGTCGGCCTACTACTACTTTGAATCGAAGGAAGACCTGGTGATGGCGTTCTACGAACGGGCCATGGAGGCGATGGCGCCGAGGATCGAGGCTGCGCTGAAAAGTGCGGTCAAATTCGAAAAGCGGCTGGAGGCGATTTTGTCGGTGAAGTTCAGCTATTTTCAGCCCAATCGCGCATTCCTTGGCGCCCTGTTCCGCCATGCCGCCGATCCCGAGAACCGGCTTTCTCCATTCAGCGAGGCGACGCGGCAGATTCGGGAGCGCGACCAGATGTACTTTGCGCAGGCCCTTGCGGCGTCGCGCGATGTGCGCGTGCCGGAGGATCTGGCTGGCCACATGCCGATGCTGCTTTGGCTTTACCAGATGGGGCTGATTCTTTTCTGGATCTACGATCGCTCGCCGGGGCAACGGCGAACGCGCGCGCTGCGCGAAAAGAGCCTGCCGCTGCTGGTGAGCGCCTTGAAGATGGCGCGGTTTTCGCTGCTCAAACCGCTGCGAAAGAAGGTCGTGGAACTGATCGTGGTTGTGGAAGGAGGGTAGACGCGTGATGGCGCCGACGATGATCAATCACAAGCTCATCCGTGCATCCATCGCGCTGGTCTGGCTCTACCAGGGCCTGTGGTGCAAGGTGCTGGGCGGCGCTGCGCATCATCAGGCGGTGGTTTCTGCCGTGCCGTTCATTGGTCCGGCGGCGAGCCGCGCGGTGGTGATCGCATTGGGCCTGATGGAGTGTGGAATCGCCGCCTGGGTGCTTTCGGGCTGGCAATTGCGCAAGGCCGCGGTGGCACAGACGGCATTCCTTGTGGGCATGAACGCCGCGGGGCTGATCTGGGCCTGGCGCCTGCTTCCCGACCCGGCCGGCATGCTTCTGCAGAACTTCGCATTTGTGCTTCTGATCTGGATTGCAGCGGAGGTGCAGCCTCATGTGGCGACCGCATGACCTCGAGCAAACGACGTGGCGGAAAGGGCCTTTCAGGGCGCGACCGATGGGCCTGATCTTTGGGCAAACCTATGAGGATCCGGGGATCGAGCTCGAGACCTTCGCGCCGCGCAGCCGGGTTTTTTCGATCGCAGGGGCGGGATGCACGGCACGCGCGTTGGCTACGGCAGGGCATCGCGTGACGGCCGTGGACATCAACCCGGCACAACTCGCTTACGCTGAGGCAGGGGATGCCGGAAGGCTGGCGCGCATGGGGGCGGCGGAACGTTTGCTCGGGTTTGGCCGCGAGCTTGCGCGGTTGGCCGGCTGGAGCCGCGGCAGGCTGGAAGCGTTTCTTTCACTTTCAGATTGCGGCGAGCAGGCGGATTTCTGGGATCGCGAGCTCGATACTGCCAGGTGGCGTCTTGCCGTGGACACGCTGCTGGCTCCGCGGCTTTTGAGCCTTTGTTATCGCAGCCCGTTCCTCAGATCGCTGCCGAGGGATTTTGGACCGCGGGTTCGGCAACGGCTGCGGCGCGGTTGGGCCAGTCACTCCAATAGCCGCAATTCATTTGCCGCGTTGCTGCTGATGGGGAGATCGCTTCCGGAGCCGGGCGCCGCGATATCGCCGATCCGGTTTGTGTGCGCCGACGCGGCGGAATTTTTGGAGAGCTGCCCGGCGGGAACGTTTGAGGCATTTTCGCTTTCGAACATTGGCGACGGAGCGTCGCCGGAGTATTTGCAGCGCTTGCAGGCGGCCGTGGAGCATGCATCGGCTCCAGACGCTGTTGTGGTTTCGCGCAGCTTTCAAGAGCCAGGCGCCGGAATGGCCGGAAACCGAGCCGGCCTCGACCGTTCGTTGCTCTGGGGAGTGGTGGATGTGAGACCGGTGGGGATTTTCGCAGGAGGCGTGCCATGCTGCACCTGCTGAGGCGGCATCCGATTTCGGTCGCGGCATTCTTCCGCCATTCGCTGGTGCTGACGTACGCGCTGCCACCGGAAATTCTTGCGCCGCTGATGCCGGAAGGGCTGGTGCTCGACACGTTTCGGGGCTATGCGTTTCTGGCGATCGCGCTGGTCGAGACGGAGCATCTGCGGCCCAGCGTTCTTCCTGCGTTTCTGGGCCGGGCTTTTTTCCTCAGCGGGTATCGCATCTTTACGCGGCTCGGGCGCGGCGCGCAGTCGAAGCGGGGCCTGAAGATTCTGTGCAGCGATACGGACCAGGAGTGGATGGTGCGCGCGGGGAATCTGCTGACGCATTACAACTATCGCCTGTGCCGGGCGGCACTGAGGGATTGCGGGAACGAGATTCACTGGACGGTTCGGACGGAGGGTTCGGAGGCCGATCTGGAAGTGGTTGCGCATTTGGCGGGCGCGCCGGGCGCGCTGCCAGAGGGATCATCCTTTGCCACGATGGCCGAGGCGCGGCGATTTGCCGGTCCGCTGCCGTACACCTTCGAATACGAAGAGCAAACGCGCTCGATCATCGGCATTCTCGCGGAGCGGCAGACGTGGGATCCGCAGCCGGTCGCAGTCGAGGTGCGGCGAAACACGTTTCTTGAGCGGGAACCGTTCTGCCGCGCAAGGCCGATTCTGGCTAACGCCTTTCACGTGCGGGATGTGCCGTATCGCTGGCAACGCGGGAGGAGGCTGACATGAGCACAACAATGACGCGAGGCCCGTACCAGGGCGTCGTGCAGATTTTGCAGTTCAACTGGCGGATGTATGCGGCAACGACCGCAGCGCTGGTTGGTTGCTGGATTGCGGCGGTGCTTCTGCCTGCAACGGGCCGCATCGCGCTGTTAATTGCGTCGGCGCCGGCGGCGCTCTGGCTGGCCACGTCACTGGCGGTCTCGCATTATGTTTACGATCGTTTCCCGCTCTACGATCTGCGCTGGCTGGAGTGCGCGCTCGTGCGGACGCCGCGGCGATGGCTGAATGTTCACTCCGGGTGGGACGAGACGAGCGAGTTGCTGGATAGCGTTTTTCCCGGGGCGGACGGGCAGACGGCGGACATCTTTGATGCGCAGGTGATGACCGAGCCCTCCATACGGCAGGCGCACCGGTTGAATCGCGGCACGATGAAAGCCAAGCAAACGCGCTACGATGCGCTGCCTTTTGAGGCCGGCACGTTCGATGCGGCATTTGCGATTTTTGCCGCGCACGAGTTGCGCAGGCACGATCAGCGCGTGCAGTTGTTCCGGGAGATTGCGCGCATTCTCGCTGCCGGCGGCGAGTTCGTGCTGATCGAGCACGCGCGGGACTGGCGGAATTTTCTGGCATTCGGGCCCGGGTTCCTGCACTTCTTTTCTCCACGCGCGTGGCGAAGCGTGGCGCGGGGTGCAGGGCTGATCGTTCGCACCGAGTTCAGGATGACGCCATTTGTGCGGGTGTATCTGCTGAGGAGGCCGCAATGACGCTCGTGATTCATTTGCAATTGGTTGGCGCGCTGCTGGTGATTCTTGGGGTGAGCCACGCTTTCTTCAATCGCTATTTTGGATGGGAGCAGGAGCTGGCCGGAGTTTCGTTGCTTACGCGCCGAATCTTTTTTGTGCATTCGTTTTTCATTGCATTAGGCGTGACGCTGGCGGGAGTGATTTCGTTGTTTTACGCCAGGGCCTTGCTTTCGCCGAGCGCGCTCAACAGCGCAGTGCTTGCGGGGATGGCCGCCTTCTGGCTATGCCGGCTGCTGGCGCAGATCTTTACTTACGACGCGGCCATCTGGCGCGGCAACCGCTTTCGGACATGGATGCATGTAGTGTTTTCGGCGCTCTGGTGCTATGTGACGGGGACGTACGGCGTCGCGTTGATCAGCGCCTGGGGCCGGCGTTGAATCGAGGTCTGGTGGCGGCGCAGCGTTGAAGATTTCAGGAGAAGTGCTCCCAACCTTGAGGGTCGAGGGGTTGCAGGCCGCGAGCGGTGATCAGCCTGATCATGGGCTTGCCTGCGCGGCGACGGAGAATGCGGCCGATCTGCGTGACTGGGACGCCTCCGATTTTGCGCGGTATGCGCGCGGAATTTGGAGCGGTAAACAGGAGCTCATAGTCTTCGCCGCCGTGAAGAGCCTGTTGAAGCGTGGCCGCGGGATGGATGGGCAGGGAGGCAGCAGATACTTCGGCGGTGACGCCGGACTTCTCGCAGAGATGCGTGAGATCGGTGGAGAGACCATCGCTGAGGTCGATGGCTGCGGTTGCACGCGAAGGCTTCGCGAGCCAGAGGCCTTGCGCGATGCGGGGCTGAGGGTAGAGGTGCGGCTTGAGCATCGTTTGGAAACGGGCGGGAATGCGCAGAGGCATCTGATGTGTGCGGGTTCGGCGATGTGCCGGCGCCGATTGCATAAGGCGGGCAAGTCCAGCGGCGGAGCCTCCGAGGCTGCCCGTGACATAGAGCAAATCGCCGGGGCGCGCTCCGGCACGGAGGAGCGCTTTTCCGCGCCGCACTGCGCCGGCGAGGACAATGTCGGCGACGACGATGGGCGATTCCGCGAGGTCGCCACCAGCCAGCGGGGTTTGATGCGCCGCAGCGAGCGAAAGAAATCCATCGAGAAAGAGGTCAAGCCAGGGCTTACGCCGTTTTGCTTTTTGGAGGAGATTGCGAGGCAAACCAAGTGAAAGAAAGGCGGCGATGGGGCGCGCGCCCATGGCGGCGAGATCGCTGAGGCCGCGAGCGAGGGTGCGATGGCCGATTGCTTCGGGAGGGTGAAATTCGACGCGAAAGTGATGGCCGTCGATCGAAAGATCGGTGGTGACGGCCATTTCTTCTCCAGGCCGCAAGCGGAGCAGGGCGCAGTCGTCGCCGATGCCCAATTGCAGCCGGGGATTGCGCATTTGCGACGAACGGGCGCGAATGCCGGCCAGGAGGGCTAACTCGGTTTCTCTCCCGGAACCCCGTCTCTGGACGGATTTTGGCCGCATGCCAAGAGGATAGGGCATGACACGGCGGAGGTGATTCGTCGGCTTCAAAAAGGACCGGATTGAGGGCCGGGATTTCGGTGGAAAAATCGTTTCATTCGGACCACATAACGGAACGCAAACTGGATGGATCGAAGGTAACCTGATGACCTGCGGTCAATGGCCGATCATGGAAGAGGAGGCATTCGCGGCTTGCGTCTTCTTTTTGATTCGAAGTGAGTTATGTGGGGACAGCTGCGTGGTTTGGGGACACATCGGGCGGCCGGCTGGCTGGTTACCTGTGGGTTTTCTGATTGACCGGCCGAGGGGGTTCTGTTACGCTTGCCTCACGTTCTCGCATCTACGCCATAATGGGCGTCATAGTAAGGTTGTTGTGTGGGCGTGAAAGCCACGCATGATCCACTTTCCCCCGATTTGGACCCATTCCGTGCTGGCGGGTCGCCGGGGACTGCAGGCGACTGATGTTACGTAAGCGATACTACATACTTTTCGTAGCAAGAGATGAAGATGGGCAACTGCGGAAGATTTCGCTTCCGCTGAAGTATGCGTACGCGTTCGTGGCGGCGGCAATTGTGGGAGCATTCACGATTGTGGGCCTGGCCGGTTCCTATACACGCATGCTGCTGAAAACCGAGAGCTACAACCAGGTACGCGCGGAGCGGGAAACGCTGCGGCAAAACTACCAGCGCATGGCCGAGATTGCGCACAACCGCGGCGTGCAGGTGGCATCGCTTGGCGCGCTCGCGAACGAAGTAACCGCTCTCTACGGATTGCGGCAGAACCGGCTTGAAGCAGCCAAGACTCCCGCGCAGGCGACTGCAGCGGCGGCCGCCGCGATCACACCGGCAACGCTGATGCAGACCGACGACCCCAGCCAGCAGCAGGTGACCAACTCCATTGACGCGTTTTATGCGCTACGCCAGGAAGCGATGTCAGGCGCGGTTTCGCGGGCTCTGGAAAGCGGATTGACGCCGAATTTCAACGGCGATTGGACGGAACTGGCCGATGCGCCATCGATGTGGCCGTTGGAAGGCCGCGTGGCCTCGAGTTTTGGCGAGCGTGAGGATCCGATCAACGGCGAAGGCGCATTCCATACGGGGATCGACATCGACGCTCCCTATGGAACGCCCGTGCGAGCAGCGGCGGACGGCGATGTGAGCGGGGCATCGATGGGCGCGGGATACGGGCGCGAAGTGGTGCTCGACCATGGCCACGAGGTGCGGACCGTCTATGGGCATCTTTCCGCGATTGCCGTTGTTCCCGGACAACGCGTGACGCGCGGGCAGGTGATCGGGTACGTCGGCGAGTCAGGCCGCGCCACGGGGCCGCATCTTCACTACGAAGTGCGCGTGCACAATGTGCCGGTGAATCCGTACAAATATCTGCACGTGACCTATGAGCAGGCCGCCAACCTCGACCAAGGTTCGGCTTCAGGACAGTAAGAGAGATATTGCGATGTGAAAACGGCTCCCTTTGGGGAGCCGTTTTTTGTTGGCGGAATTCAGAATCAATGGCCCACTTCGATGAGCTTGATGCGACGGAGCTGTTTCCGTTTCGCGTGTCGCGCCTTGCCTTCGCCTGCCTGCGCGAATTCGCGTTCGAGCGTTGCGTGGTATTGTGGCAGGTGTTCGATTAGGGGAGAATTTACGTGCCAATTCGCTTCAGATTCCTTGCCATTCTGATTGCATTTGCCATTCCGGCATTAGCGCAAGACCGCGCCGCTGATCTCAAAGTCGCGTTTGCGCGCGCGCAGCATTTGAAACATGGCATCAATGCATCGGGCTGGTTCGCGCAGTGGTCGGATTACTCTGACAAGCACCTCGACACCTACACCGACGATGCAGACATTGCTCTGATCGCAAAAATGGGCTTCGATCACGTGCGGCTGAGCATCGACGCCGAGCCGCTGGCGAGGTCGATGTCGCATTACCCGGGCGCGAGCAATGATTTTCTGACGCGGCTCGACCATGCGGTAGACACCATGCTGGCCAATAAGCTGGCGGTGATCATCGACGTTCATCCTACCGACGACTACAAGCGTCAACTGGGCACAAGTAACGATGCCGTCGAGCGTTTCACCATGATGTGGCGGCGGCTGGCGGCGCATTACGCCGATCGCGATCCCAACATGGTCGTCTTTGAAATTCTGAATGAGCCGGAGCTCAGCGACGGTTACCGCTGGGCAGGAATCCAGGCGCACGTGGCGGAGGCCATCCGCGAGGCCGCGCCCCACCACACCATCGTTGCCGAAGGAACGATGTGGGCCGACATCTGGGACCTCGTTGGTCTCGAGCCGCTGGCCGACGGCAACGTGATCTACAACTTCCACTTCTACGAGCCCCACGAGTTCACGCACCAGGGAGCGACGTGGAGCGTGCCCTATTGGAGCTTGACGCACGGCGTGCCTTATCCGCCGCCGGAAGGCTCGATGCAGGAGATAATTAACGAGGTCCCCGACGCGGTCGATCGGTACTCCATGCAGAAGTATTTTCTTGACGGCTGGGGCGCGCATCGCATCCAGGTGATGATGGACGATGCCGCGTCCTGGGGGCGCCAGTATCATGTGCCGGTCATCTGCGACGAGTTCGGCGTGATCCGCGGCTGGCCCGGCCACGGTCCCGATCCCGAATCGCGATCGAACTGGATTCGCGATGTGCGCACCGCGCTCGAGGCAGACGGCATTGGATGGGCGATGTGGGACTATCGCGGCGGATTCGGCGTGGTGACCAAGCAGGACGGCCAGCCGGCGCAGGTGGATGACGCGGTGGTGAAGGCGCTGGGGCTGAACGAGAAGCGGTGAGCAAGGGAGCAAGGGAGCGAGGGAGCGGGTCAGCAGTCCGCGAGGAGGGTGGAATATGTCCGCGTTCTGGCAAGCGACCGCATACCTGCTCGTGGGTTTGCCTGCGGTTGCTCAGTCGCAAGCATTTGCAAAGGTCACGATTAGACCCGCTCGCTCAGCCGACGCGCGCAACATGCGCATGCAAATACTGCCTGACGGCGACCTGATTGCGCATGCGGTCCCTGTGGTTACACTTTTGAGTTTCGCTTACGACGTGCCGGTGAACCCTTCGCCGCGTCTTTCTCCTCTTCCCGAGTGGACTCTTCTTGAGCGGTACGATATCGAAGCGAAAGCGACTGCCAACGCCATTCCTCCCGATCTCGCGGGCAGCGAAGTGCGAAGCCGAATTCAGCAAATGATCCGCGGATTGCTCGCCGATCGTTTCAAACTCGTGCTGCGAGTCGAGAAGAGAACAATGCCGGTTTATGCTCTCACCGTAGCCAGCGGTGGTCCGAAGCTCCAGAAGTCAGACATCACCGGGAAGGATTGCGTCTTCGATAGCGACCAGGAAGGTTGCCATCACTTTGTTTCAGGCTTCGGCCATCCGTTGAATGCAAAAGCCATCGATATGGACGATCTTGCCCATTACATCGGGAACTGGACGGATTTGCCGGTCGTGAACCGCACGGAGCTCAGCGGGCTGTTCACCGTAAACACGGGAGGCTGGCTGCCGATGCGGCTGCCCCCTCCCCCACCGAACGCCACGCCGGAGGAGAACCACTTCGCCGGCCTGCCCACCATCTTCACGGTTCTGGGCGAGCGGGGACTCGAACTGAAGCGGCAAGAGGACGTTCTGCCGGTGTACACGGTGGAGCGGATCGAGCGCCCGGCCGCCAACTGACGAATACGCTCTATTGCGCGCGGCTCAAACCGACATGTGATTCCAATCACCGACTCTGAGGGAAGGAATAGCCGACACTCAGTCTCGGAAGTATGAAGCATCTGTTTCAATCCGTGGCGGTTCTTGGTGCGCTGCTGGCGCCGCCCGCTCTGGCAGCTCCGAATTACGAGGCCCAGGAGCACCTTTCAAAGAAGCAACTTACCGCGCTCGTTGCCTGTGCTAAAACGCCAGCTGAGCATGAGCGGATTGCTGCCTACTATCGCGCTGAATATGAGCGCCTGTCGGCCGAAGCAGACCATCATGCAGACATGGCCGGAAGATTTCTGAGCAACCCCGCAACCAATAATGACAAGTCGGCGCGTGGAACCGTGAGTCATTGCATATCGATGGAGCGGAACCTCAGATCGAAGTCGGCGAAAGCGCGCGCAATCGCGGAAGAGCACAAGCGCCTAGCCCAGGCGGCAGCGCAACAGTAGACATTTCCATTCATCGGAACAAAGCAGCGTCGATCGGTTCTAGCGGATCGGCTGGGCGGTTACGAGGCGCTCGGCGACCGATTCGATGATCTGTTCGTGCACCTCGTCGATGGAGAGGTCGCCCTCGATGAGAACCACGCGATCGGGCTCGCGGCGGGCGATCTCGTGATATTTCTCCCAGACGCGGCGATAGAAGGCATCCTTCTCGGACTCAAAGCGGTTCTCGTCCTTGCCGGTTTCCGCTTCCACTCGGACGTTGCGGTGCCGGGCGCGGGCAAGTGAGACCTGAAAACTGGGCAGGAGCAGGAGGGTGAGATTGGGCTCGAGGCCGCCGCAGATGAGACGGTGCAGATCTAGCACGACCTCGGAGCCGATTTGACGGCCGCCGCCCTGGTAGGCCTCAGTGGAATCGGTAAAGCGATCGCAAACGACGATTTTGCCGGCGTCGAGAGCCGGCTGGATGACTTCGGCGATGGCCTGCGCACGGTCGGCAAACATGAGAGCCATTTCGGTCATGGGGGCGACGGCAGCGGAGCGGGAGTCGAGAAGGATCTCGCGAATGCGGTCGCCTGAGGCCGTGCCTCCGGGCTGGCGAAGGACGACGGGCTCCATGCCGCGGCGGGTGAGCCATGCCGCCAAGCGCTTGATCTGCGTGGTCTTGCCGGACCCGTCGAGCCCCTCGAGCGTGATAAAGACACCGCGCGGCATGGAATGAGGATAAAGCAGGGAGCAGGGGACGGGGAACAGGGAGCTAGGGAATAGGGCTTAGGGAATAGGAACCAGGGCCTGAAATTGCCGGAACTCGAAGTTGCTGGACCACTGACATATTTGCCGATCTGTGTTACAAGTGAGGGAATTCCCCAAAACTGATCTGGATTCAGGCCGCGAAGGTCCGTTTCCTGCTGGAGTGGAATATGCGTTCGTCTGTCATGCTCAAGTTCATTGTTTGCGTCCTCCTGCTGGGTGCTCTGCCGGCCAGCCGGCTCATTGCGCAAAACCTCACGCTGGAGGGCCAGACGGGCGGCTTCCTGACACCGACTGCTTACGTGGTGTACATGGAGAAAGGGCAATTCTTTTCGCATCCGGCTATCGGCGTCCATTTCATCGACGCTTCGGCGGTGATCGGCAAGATTGAAACGTTCAGCATCACCGAGGGCTTCGCCAACCGGGCAGAGGCGGGCTACACCCGCAGTGTTCATCAGTTTGGAGACCAACCGACGACGACGGCCACACCGCTTGGACTGAGCAACCTGTGGAACTATTCCGGCATGAACGTCTTTCACGGCAAGGTGGTCGCCTTGAAGGACGGGCAGTTTGGCGCGTGGGTGCCCGGTATTGCAATCGGCGGTGTGATCCGCACCAACGACCACTTTGTGTCGGGCGCGGCCAACAAAACGCTGACGGGAACAGACAAGTCGTACACCAACGGCGACGTGTACGTTGCCGTCACGAAGACCTGGGCGAAACCTCCTGTGCCGTTCCTGCTGAACCTGGGCTGGAAGGCGACCAATGCCACCATTTTCGGCATTGGCGGCCAGAGCACTCGTTTTGGCGGCCGGTTCTTTGGAGGTTTGGGAATTCCGCTGCCGCTCGGCCATGGGATCGTAGCGGTACCCTCGGCGGGATTTACGCAGGAGCCCAAGACTGCGGTAAATCTGAACACGCTGCTGAACGCGGCGCTTTACCAGTGCGAGGCGGCGCACGCCTGCAACCCTGCGTCGTACCCGCTGATGAGCGCGCATCTACCCACAACGCTGGACTATGCCGTGCGCGTGACGCAGAGGGACAAGCCGCACTTCGCATTTGACATTGGCGTGGGACAGGTGGCGGGCAACATCGGATCGATCTGGGTTGGAAATCCCTACTTCCCCGCGGTGGGGCCACCGATCGTGACCACGCCGGTGAACCTGCAGGCGCGCAGCATTGTGGGCATGGGACTTAGCTATCGCTATTAACACGTTTGCGGGTTAAGGGAAAGGGCACTTTCGTACAACTTCTTCGCCCTGGCGGGGTTCTATTGGCTTAGACTGAATGCGCCTCTTTTCAGGCAGCATTCAGCTCGAAAACTATAGGAGGTTCCCCCAATGCACGCACGAAATTTTTTGCGCCTGATGTTGGTGGCGTTGCTCGTTTCTTTTATTCCAATAGCCTCTCATGCAGCAGTGTTTGTAAGCGTCGGGTTTGCACCCCCGCCGCTGCCGGTTTATGTGCAACCGCCATGCCCGGAACCGGGCTGGATGTGGACTCCCGGCTACTGGGCGTATGGCCCTGACGGTTATTACTGGGTACCCGGCACGTGGGTGCCGGCGCCTTATGAAGGCGCACTTTGGACGCCCGGTTACTGGGGCTGGGGAGGCGGCCTGTACGCGTGGCATCCCGGCTACTGGGGACCGCACGTGGGCTATTACGGCGGCGTGAACTACGGATTCGGTTATATGGGCGTCGGGTTTGCCGGAGGTCTGTGGGTTGGGGGAGCCTTCCGCTATAACACGGCAGTCATGCACGTTGGACCTGGCATTCACAACGTGTACGTCGACAACACCATCGTCCACAACACTACCATCATCAACGACCGGCATGTAGCCTTCAGCGGCGGCCCGGGAGGCATCAACCATGCCCCAACCACCGAGGAGACGCGGTACTCGAATGAGCACCACATTGCGGCGACGTCATTCCAGGAGCAGCATCGGAACGCAGCGATGAGCGATCGGACATCCTACTTCAACAACAATCATGGGCGCCCGAATAATGCCGCTGTAGCGAGACCCATGGCAGCGCAGTCGCGGCCGATGAATCAAGGTGGCTTCAATCACGAGCCGAATGCAACTCCCCAGTATCATGGGAACCAGCAGGCGCAGCAGCCACACTATCAGCCGCAGCAACACAATCAGCCGCAGTTCCAGCAACACAACCAGCCGCAGCCCCATTACCAGCCGCAGGAACACCAGGCTCCGCAGCCGCATAACGGCGGG
>JGI12270J11330_10001942_pt1 | contig 15252 bp, 9 predicted proteins | sample PeaSoiMetSII2010_FD_11330 | JGI IMG/M metagenome (IMG submission 11330)
CGACCTGGTCGCTAGCGACCGGTCCCAGTGGCGTGTTCAGCAGCTTGCGTCTGGCGGTGGGGAAGATTGCGGTGGATCCGACCAACGCCAACATCGCCTATGCGGCCCTCAACGACTACGCCAACAACGACGTGTTCGGCACGAATACCGGGATCTATAAAACCACCGACGGCGGCACCACTTGGGCCAACGTGACTTCGGCCAATGGGCAAGACGCGGAATTCCCCTGGTCGGATGTGGTGGTTGACCCTAACACGCATACCACTATTTACGCAGCGCACGGGGAGCCGTTCGGCAATGGCGCCGCGAACGGGATTTATCGCTCCACCGACAGTGGCACTACCTGGACCCTGCTCGCCGGCGGCGCTCCCAGCGGGGCTACCACCGGGAGGTACGCGCTGGCGATCGCGCCTTCGGCTAGCACCAGCGGGAGCCATGTGCTTTACGTGGCCGTTGCCAGTCCGGTCAACTATGGACTTTTCGGCATGTACATCTCGAGCAACGCGGACGCGGCGAGCCCAACGTTCACCAAGTTGACTGCCACGCCAGACTTTCTGGGCGGTGGTAACGGAACTGGCCAAGGTTGGTACGACATCGCGATCGGCGTGGATCCGAAAAACGCCGCCGTCGTATACGGCGCGGGTCAGCTCACCTACTCGAGCAACACCGACCACGTAGTCGTGTCGACGACCAGCGGAGCCAGCTGGACCGATCTCACCACCGTCGGAGGCGTAGAGCCGCACACCGACAGTCATGCCATGGCCTTCGACTCCACGAGCAAAATGCTGCTGGGCAACGACGGCGGGATTTGGCGTTACGATCCCACCGGTCCGAGCTGGACGAATCTGAACGGCAACTTGACGACCATCCAATTCACGCAAATCGGCCTGCACCCGACCAGCAGCAGCACAGTCATCGGCGGCAGCCAGGACAACGGAACCGAGGCCTACTCCGGCACCGTGGTTTGGACCGAAGATGACGGCGGAGACGGCGGTTACACGGCGATCAGCCAGACGACGGGTTCGCCGGTTGGTTCGCGTTGGTACCACACCTACGCCGGTGGAGCGAGCTTTGAGCGCTCCGATAACAGCGGGGTTAGCTGGGCTGACAAGTCGGCCGGGATAAGCGCCTTGTTTGGCGCAGATTTCTACCCGCCGTTCCTTGTCGATCCGGCTAATGGAGACCACGTTTTGTACGGCACCGATGTCCTCAACGAGACCACCACGGCGGGCGATTCCTGGTCCCAGATCGGTGTCCCTGGGAGTGCTAACTTCAATAACAATGCCACCCCCGTGGACTCGATCGCGCTAGGGGGCGGGGGAGCGAACCCGGTGTACATCTACGCTGCTACTGGCGGAGATGGCGCCCCAAGCAGCCAGATTTTTGTCACCACCAACGATGGAGGTACCTGGGCGGAACGCGACACGGGGATCAGCGGCCACGTGCACGAGATCGATGTGGACCCGAACGACATCACAGGCCAGACGGCTTATGCCGTAATCAACACGTTCGGAGGCGGCAGCGGACAGGTTTTCAAAACCACCAACGGTGGAGGAAGCTGGACCAACATCAGCGGGAATCTGCCGCAGATACCGGTCTGGTCGCTGAAAGTGGATACGGACGCGAACCATACCGTTTACGTCTCCACCGAGACCGCGGGAGTCTTTTCCTCCACTAGTCCGTACTCGACCTGGACCACCTTCGGTACGGGATTGCCCAACGCCGAGGGAAAGGATCTGGAGCTGAACCGGTCCTTGCACATATTGGCGGTGGGCACCCACGGGCGCGGCGCATGGGAGGTTCTGACTTCTTCCCAGGCAGCCGCCGTGACCAACGTGACCTCGTCCACCGCCAACGGTACGTATGGTCTCGGAAAGGCGATTTCGATCCAGGTGACTTTCAGCGCCTTGGTCAACGTGACCGGCACTCCGCAACTGGCGCTGAACTCCGGCGGAACGGCCGGCTACGCTTCGGGTACCGGTACCGCCACCCTGACTTTCACGTACACGGTGGCGGCGGGACAGAACAGCGCCAAGCTGGACTACAGCTCGACGGGCGCGCTGACGCTCAACGGAGGCACCATCAATGACGCCGGCAGTAACCCCGCGGTCCTGACACTGCCCGCGCCGGGAGCCGCCGGGTCGCTGAGCGCAAACAAAAACATCGTGATCAACACTTCGCCGCCCACGATCGTATCGCTCACCCCGGTCAACGGAAGCGGTAATACGACCTTCACGGCGACGGTTTCCGATCCGCTCGGCTACAAGGACATCGACCTGGTCTATCTTCTGTTTAACACCAGCATCAACTTGCACTACGGTTGCCTGGTGGCCTACGACAACCAAAACAATTTCCTGCTGCTGTATAACGACGCCGGCACCGCGTTGGTGCCCGGGACGCTCACCCCTGGCGTCGGAACGGGAAAGCTGAGCAACACGCGCTGCCAGATCAGCGCGGCAGGTGCCAGCGTCAGCGGCGTAGGGAACAATCTTTCTTTCTCCGTGCCTATCACATTCCTGGGCGGTTTTATCGGAACCAATAACGAGTATCTGTACGCGGTCAATTTGGAATCCCAGAGCAACGGCGGCTGGTTACTGGAGGGAACCTGGGGCGGCAATCCCGACGTCGCTCCGACCATTCCAACGAGCCAGTTCAGCGGCACGGGATCGCCACACACGTTTAGCTTCGCCTTCTCAGATACGAGTTCGGGCGAGAATATCAGTCTGGCCTACGTCGTGTTTGCCGAAAATCTGACTTTGACTAACGGATGCGTCCTGGCGTATTCCTCAGGCGCGAACTTGATCTACCTGTTGAATAATGCCGGTACGGGATTGGCGGGGTCGATCACGCCCGGCCAGGCCGGTACGGCTTCCAACAGTCAGTGCACCATTGCCAGCGGCGGCACGGTTACGGTGGCAGGAGCGAGTCTAACAGTTCCAGCGACCGTTACCTTCGGAGCCACCTTCGGCGGACTGAAGAATGCATGGGGCTACGCGCTCAGTTCAGGGGGTAGCAACAGCGGTTTCGTGCTTATGGGCTCATGGTCGGCTGCGGCGAACGTCGCTCCGGGGACGATCACGGAAACACCGCCGTCGGGCTCTGGTGACGGCCCCTACACGTTCTCGGTCACGTACTCGGATGCCAATGGGTACTTGGATTTGGAAGATACGTACTTACTGGTGAATTCCACGCTGTCGAATGTCGGTGCCTGCGAAGTTGTTTATGTGCCGGCTTACAATGTGGCGTTTCTGGAGAACGACGCCGGGACAGGATTCGTAAGCGGTTCGGTGATACCGGGCGTCGCTGGCTCGCCCATCGCAAACAGTCACTGCTCGGTGTCGAATGCGGGCGCGCCAACCGGCAGCGGGACGACTCTTACACTTCCCTTGCAGATCACCTTTACGAGCTTTTCGGGCGTCAAGACGATCTATGGCTATGCGGTCGATGCGGCCGGCGCAAACAGCGGATTTCAGACGCTCGGGACCTTGACTCTGCCGTAGCCCGGAGGTTTCAGTCGCGGCGAGCGTAACGGTCGCGGATCGATGGCCGGAGGACAACGTAAGGCGGCAAGTTTTGAGACACCGCCGAAGAGGTGACCTTGCGCGCCTTCTCTTTTCTGGGCTTTGGAATTACGACGAGGCCACCCTAGTAGTCCTAGGCATGTGTCTTCCGGTACCCTTACCACCTGCTTCAACTCGTCGAACAACAGTCTGGTGCGAATCGCCCAGATTGGTGTAGGATGAAATACGGCGTCCTGTGCACAGTACTATTTCGGAGGGTTCAAATGAAGTCTTGGACCGCGAAGGGACTCCTGTTCCTACTGCAGGTTGGTGCGTTTGCGCAGGCCGTTCCCGACGACTACGTGCTCGGACCCGGCGATCAGGTTGTGGTTCGCGTCAGAGACATCGAGGAGATTGCGGATAAGCCCGTCCGGTTGGACCTTCGAGGTAACATCGATCTTCCCTTCATCGGCGTGGTTCAGGCGCGCGGCTTGACCACCCAGCAACTGAAGGGCATCATCGCCGAGCGGTTTACGCGATTTGTGCGGGATCCACAGGTGCTGGTGTCCATCGCCGAGTTTCGAAGCCAGCCCGTTTCCGTGTTAGGCGAGGTTGCAAAACCCGGGGTGCATCAGCTCGAAGGCAACAAGACGTTGTACGAGGTTTTGTCGCTGGCGGGCGGTCTTAAACCAGAAGCCGGTTATAGCGTGAAGATCACGCGCCGCAAGGATTGGGGACCTCTGCCTCTGCCCAACGCAATGGAAGACTCGACGGGCAATTTCAGCGTCGGGCAAGTGGACATTCGCGCGATCCTGGAGGCGACTCATCCGGAGGAGAACATCGTCATCAAACCCGATGACGTGATCTCCGTTCCACGGGCACGACTGGTTTACGTGACCGGTGCGGTGCGCAAAGCCGGCGGATTTGTGATGGGCGATCAGGAAAAAATTTCGGTGCTTAAGGTGATGGCGATGGCCGAAGGACTGGAAAAGTATGCCGCGCCCCAGAACTCTCACATCGTGCGGCAGAGCGCCGGCACCCGCGACGACATCGAGGTGGACCTGAAGAAGATCCTGGATGGAAAGCAGAAGGATGTGGAAATGCAGCCCGACGACATTCTGTTCATTCCCACCAACGCCGCTAAAGGAGCCGTTATGCGCAGCCTGGAGGCAGCGGTTCAAATCGGCACAGGTGTGGCGATTTACAGGATTCCATGAACCCCCAGGGGCCCCCTCTCAGACTACCGCCTCCCAGTGTTCCGCCCGTGCTGGTTTCGCACGGCTTCGGGGCTCCGACGCATGGCTCGTCGTGGTACCACGAATCCACCGGATTCGTTGAAGCCCTGCGATTGCTGGGCCGCCATAAAGGTTCGCTGGTACTGGTCACCGTTTTGGGCGGCGCCCTAGCGGCGCTCTTCTCGTTCCTCCAAACCCCCGTGTACCGTGCGCGGGGCTCGCTCGAAGTGCAAAATCAGAACGGCGACTTCATGAACAGCCGTCAAGTGGATCCCAACGCACCGGCGATCAACGATTCAGCGGAAGCTTTCTTGCAGACTCAGGTCAAGATTCTGCAGTCGGAACCCGTGACGGACCGGGTGATCGAGAATATGCAGGCCCAAGGCCTGGGGCGCTCGGTCCCCGCTACTGGCCTCGGGAAATGGGTGGCGTTCCTCCAGATCGACGCTGGGGGCCCTGAGCAGCGCCAGGCACCGGCGCTCAAAGAAATCGTTAAAAGTCTGGAGGCGCGGGTGGCCGGGCAAACGCATATTGTGGAGATCTACGCGCAATCGCCGGATCCCGCGCTTGCGGCTACGTTTGTCAACATGCTGGAGCAGGAAATGATTCAGCAGAATCTGACCGCCCGGTTTGACTCCTCGCAGGAAACCAACCAATGGCTCGCCCAGCAACTGGGAGACATGAGGACGCGGCTGGAGCAGTCGGAAGACGCGCTGCAAGCCTACGCCCGTAAAACGGGTCTATTGATCACCGGAGAAAAGGACAACATCTCCGAGGACAAGCTCCGCGAAGTGCAAAACGAATTGTCCCGAGCTCAAGCGGATCGGATCATGAAACAATCGCGCTACGAGATCGCCGCGAAAAGCACTCCGGAGACTCTGGCCGATGTACTGAGCGACGCTACACTTCGCGACTATCAAACGCAAATCACGGCGCTGCGCCGGCAGCTGGCCGAGGCGAACGCGACCTATACTCCGGAGCATTACAAGGTCACCCGGATCGAAGCGCAACTTGCCACCGTGACCACCGCTTTCGCGGCGAAGAGCGCCGCTATCCTGGGGCGCATTCAAAACGACTACGCCGAGGCGCAACGCCGGGAAGATCTGCTCGCGAAGTCTTACGCCCAGCAGGCGGGCGTGGTCACCACAGAATCGGAGCAGACCATTCGTTACAGAATTCTCAAGCGGGAAGTGGACAGCAACCGGACGCTGTATGAAACGATGTTGTCCAAAGTGAAGGAGTCAGGGATGCTGGCCGCGCTCCGCGCCAACAACATCCGTGTGGTGGAGCCGGCCAAAGTACCCGAGAAGCGTTACAAGCCTAGTTATGCCATGAACATCGGGCTGGGCTGCCTTACCGGTTTACTGTTCGGCGCGGCCTTTGCGGCTTTTCGCGAGCGCGCCAACCGGAACGTCCAGGAGCCGGGCGAATCGCGGGCTTACCTGAACCTGCAGGAGCTCGGCGTCATCCCTTCGTTGGCCTTGAAAAGCCCTCGCGGCAAAAAGTGGTTGGCCGCGACCGGGCGCCCCTTGCTGTCGCCCGCCTCCGGGGGAGGGTCCCCGTCCTACAAGCCGGAATTGGCAAGCTGGTTTCATGGCCGTTCCATGGTGGGGGAATCCTTCCGCTACGTGCTCGCCTCGCTGGAATTCTCCAAATCCTCCGAGAAGCGGCCTAGAGCCGTGGTGATTACCAGCACCGGGCCGGCCGAGGGCAAATCCACGGTAACCAGCAATCTGGCGATCGCGCTTTCGGAAACCGGTGCGCGCGTGCTGCTGATCGACGCCGATCTCCACAAGCCCCGCCAGCATGAAATCTTTGGCATGTCCAATGAGCCAGGCTTGCTCGATTTCCTGGCTCCGGAACAATCCAGAACCGAATCGGCATTTATCCGTGAGACCGCTATTCCCGGCCTCTTCCTGCTTTCGAGTGGCAGCCGGAAGCCCACGGACGAACAGGCGCCCACTTCTTCCGTGCGGCATCTCAATTCGCCGCTCATATTGCAGTTGCTTGACCGGTGCCGGGAGAATTTCGACACGATCCTGATCGACACTCCGCCGGCCTTGCAGATCTCCGATGCCCGCGTCCTGGGCAGTATCTCAGACGGCATCATCCTGGTCCTGCGATCGGGAGAAACCTCGCGTGATGCCGCGGCTGCCATGGTACACCGTTTTGCGCAGGATGGACTGAACGTCTTGGGAACCATCTTGAATGATTGGAGTCCTCGGAAGTCAGCGGCGAGCTACTACCGTGGTTACTACAAACAATATCGAAGCTACTACCAATAGCTCGGCCGGCGACCCGCTGTTTTCAGGAGCGCGGTTGCGCCGGAATGCAGTATGGATGCTCGCGGGCAATGCGATTTACACCGCCTGCCAATGGGGGATGCTGGTCGCGCTGACCAGATTCAGCGGTACGGAGGGCGTCGGCCAATTTGCGCTGGCCTTTGCGGTGACCGCACCCATCTTCCTGCTCACCGGGTTGCGTCTTCGCGCCGCACTGGTCACCGACGCGCGACATGAGTTTAGCGGCGCGGATTTTGCTTTCCTCCGTCTCGGTTCCAACGCAGCGGCGTTCCTTTTGCTGGGTATTTACGTGCTTTGGACCGGCGCGTCCTGGTCCCTGACCCAGTTGATTTTGCTGGTCGGATTGGCCAAAGCCTTTGAGGCCGGCAGCGACCTGATTTACGCCGGCTGGCAAAAGCAGGGGATTCTCGACCGGGTGGCGCTCTCGATGGCCCTTCGTGGAGCGGCGTCTCTCGTGGTATTTACGGCGGTTGTCGCGACGGGCTACGGGGCTCGGGGCGGTTGCTGGGCCCTGGCATCCGTTTGGGCCTTGGCGTTTCTTTGCGATCTGAGCCGGGCGAATCGCTTTCGTGGATCCTGGCAAGGCGTGCGATGCAGGAGTTTGCTGTGGAAGACGCTGCCCTTGGGGTTGGGCGCCATGTTGGCGTCGCTGCAGGCCAATGTTCCTCGCTTTTTCGTGGACCGATATCTAGGCGCCACCCAATTGGCTCTATTCGCGGCGGCTGCGTGGCCGGCGTTGGCTGGAAATCTCGTGGTTAACGCCGTGGCTGAATCCGCCTGCGCGCGGTTGGCGCATTGCCACGCCTCTGCCGGGCACGCGGGCTTCGCGCGGCTGCTGGGCAAGATGTCGTTGGCCGGCTTTGCGCTGGGCATGGCGGGTGTCGCGGTTGCGGCACTCGCGGGAGAGCGCCTTCTGGGGCTCTTTTATCCGGCCGCGTATGCGAGCGCATCCCAGGTCTTCGTGATCCTCATGCTCGCCGCGGCGCTGGCTAACGTGGCGTCCTTTCTACACTACGGGATGGTGGCAGCACGGCGTTTTACGGGCCAGATGACGGTGCTGGTAATCACCTCCGCCGCCACGCTGATCGCTTGTGTAATCCTGATTCCCCGCTGGGGACTCAACGGAGCCGCGGCAGCCGTCGGTGTAGCCATGACGGTACAGATCGGCGCCAGCATGGCCGCGTTGCGCCGGGAACTTCTGGGAGTGTCATCTGCCGAATGACAGCTTGGCCAGTCCCCATTCCAGCCCCTCTAGCCGCTACCAGGGACGCGGCCAGCGCCACACGCCTGATCCTTTCCGCGCTCGCCTGTCTGGCGGTTCTCGCTGGATTGATGATCTCCGACGATCAATTTCAGCACTGGTTTGTTTTCCCGGTGTTTCTCTGCGGGATCCTGGTGGCCGTGGACGCGCTCGATTGGCTGAGAGGCGCGTTAGATTTCTACGATCCAGCGGGGCTGATCGGCCTTGCGGGAGTATACTTCTTCTTTCTCTCGCCTCTGCTGGTGGTTTACTACGACCACAAGCTCATGTACTTGCCTGACCAACCGGAAGACTACCGGAATTGGCTGGGCGGGATGGCGGTCTTGAATGCGTTCGGCTTGCTAGTATACCGGTACGCGCGAAAGGCTGCGGCAGCCTGGATGCGTCCCCGCATGCGGTCGGCGTCTACTCTGGATCTGCACCTGTTTTGGCCCCTCCTGGGGCTTCTGCTCGCCGTGTCTTTCGGCGTTCAGCTTTTTGTGTACGCTTCGTTCGGGGGCATCGACGGTTACGTCAACGCCTATATGGGGCTCCTGTCGGGAAAGGATGCCTTTCGCGGCACCGGCTGGATTACGCTGGTGGCCGAAAGTTTCCCGATGCTGGCCATGATGGGTTTCGCCGTCGTCGCCCGGCGCTTCCAAGTTTTGCGGAGTGGGGCGGTGATTGCGCTGGTGCTCACCCTGCTGCTGGTCTTACAGATCTTTTTCGGGGGGCTGCGCGGGAGCCGAAGCAATACCATTTGGGCGCTTCTGTGGGCTGCTGGGATCATTCACTTTTACGTGCGCAGATTGCCCCGTTGGACCGTCCTGGCCGGTATGGGCGTTTTGCTGGTCTTTGGCTATCTGTTTGCCTTCTACAAGAATGTGGGCGCGGACGCTATGGACGTTCTTACCAGCAGCGACGCCCACCTGGAATTTGCGCGGAAAACCGGCCGCAACATGGAGATGCTGCTGGTTAGCGATTTCGGGCGCGCCGATGTACAAGCCTTCCTGCTATGGAAGATGTGGACCGAACCCGAAACGATTTCGTACGCGTCGGGCCAGACCTACGTCGGCGCGGCCTGCCTGTTGATTCCCGCAGCTCTGTGGCCCGACCGTCCACCCGGCAAAGTCAAGTGGACCACCGAAGCCGAATACGGACCCGGAAGCTTTACGAACGGCCCCATCTTTTCCACTCGAATCTACGGGCTCGCCGGGGAGGCGATGCTCAATTTCGGACTGGTGGGGGTGCCGCTCGCGTTTGCGGCACTGGGCTGGATTGTGGTATTCCTGCGGCGATTCGCGGAACGGCTAGGCACGGATGACCCTTTGCGCATGCTCGCGCCTTTTCTGATCAACGGGTGTGTTCTTGCGCTGTTGAACGATTCCGACATTCAGATGGTGTACCTGGTGAAGAACGCCACCTTACCCGCTTTGTTGATCGCCGCATGTTACCGCCAGCGGCGGGTCAGCCGAGTCCGGGTCGAAGGAGCCTTGGTTTCAGGTGGTGCAACTTGAGGGTACCTGCGGCCTTGCCCTTGCTTTCGGAGTATTGAATGGACCTTCTTTACGTGCTGGACTACCGGTTCTATCGCTCGGCAGACGGGCGGATTTGGACTGCGTCCAGCTACGCGGAGAGCTTCTGGGAACGCTACCTGACGGTGTTCGATCACGTGCACGTCATTTCCAGGGCACTGGAGATCGGACAACCGGAAAAGGGGTGGCAGCGCGTCGATGGCCATCGCGTGAAGGTTCATGTGGTCCCCTTCTATCGCGGTCCTGAGCAGTATGTGTTGCGGTTCCGCGCCGTCCGCCGGGCGATGGAGCAGGCGCTCGACCGCGAAGGCGCGGTGATTCTGCGGATTCCGTCCCAGCTGGCCACATGCGCCGAGTCAATTTTAGAACGCACCAAGCGGACGTTCGGAGTGGAGGTAGTGGGCGATCCGTGGGAATCGCTCGCGCCGGGCTCGGTGCAACATCCCTTGCGGCCTCTATTTCGCTGGCACTACGCGCGGAATCAAAGGCGCCAGTGTAAAAATGCGCTGGCGGCATCCTACGTGTCGGCCCATCTCCAGCAGCGCTACCCTCCCGGGGACGGGCACTTCCAAACGGTTTGTTCGGATGTCTATCTGCCCGCCGAAGCTTTTGCGGGCACGCACGCTCCGCGGTCCAGCAGCGCGCCCTTACGGATTGTTACAGTAGCCAGCCTCGAACAGGCCTACAAGGGAATCGATACTTTGCTGGAGGCTGTCGCCGCGCGCGTGGCCTGCGGAACGGATCTCCACTTGAGCGTCGTGGGTGACGGCAAATACCGCGCGGCACTGGAAGCGCGCGCGGCTCGGCCCGATCTTGCCGGGCGCGTGGAGTTTCTGGGACAACTTCCGGCCGGGCAAGCCGTCAGGGATGTGCTCAGCCGCGCCACGCTAGTCGTCTTACCTTCGCGGACGGAAGGCATGCCGCGCGCGCTGCTCGAAGCCATGGCCTTGGGTTTGCCGTGCCTGGGAACGCGAGTCGGCGGTGTTCCCGAAGTTCTGCATCCCGAAGATACGTTTCCTCCCAATGATGTGCACGCGCTGACCGCTAAACTGCTGGAAGTGACAGGCCGGCCGGACCGGCTCGAGGCAATGTCCCAGCGGAACTATGAAATGTCCTTGGGGTTCCGCGAGCAGATTCTACGGCTGCGGCGCGATTCGTTTTACAGCTTCTTAAGAGCAAGCGTTTCGGCTGCTTTGCGATCCGATCTAAGCTGCGTGGATCCGGGCCTGCCGTGGTGGAAGCGCCCCTTGGACGTCATCGGCGCTTCCGCTCTTGCTATAGTCACGCTTCCACTTTGGCTGGGCGCGGCGGCCTGGATCCGTGTTCGTCTGGGTTCGCCAGTTTTGTTCCGGCAACCGAGGGCGGGCCGCGGCGGCCGGGCGTTCGTGCTATATAAATTCCGCACGATGAGAGACTCGACTGGCGCGCGAGGCCAGCTACTGCCCGATGCAGAACGGTTAACTCGTTCCGGTCGTTGGCTGCGGAGACTTAGCATCGACGAGCTTCCGCAACTCTGGAACGTACTGCGCGGGGACATGAGCCTGGTGGGGCCGCGCCCCCTCTTGCTCGAGTACCTGCCTCTGTATTCGGATGAGCAGCGCCGCCGGCATGAGGTAAATCCGGGGCTTACCGGTTGGGCGCAGATTCACGGGCGAAATGGACTCTTGTGGCCACAGCGTTTCGAGCTGGACGTGTGGTACGTGGATCACCAAAGTCTGGCGCGCGATCTCCAAATCCTGGTCGCAACGGTGGGAAGCGTCCTCCGCGGAGGTGGAGTAAGTCAGCCCGGCCACGCGACCATGACACCCTTTGACGGAGCGTCAAGAAACTGATGCGCGTCTTGCATTTGGTGAAGACGGCTGACGGCGCTGCCTGGGCGCTGTGGCAGGTGGCAGAACTCGTGAAACTGGGTGTAGACGTTCATGTCGGTTTGCCGAAACAGCCGGGACAGTGGTCGCAGGGGTGGGAAGCCAGCGGCGCGACGCTGCACTTCGCGGACCTCGATGTTCCCGTCCGCAGACCATGGCGACTGGCCCAAGCGTGCGGCGAACTTCGAAATCTAGTGGAGCGCATCCGCCCCGATCTGATTCATTCGCACCATGTCGGAACCACCATGGTGATGCGCTTGGCATTGGGCCGGCAGCATCCCATGCCGCGCATTTTCGAGGTCCCCGGGCCCCTGCACCTGGAACATGCCCTCTACCGGCGGTGGGACATTCAGTCGGCGGGGCCCCGCGATCATTGGATTGGAACGAGCCGTTGCATTTTGAAGCATTATGGCGCGGCCGGTATTTCCCCAGACAAATTGTTTCTCGCGTACTCCGGGATTCCCGTCGAAACATTTGCCGACCGACGCACCGGCGCATTGCGCCATCGCCTGGGAATTTCGGACAGCCAAATCATGGTAGGTAACATCAGCTACCTGTACGCACCGAAATTCTATCTGGGACAAACGAGAGGGCTCAAACTTCACGAGGACCTGATTGACGCGCTTGGCATCGTCACTCGCCAGCGTGAGGATATTGTAGGAGTGCTGGCGGGCGGCCCCTGGAACGGTGCTGAGTGGTACGAGTCGAACCTCCGCCGCCGGGCTAAGCGCGCCACCCGCGTTCTGATGCCGGGCCATCTCCCGCATGAAATGGTGCGCGGCGCGTGGGCGGACTTTGACTGCGCCATTCATGCGCCGCTTTCCGAAAATTGCGGTGGCGTTTTGGAACCGATGCTGGCCGGAGTTCCGACGATTGCAGGCCGCGTGGGGGGATTGGGGGAACTGGTTCGCGACGGACTCACCGGAACAACCGTGCCGGTCCGTCGGCCGCGCGAGCTTGCCAAGGCCATTCTGGATGCCGTTGACGATCTTCCCCGCCGCCGCGAATGGGCGAGAAACGGCCAAAGAGTCATCCGCGAGATGTTCGACGTGCGGCGAACCTCCGGTGAGGTTCATGCGGTCTACCGCCATGTGCTGGATCCGCGTGAGCCTGCTCCGCTCCAGTTTGCGTGGGATGAAAAGGACGTACACTTTGCACAGGAATCGCCGAAGGTAACGGCATGAAGCGGATCATTGTTTTCGGCGGTTCGGGACAAGCGCATGCGGCCATCGATGTGCTGGAGGAAGCCGGAGACTGCGAGATCGCCGGCATCCTCGACGACCGTCTGGAAACTGGTTCCCAAGTGATGGGGTATCCGGTGCTGGGACGCATCGATGACCTTCCTCGGGTCATGGCGGAGGAAACCGTCGATGGGGGCCATATCGCGATCGGCGACAACTGGACCCGGGGGCGAATCGCCGCCAAAGTAGAACGGGCCGTTCCAGGATTCGATTTCGTCAACGCGATACACCCGTCGGCGATTGTGTCCCGCCATGCCCGTTTGGGGCGCGGCTTGCTGGTGATGGCCGGGGCGATCATCTGCTCCAAGTGCCAAGTGAACGACTTCTGCGGCGTCTGGACGGGCGCATCGCTCGATCACGACGGCACGATGGATGCATGCTCGAGTTTGGCACCAGGCGTGGTGACGGGCGGCAATGTACGCGTTGGCGCCTACAGCGCCGTGTGCCTTTCCGCCGGAATCGTGCACGGGGTTAGCATCGGTACGCACACTGTGGTGGGCGCAGGTTCCATGGTGCTGGACGATCTGCCGGACTATGTTGTTGCATACGGCAATCCGGCCCGCGTCATCCGGAAACGCTGTGAGGGAGACTCTTACCTGTGAGATCGGACATTCCATCTGTGAACGGCCAAACGTCCGTCGAAAGCCCGTCCGAACGATTGCGGGTCCGCTTTGTGCGGCCGGATTTGCCACCCCTGGAAAGCGTCCACGCCCTTTTCCGGGAGAGCTACGAGCAAGGGATCTTGACCAATGGCCCCCTAGCCGCCAGGTTCGAGGACGCGGCGGCGGAACGCTTAGGCGTGCGTCATTGCGTGGCCGTTTCGAGCGGCACCAGCGCGCTGATGCTGACGTTTCGCGCCCTGGATCTGCGGGGCGAGATTGTGCTGCCCAGCTTCACATTTTTCGCCACGGGCCACGCGGCGCTGTGGAACAATCTGCGTCCTGTGTTCGCCGATTGCCTGTCCCGCACCTGGACCGTCGACCCGGCCGACGTGGAGAGTAAAATCACGACCAAGACAGCGGCCGTGGTGGGCGTTCATGTTGGCGGCAATCCCTGTCACGCCCAAGAGCTGGAACGAATCTGCGCCAGTGCGGGAATCAAGCTGGTCTTCGACGCGGCGCACGCGTTTGGGAGCACGTATCGCGGCCAGGCCGTGGGAGGGTTCGGCGACGCGGAGACTTTCTCGCTCACTCCCACCAAGACGCTCGTGTGCGGGGAAGGAGGGTTGGTTTCCACTAACGACACCACCTTGGCACGACGCTTGCGAGCTGCGCGCAATTACGGCGACACGGGAGCCTACGATCCGGAACATCTGGGCCTGAACGCCCGTTTTCCGGAGTTTAACGCGGCCATGGGACTTGCGGGTATGGCTCTGGTCGACGCCAAGATCCGCAGGCACACTGAGATCGCGGAGGCCTACCGCCGGCGGCTGTCGGGACTTCCCGGCGTCCATTTTCAAACTATCGAAGACGGCAACGCGAGTACGTTTAAAGATTTCTCGATCCTTATTGATCCTGGCGCTTCGAACACCTCGCGCGATGAGGTCGCGGCCGCGCTGGCGGCGGAAGGCATCGAAACCAGGAAGTATTATTCGCCGGCCATGCATCAGCAGCGGCTCTATCGCCAATACGCTGACCAGGGCGCGGGCACTCTCCCGGTCTCCACGCGCATAGCCGCGTCAGTATTGAGTCTTCCGATCTATCCTTCGCTCCCGAGTGAGGCGATCGAACGGGCCGCCAGCGTTATCGAAAAGCTCCTTGACGGCCGCCCTCGCAAGTGACACGGCCCCATGGGCGAATCGAATTGGTTTCGCGCAGTTACCTCCAGCACAAGTTGGCGGCCGTTGTGCGCAACAGCCGGATGGACGATCGCTCTGGCCTTCCTTGTTTTCCGCTATGGTGGCGTCCTCGCGCGAGATTGGAACATTGCCGCATGTGGGATCGCGGTCATTGCACTGGGTCTTGCCGTTTTCCCGGGGCGCACCAACCCTCCGATCCTGGGGCCCGGACGGAGCCTGGCGTGGCTGATCGTTCTTTTATGCGCCTACACGACCTTCCAGATGATTCCACTTCCATCCGGTTTGGTAGCGGCGCTCTCGCCCGCGCGCTTCGAGCTTACGAGCGCGACGAGGTTCTTGGGCGGCTCCGAGGCTTTCGTCGCCCTGAGCGTGGCACCCAGTTCGACGCTTTCTCAGCTCTTGCATTTCCTGGGCTACGCAGTCATCTTTGTGAGCGTCCACCACCTGGCGCGGCAATGGACCGGCTCGGTTTGGTTCACGGTCTTTCCTCTGGTTTTGGTTGGCGTCTGTGAATCGGCCGCCGGCCTGGTAC
>JGI12270J11330_10001945_pt1 | contig 15240 bp, 9 predicted proteins | sample PeaSoiMetSII2010_FD_11330 | JGI IMG/M metagenome (IMG submission 11330)
CGGAAGGTGGGAGCGCGTCTTCGCCGCGCTGGGCCAATCCGGAATGGCCTAAGGATTTGCCGGACCGTGATCCCGCGCCATAGAAGCAGCGTCGAACCGATGAACTGTCATCGAATTCCAGGCTAAACTCCCGCAACCAAGATCGATAAGGCGGAGCGGTACGCGTGCAGGAAGGTATTGCAGCGATCCTGGTGCGGCCCTCGACCGAAGAGGATGTGCCGGCGATGCTCGACATCTACAGGCACCACATCCAGCGCGGCCTTGGCGACTTCGAGCTCGAGCCGTTGCACCCCGAAGACGTCAAGCGCCGGCGCAAGAACATGCTGAAGCGCCGGCTGCCCCATCTCGTTGCCGAGCAGGGCGGCGAGATAGTTGGCTATGCCTATGCGGTGCCCTTCCGCAAGCGGCCCGCGTATCGCTTTGCGGTCAAGAATTCGATCTATGTGCATAAGGACCATTTGCACTCCGGCATCGGACGCCGCCTGCTGCCGGCACTGATCGAGGCGTGTGCCGCTGCGGGCTATCGCCAGATGATCGCCTACATAGACGCGCTGAACACGCCCTCGATCCAATTGCACGAGGCCAATGAATTTCAACGGGTCGGCATTCTGCGGGACGTGAGTTTCAAGTTCGGCCGCTGGGCCGACAGCGTCCTCATGCAACGTGCTCTGGGACCAGGCAGCTCCCTCTTGCCCGACACGGGCGAGGGCAAGAAAGACCACGCTCGAGAACTTTAGGTCTCCGACAAACCGGCGATCCTTGACAAACGCCCGCCTACCCGGCGTGACGTTCTCCCTTGTCCCGCTTGCCGGCAAACCTCAATCGGCGCATGATTCAAACGGGCAAATCGGGCATCCGAGGGATGCGAGTTCCCGTTCCCGGGTGGTGGCATTGAGGACCTGGATCGCTTTTCTCCTCGCGGCGGCGCTTTTCTCGGGGACGGCTGCCAGCGCTGCCACGGATACGCGCCGGCTTACGGCGCAGGAGCGCGCGCTGTTCGAACGGCTCCTTTGCGACAAGCCGACGATGCAAGGGACGGACCTGACATGCGCCGGTCTTCCTGGATATCCAGGGGACACGGCGGGCGCGACACTGTCGCTCGATAGCATCGTCTACGGCTCGTTCTCGGATGCGGGAGGAGACGAGGCCTATCTGTCCTACAGTTCTTCGGTTGAGCCGCACGCCAACAACTTCGGCGGCGGCGTGCTGCTCGCACGCGCGGGCAGTTCCTGGCGGCTGGTCGATTGGTATCCGGGCGGCCAGATGGACGACTGCCTGGCGCTTACTGGAGGGGGCAAGACAAGAATGCTCTGCCTCGCCGGGTATACCGGTCAGGGCGAGGCGGACAGCTCGATCTGGGTGAGGGAGTTGCCGTTCGACCACGACAGCGCGGTGCTCAAGGCGCAGGACCAGCGCGGCATCGGCAGCGATGTCGCGCCCGAGGCTTGCGCCGATGGGGAGGCGGTGCTGCTGTCGATCGACTCGCTCAAGCGGGCGACGGATCCTGCCGCCTTCGCGGTCGCTTCGATAACATACGCCACGGCGAAGGATGCCGCGGAAGCCTGCAAACGCGGCAAGTTCGCGGATGTCAGGGAAAACAAGGGCGNGGTGAAGATCNTGCTTGAACAGGGCGCGGCGAAAGCGATNACGCCNCTGCAGTTCGCGCCGACCGACTATTGATCCCTGGCGAAGCGTCTTGGTCGCGAGCCGAGACGGGACCTGGAAGTCTTGGGCGACCATGCGAGAGTTGTTCGGTATAGGTGGCATCGCTCTCCCGCTGCCACCGTTATTCTCGCCCGGCTTGGCGCGGCTCCGAGCGTTTCTCGCGATTCACGCAGAGCCCGCGACAAGGACTGATTCCAGCACGCGCGCGGTATGAACAGCGCGCCGACCGGAGCCGTGAAGGATCTGCTGTCGACAGGAAATGCCGTCAGCAATCAGGATGGCATCCGCCTCCGCGGCCCGCACCGCAGGCAGCAAGGCCAGCTCGGCCATCGATCGGGACGCCTCATAGGTTTCCGCCTGATAGCCGAATGCGCCAGCCATGCCGCAGCAGCTTGAGTTGATCATCACAGTCTCGAGGTCAGGGATCTGCTTCAATACGTCTTGCACGGCGGACACGGCGCCAAAGGCCTTTTGATGGCAGTGCCCATGCAAATACGCCTTGCGCGGCAGCGGGCAGGGCTTCGATGCGAAACGGCCCGCAGCCATCTCACGAACGAGAAACTCCTCCAACATGAAGCTCTGGCGGGCGATACGCTGTGCTGCCGTTCCCGGCATCAGGGAAAGCAGCTCGTCACGCAGGGTGAACAAACAGCTCGGCTCAAGGCCGACGATGGCTACGCCGCGGTTCACGAATGGCATGAAGGCAGCCATTAACCTCTTTGCCTCGACTCGTGCTTCTTCGACAAGCCCGGCTGACAGGAAGGTGCGCCCGCAGCAGAGCGGCCGCTTGGCGTCGCCGACGGCGGGTCGGGCATAGCGGACGTGGTATCCAGCCGCCGTCAACACGCGAGCGGCCGCCCGAACGTTCTCGGGCTCAAAGTAGGTGTTGAATGTGTCGGAGAACAGAACCACCTCCCGTCCGCCGGACAACTCGCCTTCCTCCGGCGGGGGGTTGAAGGGCTCTCTGGACCAGGAGGGTAGCGGCCGGCGCGCGGCGAAGCCGAGGGCACGTTCCGACAAGTTCGGCAGGCCCGGCACCCGGTCCCGGATGGCCATGAGCCACGGCATCTTGGCAACTGCGGATGCATATCGCGGCAAATAGGCGAAGAGCCGGTCGCGCATGGAAATGCCCCGTCGGGCCGCACGAGCGGCGAGCACCTCGATTTTCATTTTCGCCATATCAATGCCGGTGGGGCATTCCCGGCGGCAGCCCTTGCAGGAAACACAAAGCTTCATGGTCTCGTACATGGCCTCGGATGAGAGCGGATCCGGGCCCAGCTGGCCGGAAAGGGCGAGGCGAAGCGTGTTAGCCCGTCCGCGCGTCACATCTCGCTCATCCCTTGTGACACGATACGAGGGGCACATCACGCTCATGTCGAGCTTGCGACATGCTCCGTTGTTGTTGCACATCTCGACGGCCCGTTGGAATCCATCGCCCGCCGCCGACCAGTCCGACCAGTCGAGTGCCGTCGCCCTCTGCCATGCCTGGTAGGCAGGGCCGTAGCGAAGCAACTGCCGGTCGTCCATTTTGGGCGCATTGACGATCTTGCCGGGGTTCAGCACGCCCCTGGGGTCAAAGAGACGCTTTACCGTTTCGAACGCAGAGACGATGCGGGCGCCGAACATCGCTTCGTGAAACTCCGATCGCACGATCCCGTCACCGTGCTCCCCGGAATGCGATCCTTTGTAGCGGCGGACCAGGGCAAAGGTCTCCTCCGCAATGGCCCGCATCGCCTTGACGTCCTTGTCGAGCTTCAGATTGAGGACCGGGCGGACGTGCAGGCAACCCACTGATGCGTGGGCGTACCATGTTCCCCGCGTGCCGTGCTTCTCGAAGATGCGATTGAGGTTTTCGGTGTACTCCGCGAGATGCTCCAACGGTACGGCGCAATCCTCCACAAACGACACCGGCTTTCCCTGTTCCTTCATGGACATCATTATGTTGAGACCGGCTTGCCGCACTTCGGTGATCGCCGCCTGAAGGCCAGGCTCTTCGATCGTCACGACGCCTCCCCAACGGGACTTGCCCCCCTCCCAATGGAAGCCAAGATCGTTCATCAGCCCAACGAGACTCTGGAGGCGGCGGCGATTCTCCGCGCTCTCTTCCTCGGCAAACTCGACAATCAGCAAGGCCTCGGGGGTGCCGCGCACGAATTGGCGCATCGTTTCCTCGAAGAGGGGGATGGCGCGGGCCAAGGCGATCATGGTCGAGTCCATGAGCTCGACCGCGACCGGGTCGAGGCGAACCAGATGCTGTGCCGCCTCCATGGCGTCGTAGAAGCGCCCGAAATGGCACACGCCTACGGTGCGCTGCTTCAGCAGCGGCGACAGCTTGAGCTCGATCGCAAGCGATAGAGCCAGGGTGCCCTCGGAGCCGACGAGGAGGTGAGAGAGATTGATTGGGCGCTCGCCCGGCATGAGGGCGTCGATATTGTAGCCGCCGACGCGACGCAGGACGTGGGGAAAGGATGCCCGGATTTCACTTTGCTCGCGACTGCCAAGGGCCAGGAGCTCGTCCACGATCGCGCCTTGCGCGCCTCGTCCGCTGAGGCGCGCACCCACAGATGCCGTTTCGCCGAACTTCCGGGTACTGCCGTCCGGGAGCAGGGCCTCAATGCCCCAAACGTTGTCCCGCATCGTGCCGTAACGAATCGACCGGGTGCCGCAGGAATTATTACCGGCCATGCCGCCGATGGTCGCCCGGGAGGCCGTCGAGACGTCGACGGGAAACCAGAGTCCATACGGCTTCAGGGCGCGATTCAGCTCATCGAGCACGATCCCGGGCTGCACTGTGCAGCGCCGGGCGGGCGCATCGATTGCGATGACGCGATTCATGTATTTGGAAACATCAACAACCAGACCAGCATTGACAGTCTGGCCGCATTGCGAGGTCCCTCCGCCTCGCGCAACGACGCTCACTCCCTCGTCCCGGGCAATCGCGATTGTCGCCGCGAGGTCGTTCTCGTCGCGCGGAGTGACGACGCCCAAGGGCATGATCTGATAGTGCGACGCATCGGTTGCATACCGGCCGCGCGTGTAGGCGTCAAAGAGCGCTTCGCCGCGAATCGAGGATTTGAGACGATGCTCGAGATGGCCCATAGCCTTGCGGTTCATAGTCTCACTTGAAGGAGGCCGGTGCGCGATTGACAATTATCGGCATTCAGCGCTCGACCGACAACGGGGCAATCCGGACACATGGGTAACGCAGCGCAGCTGAGACATGGGTGACTCCCCGCAGCCGAAGGGGGTGTCGAGGGGTTACAGGTCCTCCGCTCCAAGCCGATCCAGCCGAGGCTGGCACCCTCCACAGCGGGATCACTCCCCGATCTTGTAGCCGGCCTTCTTGACGTCTGCCATGCAGGCGTAGAACCCGCCAATGCGCTGCGGACCGGCGCCCTTGACGTAGTAGATGCCGATATTCGCACTGCTGCCCCACACGACCGTGTCGCCTTTGCAGAGCCGGTTGGCATCCGCCTCATAGGTGTACTGCGGGAATCCACTGCCAGCCGTGCCGTTGCCGGTCGAGCCAGCCAGCGCAGACACCGCTACGCCCGCTGTCCCTATTGCAGTCGCTACGGTTAGCAGCGCCTTCGAGATGCTTCCTCGGGTCATGTGTTGCTCCCCCTATGTTGAGCGCGCACCTGTGGCGCATCATGGCGCGGCAGGCAGCTGCAGCACAGCGAATGTTCGGCTGACATCTGCCGCATGGGAGGAGGCTCGGCTGCTCCAGGATAGGCTATACCGATAATTCCTCGGAAAACATCTTCGGCAAGCCCAGCGTTTCTGCGGTGTCGGTCTCTCGATTTAAGGTATAGGGGAACCAGTAGCTTTCGGCAGGCACGGCTGTCCAGATTTCACGCAAATCGCACGCAAATCACTGATAATAATGTTTTTTGCTGAATTCGAGGTTTTTCTGGATTTTTATTATATTTTCGTTGGTAATTTGTTCTACGCGACACCATATCCGTTGTGGCGACAAATCCCTGTCGTTGCACCAAAGGGGATCAAGACATGACAGAGAGTCACACCCAAGCGCGACCGGACGCCGGCGCGCTGGTGAAAGACCTCATGACCGCGCATGCAGAATGGGTAGGTGCGGACACGCCGGTCCGGGAAATCGCAAGAAAGATGCGCGACAAAGGAATTGGCTGCCTGCCTGTCGGCGAACACGACAGGCTGATCGGCATGATCACGGACCGGGACATCACCTGCCGCGCGGTCGCCGACGGCCTGGATCTCTCAAAGGTCAAGGCGCGCGACGTCATGTCCAAGGGTGTCACCTGGTGCTTCGAAGATCAGTCGGATGCCGAGGCGACAAAGCTCATGGAAAGCAAGAACATACGTCACTTGCCCGTTCTCAGCCGGGCAAAGCGGATCGTGGGAATGCTGTCATTCGGCGATCTCGCCCTTCGGTCCAAGTCGCTCACGAAGGAACTGCTTCACATGGCTGCGCGCGATGCCTCGCGTAACGGAAAAGCCCAACCGGCGCATTAAGTCGCGCTGCGTGAAATGAGCCAATGCCGCGCGGAAGATACGCCCGAGAGGAAGATATCTATGGCAAGCAAAGAGAAAGAGAAGGTAGCAGCTGGACCATTTAACGGCTGGCCGGGCGCCGACGGGTGGACGGGAGGCTGGTCGGCTGTTCTGGAGGCCAATCGGGTTGCGCTCGACCGCTGGACCAAGGTCAGCGACACCATGGTCAAGGGCATGTTCGTAATCTCGCAGGAGATGACGCAGTTTGCCCACAGCCGGCTCAAAGAGGATGCCAAGAACTGCGAGACGCTCAGCCACTGCCACAGCCCGAGCGAGGCGCTCAGTTGCCACCAACGCTTCGCCGAAGCGGCAACGGCTGAGTATCTCGAGGAAGCCAACAAGCTGACCGCCCTGATGACAAAGATAGCGAATGATGGCTTCGCTTCCCTGCAACGCCCTAGAGCAAGATCGGGTCAGCTTGAATCAAGCTGACCCGTGAATCTAGCTCTACTTCAACAAATTAGAGCCTGATTCACGTCTCAAGCTGAGTGCGCTTGAGACGACCAGGCTCTAGGGCAGNGAAGGTCAGCACCGAATAGTCCGCCCTGAATAACATGGGCCAACGCCTCAACGCACCTTTGTGGTGCAAGGAGATAGAGCGATGAAATTCCGCCCACTGCATGACCGTGTGCTTATTCGCCAGATCGAGCAGGAGGCGAAGACGTCTGGCGGCATCATCATCCCTGACACCGCCAAGGAAAAGCCGATGGAGGGAGAGGTCGTCGCGGCTGGGCCGGGCGCCCGCTCCGAGGATGGCAAGATTCAGCCGCTCGACGTCAAGGTCGGCGATCGGGTGCTGTTCGGGAAATGGTCGGGCACCGAGATCAAGCTCGACGGCGAAGACCTGATGATCATGAAGGAATCGGACCTCATGGGTGTCATAGAGGACAAGGTCAGTTTCAAGCGCAAAGCCGCCTAAGGCAGGCAACGCGCTAAACCAATATAAGGAAGGATTGTACCAATGCCCGCCAAGGACGTGAGATTCAGCACCGACGCGCGCGAGCGGATGCTCCGCGGCGTCGATATCCTCGCCAATGCCGTCAAGGTGACGCTCGGACCCAAGGGCCGCAACGTGGTCCTCGACAAGTCGTACGGCGCGCCGCGGATCACCAAGGACGGCGTCACCGTCGCCAAGGAGATCGAGCTCAGCGACAAGTTCGAGAACATGGGCGCCCAGATGGTGAAGGAGGTCGCCTCTAAGACCAGTACCCTTGCCGGCGACGGCACCACGACCGCGACTGTGCTCGCCCAGGCCATCGTCAGGGAGGGGGTCAGGGCGGTTGCCGCGGGCCTCAACCCGATGGACCTGAAGCGAGGCGTCGACATGGCCGTGGAGGCTGTGATCGAGGACATCAAGAAGCGCAGCAAGAAGATCTCGACCAATGCCGAGATCGCGCAAGTCGGCCGGATTTCGGCCAATGACGACCGCGAGATCGGCGACATGATCGCCCAGGCCATGCAGAAGGTCGGCAACGAAGGGGTGATCACGGTCGAAGAGGCCAAGGGCATGGAGACCGAGCTCGAGGTCGTCGAGGGCATGGAGTTCGATCGCGGCTATCTCTCGCCCTATTTCGTCACCAACGCCGAGAAGATGCTCGTCGAGCTCGATGAGCCCTATATTCTCTTGCACGAGAAGAAGCTGCCCGGCCTGCAGGCCATTTTGCCCTTGCTTGAGTCCATCGTGCAAAGCGGCAAGCCCCTGCTCATCGTGGCCGAGGATGTCGAGGGCGAGTCCCTTGCGACCCTGGTCGTCAACAAGCTGCGCGGCGGCCTGAAGGTGGCCGCGGTCAAGGCGCCGGGCTTCGGCGACCGTCGCAAGGCGATGCTCGAGGACATCGCCGTGCTGACCGGCGGTCAGGTGATCAGCGACGATCTCGGCATCAAGTTCGAGAATGTCACGTTGGACATGCTCGGCAAGGCCAAGAAAGTCCGCATCGACAAGGATAACACGACGATCATCGACGGCGCCGGCAAGAAGAAGGATATCGAGGGCCGCATTACGCAGATCCGAGCCCAGATCGAGGAGACGACATCGGACTACGACCGCGAGAAGCTGCAGGAGAGGCTGGCAAAGCTGGCCGGCGGCGTGGCGATCATTCGTGTCGGCGGGGCGACCGAGATTGAGGTGAAGGAACGAAAGGATCGGGTCGATGACGCCATGCACGCGACCCGCGCCGCGGTCGAGGAGGGCGTGGTACCTGGTGGCGGCGTGGCGTTGCTCTATGGCACAAGAGTGCTGGCCAAGCTCCATGGGGCGAACAACGACCAGAAGGTGGGCATCGACATCGTCCGCCGAGCGCTCGCCTATCCGACCCGACTGATTGCCGAGAATGCCGGTGAGGACGGTTCCGTGGTCATCGGCAAGCTCCTGGAAAAGGGCGACGTCAACCACGGCTTCGACGCGCAGAAGGGCAGCTATGTCGACATGGTGAAGGCCGGCATCATCGACCCGACCAAGGTCGTACGCCTGGCGCTCCAGGGCGCCGCGTCGGTGGCAGCACTCCTCGTCACCACCGAGGCCATGGTCGCCGAGCGGCCGGAGAAGAAGGCAATGCCGAGCATGCCCGGTGGAGGCGGCATGGGTGGAATGGGCGGCATGGGCGACATGGATTACTAGCCTGGAGCAAGATCGGGTCAGCTTGAGTCAAGCTGACCCGTGAATCTTGCTCCATTTAAGCAAATTTTGGCGCCATGGGTTACCACATGCCATCGCGCTGAAGGGTGCCGGCAACGCCCCCTGATCATGGAGAGCGAGATTGTCTAACACCGACCTAAGACACGGGCGCATTGTGGAGAGACTTGCTCAGAAGATGTATGAGGCGAGTGAGCCGGGCAACATACTCTGGTTACGGCGGGGTTGGATCGTCCGAGAAACCTGGCTGAAGAAAGCGCAGGAAAGGCTTCAAGGTGCCGGCAACCCGGTCAGTCGGCCTTATGCCTGGTGGAATTTCTGGGAAAAGATCAAAGTATTCCGTTTGTAGGTACTGGCAAGGATGACCGGCCGACGGAGTTTGGGGAGCGACCAGCGGCCGCACGCGCGCCTATCGCTGCGGCGGGGTGCCGCAGCGATGAGCCAAATGGATTCCGGGCCGTGCCGTCTACGGCGATGCTGGCAGAGACGCTAGAGCAAGATCGGGTGAGCTTGAATCAAGCTGACCCGTGAATCTTGCTCTACCTCAAAAGATTAGAGCCTGATTCACGTCTCAAGCTGAGTGCGCTTGAGACGATCAGGCTCTAGCAGATAGCGGGCCCACGCGAGCTGCTGTGATGCTCGATCATCCGGCTAAGGCCGTCTTCCCAACCTGTCGGCAAATCTGCCTCGGCGCCAACGCGTTCCGTTTCGGAAATTCGGGCTAACCCAGGATGACGCGCAGCTTGTGGGTCGCGTTGTCGTCCATGAGACGAATACGCAAGGGGCCTCCTGGCAGCGATTCGCCATCGAGCTTGGCGCTGGCGATGCCGCGGCTGACCTGCTGCGGATTCTCGACTGTGATTTCATAGCGCGCCGAGCGGTGCCGGAACAGGATTTCGAAGCCGGGCCAGGTCCGCGGAATGCAGGGGGCGAGGTGCAACCACTCACCCTTCTGGCGAAGGCCCAGAAACCATTCCAAGCCCGCCCGATACATCCAGCCCGCGGAGCCGGTGTACCAGGTCCACCCGCCCTGTCCGAGATGCTGCGGCGTAGCGTAGGCGTCCGCGCAGACGGCGTAGGGTTCGACCTTGTAACGGGCGAGGTCGGCAGGCGTGCCGGACCGATTGATCGGGTTCAGGATCGAAAACAGCTCGGCGGCCTTGTCACCATCACCCAGCATGGCGAAGGCGATCGTCATCCAGATGGCCGCATGGGTGTATTGGCCGCCGTTCTCTCGGACGCCGGGCGGGTATCCCTTGATATATCCCGGATCCCGGACCGTGCGATCGAAGGGCGGGGCGAACAGCAGGACCAATCCATCGTCCCGGCGAATAAGATGCTCCTCCGCTGCTGTCATGGATTGCCGCGCGCGGTCCGGATCGGCGGCACCGGACATCACGCTCCAGGATTGCGCGACCGAGTCTATACGGCATTCCTCGGCCTGGGCGGAGCCGACCGGCGTGCCGTCGTCGAAAACGCGCGCCTATACCACGATCCATCCCATGCCTCGGCCTGGGCGGAGCCGACCGGCGTGCCGTCGTCGAAAACGCGCGCCTATACCACGACCCATCCCATGCCTCGCGTTCGACGGAACTCCGCAGAGCAGCGGCATGCTCCCGCCACTTCGTCGCCCGCGGTTCCTCCTTGCGCCCCTCGGCCAGGTTTGCGAACGCCGGCAGCGTGGCGAGAAGGAACCACGCAAGCCACACGCTTTCGCCTTTGCCTTCTATTCCGATGCGGTTCATGCCGTCATTCCAGTCCCCTCCGCCCATGAGCGGCAGGCCGTGGCTGCCGAGCAGGAGGCTCTTGTCGAGGGCCAAAGCGCAGTGCTCGAACAGGGTGGCGGACCCCGCGGCGATCATCGGCTGGAAATAGGACTCTTGCTCGCCGACGAGAAGCGCCGGCCCATCGAGAAACGGCACCAATTCGTCCAATATGCCGACGTCACCCGTGACCTCCACATACTGCGCGACCGCATAAGGCAGCCATATCCGGTCATCGGCGTATCGCGTGCGGACCCCTCGGCCGGAATGCGGCAGCCACCAGTGCTGGACGTCTCCCTCCATGAATTGCCGCGCGGCAGCGCGCAGAAGATGCTCCCTCACGATCGCCGGCTTCGATAGGACGAGCGCCATGCCATCCTGCAGCTGGTCCCGGAACCCGTAGGCGCCACCCGCCTGGTAGAAGGCCGATCGCGCCCATATCCGACAGCTGAGGGTCTGATACAGCAGCCAGCGGTTCAGCAGGATATCCATGGAGCGGTCGGGCGTGCTGACCCGGACTACGCTCAGAAGATCCTCCCAATGCTGCTTTACGGCGCTGAGCACGGCATCGAGATCGGCGGTCCTGTAACGTTCGATCAGGGAGAGCGCATCGGGCCTGGTCGCTGCATCGCCGAGAAAGAAGACGATTTCCCGTTCCTCTCCCGGTTCGAGCTGGATCGCGGTCTGAAGGCCAGCGCAGGGATCGAGGCCCGCACCGACGCGGTTGGAGAGGGGGCCCCCGACTGCGAGAGCGGCGGGACGGCCAAGCTCGCCGTTCCGGCCCAGGAACTCGGTCCTGTCGCCGGTCCAGGAAATCTGGCGGCCCCTGAGGTCGGCGAAGGCGATACGCGCGCCGAAGTCGTTGCGCCAGGGGTTGCGCGCTGTCATGGCTCCGGTATCCGGATCCATTTCGGTCACCACATAGGGTGCCGCGGCCGCACGCGAGGGCCCGAGGACCCATTCGACATAGGCCGTGACCGAGAGGCGCCGAATCCTGGTCGAGTCGTTGCGGATTTTCAGTCGCGTGATCTTTATCGAATCGTCGAGGGGCACGTATTGCAGAAGCGCCAGCGAGATTCCGTGCGAGGCATGCTCGAACTGGCTGTAGCCCTGACCATGCCGGGCGATATAGAGCGTGCCGGCTTCGCGAATCGGCGATGCCGTGGGGGTCCACAGGTCCCCGCTGTCATCGTCGCGCAGATAGATCGCCTCCCCCGCCGGATCGGTGACCGGATCGTTCGACCAGGGGGATAGTTGATTCTCGCGGCTGTTGGCGGACCAGCTGTAGCCGGCGCCTTCCGCCGACGCTTGAAAGCCGAAGGCCGGGTTCGCGATCACGTTGATCCAGGGCGCTGGGGTCGACTGCCCCTCTGCGAGGACCGTCACGTACTCCCGTCCCTCGAGGGCGAATCCGCCGAGGCCGTTGAAGAACTCCAGCTCCGGCCTTGGCGGCGGCGCGGGCTCCTGGATCTGCGCCCGCAGGGGGCGTGCCGGCGGCACAGGGACATGGGCGGGTTCTCTCAGCCGCCTGACTTGCTCGACCAGGCTTCCCCGGCGGCCGCGGAAGACCGCCCGCGCCACGGATTGGAGGACGCCCCTGGTTTCTGCGGAAACCAGGTCGGCTCGCAGATGGAATGCGGCTCCCAGAACAGGTGCCCCTTCCGCATGGACACGCGACGGATTCATGCGAAGCAGGGCCTCGATGGCTGCCTGCAGGTCCTGATCGTAGGACGGAGGCCTTTCGTTCAGGATGACCACATCCACCGCCAGCTGCTTCATGCGCCAATACTCCTGGGCGCGCAGCAACTGGCGAACAGCTTCCAGGTCCTCGGTCGCGTCGATGCGGAGCAGGACGATCGGCAGGTCGCCCGATATGCCATGGGCCCAGAGAGCGGAAGGCCCGGACTCGTTTCTCGTCAACAGTTCGGATGGCGGTCGCGATGTCGGGTCGGAGTAGAGCACCCGGTTGGCGATGCGCTGAAAGAGGTGGGCCTCGTCGGTGGAAATGCCGAGATGGCGGAGCTGCACCTGTGCCTGGGTCCAGGACAGGGTCACCGCCCTCTCGAAGGCCGTCATATCCCGGTGCTTGTCGGCGAGATCCAGCACCTGCCCGCGGGTCGGTGCGATCAGGGTCCAGAACGCGATGCGCACGCTCGACCGCGGCGGAATGCGCAGGCGCCGGCGAAGGCTGAAGATCGGGTCGAGCACAGTGCCTGTCGTGTTCGAAAGCGGCCGGTTGTTGGCCATGGCGATCGGCGCGCGAATTCCCCGGCCGCGGCCGAGGAAGCGGGCCCGGTCGGTTTCGAACTGTAGCTCGCCGGTCGTTTCGCCTTCCACGACGGCGAGCTGTGCCGCCCAGACCTCAGGATCGTTGGGCGAGCGCCGCCGACGAGTGGCGAGCAGGGTGCCCACATCGGCAACGAATTCCGTTTCCACGAAAAGCTTGGAGAAGGCGGGATGCGATTGGTCCGCCGCGTGAGGCGCCAGCACGATTTCCGCGTAGGACGTGACATCAAGCTCCCGTGTCCTGCCGCTCAGATTCGCTATCGAAACACGGCGAACCTCGGCGTCATCCTCCGGCGAGACGGCGACCTCGAGAGTGGTCATGATGCCCTTGTCGTTCCGGACAAATTCTGCCCGACCCTCCGTGAACGTCACCTCGTAGCGGTCCGGCTCGGCGCCGCTTGGCTGATAGCCGGCCGACCAGACCTCGCCGCTGCGCGTGTCCCGCAGAAGGACATAGGATCCGTAGGAATCGCAGGTAACGTCTTCCCGCCACCGCGTCACTGCCAGATCGCGCCAGCGGCTATACCCGGAGCCGGCGCTGGTGATCATTACGGCATAGGCGCCGTTCGACATCAGATGCGTGCGCGGCACGGGATCGTGCGGCGATTGGAAACGGCGCAACATGGGTGGAACGAGCTCGCGGACGTTGGCGGCCGTCGCCACCTCATCGCTCCGCGGGCGGGCGACGGCGACATCTCGCGGTGGCCGCTCCTGCAACAGAAGCTCAGTGGCCTGGATGATCGGGTCCGCATGAAAGCGCGCGCGCATGATGCCGTCATGAAGAGCGTTGGCGACGGCGATCACTGTCATCGCCTGATGATGCGCCATGTAGGCACGGATGACGGATACATCCTCGCCCTTGGGCAAGCGCGCCAGCGTATAGTCCAGGGCCTCGTACCAGCCATATTTTCCTCGACCGCCGGCGGCTTCCAGGCGCGCGAAATTCCGCGCCGCGGCCTCGGGGTCGATCATGGCCGCCAAGGCCGTCGCATAGGGGGCGATGACCACGTTCTCGCTCAAGCCTCGTTTCAGGCCGAGGCCCGGGACCCCGAAATTGGAGTATTGGTAGGTCAGGTCCATGTCCCGGACGTTGTAGGCGGATTCAGACACGCCCCAGGGCACGCCGAGGGTGGCGCCGTACTTGATCTGTCGCCTGACAACAAAGTGTGCCGTCTGCTCGATCAAGCTGCCGGCCGGCGCGCGCATCACGAGCGAGGGCATCAGATATTCGAACATCGACCCAGACCAGGAGACCAGGGCGGAGCCGCGATCGACGGGCGTGACGGCTCGACCCAGGCGAAACCAGTGCCGGGCCGGGACATCTCCCTTGGCGATGGCGACGAAGCTCGCCAGCCGGGCTTCGGAAGCGAGCAGGTCGTAGCAGCTCGGGTCCAGAGTTCCCTCGGCTGCGCGATATCCGATCGACAGGAGCTGACGCTCGGGGCTCAGGAGGAAGCCGAATTCCATGGACCTGGCCATGGCGTCGGCAAGCTCCGCGAGCGCGGCAAGGCGGCGATCGAGGGATTCTCGGGCGCCCGGCGGCGCCGCGGCGTCGCGCCGGTGACTAAGGGCAGTCGCGAGAATGGCTTCGGCCCAGCTCGCCACATCGGCGCCGGCCGCATCCTTCTGGTTTGCGGCGAAGTTGCGAGCCGCCCCCACGACACGCTCGCCATCTGTCGCGAGCCTTGCAGTCTGTCCGGCGATGTCGCGAGGTTCACGCGAAATTCGCTCCAGCGAGTCTGCCAGGGCATCAAGCGCCGCATCGAGCTCGCTGCGCTCAGGAGTCTGCAAGCCGGCCCTGTCCGGGAGGTCGCGCAGCGAGTCCCGGGTGAGTAGGAGGGCGTCCCGGATGCCGGCGATCCATTCCGGATGCGCCGCGCGGCGGCCGACGATCTCCCGACAGGCTTGGGCGAGGGCGATCAGGTGCCCGGCGAGATTACCGCTGTCCACCGATGAGATGTATCTGGGCTCCAGCGGGCGCAGGTCATGGGTGTCGTACCAATTGAAGAAGTGGCCGCGAAAGCGTTCGAGCGTGCTCATCGCCCCAAGGGTTTGCTCCAGGCGTTCCACGCTATCGAGGGTTCCCAGCCAGCCGAAGTCGCGGGCGGCGATCACGGAAAGAAGATAAAGCCCGAGATTGGTGGGCGAAGTCCGGTGCGCGATGACCGGCTTGGGTTCCTCCTGGAAGTTGTCGGGAGGCAGCATGTGATCTTCCGCCGTGACGAAGGTCTCGAAGAATCGCCAGGTGCGGCGCGCGGCCAGGCGCAGGAATTGAGAGTCGTGCGCGGAGACCGGCTTGTGGACCGCAACCTTCGGGGAAAGGCTGGCCCAGCGCGCCACGGCGGGCGAAGCAGCCCATAG
>JGI12270J11330_10001948_pt1 | contig 15231 bp, 17 predicted proteins | sample PeaSoiMetSII2010_FD_11330 | JGI IMG/M metagenome (IMG submission 11330)
CTTGCGGAGTACGACGAGCCGCTCGAAAGGGAACTCGGCGGCGAGACAGCCAATTCGCGCCCAATCTTGAGCGTGGTGCGCACGATCAGCGAATGATCGTCAGGCAGGCCCAGACCAACAAAAGCGAGCCAGGGGGTTGGTCAAAAATCCCCTTCCGGCTGCCGCTTCGACCGAGAACCTTTTCCAGAAACGCAATGTCGCGCTTGAGCGCGCGAATTTCGCTCCGCGTGACATCCCTGTGGCTCCGTCGCAGCATCATCGCGCCCGACGTGAGTCTCTCTAACAAGCATTGGCCTCAGCGCGGCCGCGTCGAGGTCCGAGCCACCAAACAGCGGCTCCCAAATAGGACGGTAAGTACGGACCTCATGGTGCAGGAACCAAGCCCCTCCCACAGCTCAACCAAGTCCCGCCAGTGCCGTGGCGGGCTTTTCTTTTGATGGTATACTTCGAGCAAGGAAAACCGCAGTAGCCTGAAAGAAACCTTGGCTAAGAAGACGAAACATGTTCAGCATCACTGACCTGTTTCAGTGGGAGCGGTTCGTGTCGCACACCCTGGTTTGGGTCTTCTACTGGCTTGCCGTTGTCATTTCCGTAGTGCTTGGGCTCGCCGGCGCAGTCAGTTCGCTCGTCACCATGGCGTTCAGTCCTTTCGTCGGGCTCCTCTTTTTCATCACCAGCCTGCTCGGCGGCTGCATGGGCGTGATCCTGGCGCGCGTTATCGCCGAATTCGTTCTCCTCATGTTTCGCATCAGCGAGCATCTTAGCGCCATCCGCAAACGCGGGCACCAGGTGTGAATGCTCGCGCAGACGGGAACGCCGCGACAACCACAACAACAGACACCACTTCCTTCATCGTCAACCGCCGTCACAGCTCTACATTGATGGCTCTTCAGCAGGCGATCGCTCCAAACTGAAGCAAGCCTTCCATCCTGACGCTCGGATGTTCGGTCAGGCCGGTGGCTCTCGCGTGGATCTGAACATGGACGCCTTCTTTGACCTCTCCGTGAAGGCACCACTGAACACAGACGGCAGCTACAGAGCCCGGCTGATCTCAACCGAACAGTTCGGTGACGCGGCTGTCGCAGTGCTTGCCGAAGACGGGTGCTGGGGCAGCGTGTCCTTCGTGGATATTTTTACGCTGTCCCGCTTCGCTGACACCTGGAAGATCGTCGGCAAGACCTTCGCGCACACAGGTGGCAAGATGCCCGGCGGCTAGTCGAATTTCCGTAACGGACAAAACCACACCTACCACCTCATCCGATGCACGTCCGCTGATAGATATGCTGTTTGCTGCGGTGCATGAGTCCGCTCCTCAGCCCCGCCAAAGTGCGGGAGTTTTTAGCGAAACCTCCAACCCGATCACGCGGCGTGCTTCTGAAAGACCGCGCCATTCCGAGTGTCGTTAGCCACTCAAAATACAAATGCAAGAGCGACGGCTAGCACGACACCGAATCCCATAATTGAAATTCCAACCGGGTCGTATGTGGGCAACTTGAACATGGCGGGACGGCTCCTATTCGCTTCTCCAAATATAGCACCCTTCCTCGTCGCCGCGTCGTCAACCTTAAGAATTGGTTAAAGGCGATGCATAAAATTGGTTAAAGGCCGATGCAAAAAAGAGCATGCCCCTGCTTCAAGCCCGTCGCATCGCGGCGAACTTCGGCAAGCTGCCGCAGTTTTAGGGCACGCGACGCAAGACGAAGACGGGTCCTCGTTGGGTTAACGCCGCATTAACGCAATGCATTGGATGGTCACGATGAGAACAACTCCCTTAGAGACCTCGCCATGCTGCTCGAACACCGCTTACCTCTTGAGGACGAACCCTGTCCTGTAGCCGATCAAAAGCTAGGCGAGATATATCGCGCCAGCTCGCGTGTGCTGAACGATCTGATTGCAACGGTCCCGCCAACACCGACTAACGCGCTCGAAAGCGAGGCGGTAGAGATCGCAGCCGAGCGCGAGTGGATCGGGACCGCACTCACCGTGCTCTTTGCGACGGCGGGGGTACTTTTCTTCTCGTTTCTCGCCGTTTGGACCAGCCTCGTGTGAGGGCTTGCCGCTGAAATGGCGCTGATACGCAAGCTCAATTCCGCAAAGCGGCTATTGGCATTACCATGAGTCGCTGAATGCACGCAGAAAGCTTCATCGTCGGCGACGCGAACGGACAGGCGCTCGGCTATTTTGATCGCCGGTTCTCGCTACAGTGGGAGCCTGCGCGGTAAGCTGCTTTGCGAAGCGTTTGGCGGTCTGATCGTTTTAATTAGACCGGACTGGAAGATAGGCCGCGGTTTCAAATTCAAATCCGCACGCTTCGCAGGCCCAAACATTGCGGACGCATCGTTCACTCACGCGCGCTGACCAGGTGGCAGCTATTATATAGGCGCTGCAATTCGGACAGAGATGAAGCGGCTTTCCGCTCGCACCATTAACGCCGAATACCTGTTGCAGACTATCCATGGGACTTCCTCCGACAGTCCCCATCACCCGCGGCTAAAGGCTATCTGGCAGCCATAGGTGATCAAAGCAGCAATACTGACCCATTCGAAACATCAGTGGAAAACGCTGGCGTTCGCTTGATCCCTCAGTCACTTGGCTCCGTTCAGGCTCACCAGGGGAAACCCGCCGGGGTGATAGCCGCGTGAAGGCCTTTCAGATCGCGCCGGGAGGCCCATGGTGCGTTCGTCGATCGGCGTGCGGCGATTGCTTCATCGTCCGCGACGCCACCGGGCAGGCGCTTGCGTATTTCTCAAGATGCACGAAACTCGGCGGACAAATATAAAGGGTCGTTTTGTGTCTGGGAGCACCTCGGATCGTCTCGGTCGCGTCGCGGAATGCTATTATCGAGAAGCGCATAAATGTGCGCGAGGTAAGGCGTATCTCGCCGCGATCATTATGCAAGCAGCTGCGCTAGAAGCGATGCTGCAAGCAATGTGTAGCCTTTATCCGAAAGATATAAAGTCGACTGCAACCTACCAACGAAAGAGGTTCCGAAGGAAAAGAGATAGGGCGCTGGAATTTACACTAAACCAGCTCATCAACATAGCTTCTGAAGCCAAATGGTTTCCATCCAAGCGTTACACTTGGGCCGGAAAGCGGACTGACGTCGCGGGGTTCACGCACGAAGTACGCAAAGTCAGGAATCTCGTGCATCCAGCTCAGTGGGCGAAAGAACGCACCCCAATGAAAATTACTAAAGGGGTGTATGAAGTGTCATATGAGATTTTGGAAGTTACAAATTCGTGGCTCCTACATCGAATCGAGCAGGGCCTGTTAAAAAGTATGAAAGCTGAAGTACGATCAAAGCGTGTGGTTCGGCACCGGATCGGGACCCCAATCGAAATCGAACTATCAAGCTGATTTCTAATCCGAAATACGAGCAGTGGTGGGGTTCCGATCCGCGCCGGTTGGGACCCCATCAGATTTGAGGATCCGCCAACAAAGTCAGATGGATAGAAGAAACGATTAAGGGGTCCCGGTTCGTCGCTTATTCACAGTCGATCAAGGTGAAGCGTTTTGCAGCAAAGGTGGCCTAGAATTTAGCGAGTTCTCCGGTCGATTTGGAGAACAATGGCTACGTCAGCCAACCTGCGAGCGGGTCGCCGGCCCAGAAGGGAGTTCATGCGATGAATGAGGGACCGGCTCAAATTGTTCGGCTGTGCCATGGGGCTCTCCATCGGATCTTCGGCTTCGTCGTTGGGGTTGGGGTTTGGGTCGGCTACGGCATCCGCGAAGTCATTTCTCGCCGCCGACACGACCGCGCGCGACACCACGTCAATGGAAATCAACGCTCCGGCAGCTTGCCCAGGCCATGGGCGAGCGGCTGCGTGCCGACCGCAGCCGCGAGCACCTTCTTCCGCTTCTTGCGCTTAGCAAATAAACGCGTCACGCTCAGCCGACCGGCAAAAGCGAATACGCGGTCGTTTTTGTCGGCTGAGGCCAGTCTCGAAAGACGGCGGTGCTATTCCGTGCATAGATTCTGCCGATCAGCGGGGATAATTTAGGATTTCGATTGCGGAGAGATCGAGGTTACGGAATATTGGTGCTCCAATGCTGACGGCGTCACCCCATGAGAGGCCCGGTGGGAAGTATCTTGCAGTGGTTCGCGCGGATCGCTGCGGCATTCACGAAGCTTAGCGATATTTTTTCGCGAGCGCCGCCTCTTGTATCGGATATCGCGGCTGAAAGTCGCGCCGAGAGCGTGGCGGAGGGGGGCGGAGCCGTTGCCACCGCGACCGAAATTGCCACTGCAACACCGACGGCGATTTCCGCTGTCGCCGCTGATGCGAAGATCGGCCAGGACGGTCAGGTCACTGGTGTGGCCTCCATTTCACCTGACCAGCAGGAAATCCAGCGTCGTCGCGAATTGGTCAGAGCGCTATTCAATGATTTCTGGAGCGGACGTGACGACAAGCCGGCGACGTTCGCGGATCGGCTGGACCAGGCCGAGATTTATCTCAACGACCGATTGACCGCGTGCGGCGAGTACTGGCAGCTCGACCCAAANCCAAAACACGGAAACTGCTGGGTTTGCCGGCGCGAAGATCAACTGTATCCGCTTGAGCGTCGAGTATAGATCCTGAAGTTGACACGGGTCGATAATCTCCGCGCAATGTCCGCTTGTGTTCGAACTGCGGAAGTATTGATGCGTCGCGGCGAACGTCGAAATGGGCCATGAACGACCTTTTGCATCGCAGCAAATTCGGGGAGATTCGGCAGGGGCAAATCTGCAATTGGGCGACACGACGCAGAGTGCGGCTTTCGAAGGAAGAACAGAAATTGTTTAACTCGGCCGGTACAGTCATACGGGATGTTTAAGCCGCCGCTGCGCGCGCCTTTTCCGGGCATGCACGAGCACTGCCCACTTAGGCTCGGGCTTGGTCCGCGCTATGCGAGATGAGTTTCTTTTCTTGACGGCTGGTGATCTCGATTGGGTAGGCTTTTTGCTAGGCGTATTCGACCGCGGCGGCGGTTTTGGGGCGGTCGGCGCGGGAGCATCTATACGGGTGGTTTCCGTCATTTCCAGCCCGAAAAGGGCGGCAACATCGCTGTCGTCGAGAACCTTTTCCGCGCTCAGCGTTGCTCTTGTCAGCGGAAGATCCTGTTCGACACTCGCGAGCAATTCACTTTCATCCACGTCGCGCAGCACAAAAAGTAGGCGAGGCATTTCGTCGAGCCGGGCACCGACGCCATAGAGCACCGCCGCAACATGCTTGCACATGTCGGCCCAGTCCGGACAACTGCAGGACAGCCGTATTTCGCCCGGCGCGGGAAATAGGCCATCGCCCTCCCGGCAGATCCGATCCATGACGCCTTTGGCCAGCCGGCCCTGCAACAACTCAACCAATGAATCGATAGTCCCGGCGCAATCGCGACAAATGGCCTTCCAGCGCGTCGCGGTCACAGGTTTGATGGCAATCTTGACTTCGTAGAGCTTAGAACCCGCGACCATCGCGGCGACTTCGCCCTTCGTTATTTTCAGGTCGACAACAGAGCCATTGCGAACGTAAGTGCGGCCACGCGGAAGGCGATTCTCATAGTCGCTGTATCGTTCGAGGTTTCCGCACCACGATTTGCCCCAGAAACTCTTGGCAATCGTGCGGCCCTCGATCGTCACAGGCGCAACGAATTGTCCCTGTTTCTTGAGCTTAGCAAGTTTGCGTTCTGCTTGTCGCCGTTTCTCGGCTACCGGCACATAGGGCCGCCATCCGAAGTAGCTCATCCATCACCCCTCCTTCATCGCGGCATTTAGATCGAGAGCGACAAGCTTGAGTAATTCCGCGTCCTTCATCTCGGTCAGCAGCGTGTCCGCCCCGGCGCTCAGAAAATCTCCAGCCAATTGCTTCTTGGACTCGATCATCTGGTCGATCTTTTCCTCGACCGTGCCACGGCAAATGAACTTGTGCACAAGTACATTCTTATTCTGCCCGATTCGGAAGGCCCGGTCGGTGGCCTGGTTTTCCACAGCCGGGTTCCACCACCGGTCGAAATGGATGACGTGCGAGGCTGCGGTGAGATTGAGGCCAGTACCCCCTGCCTTGACGGAGAGCACGAAGAACGGGACGTTGTCGTCGTCCTGGAACTGCCGCACCAGGTCCTTGCGCTGTTTGACTGGCGTCTCGCCATGCAGAACGAGACCGGGCTGCCCAAACACGGAGCCCAGGAATGCCTGCAGCGGCGTCGTTACCTCTTTGAACTGGGTGAAGATCAGCGCTTTCTCCTGCTTGGCGGCAATGACCTCCGCGATGTCGCGTAAACGCGCAAGCTTGCCGCTATCCTCCTCCATCCATGCGCCGTCGCCGAGCCACTGCGATGGATGGTTGCAGATCTGTTTCAACCGCATGAGAAAGGCCAGAACGACGCCCCGGCGCTTGATGCCGTCAACATCTTCGAGATGGCTTGCCAAATCTTGTACCGCTTGCTGGTAAAGTGCCGCCTGCTTATTGCTCAGGGGGCAGAAGGTTTTCACCTCGGTCTTGTCAGGCAAATCTGCAATGATGCTCTTGTCGGTCTTCAAGCGCCGTAAGATGTAGGGACGTACAAGATCGCGGAGTGGTCCGTAGGAGTTATGAGGCCGTTCGGCGAGATGTTTGACGAAGGCCGAAAAATGCTTCGACGATCCCAACAGTCCAGGATTGAGGAAGTCGAAGATTGACCAGAGGTCGCCGAGCCGGTTCTCGATTGGCGTTCCGGTGAGTGCAATGCGCACTTCGGCCTGCAATTGCTTGACGGCTCTCGTCTGCTTGGCCGATGGATTCTTGATTGCCTGCGCCTCGTCAAGCACCATCATTCGCCACGCTGCGCTACTCAGCCATGGTACGCGGGCGAGATATCCGTAGCTCGTGATGACCAGATCGAGATCCGCCAGATTGTCGGCGCCGTCGGTCTTCAGGTTCTCGCCCGGCGCTGCCGAGGGATGCACCACGATTGCCTTGAGACTCGGTGCAAAACGCGCAACCTCCGAAACCCAGTTGGCAAGCAGCGAGGCTGGCGCCACCAGAAGACACGGTTTATGCCCGACTTTCGTTTCGTGCTTCAGAACCAGCAGCAGCGACAGGACCTGGATCGTCTTTCCGAGCCCCATGTCATCCGCAAGGCAGGCCCCGAGCCTGAGCTGCGTGAGCAGATAGAGCCATTGCACCCCAGCCTGCTGATAAGGGCGGAGCGTACCCCGAAAAGACCGACCGGGATCTATACGCGCGAGCCCTTCGGGGCTGCGTAAAGCGGCAAGCGTCTGCGCCAGCCACGGACCAGCTACCGTCTGGCTCCAGTCAATGTCGGTCTGTCCGGCGGTCCCGTCCTCGGCGATGCTCGCTCCGGCCAGCATGCGCATCGCCTCACCAAACGACAAGCCTTCGGTGACAGCGCGGCGCTCAATCGCCTCGAATTGTTCAAGAGTCCGGCCTAATCGGTCATGGTCGACTTCGACCCATTTGCCACGGATCAACGCCAACCCGTCGGACTGTGCCAGTAATCGCTTGATCTCGGCCGCCGAGAGGCTTTCGCCATCGAGCGTCACTTCCATCCGGAAGGTGAGCAGCGCATCCAGTCCCAACCGCGATGGGGCATTGTCTCCGATTGTTGCCTTCACCTGCGGGCGTGCAGGGCGGTTCATGCGCCAACTGGCCGGCATCCGTACAACCACCCCGGCGCTTTCGAGCGCGGGAACGTCTTTAAGAAATTGCAGTGCCTGTTGCGGGCTCCAGCGCAGCGGGTGAAAAATTTCGCCCGCGTCGATCATGGTCTTCAGCCAAGGGCAGTGTTCGCCGGCGCGCTGGACCGGCATTAGCAGCGACAGTAGGCGCTCGCGATTCCTCGCGCCGGCATACTCCTGCAAAGCCTTCCCGAGCGGCAGATGCTGCGCCTTGGCCGCAGCCGAAAGCCGTGTCGTATAGGTCGCCAGAAAGGCAAATGGAGCCTCCTCGTCCTTCCTATTCTCGGCAAGGTTGAAATGTACACGCCCGACCAGGTTCCAGGCCGGATGACGGCGCTTGAGGAACTCCTGGACGGAGAGCGTGGCTTCCGCGAGTTCGGCATCGAACGCCGCATCCATGCTGCGCCACAGATCGGCCAGCACATCTGCCGTCAGGTATTCCGCGCCGATCATGGGCGGAACGGCCGTGGCGATCTGGTCCAATTCGTTCTTTTCGGGAATGGATACGCGCGGCTTGGTAGCACCTTCGGCAACACCAGGAAGTGCGCAGAGCGCGGCCACATAGCACGCCCCAACCTCCCGCCAATACGACAGCACCGGCGGGAGAGCTGTTCCGACTTCATCGGCGCCCAGACACAAGAGTCCATGTCCGGACCCTCGCATGAACGCCTTCTCCAGCCGCGTGCCCCGTTCCGGCTCCAACGCTAGTCCTTCACCCGCTTGCCGCAGGGTCAGCAAACCACGTGGCGTAAGAACGGGCGCCAGCATCATCATAACAAATACATTCTCATGATCCGACCTGCCATGTCGGCTAGTGCCAGGGGACCTGCATGAGTTCATTCATCCAAGGGCATTTCGCAAGCTCGAATTGGTCACGAAGTGCCAAGCGTAGTTGCGGTCAATAATTCCTTGATCGTCATGAACTGCCGAGCTCGCTCTGCGATACTCGCCGGATCCTCATCAAGAGGATCGTCCTCGTCCACAACGTCTTCGTCTTTTTGGTTCCGATTGCGCTCGATGCGCGTCAGCTGCGCCGCGATCTCTTCGGGAGTGAACATTCTTCTCACTTCTGAAATAAATCGCGGCAGCTCTTGCGCAAAATCGCGATGACGGAATGCCGCGTCGGCAAAATTTGTCAATTTCTCGCCGACGATATAATCGAAAGCTGCGTTGAGTCCAAATCGAGCCCTGATCGTTTGAGTTGCCTCGCACTGCTCGATCCAGATTTTATGCGCTTTGCTGGAATTCATCATTCTAACCTTCTATGATCCGTGCTCATAGACGTTTTCGTTGCCAGCCGCTCGCTCAGCTTCGACCAACGCCTCCGGCCCGAGACGTTGCGCACCGCGATGGCGATGGCCTTTTTCTGCCCAACCAGAACGACAAGCCGCTTGCCGCGGGTGACGCCGGTGTAGAGCAAATTACGCTGCAGCATGGCGTAGTGCTGCGTCATGACCGGGATCACCACGGCTGGATATTCCGATCCTTGGCTCTTGTGGATGCTCGCGGCGTATGCCGGCACCAGGGCGTCGAGCTCGCCAAATCCGTAGGTGACCGAGCGCCCGTCGAAGCTGGCGGTGAGTTTGCCTTCCTCAGGCTCAACGTCCGCTACAAACCCAATGTCGCCGTTGTAGACCTCCTTGTCATAGTCGTTCTCGATCTGCATGACCTTGTCGCCGGGCGCAAAAGTCCAGCCAAATCTCTCGATCTTGCGCTCGCCCGCCGGATTCAATGCGGCCTGGATCTCGATGTTGAGGGAGCGTGCCCCGACGCCGCCGCGGTTCATCGGGCAGAGAACCTGGACATCGCGGATTGGATCGAGACCGAAGCGGCGCGGGATGCGGGTTTTGACCAGCTCGATGATGCGCGGAACCGCGGTCTCGGGATTGTCAGCCTCGACAAAATAGAAGTCGCTCTCGGTTTCGGGCTTGCGAAGATCGGGAATGACACCTTGATTGATGCGGTGGGCGTTGACGATGATCTGACTTTGGGCCGCCTGCCGGAAAACTTCGGTAAGGCGCACCACCGGTACCGCGCCGGACGAGATGACATCGGCCAGCACCTGGCCGGGCCCAACCGAGGGAAGCTGGTCGATGTCGCCAACGATCAAAAGGGCAGCCCTATCTGGGACTGCCTTCATGAGTGCCTGCATCAGCATGACATCGACCATGGAGGTCTCGTCGACAACCAACAGGTCACAGTCGAGCGGGTTGTCGTCGCCGCGCTTGAAGCCGCCGCCCTTGGGGTCGACCTCCAGCAGCCGGTGGATGGTCTTGGCCTCAAAGCCGGTCGCCTCGGTCATGCGTTTCGCAGCGCGGCCGGTCGGAGCGCACAGCAGAAGGTGGGTGCCCTTCGCCGCGAGGATACGCAGGATGGCATTGACGATGGTCGTTTTGCCAACGCCGGGGCCGCCGGTCATGACCAGCACCTTTGACATCAGTGCGAGCCGGATTGCGGCGACCTGGCTTTCAGCAAGGGCAAGACCGATACGCCCCTCGACCCACGGCAAGGCCTTGTCGGGATCGATCCAGGGCCAAGGCAGCTTGCCGTTCGCAAGGCGGATCAGCCGCTCGGCGATGGCGCGCTCCGCCTTATGCAAGCCGGCCAGAAATACACAGGGTGTTTCGCCAACCCGGTCGGCGACCACCGTGCCCTCCTGCAGCTCGAGATCGAGCGCAGTGCGGATGAGCTCCTGCGGGACGTCGAGCAGCTTCTCGGCAAGCGGTATCAGCTCTTCCGTAGGCAAGCCGCAATGGCCCTCGTCCATGGCCTCGGTCAGCGCATAGGAGATACCGGCGCGGACCCGCACGATGGCGGTCTTCTCGATGCCGAGCTTCATGGCGATCGCGTCGGCCGTCTTGAAGCCGATGCCGCGGATGTCGCCCGCCAAGCGATACGGATTTTCGGTCATGACCTGTATGGCGTCAGGGCCGTAGGTCTTGTAGATGCGCACCGCCCGCGCCGTGCCGACACCGTGGCTGTGCAGGAAGACCATGATTTCCCGCACCGCCTTTTGCTCGGCCCAGGCGGCGAGAATGCTGGCAGCGCGGACCGGCCCGATGCCGTCGACCTCGCGTAGCCGGTCCGGCGCCGCCTCGATCACGTCAAAGACCTTCTCGCCGAAGGCGCGCAGGAGCTTCCTGGCGTAGGCCGGGCCAATGCCCCGGATCATGCCGGACGAGAGGTACTTCTCGATGCCGTCGGCCGAGGTCGGAGGCGATGTGCGCAGGAACCTTGCCTTGAACTGCTGGCCGTGTGTCCGATCATTGACCCATTCGCCGGATGCCGTGATCCACTCACCGGCGGCAATGGTTGCGGCATGGCCGACAACGGTCACGACATCACGATGCCCGCGCGCCTTGGTCCGCAGAACGCAAAAGCCGTTCTCGGCATTATGGTACGTGACGCGCTCGACGAGACCGGCAAGTACCTCCTGCTGCTGATTCTCGGACGAGTGTTTCATGGTCGGTGGCCCGCGGCGCGATACCGTCAGACCCGTTTGTGCCGTTTGCACCATAATACCCGCATCAGCCGTGGTGACGAACCTGCGATCGTGTAAAGGCCCAGAGATGCCATATTGGCGGTGTGTGCGTGAAGGTCACCCACACCTGGTCGACATTCCTGGTCGGGCTCGCGGCTGCGGTAGGCGCCGGCATCTCGATGGGGTTCGCCGAGGCCTTATCCGACTTGGAACTGCGCGCGGCGATGAGCATGGCGCGGCTCTGGCGTGATCAGGGCAAGCGGGATGCGGCCCGTGATCTTCTCGCTCCGGTCTATGGCTCGTTCACCGAAGGCTTCGATACGCTCGATCTGAAAAAGGCCAAGGGGCTGCTTGACGAGTTGCACGCCTGACAACCGATTTCGAGTGCATGAGCCCGCTGCTGGCCCCTTTCGACGTTCGCCGCGGCGCACCATTTTGGGAGCGATTGGAGGCATAGCGGACGTGGCTGAACTGCGCGCGATCCGGCGGTGTTGACCTAAAGCGGCGCTTCGCAGCAATCAATTGCCGCATTGCGAAAGGTTCATTCGATTGCTTGAGAAATGTTAATACAAAGTGTCTCCGCGTCTTACGGTGTGAGGAATTTCATCAATCAGTCCGTCAATTATTTCTACTAGCTAAGTTGCAGCTAAATTCCCTGATCCAAGCTATTGCTGTTTCGTCAAGCACAGGAAGTCCGATATGAAGCCGTTCGGTCAGTCGACGTTTGGACGCAGACGATATGTGCCTCCAAAAAGGGAACAGGCGCCATCTCGTAATCGGTTACGTAATATCGCCATTATGTTGTTACTGTCGGTCGTTGGTGTTGTTGTCGTAAGTCTGTGCTTTGGCAATACGAAATTTTATTACAGCGTAAGCTTCTCGGGTCCATCGACGTTTTCGCAACAACTTGATTGGTGCAGTGGCAAGAACGATGCATCGACAGAGCAGCAAATCTCGGGGTGTACCGCGCTGATCGATTCAGGGCGAGGCAACGCACATGGTCTGTCGGAGGCGCTCTACAATCGCGGCAATGCCTACGCGGCCACTGGGGACTTCAATCGTGCCATTGCGGACTACGATCAAGCGATTCGGCTCAACCCCACTATGGCGACTGCCTTTGACAACCGCGGCCGTGCTTATTCGGAACAGAATCAAATCGAGCGCGCCGTTGCCGATTATGACGAGGCAATCCGGCTAAATCCCAACTCCGCGGTGGCGCTGCATAACCGTTGTTGGACACGAGTTGTCATCGGGCATTTGACCGATGCACTATCCGATTGCAATGAATCACTACGTCTTAACCCCAACAATGCCGCCACGCTGGGTACTCGAGGTTTCGCTTATTTGAAAGCCGGCCTTTTCGATAAGGCGGTAGGTGATTATGATGCAGCACTCCAGAACGATCCAAAAATGGTCGGTCTGAATAAAGCTATCGTGTTATACGGTCGTGGCTTGGCAAGGGAGAAACAAGATAGATCTGGTGCCGATACCGATATTTCTGCTGCCAAGGCAATAATCCCTGACATTGCCGAGCAATTTGCCCGCTACGGCGTACACTAGCTAGGAAGCAAGCCCGTAACGGCTACCCACATCGCGGCCGACAGCATAACTCCCGTTAGTGGCCCAGCGCGTCCGATGTTGCGGCGCACGCGAATGTCAGCTCTCAGGGGAATTGCGGAAGTCGCTGGCGCTCACTCGAAACGGCGCTGTTGACCCAAAGTTGCCATCAACAATTATGGAGTGCGCTTGAATAGATTGAGGTCGATTGTCATCCCCATTGCGAGGTACCCCGCGTGATTAGGATGCAGCCTATCGCCCGGTCCGCCGGTCGTGCTCTCCGGTACAAATTCCGGCTTGAGACCGCCGGACTGCGCGTCGAGCGTTACCCGGTCGAAATCGACCACCCGGTCGAACAATCCGGACTTGCGGATGAAATCATTGAGCGCCCGCCGTTTCTCGTCCTGCTCAGGGAAGCCGTGAGCGGCGCTCGTGGAGCCGAGCGCGGTCAAGACAGTCGCGCCGAACACGCGAAGCTCCGGCCGCTTTGCGCGAATGCGGCCGACAATTTCTTTCATGCCGTTGATCACCGTCTCGACCGATGCCTTGCCGTTACGACTGAAGTCGTTGGTTCCTTCGAGCCAGATCATCGCTGACACGCCCGACAGTTCCATCACGTCGCGGTCAATGCGCATTAGTGCCGACGGCCCGCCGGGAAACGGCTTCTGCGGTCCGTACTCCGGCGGCCCCACTACTTGGTTGCCGCCAATGCCGGCATTGACCACGGCAACCCGGTTTCCGTAGATCGCTTGGAGGCGACGTAAGAGCACGTCCGGCCAGCGATCGTCGCCGTTCAAGGTTGAAGCCGTGCCGTCGGTAATCGAGTCGCCGAAGGCGACGATCGCAAAGCTGTCGGCCGACGCAAGCATCTCGACTGCGTCGAGGAAGAACCACGAAGCTGTGGTGTAGGGGAACGCGGCCTCGTCCTCCGACGCGCCCTTGGAACCGGATCCGGGCGGGCTAATGAAGGAGGTGGTCAACGCCTTCGCGTGCCAAGTCATCAAGCCACTTTCGCTAGCGACGTGGAAACTCACAGCTAGCTTCCGGCCCATCAGTTCCACCGCTGAGGAGTCATGCACGAAGGGCAGTTCAACGGGATCACTCCAGACTGATTTTTCGGGCGGCACCGTCACGCTGTCCCTGTCTTCGAACTTGACTGGACGATTCGTGCCCTTCACTAGCGCGGGGCCGCCCATCTGGAGGCCAACGTAGACGCCGTCGAAAGTCACCGGCTTGATCCCAAAGACATTCGTCAGGCGTAGCCGCACCTGTCGGCCCCATAGGCCTGGCCGCACAACAAGTCGGAAGGTCTGGTCGTTCGCCCCTGCTGTAGCCGAAGGGAAGGCAAATTTTTGGTCTGGTTGCGCCGACGGGATGCCGACCGGATAGGGGCCCTGCGCCGAGGCGACCCAACTCACGACCCATTTTTCGCTCTGCTGTGTGGCTGCCATCTGCGGCAGGACGATCATTAAAATCGTCAGGATTTGGCGTGTGAGCCAATGCACGGGGCATCCTCCGTGGGCTGGTTTTGCGGGCTGCGAAGGGAACGTGTACTCGAGATGTGGATCATCTCGTTCATGACTTCGCGATAGCCGAGAAAGACGAGAATCGTAGGGGCCGAGCGCATCAAAATCCAGTCACAAATTGCTGCGCGAAGATCAATTCGCCTGTAGNCCATTACGGACCAAATGGCTCCGGTTCGAAGGTCATTCGTTGGCCCAGCGCGTCGGTTCGTTGCGGTGCAATTCGACCGGAGTCGGTGGTTGAGCAGATATGCGCGGACATTGTAGATGTGTCGAAATTGATCCGGATCGGACTATGCCGACGATATGAATCGGCCAGAACCGGAGAAGATGAAAAGGGAAGGACATACATATTTCAAGCCAGGGCGAGAAGCATCTTACTCAGGGGCCCTGGCGAGATCACCATAGCATCATGCCCGGATCTAATTTCAAGGTTTTGCCAATCCGCGCGGGATTTGGCGTAGGCGGCGGAGGGCCCAATGGCCGTAGAAATCGGGTCGATGCAATGAATATACGTGCAAGGCACGCTATTACCGAGCGGATGAGCAAGCCGCAACGGACTCGTGTAGGTGCTGAGGGGATGCGGCGTGAGGCGCCGCTTTAGCCACGCGGCATCCTCAGGCGCAGTCACGCCGAGAGCCGCAGGCTCCAGTGGCGGTACTACCTTCACGCCGTCTACCTCGCGCACCGATCGCACGCGCTCCTCTCGAACTGCGGGGGGAAAGGTATCGAGCATGGACTCACCATTCTGCGAGAGCACTGCATCTAGAAATACGATGCGCTTGAGCCGCTCGGGAATGCGGTCGGCGACGGCCGATACCGTGCGTCCGGAAAAGCTATGTCCGACAAGATAGACGTCGCGCAGCTCCTCCCATTCAATGACGTTGACAATATCGTCGATGAAGACGTCGAAAGTGACATCGTTGCGCAAGAGATGGTGGCGCTCGCCTAGGCCTGTGTTGGTGACCGCGAAGACTTGATGACCAGCGGCGCGCAGTAGGTTCGCAACCTTTCGCCAC
>JGI12270J11330_10001953_pt1 | contig 15198 bp, 14 predicted proteins | sample PeaSoiMetSII2010_FD_11330 | JGI IMG/M metagenome (IMG submission 11330)
TGGGGGTAGCCTGTGTTGTTTCGATGGTAGGGCGACGGAGCACGTTAGGGAAAAAGCCTATGTCGGGTGGAAGTTTTGGGCGAAAAATACGCGATCTACATCACAGTCCGGTGTAGCGCATTACCAACGTTCCAAACGACGCTCCGAATCCATGAGAACGTAGCCATGACAGCAATGCTCATCGTCATCGCGATCTACGTTGCTGAGATCACACCTTGGTGCCACGGGAGGACGCGATGCAAGTAGCCTATTGTGCAAACTGCGGTAAACACACTGGTCACAAGCGCAGCGTCGGCGTTGGTACTGCGCTGGGTGCTCTGGTAACAGGCGGTGCGTCGCTGCTGGCGGTGCCTGCCTATGGTAAACGCTGTGTCATCTGCGGACTGACTGTGGAACAAGCGGAGTCTTTGAGAGTGCGCTATTGCACAGGTTGCGGAAAGCCTGTGACCACTCCGTTCTGTATAAGCTGCGGCACGAAGAAAGTCTAAGCGCACAACAAATTTTAGTCCAAGGGGAGAGCCATGAAAACACTATTCGTTGCGCTGCTACTCACCGCCTGCTGCGGTTGCTATACGGCTACCCCAATACCTGCGCGTGTGAATAGGGTACGCGGGATAAGCTGCCATACATCTAGCACTGGGTCCAGAGTGTGCAAAAGCACGCTGGGAGAAACTGACCAGTACGCGTATCAAGACAACTCATCCATCACCGTCATCAGTGAGGCTCAGTATTACCACCAAATCGCGTTGTGGGATTGCTACGAGAAATACGATGTGCTGCATGACGGGTCGCATCGCGGTTGGGCGACTGACTACTGCTTGGATTCACTTACCACTGATGAACTGAATGCAAGGGAAACCGCGATGAACGACGAACTAAATGCGATGGGATGCAAGCACGGTATCAAATCGGCTTGCAAGAAGTAGTAACGATGAAAGACAAATTCATTCCAAGGGAGAGAGCCATGATTAACGTCGAGCTGAACGGTGGACGCTGTGCTTGTGAACATATGAAATACTCGCCCGAAGGAGCCGCCGAGATTCTGAAAGTTAAGCCCGATGTCATCCGGCGAGCGATCAATCTGGGCGCTATTGTCTTGGGCGCTGACGGCCTCATCTCGCACGAGGAGTTGTCGGGCTTTGTCGTCAAAGGATTCAAACAGCACAGATACGACGCGGCGGGCAACAAGTTACCGGGAGCGAAAAGCTAGTATGGCCTCACTGCTGGGCAAACAAGATCACGCAGAGATGGAGCGTCTGAAGATCACGCAGGCCGACCGTTTGCGCTTTGCTCGGATGCTGAAACCTTGCCTAAAGGACTGCCCAACCTGCCACGGCTCGTGCCTCCTGTTCACCGGGTACAAGCAACGCGGGGTGCAGCGAGGTTATGGTAGTTTCAAGTTTCGCAGGGGAAGGACGGTCACGGCTCATCGCTTCGCTTACTTCGCTGAGCATAGCCTGTGGCTTCTACCGGGCGGGGATGTGTGTCACGTTGAATGTCGGCATCGTGCTTGCTGTGATCCCCGGCACCTCTACCTCGACACCCACAAGGCGAATCAGTATGCGGTGACCAAGATTAAGACGCGGACATTTCCGGCGATGCCAGTACCCGGCCCCTTGCCCGTGTTAGCCCCGCGAGAAGCACGGGAGCAGGTACCGGGCGAGATTATCGTGTAGACAGTCCCCTGATTGCTGTACCTATTCTCAACTTCTGCCAAGCTCTAAATATTAGATAACTGATTGTCCTGCAATGACTTGCATCACATTGTACTGCACTTGGTTGTGGCAAACACCTGCTAACAATCACATTGTGAACACTTTGCACCTGCCAGCTTGCTGTAAACCTGCTGGGAACCTTGCTCCTGCTCCCTGTCCTGCCAATGGTGCGAGCTTCTACGGCCCGGATTCACAAGTGTACAGTGTACCGACGAAATACAACGTTGAAAGAAGCACCAGGACTTCACGAGCAACGCAGGTTAGTCGAGAAGTCTGATTAATCGTTTGGACTTCACATTCACAACTGGAACTGAGTCCGTGACGACCGTAGCCGATGCCGCTACGATTCGATTGAGCTCCGCCGCGCAGTCTTCCGCATCGCGCTCTTTGTCGAATGTCGAGCTGACCAATTTTCGGTCCGTGGCATCGTTCGCATTTACTAGGAACACTCCCCAGTACGACCCCTCCATCTTGACCTTACGAAACAATTTCATTTTGCTCTCCCCACACTGCCTGCCAATGTCATTTCCGCAAAACACCGGTACTGCGCATTTACTTCTGTAGCAGCTTGCCTGCCAGCCGTTCCCCTGTCTCCCTGACCGTCTCATCAATCACTTGGATGTAGTGCTGCGATGTGGTCTCGGCTTGCTTGTGGCGCATGATGGTTTGCACGTCCTTCAGGCTCCCCAGGTGCTGCGCATGGGTTGCGACCGTCCTGCGTAGAATCTGGAAGTTCAGCTTGGGGATACCGGCCATGGCTGCCAGTTCCTTCAGGACTCGCTTTTGATAGTTCCCTGCCGATAGGAACCCACCCTCGGAATTGGGAAAAATGAAATCGTCAGGTGCATAGTCGCGGTCGCTCTGGGCGTGCCATTCGACCAGGGCCATGACTGCGGCTTCGGGAACGGCCAGCCGTATCACGTCACCTGTCTCTGAAGTTTTCGTGTAGGCGCGTAATCGGTTGCGGTATACGGTCTCGGTGATGGTCAGGGTATTTTTCACCATGTCGAGGCAGCGCCAGCGCAGCGCAAACAGTTCCGAGGGCCGGAGGGCAGTCGTGAGAATCAGACGCAGCAAGGCCCGTTCACGCGGCCACCACGTAGCGGCCACGAGCAAGGCTTTAATCTCTTCGAGGGTCAGGTAAGGTTTGGCGGGTGATTTCACCCTGGGTAATTGCAGCGACCGCGCTGGATTCTTTTTGATGTAGTCCTGCTCGACCGCCTCAGCCAGTATGCTGCGAACGAAGAATCTGAGATGCTTGACCACTGAGGCAGAGCGCGTGCGTGCCAGTGTGTTCAACCATCCGTGCAGTTGCACAGAATCCACGTCCTCAAGGGCAGTAGCGCCGAAGCGATGCGTCAGCACTCGAAGCAGCTGGTTATTCGTTCGCTTCGTGCTGTCGCGCCAGACACCCTCATGGAGCGGTTTCCATCGTTGCTCAATGAAGTAAGCCAGTGTGACGCGAGAGTCCGCTGTAATGCCGACCTCTTCAACGATTCGCTCTCGCAGCTTATCGCGGGCGTGCGTCTTCGTGACGGAGCTAGTCGGCCCGATCTTGAAAGCCCGCTGTAGGCGCTTGCGCTGGCCTGTCTTGTGGTCTAGAATCCACTTGCTGTAGTGACCAAGCCATGAGCCTGACTGCCGAGTTAAGTAACCGTCCTGCCTCTTCACATGCTGAGTGTATGCTGAGTAGGCCACTCAGTCAAGACGGGGAAAATGGCCCATAGGTCATTCAATACACACTGTTTGCGCCCGTAGCTCAGCTGGATAGAGCGGCAGCCTCCGGAGCTGTAGGTCGGGAGTTCGAATCTCTCCGGGCGCGCCAGTTTTCCATTTCCCCCGCCATTGCCTTGGCCCTCGGCACGGTCCTGACCGCGCGACATCCGGGCTTGCGGCAGGAATCAGCGGGCGCCCAGCAGGATGACCGTCTCCGTCGCCCAGGTGCCCCGCAGAATGCCGATGCGAACTTTCCCGGATTTGTCCGATAGCTCAGCGGCCAACTCCATCGGCGTCCTTACTGCTTTGCCATCCACCGACTTGATTAGATCGCCGACCTTCAAAGATGCCATCTCCGCGACGCCTCCCGAAACGATCTCCACAATTTTCGCTCCGTCAAATTCCTGGGGCGCAAACAAGGCGCCGAGCGAAGCTATCGACATGCCGCGGCTCGTCACACTCAACGGCTGAGCAGGCTGAGCGGGCTGAGCGGGCCGATTGGTGGCGACAGTCCGGGGCTGACTTTCGGAAGGAGCAGAAGTGGTCTTATGCCAGGGCCGCGTCCAAGAACGATGAGACGTGGACTCAGCCTTGGGCTCCTTCGAAGGCTTGGGCTCACTCGGAGGAAATTCACCGCCAAATCGAAAAACGATTCCGCCAGAGACGCGGAAGTTGCTTTGGCTGGGAGCGGCGTAGTCCTTCAGGTGACGGGTGTACATATAATCGGCCGGGCCCAACTGAACTCCGACGTGACGAAAAAACCAATAATCAAGGCCAGCGCCCGCAGCTACCGCCACAGACATATCGGACACGACGGGCGAGACTGGAAGATCCAGCCGGTCTCGCCCAACCAGGCCGTGTACAAAGGCCGTGATCCGGCTTGAGCGATCCCCAAGCGTGAAGCGCGGTCCAAAGATGTAGGAGAAGTTGCTGCAGTTGAAAGTAGAACCGTCGCAATCGTTAAGCTGGTGGCCGCTGACGTCTGCCTCAACAGCAAGGTGATGAAACAGGCCGACAGAGGCGGAAAATCCCCAGCCGTTTAGAGCCAGCCGCTGAGTGGTCGCAGACGTGACGAAGCTCGCCGGCATGTCAAAGTTGAGGTACGAGTAGCCCCCGAATACGTCGATTGCCGGAACGTTCTGAGCGGAAGCGATGCCTAGAAGAAAGAGAGCCGCCAAAGCGAAGTGAACTAGTTTTTTCATGTTCCTTAGTGCGCCTCCAGGGAATGCAAAAAATGGCACAACTGACCGAATACAGAATCGAACTGGCAACCAGGGTCTGACCAGGGCCAGCCTCGCCAGGAACGATGTACGCTGCTGGTCGGGGCTTGTTTTACGTCAACACTTGCATAGGATTAGGGCGACCGCCGATTATAATTGCCGAGGGGGAAAAAGGAAAATGGGACGCGACGTGGGCCGCCGCTCGCGGAAACGTCGAGCCGCACAGCGACGAGCGAAAAGCACCGCGAGGAGGCTTCGCCACCAAACCATGCTTCAGGATACGCCTGAAAGAAAGCCCGCAGACTGCGCGCCCGGAGAGGTGAAGTCAGCTTCCCGTTTTGAAGCCCCTTCGCCTCCGCAGTTGCAAGCCACATTCCCGTCCCCCATCGACGTCAGTTGCGTCGCTATTGAACTTGGGTAACTCTCCGTTTCCTCTAAAGTCATTCTCCCGTTCAACCGATGAAATTTGAAGGGCGGCAATTAAGCCCTCGTTTTGGGGTGACGGCGAACACGCCATCGGGAGAAAATCTATGTCAACAGCGGCAGTTTCCAGCTTATCGATTTTTCAGGAGCTCCAGAGTTTCTACCAGAACCGTCAGAGCGATGTTAAGCAGCTCGGCAGCGCTCTTCAAAGTGGGGATCTGAACGGCGCTCAGCAGGCCTACAACGCCCTGGCTGCGCTTGGGCAAGAGGGGCCCTTCGCCAACGCCGAACCTTTTTCCAAGTCCAGCCGCGTCCAGGCCTTCGAGACCATCGGCCAAGACTTGCAAGCCGGCGACTTGGCGGGAGCGCAGGCAGCCTTTGCTACGCTTACCGGCAAACAAAGCAATCCTGCAAGTTCATCACAGGCGACTGCGCCGGCGGCCGTAACTCTCACCAGCACGCAGCAGAGCAACGCCTCCGGCGCTGCGCCTTCGATTTACCAGCAACTGCAAGCCTACCGGCAGCAGCGGCAAGCCGATCTCGCACAACTCGGACAGGACTTGCAAGCCGGCGACCTGAACGCAGCGCAGCAGGACTTCAACACCCTGACCGTACTCGGCCAGAGCGGCCCCTATAAGAATGGACAAACGTTTGCGAGAGCCGACCGCGCCCAGGATTTCCAGACCATCGGTCAAGCGCTGCAATCCGGCGATCTAGCCGGAGCCCAGTCGGCCTTCGCAAATCTTGCCGGCAGCTTCGGCAAGCAAAGCCAGCAGGCCCAGACGGCTATTTCAGCCTACAACTCCGGTGTTCCCGAGATCGTCCTCAACTTGGAAGGCGCGTCCGGCACCAGCGCCACGACTGGATCAACAACACCGGAACTCGTCGTCAACCTCGGCCAGGGAAGCAGCTCTTCGTCCGCTTCTCCCGAAGAGGTCAAAATCAATCTCGGCAGCGGCAGTGCAGGACCGCAGGTCACTATTGACGAAAATCAGGGACAGAGCGGCAGCAACGCCGAGCAAGTCACCATCAACCTCAATCAGACGGAAAATTACGAGCTCATTTTGAACCTGCTCAATTCCACCTCGACGAACCAGACTCAGAGCAATTCCAGCAATGCCCTGAGTGTGAGAGCATAGTTCTGCGGGCATGGCTCTTCGGGCGCGGCTCTGCCGGCGTAGACTCAAGTCGCACGCCCGGCACGGCGCCGCAAACAATGGGGGCGTTTCGGGAGTGTCTCCACCCCCCGCCCCGGCGCTGATGCCAACTCCGCGTGCGCGATCCACAACCTCTCTTGCCTCTAACGGCCTTTTCTATTTCACGAGAACGTCAATGAAACGCCGCCCACAGGTCTGGATGCTGACCGCATCGCTCATCGTCCAGGTCTGTGCCGTAAAGGGATTCCGCGTTGCTGCAGCCCCGCCCGCGTGGGACCGGCGCCTTCGCGAGCCGGGCCTGAGCGAAGCCGAAATCCATGCCGAGCGTAGCTCGGCAGCCGCCTGTGGTCAGAGCGACTCTGGATTCGCTTTAGAATGTGATCCGCACTCCGAACTCCATCTGCCGCGGAGCCCCGTTGGCATAGGTGCCCGAACCGGCGAGGACCCGGTCCAGCCGCGAAGTGCAGAAAGTGGTGGAGCTGCCGCAGTATCCCGCCGAACTCGCGTTATTCAACGAACTGCCCGGCGCTCCGTTCAGCACGCCGCTTAACTGGTTGCCGACTCCCCCGAAGTTGGCCCAGTTGAAAACGTTAAACACGGAGACGTTCGGCTCCAGCTTCACCCGCTCCCCAACCTGGAATGGCCGACTCAACCGCAGATCGATCGTCTTCAGCCAGGTCGCCTCCGCAAAATTCCCCGGAAGCCCTTGCACGGGAGGCGCATAAGCGCCCAGAACACTGAGTTGATCTGCTCTGAACAAGCCGCTAGTCATCAGAGCATTCCCCGCCGGCGTCAACTGTCCGGCATACGTGGCGTTGTAATGCGTGATTACCTGGGTCAACTTGCTGGTCGAATATTTTCCTGTGCTTCCGATAAACGTTTGTGGCAAAAGGTCGCCTACTGTTCCGTCGCCCGTGAGGTCGCTGCGGAAGATTTCCCCCGCCACTCCGCCCCCGTCCAGTTGCGGAACACGAGCGCTCAGCGGAAGCGGCGACGCCAGATGCGCGATCATCGAAAGCCGCAGCCCGTGCGGCAAATCCGCCGTCGGAGTGAACGTAAGCTGGTGCGTCCGGTCCAGCCCCGAGGCCCCGAAATGTCGCAGGTGCGGCCGGTTGTAGTCTTCCGCCACGTTCATCAGCGAATAATCTCCCCCGCTGCCGTTCGGCTCCGCCAGGTTGCTGCGATAGCGGGAGAACGCATACGCAATCGCCACCTCTAGCCGACGCAAGCGTCGGATCGGGTTCTCCCCGCTGACCCCTTTGTACGCCAGGTGCACACCTTCATACCTCGACCGCCCGCCTGGAAAGTACATGATGTTCGATCCCACCGCCGGATTGATCCCGCCGAACGCCGCCTGCTGCTTCCCGAGGACCGAGCACGGAAACGGACCGCAGAACGCATTCGACGAGTCCAGCCCATTGCGCGCGAAATCTGTGATGCTCGCTCCCGCCACTGCGGCCAGATAGCAATCCACGGCAGCCTGCGAACTGCTGCCCGCGAACAACGCTGGCTTGCATCCCACCGCTGCCACCGTCGCGCTGATCGCCGACAGCTCCGCCGCGTAGCTATTGAGTGCGTGGTTTGGATTGCTGCCGTCCGTCATGTAGCTCGCGTCGCCCACGTGATTGGTGTCAATCCCCAGCGGAAACTGGGTGCCGATCTCGCGCACATAGTCGATGGAGAACATGCCGCGCGCCCCCATCTGATGCTGAATTCCAGCACTCATATGCACCACCCGGGGCGTCTTGAAGCCGGGCGCCAGCAGGCCCCCAAAATTCGCCAAGCTGTTCGCCAGCGAGTACACGTTCTGCCCGCCCGTCACCGCCGACTGCGCCGCCATAAACTGCGCCTGCAAGTCCTGAATCGCCGTCGCCACTACAACGGGACCCTGAGTTCCCGTCACCGTAGCTCCGATCGGCTGCCCGCAAATCCGCGTCGCGATATCCACCGAATCCACGGAACTCACCACCGATCCATTCGGAAACAGCACCGATCCCGTAGGACACAGCGTCAGGCTGCGATTGTATTGTCCGTTCGACAAGCGATTGATGCGATCCTGATACGCATTCTGCAGCAGAAAATTGTCATAGAAAACTCCCCCGCTCGCCCGCACCACCGTCCGCCCATTGTGTCCCGGATCCCACGCCACACCGAATTGCGGAGCAAAATTCCAGTCCGGCTGGTTCACGCTCTGGCCGAGGAACTGGTGCGTGGGCCCCGGCGTGACAGGGTTCGGAATCAGGCCGAATTGATCGAGAATCAACCCCGTCGTGCATGGTGGAGTCTTCACGATTGTCGTGTTGATCGCCGAGCATGGCACCGCCGACAAGTCGCTGTTCGTGCGTCCGCTGTCCCGCGCATAATTCACGCCATAGCTGATATTCAGGTTCGGGAACAAGTTGAATGTGTCGCCCAGGTACCCCTCAAGGCGCGTGTCGAGGTGTCCGCCGCTCGACCGGCTGAATGCCGAGTTCTCGCTGAAATTCCCCAGCCCGTTGAAAATCGTGACCGTGCCCACGGGATAGTTCAGCGGATTGTCCGCCGCTCCGCGCGGATCGCCTGAGTAGAGCGGCACCAGGCTCGAGTTGCTATTAATGGCATTGATCACGTCCAGCCCGTTCGAACTGGTCACCGACGGCCCATAATTTCCCGGCGAATAGAAGTCTCCCTGCGTGATGCGATGAATCGCTCCTCCGAAGCGTATCGTGTGATACACCTTGTGAATCGTGCTGCTGTCGTAGCGCCCGTAAAGGTCGCGCTGAATGGTCTGCCGCGGACCCGCCACGCTCGGCCCCAGGGCATACGATCCGATCTGCATGTGGAAAGGCGCCGCCGCAATAATCGTCGAATCGCTCAGGTCCGGATTGATCGCGTTCACCATCTTCTGATAGCCGAAGCGCGCGCTATTCACAAACCGTCCCCGGTTCCAATCCATCCCGAAAACCGCCGCCGGAACGTTCAACTGATTGCGAAAATTCGACTGGCTGTCCGACGGCCCGATCTGGTTAGCGTTGTCGTAGCTGAGCCGCACGAACCACTTCATGTTCTCGTTGACGTCATAATCCAGCCGCGCCGTCAGCATGTTCTCGCGAAAATAAGCGTCCCGCAGGCTGGTCTGGTTGAAAGCGGGGAATCCGAGCAAGATCGGCAAAGAACCATCCTGCTTGGTGCGTTCCCCGCCGATAAATAGAAACGCCTTGTCCTTGATCACCGCGCCGCCCGCCCCAAATCCATACTGCTGCCGGCTGTACTTCGGACTCCCTGACGGAAACCCCGCGAGGCCGACGACCCGGTCGCGCAGATTTCCAATCAGATTGCCGTGCCATTCATCTCCACCCGAGCGCGTCGTAACCCGCACCGCGCCAGTTGCGTTCAGCGACTGAAACACTTCCGGCGTGACTCGCGAGACGATCACTTCCCGCACCGCCTCCGCCGGCAGGTTCAGCGTGAATGCGCCCTTGGTCTCATCCATCACCTCGACTTCATCCATGTCGTAGTGCGTCGTTCGTCCCAGTTGGCTGTTGATCGAGAGCGATTGGAACCCACTTTTGCCCGGATCAAGAATCCTTCCATCCACCGCCTGCCCACCCGGCTCAAGCTGTCCCGCATTCAGATAGTTCCGCCCGTCAATCGGCAAGGTGTCGCTAACCTCGCCACTGAACTTGCTCTCCAGACGCACCGGCCCCGGATTGATCCATTCCAGCTTGAAATCCGCCGTGACCGCCGCCCCCAACACGACGTTCACGCTGCTTTCGACCGGCAGCATGTCTCGGCCTTCCACCCGCACCACATAAGCGCCCGGCGGCACCGGTTCGGAAACGTACTCCCCATCCTTGCCGGAGCGCGTCACGCCTTTGGTCTCGGTGGCCTGCGAGCTGTACAAAACCCGCGCCCCGCCCACCGGGTTGCCGACGTCATCCCGCACCGTGCCTTGAATGGTGCCGGTTGTCGGATTTTCCGATGTCTCTTCCTGCGCCCACAATGAAACCGTGAACACAGCGAAGAGCAACAGGCCAATGGGCAGAGAATGACGAACATGCAATCCGGACCGATCAAACAAAGTGATTCTCCTGGGGGCAGAACCTCAAGTAGAACCTGGAAGCGATTCCGCGTCTAAGGATCCTGGTTTTCCACTGCAATGATCTTCTAGTGAAATCGAATAGAACAGTCTACTAGATGCAGACACTTCCCCGACGCGATGTACGAGTTTTTCGGTGCAAGCTCCCAATCCGCAGCCCAAACCAACGGCTGCTTCTCGGAGCACAAAAAAAGAGCCGGAAATCCGGCGCCCTTTGAGGAACTTGTGCACAGTCCTACTAGAAAATGAACCTGATCCCTAATGTACTCCCCCGGCTGACTGCCCAAGCAATGGAAGCTGACCCGATCAAACTTCAGTGCTGAGTTGGTAGTCCCGCTCCCGGCGCCATCCATTTTGTCATAACAAGAAATACAGTATTCGGTATTTGTAATGCCCGAGTGGGCTAAACAATATCCGTTGGTCACGGGACAAATCTCATGTAAATAGTTGAAAACACATATAACTAAGCCGCATCATTAAGTCTCGTCTCAATTCTGGATGACAAATTGCTAATCTTGACCCATCACGCCTAGATGCTCCCGTCAATGAAGGTGCCACCACGTTTCGCTTGGTCGAGTGGTTTACAGCAATAAACGGTCTCCGAAAGGACGACATTCGATATGAAAACCTCTAAGGGAAGGTGGACGATGTTGAACCTCAACTCCCCCCAACGTTTGGCTGCGCGATTTGGGATTTTCGCAGCGCTAGGACTGCTGGCGATCATGGTTGTGATTGCGTCCAGCACAGCGTTGTTTGCCCAAACCACGATCTCCACCGGCAGCATTCAGGGCACGGTGACTGACCCGAGCGGTGCCGTTTTAGGTGGAGTCAAGGTCACTATCACGCAAGAATCCACGGGCCGGCTCATCACCACCACCACTACTTCCTCCGGCACCTACGCTTCGGGAGCTTTGACTCCGGGCGACTACATGGTACGGGTGGAAGCGTCAGGTTTCAAAACGACCGATGAATCGGTGGTGGTGCAGGTAAACGTTACAGCATCGGCAAACGTGAAGCTTGCGGTGGGCTCGAGCACACAGGTTATCGAGGTGCAAGGTTCCGAGGTCGTCGTGAACACCGAGCAGGCTACGGTTCAAGGGGTTCTCACGGAGAGACAAATCGAGAGCCTGCCCATCAACGGTCGCAACTTCCTTGACCTCGCTCAGTTGGAGCCCGGCGTCCAGATCCAGGATGGCGGTACTTTCGATCCCACTAAGAACGGTTTTTCGTCGGTATCCTTTGGCGGGCGCTTCGGGCGCACTGCCCGCATCGAGGTTGATGGCGTCGACATCAGTGACGAGACCGTGGGAACGACAACCCAGAACCTTCCTTTAGGAGCAATCCAGGAATCGGCTCTGCAACAGTCTTCGCTCGACCTTTCCACCGAGTTGACCTCCTCCGGTTCGGTAAACATAACCACGAAATCGGGAACTAACGGGCTGCACGGCGAGGGTTTCTACTATTTCCGCGACCAAAACCTTAACGCCGCTCTCCCCGGTGGTTCCACGAATTACTTCCAGAGGAATCAGTTCGGCGGCGATATCGGTGGTCTTATCATAAAAGACAAGCTTTTCTTCTTCGCTGACCTGGAGCGTAACAAGCAGGATCTTCTTGATCCGGTTATCCCTGGCGGAAACTTCGCCAATCTCACCGGCAGCTTCACATCGCCTTTCCGGGACACGGAAGCACTGGGGAGAGTTGATTATTCGTTGGGTAAAATAAAAACTTTTTATCGCTTCACGTTTGAACAGAACCGCAGTGTGCTTCCATTTATTCCCAACTCTTTTCAGCCATTCGCCAATGTGAACCACTCGCGGAACCACATTGTGGGCGCCGATTTCAACACCGGCAGCTTTACGCACAGCTTTCGCTTCGGGTACTCGAAATTCCAGAACGGGATTACGGACGCAGTCACCGGCACGAGCATCTTCAATCCCGGGGGCGCGATCGAACTGGCGATAGGCGCTGACCCGAACTGCATTACTCCTGGCGCCGATGATTTCTGCTCGGGACCGAACTTCCTGGCTCCGCAGGCGACCTTCCAGACGGACCACCAGATCAAGTATGACGGCGGCAAGGAGTTTAAGAACCACATCTTTCGCTACGGCGCCGGTCTTAATCACCTTCAGGGCGGCGGCTACGCCGAGTTTCTTGGACTGGCCCCTGCGGTTGGCTCACCGGCCTCAACTCCCGCGTGTGTAGCAGCAGGCAACTGCCCGTTTTCAGGAGGCGGCGCCAATCCGCTCAACTACCCTGTCGTAAACGTAACCTTGGGCAATGGCGAAGGCTTCTCTTCCGCTAAGCCCGCCTTCGGCAACCCCGGTGGCGGCCTGGGACCGGACAATCGCCTCTCTTTGTACTTCGGGGACTCCTGGAAGATGAAACCAAACCTGACCTGGACTGCCGGCCTCCGCTACGCCCGTGACACGGGGCGAACCGACAGTGACCTGGGTCCGACTCCGGCGCTGAGTGTATTCGATAATGCGTACTATTCTGGCTTGGAAAACCAAGTGCATCAGCCCAATCTCAATTTCGCTCCTCAGCTTGGATTTGCCTGGGATCCGAGGAGCAACGGAAAGACTGTGATTCGTGGCGGGATCGGGCTCTTTTACGAGAACTCCATCTGGAACAATATTCTGTTTGACCCTGCGGGACGACTGCAGCAGGGATTCTTTTTGGGGTTAACGCCGGTTTGCTCGGGCGGGGCACCACAGACCCTGCCTTTCACAAGCAGCATTCTTCCGGCAAATATCTGCGGCGCGGCAATTGGAAGTGTTGATCAGCAGATCGTCCAGCTTGAGCAGCAGTATCAGGCAGCGGTAAAGGCAGCGGGCCCATCATCCAACGGTACCTACATCGGGACCCTGTTAGCGAGTGGAATTGATATCGACAGCGTCAGCCTGCTTGCCCCGGACTACAAGTCGTCAAGGTCGGTGCAGATGAACATCGGGGTCCAGCGGGAGATACGGCGCGGAATGGTCTTGACCGTAGACTATCTACGCAATATCTCCACTCATAACCTTCTCCAAATCGACACCAATCGTGTTGGCGATGCTCGATACTTCAATATGAATGCCGCGCTGGCCGCCATCAATGCGACGGTTGGCACAGGTTGCGGCGGGGGCAGCGTAACAGCTGCGACTTCGATCGCAGCTGTCAATTGCTACATCACGGCCAATCCGGGTGCGACGATTTCAAACTTCGCCTCTAACGGCCTGGATTCCGGCTATTCGGTCTGTGGCGGAGGACCATGCCCGAATGCAGCCTTCGGTGGCGTAAACATGGGCGCAACCGGCGCCAACCAGATGCTGTTTCCTATCGGGCGCTCTGTATACAACGGTTTGCAGATGTCGCTGAAGGAGGATGTACACAACCCGCTGCCGGGGGTTAAGTACCTGAACTTCCAGGTTTCGTACTCGCTCTCCCGTTATGTCTCCACGGCGCGGGACAGCGATTTCATCAACTTCCCCTATGACAATGCTAACCCGCTGAAATACCTCGGACCGAATGGGCTTGATCGCCTCCATCAATTGTCGTTCGGCGGAATCATGGATCTACCGGCAGGCTTCCGCGTGAGCATAATTTCTCATTTCGACAGTCCGCTCGCGTCCGACGTCAGGCTGCCAACGGGCGGAGCGCCCGGCGGCATCTTCCAAACCGACATAACTGGCGATGGTACTGGCGATGGTACCGTCACTTCGAACGGCGGCAACGGCGATCTTTTGCCGGGTACCAAGGAGGGCGCCTTCGGTCGCAGCTTTGGTGTCAACGGATTGAACCAGCTAATCACTAATTACAACAATAACTACGTCGGCAAGCCGACTCCGGCCGGCCAAGTTCTCATTGCTAACAATCTGTTCACCCAGTCGCAGCTGTACGCCTTGCAAGGTGTCATTGGCGGGAACCAGGGCGGATCGGGCGTGGTCGCAGGGTTGCCGCTAGCGCCGGCAGGCGCAATTGGAGAGGGATGGCTGAAGACCTTCGACCTCGGCCTGAACTGGGGCTATAAGATCAGGGAGAGGGTTGAGATTCGTCCGGGAGTCACTTTCTACAACGTGTTCAACTTTGCTAACTACGATGGCCCAGCTGTTCCCTTCAGCACAACTCTGAATGGTAACCCGGGTTCCCCCAACGGCACAACCTCTCCCCAGCCGGCCTCCCTCGCCCTCGGCCTGGGCTCAGGTGTGAATGCGCTCGGTTCGCCCCGTGTGGTCGAGTTCGAGTTGAAGCTTATCTTTTAGCCGGTTCTCCTAAAGCCACCGCTCTTCGGGGCGGTGGCTTCTTGTTTTCCCGACGCCGGTCCTCTCGATCCGGATCACGGGCCGATCTGCGAGCGCAGATGCTTAGCAAGCTTCTCGATTCTCTTGAGTTTCTCACTCAGATCCTTGGGCAGAAGGCCCTTGGTAGTCTGATCGACCTCGGATGGAACCGACCCTGCCAAAGCAGCCAGTTCGTCAGCGTCGTGCTTGAGCTTCTGTGGATCGATCGCCGGGCGTTGATTCAAGGAAGGAATCGAATTTTTATCGACCGTACCCTGCCCTTGGTCCATCTGCCGCACTCCGACTGGAACAGGACGTGCGCTCTGGGCAGCGAGTGTTAATGGCGAAAAGAGCAGGCCTAGCAAAAGAGTCAAACCAACAAGAGTCAAAGCAGGGAGTTTCACGGCGGACCTCCTACCGTGGGGAGCAATTTCTCAGCACATTGTACATCCAACGTTAATGCCGACGGCAACGCCAGGGCTCTTTTTCCCGAGAACAGCCCGGGCTGCACATACCCCGTGAATCTCAGTGCGAGATCTGGGAGCGCAGTTGTGGCCCCTTAGAACGTCCCCTTGCGCGTGTAGTACCCCGCGCGATAATGCGACTGATAAGGACCTCCCGCCGGCGCGT
>JGI12270J11330_10001959_pt1 | contig 15175 bp, 13 predicted proteins | sample PeaSoiMetSII2010_FD_11330 | JGI IMG/M metagenome (IMG submission 11330)
TAGAACCGGGGAACAGTTTTTGGCACCTCGTCGAGCGCCATACCCGCCAGGTTGCAAATCGTTAACGGGACCATTGCCAGCACAGCCAATTTGACCGATGCATTTCGTGGCGCGGCAGGCTACCAGTACCCGCGTAAACGCGTGAGTGTTCTGCATTATGGCCGTCCCGGTTACTGGAGCTTGTTCAGGGACTTTGCGATTGGATCCGCGCGCGCCCGCGGCGATCGCATTGATCGCCATCGCGCTCGGCGGCTGCACGATGTCGCTGGAATCGCTGACACGGTCGCCGGCGCCAAAGGAGGAACCCGCGCAGCTGGCGGCCTCGACCAACATCGCTTCGCTGAGCGAGACCATCAAGAACAACCCCAACAATCCGCAGGCCTACAACATGCGCGGGTCGGTACTGGCGCAGGCCGGAAAGACCGAGGAAGCGCTGGCCGATTTCAACAAGGCCATCAGCCTCGATCCCAATTACGGACAGGCGTTCGCCAACCGTGGCCTGATCTATCGCAAGACCAAGCGGCTCGACCAGGCGATGAGCGATTATGAACGCGCGCTGGCGCTCGATCCCAACTATGCGCCGGCCTGGCTTGGCCGCGGCATGGTCTACAAGGCGCGCAACCAGGCGCCTGAAGCGCTCCAGGATTTCAACAAGGCGATCGCTCTTCGCCCCGACGACGCCGAGGCCTATTACAATCGCGGCCTGCTTTATCAGAGCGAAAAGCAGCATCAGTTCGCGATCGACGATTTCACCACGGCGAACGGCCTCACACCGCAACAGGCCGAGCCGCTACTCGGCCGAGCGCTGAGCAATCTGGCGTTGGGCAAGGCCAAGGAGGCCGCGGCCGATCTCGACGAGGCGGTGCAGGACGATCCGCAGAACGCGCAGATCTGGATTACCCGTGGGCTTGCCTATGAACGCCTCGGCGACAAGAACAAGGCCGCCGGTTCCTATGGCCGCGCCATCAACCTGCGCCCGAAGGATGAAACCGCGCGAAGCGGCTTTGCCCGCGTCGGCGGCAAGCCGGGCCAGGCCTATGAGACGTTCTGAAATTAATTCGAGCGCAAACCCGCCTCCGACCTGATCGGGGCGGTGCCGTTCAGAGCGAGCGAGAAGCTATTTCGGCAAGACCGAGCGGAACATCGATTTCGCCGCCGAAAGCATGTCTTCGGCAACGGACGGTCGCTCGTGCGGGGAGGCATCCGCCGCGTCAGCCCGTAGATCGAGCGGCGGCCGCGGGTCGGGAATATCGGCCGGCGGCGTCGGACGAGGCGGATCGTCAGCCCGCGCCGTGGGCGGATAAGGCGGTTTGCCATCTGCCGGCGGCGTGGAAACCAAGATCGGCGGCGGCAGGGGCTGGACCGGCGGCGCTGCTACGACCGGCGCGGGGGCCGGGGCTGCGATGACACGGGGTGCCTCAGGAACCCGGGCGGCCTCCTGCGGACGTGACGCCTCAGGCGCACCACGCAGGCGATCGATCGCCGCGCGCGCCAGATCGTTGGCATCCGGAGCGTTTTCAGCCGGCGGAGCGACCGCGGGCGCGGCAACCACGGGCTCGACAGTCGGCGCCGGGACCGTCGCGGGAGCGGGCTTGGCGATGGCTTTGTCGCGCGGCGTCGGCAGGTGACGGCGGGTTTCCGCCGGCGCGCTCGGGGGAATGCTGGCCGTCTCGGACGGCTTGTCGGCCTTGTCGGCGGGCTTTTCCGCCGGCTTTTCAACGGTCGATTTCTCGATCTCGGGCGGGGCCTTCATGCCCTTGGCTCTCACCCCGGGCTCGGGGATGTTGCCAAGGTCGGCGGATTTCTTCTCGACCGGCCTGGAATCGCTCCTGGAATTGGCCTTTTTCGGGTCGGCCGTCGACATCGCGGCCGCGGTAGCGGCCGCATCCGCGGCCGGTGGTCTGGTATTGATGTAGTGATTAACGATATAGGCGCCGATGATGGTCGCAATCACCGACGGCAATATATCCATGGCAAATTTGGAGACCAATTTCAGCATGCCGACCACTCCCGCGCAGGTTCTGATGGCGGAGCTTTGAGGCAGATCGGTGGCAATTCGGTAAACGGCGGGGTTATGGCTTCAACTCCACTTCCAGAAACACGATTTCGCTCGCGCTTTCGTTGAGCACGTCGTGCTCCACGCCCGCTTTGCGGAAATAGGACTTGCCAAGGCCAAGCTGGGCCCTGGAGCGTTCCCCGTTGGGGGCCACGATGGTCATTTCGCCCGCGGTGACGGGAACGATAACGTAATCCATCTCATGAATGTGATGTCCGGTGGCGCTGCCCGGCGCCAGCCGCCATTCGGTAACGCGCACCTCCGGCGTGTCGACCTGAACATCGGACCGGGCGCTGATCATAGCCTATTCTCTCCGCGGGCTCAGGGCACGAACACCAAAAATACGAATACCGCAAATACCACAAGGTGGACCAGCCCGAAAAGGATGTTGGTCCGGCCGGTGCCCAGCGTCAGCATGCAAAGGATCAACGTCAGGGCCAGCAGCACCATATCCTGGGCGGAAAGCCCAAGCACAAGCTGCTTGTCCAGCGCGTAGGCGGCCACGGCGACCGCCGGGATCGTCAACCCGATGGTGGCGAGCGAGGAACCGAGCGCAAGGTTGATGCTCTTCTGCAGTTCGTTCTTGCGCGCCGCGCCGACCGCCGCGACGCTCTCAGGCAGCAAAATCAAAAGCGCCACCAATATTCCGGCAAAGGCCGGCGGCGCGCCGATCAGCTCCGCACCCGCGTCGACCACCTGCGAGAACTTCTTGGCCAGCAGCACCACGGCCAACAACGACACCAGCAACAACAATGTGCTGAGAACCATCGTCCGGTTCGAAGCGTGCGGTCCCTCGCTCGCGGCGCCGGTGAAATCGATGACGAAATAATTCCGGTGCCGGACGGTCTGGGTGTAGAGGAACACGCCATACAGAAGGATGGTAACGGCGCTGACGAAGCCGAGCTGGCCCGCCGAATAGACCGGCCCCGGCGTCGTCAGGGTGTAATTGGGCATGATCAGCGTGATCGTCGCCAGTACCGCGAGCACACTGAGATAGAGGTTGGATCCGGTGACCTGAATATCCTGCTCGCGGTAACGCAGACCGCCGGCCAGGATACAGATGCCGACCAGTCCGTTGCAGACGATCATCACCACCGCGAACACGGTATCGCGCGCCAGCGTGGTCACGCCTTGCTCGCCCAGCATGATGGTGGCGATCAGCGCCACCTCGATGATGGTCACCGAGAGCGTCAGCAGCAGCGTGCCAAAAGGCTCGCCGATCCGCTCGGCGATCACTTCGGCATGGTGAACGGCCGCGAACACCGTGCCGAACAGGATCAGGAGCAGCACGCCTGCGAACGCCAGCCCCGGGGCCGAAGGCGTGAAGCTGTAGTGAAGCGCGGTGACACAAGCAAACAGCAGAACGGCAAGCGCGGGAAAAATCCACGCCGATCGCGGCATCGGTCCAAGCGCGCTCATGTATCTGCATCCTTAAAGCACAATGACCGGCGACCCGCCATGACGGCGCGTCTCGGCTTGGCCTTACGTTCCCTTGCGGCGCGGCCTCAAGAGCTTTTCAACGTCCGCCCTGATGCTTTGGGGCACGGCGCGGCAGCCGCACGCAACCGCATGCGCCGCGTGCCACTTGATGCGCCGCTCGCGCGTCGCCCTGGGCGGCATTGCATGTGATTGATGCCACTCCTTGTTCAAGGCCATCAAGCGGTCTCACATCGCCTTGACGATGTTCTCGGTCATCTTCTTGGCGTCGCCGAGCAGCATCATGGTGTTGTCGCGGTAGAACAGGGGATTGTCGATGCCGGCATAACCCGAGGCGAGCGAGCGCTTGATGAACATCACGGTGCCGGCCTTCCACACCTGCAGCACCGGCATGCCGTAGATCGGCGATTTCGGATCGTCCTCGGCGGCGGGATTGGTGACGTCGTTGGCGCCGATCACAAACGCAACGTCGGCCTGCGCGAATTCCGAATTGATGTCCTCAAGCTCGAACACCTCGTCATAAGGCACGTTGGCTTCGGCAAGCAGCACGTTCATGTGGCCGGGCATGCGGCCNGCGACCGGGTGAATGGCGTATTTCACCTCGACGCCTTCCTTTTTNAGGGTGTCGGCCATTTCGCGCAGCGCATGCTGCGCCTGCGCCACCGCCATGCCGTAACCAGGCACGATGATGACCTTTTGTGCGTTCTTCATGATAAAGGCAGCATCATCCGCGGAACCGAGTTTCACCGGCCGCGCTTCGGCCGCCGCGCCGCCCGCGGCGGCGGTCTCGCCGCCGAACCCGCCAAGGATCACCGAGATGAAGGAACGGTTCATCGCGTGGCACATGATGTAGGACAGGATCGCGCCCGATGAACCCACCAGCGCGCCGGTGATGATCAGCGCCGAATTGCCGAGCGTGAAGCCGATGCCGGCGGCGGCCCAGCCGGAATAGGAGTTGAGCATCGAGATCACGACCGGCATATCGGCGCCGCCAATCGGAATGATCATGAGCACGCCGAGCGCGAGCGCGATGATGGTGATCAGCCAGAAATCGACGGCGGCACCGGTGATCACAAGGCCGACGATGAACACCACAAGCGCGATGCCGAGGCCGACATTGATGACATGGCGCGCCGGCAGGATGATCGGCGCACCGCTCATGCGGGCCGACAATTTCAGGAATGCGATCACCGAGCCGGTGAAGGTAAGCGCGCCGATGGCGACGCCGAGCGACATTTCGACCAGGCTCTGCGGATGGATGTGGCCGGGCGTGCCGATGTCGAAGGCCTCCGGCGCGTAGAAGGCGCCGGCCGCGACCAGCACCGCGGCCATGCCGACCAGCGAGTGGAACGCCGCCACCAGTTCCGGCATCGACGTCATCGGCACGCGACGGGCGATCACCGCGCCGATAGTTCCGCCGATCACGACGCCCAGGACCACCAGCGCCCAGGCGATGCCGTCGGCCGGCGGATGGCTGGCGAGCGTTGTCGCGACGGCGATCGCCATGCCGGCCATGCCGAGGAAGTTGCCGCGGCGGCTCGATGCCGGGCTCGACAGGCCGCGCAGCGAGAGGATGAACAGGATCCCTGCGACGAGGTATAAAACTGCGGACAGATTGGCGTTCATCGACGAGCCCCCTCCCCTGTCATCATCCGCGAAAGCGGATGATCCAGTAACCCGAAATCGCCATGACATGACGAACTGTCACGGCGTACTGGATGCCCCGCCGGAGCCTGTCGTCGGGCTCGCCGAAGACGAGACCCGGTGGCGGGGCATGACGGCATGATCTTGTGTGTCCGCACGCCGTTCACTTGATCTTCTTCTTGTACATCGCGAGCATGCGCTGGGTGACCAGGAAGCCGCCGAAGATATTCACGCAGGCAAAGACCAAAGCGACGAAGCCGAAGCCGCGCGCCCAGCCGCTGCCGCTCGAGATCATGCCGACACCGACCGCCAGCAGCGCGCCGACCACGATCACCGAGGAGATCGCATTCGTCACCGACATCAGCGGCGTGTGCAGTGCCGGCGTCACCGACCACACCACGAAGTAACCGACGAACACGGCGAGCACGAAAATCGACAGCCGGAACACGAAGGGATCGACGGCTTGGGCGATATGATCCATGGCGGCTCTCCTTATGCTTTCGGCTGGAAGTTCGGGTGAATGACGGCGCCGTCCTTGGTCAGGGCGGTCGCCTTGACGAGTTCGTCGTCCCACTTCACCGCAAGCGCCTTGGTCGATTTGTCGACCAGCGTCTCGATGAAGGAAAACAGATTGCGTGCATAGAGGTTGGAGGCCGAGGCCGCGACGCGGCCGGCAAGATTCGGGATGCCGACGATCTTGACGNCNTCGATCTCGGCGGTCTCTCCGCTCCTGACGCCCTCGACATTGCCGCCGCGCTCGACCGCGAGATCGACCAGCACCGAGCCCGGCTTCATCGATTTCACCATCTGAAGCGTGACGAGGCGCGGCGCGGGCCGGCCGGGGATCAGCGCGGTGGTGATGATGATATCCTGCTTCTTGATGTGCTCGGCGGTGAGCGCCGCCTGCTTGGCCTGGTACTCTTTCGACATTTCCTTGGCGTAGCCGCCGGCAGTCTCGGCCTGCTTGAACTCCTCGTCCTCGACTGCGAGGAATTTGGCGCCAAGACTTTCGACCTGTTCCTTCACCGCTGGCCGCACGTCGGTCGCGGTGACGACCGCGCCTAGCCGTCGCGCGGTCGCTATCGCCTGCAGGCCGGCGACGCCGACCCCCATCACGAATACCTTCGCCGCCGGAACGGTGCCGGCCGCCGTCATCATCATCGGAAAGGCGCGGCCGAAGGCTTCGGCAGCCTCGATCACGGCGCGGTAGCCGGCGAGATTGGCCTGGCTCGACAGCACGTCCATCGCCTGGGCGCGGGTGATGCGCGGCATCAATTCCATCGCAAATGCCGAGATACCCGCATCCGCCATCGCCTTGAGCGCGGCGTCGTTGCCGTAGGGGTCCATGATGGCGATAACCAGCGCGCCGCGCTTGTAGTTGCCGAGCTCGGACGTTTCCGGCCGCTTCACCTTGATGACGATGTCGGCGTTCTTGACCGCATCGGCGCTGACGGTGGCGCCGGCTGCCGTAAATTCCGAATCCGGCAACCCGGACTTGAGCCCTGCGCCCGGCTCGACGGCGACATCGACGCCGAGCGCCTTGAATTTTTTCACCGTATCGGGCGAAGCGGCGACGCGAGTTTCGGACGGATCGATTTCCTTGGCGACGGCAATCTTCATGGGGCCTCCGGCGGCGCGGAAAGCTCGCGCGTGCAACTGGCGCTAACTTCGCAAGGATGGAACCGGTCTTGCAACCGGAACCCGGCGAGTTTGGTCAAATCGCGACGCCGGTCGGCGGCGCGAGCGTCGATGCATCAGGTCAGGAAGATCGCCATCATGATGAGGATGAAGATAACGGCGCCGCAGCCGTACTTCACCAGCTTGATGAAGCCTTCATAGGTCTGTTCATGGGCCGCATAATCGTTGCCGTCTGCGGTCGTGTAGGTCACTTCGCTATGTTCTGCCATCGGTCTCCCCAGTGAATCTCGTCTCGCCGTCGAATTACCGCAATCCCCTCGGCAGGGCAACGCCGGACGACGGCTTTGCCCGGCTTATCAGGTCATTTGGGCGGCCAATTGTCCCTGATCCAGCGGGTGAGGCCCTCTTCGTTCACCTCTCCAGCTGCGAGCGCGAGAATCATCGCGGTCGCGCTTTCCGGCGGCACCAGAAAATCGACGTCGTTGAGACCTAGAAACACGATGATCGCGCCGAAGGCGGCGCGCTTGTTGCCGTCGACAAACGGATGATTCCGGGCAATGCCGAACGCGTACGCTGCCGCAAGCGCAGCAAGGTCAGTTTCGCCGTAAGAAAATTTGTTGACGGGACGGCCGAGGGCGGATTCCAGCATGCCTTGGTCACGAATACCGTCAGGGCCTCCGAACAGAGCAAGCTGCTCGGCATGGAGATCAACCATGATCTCCACGTCCAGCCAGATCGGCTCCTTCATTTTGCAAGAGCCTTGTAAGTGTCCGCATAGGTGCTGAACGAACGCCGTGCGATTTCCATCGCCTTGGCGTGCTTCGGGTTATATGGCGAGAGCTTGATGCCGCGCTCGGTCTGCTCGACGATATGGAGCTTGTCGCCTTCCTTCAGCTTGAGCCGAGCCAGAAGGTCTTTCGACAGTATGAGACCGAGCGAATTGCCGATCTTCTTGATCTGGACGAATTCACCTTCAGCGGTATTTCGTGGCATTTCGTTCATGGCGAAAACTCCGTTATACGGAATGTATAACAGAAATCGGTGCCCCGTTCAACAGATGTTTTACGCCCTGCCCGGCCTCAGCCCATCGCTTCCAGTTCGTCGATCATGCCCGCGATCACCGAAAGCCCGCCGTCCCAGAATTTGGGATCCTTGGCGTCCAGCCCGAACGGCTTGAGCAGTTCGGAATAATGCTTGGTGCCGCCGGCCGAGAGCATCGCCAGATAGCGCTCGGCGAACCCGCTCTGTGCGTTTTCGTAGACCGCGTAGAGCGAGTTCACCAAACAATCCCCAAAGGCATAGGCGTAGACGTAGAACGGCGAATGGATGAAGTGCGGAATATACATCCAGAAATTCTCATAGCCCGGCCGGATGTCGATGGCGGGGCCGAGGCTCTCGCCCTGCACCCTGAGCCAGATCTCGCCGATACGTTCGGCAGTCAGTTCGCCGTTCTTGCGCTCGGTATGAATGGCGCGCTCGAAAGCATAGAACGCGATCTGGCGCACCACCGTGTTGATCATGTCCTCGACCTTGCCGGCGAGCAGCGCCTGACGCTGTTTGACGCTTCTGGTCTCTCCCAATAGCCGCTTGAAGGTCAGCATCTCGCCGAACACGCTTGCGGTTTCGGCCAATGTCAGCGGCGTCGGCGCCATCAGCGCGCCGTTCTTTGCCGCCAGCACCTGATGCACGCCGTGACCGAGCTCATGGGCGAGCGTCATCACGTCGCGCGGCTTGCCCTGATAATTCATCAAGACATAAGGATGCGCCGACGGCGTCGTCGGATGCGAGAACGCGCCCGGCGCCTTGCCGGGCCGCACCGGTGCATCGATCCAGCGGTCGGTGAAAAACCGCTCGGCAATCCTGGCCATTTCCGGAGAGAATCCGCGATAGGCCGTCAGCACCATGTTCTTGGCCTCAGGCCAGGCAATACTGCCGGTCGCAGCAAAGGGCAGCGGCGCATTGCGATCCCAATGCGGCAATTTCTTCTTCTTGAACCAGGCGGCCTTCAGCCGGTAGTAGCGATGCGAGAGTTTCGGATAGGCCGCATGGACCGAGCCGACCAGCGCATCGACGACCTCGCGCTCGACGCGGTTGTTGAGATGGCGGGAATCCGCAACATCCTGAAAACCGCGCCAGCGATCGGAAATCTCCTTGTCCTTGGCAAGCGTGTTGGTGATCAGCGCAAAGGTCCGCTCATTGGCCTTGAAGGTCTTTGCCAGCGCCTGCCCCGCCGCCTTGCGCCTTGCGGCCGATCGATCCTGCAACAGCGTCAGTGTCGGCTCGATGGCGAGGTCCTTAGCCCCGACCTTGAAGCGCAACGCGGAGATGGTCTGATCGAACAGCCGGTTCCAGGCGGCGTATCCGCTCTGGGATTTTTCGTGGAAGAGCTGCTCGACGCGGTCCTCGAGCTGATACGGCTTGTCCTTGCGCAGATCCTCGATCCACGGGCGATAATGCGCAAGTTCCGCCGTCTGCATCGCGCGCTCGATGACGGCATCGTCGATGCGGTTGAGTTTGAGCGAAAAGAACAACAGATGCACCGACGCATTGGTCAGCCGCTCGGAAACGTCGCCGTAGAATTTCGAGATCGCGGGATCGACGCTGTCGCCGGCATGAACAAGGCCGGCATAGGATCCAAGGCGACCTGCGAGATCGTCGATCGCCTCATAGCGCCTGACCGCCTCGGCGAGCCACCTACCGCCGCCCTCGGCCGCGGTGCGCTCCGCGAGCTTGCCCTTGTAGTCCGTCTCAAACGCGACGCATTCGGCATCCATCTTCTCCAGATCGCGTGTGACTTCCGGCGCGCCGATCCCGGAATAGAGGTCGGAAAGGTTCCATTCCGGCAGCTTCCCCGCCTTTGGCTTGGCGGCGGATTTTCTTGGGCTCGATTTACGCTGGGCGGTCGTTTTGCGGAGGGCGGACGGGGAGCGCGACGTCATCTTGTGCGAAACCTGGGTTCAATCTGAACGGCTGCGGATGGGAAGCGAAGGCGGGACGTCAAGGTTTAAGCGGGCGTTAATCGGCATCGGCCAAAGTGCCCCGATTCGAGACAGATAGTTGTAGAGTGCGGGGAGTGCCATGGCTGCCACCATTTTGATCGCCGATGACGATGCGGTGCAACGCCGCCTGATCGAGAATATGGTGCAAAAATGCGGCTATCAGGCCCTGGTGGTCGACTCCGGCGATGCGGCGATCGCGCTTCTGGCCGCCCCGGACGCGCCCGTGATCGACGCCATGGTGCTCGACCTCGTGATGCCCGGCCTCGACGGCATGGGCGTGCTCGCCAAAATCCGCGAAGCCGGACTTTCAGTCCCCGTCATCGTGCAGACCGCCCATGGCGGCATCGACAATGTGGTGTCGGCGATGCGCGCCGGGGCGCAGGATTTTGTCGTCAAGCCGGTCGGCATGGAGCGGTTGCAGGTAAGCCTGCGCAATGCGCTCAATACCAGCGCGCTGAAGGGCGAACTTCAGCGCATCAGGCACAGCCGCGAAGGCCGATTGACGTTCGCTGACATCGTTACCCGCAGCGAAGCCATGGCGGGCGCAATGCACACCGCGCAGAAGGCCGCTGCTTCCACGATCCCGGTGTTGATCGAGGGCGAGTCCGGCGTCGGCAAGGAATTGTTCGCGCGCGCCATCCACGGCAGCGGCGAGCGCAAATCGAAGCCGTTCGTCGCCGTCAATTGCGGCGCGATCCCCGACAATCTGGTGGAGTCGATCCTGTTCGGCCACGAGAAGGGCGCCTTTACCGGGGCCACCGAACGCCACACCGGCAAATTCGTCGAAGCCTCCGGCGGCACGCTGTTCCTTGACGAAGTCTCCGAATTGCCGCTGGCAGCCCAGGTGAAACTGCTCCGCGCCCTGCAGGAAGGCATGGTCGAAGCGGTCGGCGGGCGGAAGCCCGTGAAGGTCGACGTGCGGATCGTTTCGGCGACCAACCGTAAATTGCTCGACCGCGTCAAGAGCGGGCATTTCCGCGAGGACCTGTTCTATCGCCTGCACGTGCTGCCCCTGACGATCCCTCCCTTACGGATGCGCCGCGAGGACATCCCGCATCTTGTGCGGCATTTTCTGGCGCGGTTCTGCGCCGAGGAAAACCGCCACATCACCGGCGTCAGCGGTGAGGCGATGGCGCACCTGTCACAGTTGGAGTGGCCCGGCAACATCCGGCAGCTCGAGAATGCGGTCTATCGCGCGGTGGCCATGAGCGAAGGCGATCAGCTGGGGCTGTCAGACTTCCCGCAGGCGGCCAGCATGCTGTCGCCCCCGATGGCCGAAGCCCATAGCGAGCCGCTGGTGGTCGAACCGGCGTTCCATTCGACCCAGCCTGCCATGGTTTCCGGTAATGAAATACCTATTGCGCCCCTTCCCTCAACGGGAACGCTGTCCATGCTGACGAATGCCGGGGAAGTTCGGCCGCTTGAGGAGCTTGAGAGCGAGATCATCCGCTTCGCAATCTCGCACTATCGAGGCCAGATGTCGGAGGTGGCGCGCCGGCTGAAAATCGGCCGCTCAACGCTCTATCGCAAGCTCGACGAAGCCACCGACACCAATCCGTCAGCCGACGGAACGGATCGGGCTGGCTAAAGATTAACGCCGCGATCGCGGCCCTTAGGTGTGGCATAAGCAAGGCAATTGAAGAATTAGCCGTTCCGGAAGATTTGAACCGTTGCCAGGAGGTGACAGACAAAAGGCGGCCGGCGTGGCAATAACGGCCCACTCGATGCAAAGGGACGCAGTGAGGTCAGTTTGTCGTGAGTTGCCCTTTGTGACTCTGGCTGCATAAGGGGCGCGCGTGTATCGTCTGCNTATGAATCAATTCGGCAGGCGTGCCAAACTTGGAGATTTGGAGCACATTTTTGCCTGATGCGCTTCACAACCCGGGCAGGCCCGCGCTTTCGCGAAAGCTTTGACCGACGAACCAAAGCTGCTCTGGGACCGGGGCAGTTCACCCAAGGGGTGTGAGAATGCGTGACTGTTGGAAGAACCGTGCTGGATATGACCGCGTCTTGGTGACGGTTGCGGCGACGTTCCTCACGGTGTCGGCGACCTCGGCGCTGGCGCAGGGCGATCAGGTCCGCAACAGCCCTGCGGAGCTCGCAATCGATGCCGCGATCCCTCGCCCCGAACCCGCCAATGTCCCGCCTCCAACCCCTAACGATTTCAAACTGGACCCCGTAGCCGCGGCGCCCGAGGTAGCCAAGAAGACCGAGACGGCCGCGCCGGAGCCTTCGGTCAAGCCAGCCGACGTCGCCACGGTGCCGATCTCCGAGCCAACGAAGATCGAGACCAGCAAGATCGAGACCAGCAAGAACGAGAGCGGCAAGAACGAGGCGGCCAAGAGCGAAGCTTCCAACAACGACGCCGCAACCGCGGCACCCGCGCAAGCCCCGGCCGAGGCGGCATCGGCGCCCGAGCCCGCCCAGGAGCCGGTCAAGGCAGCAAGCAACGTTGCGCCGGCGGACCAGCCGGTTGCCGAGAAGCTGCGCGACATGCTGGGTGCGAAATCGCAGCGCTATTTCGACCGCAAGGCGGAACGGGCCGCGGCGGAGAAGTTCTACGTCGCGCGTGACTTCGCGCCGATCTGGACGCAGGCCGGCAAATTGACCGACAGCGGCAAGGGCGTGATCGCGCGGCTGAAGGATGCCGCATCCGACGGCCTTAACCCATCGGATTATCCTGTGCCGGATTTCACGCTCGCGACCACGCCGGATGCCCTTGCCGAAGCCGATTTGAAACTGACCTCCAGCATACTCGACTACGCGCGCCAGGCCCAGAGCGGCCGGATGCACTGGTCGCAGGTATCAGCCGACATTCAATATCCGGAACATCCGACCGATCCGGCGGAAGTGCTGAACAATGTCACGACCGCGAAGGATGCCTCGGTGGCGCTCGACGGTTACAACCCGCCGCAGAAGCTCTATCGCGAATTGAAGGCGAAGCTTGCCGAACTGCGCGGCCAGGGCGACGGACCCGTGATCCAGATCGCCGACGGGCCGGTGCTCAAATTCACGCCGGCGCGGGGCAAGAAGCAGCCCGAGGCCGCGATGGAAGATGAGCGCGTTCCGCAGTTGCGGAAGAAGCTCGGCATCAGCGAAAACGCCCACGACGCCCGTTACGATGTGACCGTCGCCGAGGCTATACGCAAGTTCCAGGCAAGTGCCGAACTGAAGCCGACTGGCGTGCTGGATGACAGGACGATCAAGGCGATCAACAGCCCGAAACGCGATCGCCAGATCGATATCGTGCTCGTCAACATGGAGCGTTGGCGCTGGCTGCCGCGCGAGCTGGGCGCGCCCTCGATCGGCAATGCCTATGTCATTCTCAACATCCCCGACTACACGCTGAGGGTGATGCAGAACGGCGAGCAGGTCTGGACCACGAGGGTCGTGACCGGCCAGCCCGGCATTCACGCGACGCCGCTTTTGACGGAGACGATGAAGTTCATCACGGTCAATCCGACCTGGAACGTGCCGCCGTCGATCATCTACAACGAATACCTGCCGGCGATGCAGCAGGACCCGACCGTGCTGGAGCGCATGGGACTACGGCTTGAGCAGGCCCGCGACGGCAGCATCCACATTTCGCAGCCGCCGGGCGAGCGAAACGCGCTCGGCCGCATCCGCTTCAATTTCCCGAACAAGTTCCTGGTCTATCAGCACGACACCCCGGACAAGAACCTGTTCGCCCGTGAAGACCGCGCATTCAGCCACGGCTGCATGCGGGTACAGAACCCCGATCAATATGCTTCGGTGCTGCTCAACATCACCGAACCGAACGGGCATTACACGCCGGAAAAAGTCCGCAGCATGTATGGGCAAAGCGAGATCGATCTTAAATTCCCGACACCCATCCCTGTTAACATCACCTACCAGACGGCGTTTGTGGACGACGCGGGCAATTTGCAATTCCGCAAGGACGTGTATGGCCGCGACGCCACCATGTTGTCGCTGCTCCGCTCCGGCAAGAACCGCGAGTTGGAGAACGTGATCGCCCATGCCCAGCCGAACTATGTACGCCCGCCCGGCAACCTGCCGGATGGGGTCAGGTTTGCCAACAACTCCTGGTCGTCGTCGGGCCCATCATTCTTCGAACGGCTGTTTGGGCCACCGACCCCGCCTCCGGGGCCCCCGGGCCGGCGCCAGCAGCAGCGGCGTGTGTATGACCGCTAACGGCCAGGACCGGCATTCGGTCTGAATTCTCAAATAATGTCAAAGGCCTCGTCCATGCGGACGGGGCCTTTGACATTAACCATTCTCCACCCAGATTTAACCAAAGGGCTATCTTTCGCCACACTCAACGGGTTAGCTTTGTTCTAATTTGGGGGGAAGGGTTAGAATTTGATTAACCCTCCCGCATTAAGAGTGCATTTACCCTCTTTCGCCACACGGGGTCGCGAAAGAGTTCGCCGATCGGTCGTCTTTGGGTGGGGTATTCGTGCTGGCTCGTTTCGCACGCCAATTCAATTTGTCGTCTCTGCCTAAGGCCGGATATCAATTCGGACTGACTTCCCTGTTGCTCCTCGCCGGAGCCGGCTCCGTTCACGACGCGACCGCGCAGAACGAGACCCGCACCCTTTCCTTCCACCACACCCATTCCGACGAAGATCTCACCGTCACCTTCAAGCGCGACGGCCGCTACGACGAAGAGGCGCTGAAGCAGCTCAACCACTATCTCCGCGACTGGCGCAGCCAGGACCAGACCACGATGGATCGTCATTTGTTCGACATCCTCTGGGAGGTCTACCGCGACGTTGACGGCAAGAAGCCGATCCAGATCATTTCCTCCTACCGCTCCCCCGCCACCAACGCCATGCTTCGCCGCCGTTCGTCAGGGGTGGCCCGCTTCAGCCAGCACATGCTCGGCCATGCGATGGATTTCTTCATTCCGGACGTGCCGCTCGAGCAGATCCGTTACGCCGGGCTGCGGCTGCAGCGCGGCGGCGTCGGTTTCTACCCGACTTCGGGATCGCCTTTCGTCCATCTCGACACCGGCAGCATCCGCCACTGGCCGCGCATGACCCACGACCAGTTGGTCCGCGTCTTCCCCGATGGACGCACGGTGCATATCCCCTCCGATGGCACCCCGCTCAAGGGATATGAACTCGCCCGCGCCGACATCGAGAAGCGCGGCAATGGCGACGATGCTGCGACCGTAAACAAGCCGAGCCTGTTTGCCCGCTTGTTCGGTGGCAAGTCGAACGACGAAGAGGATGAGGGATCCGCCGCGCCCGCGACGCGAGAAAAAGCCGCCCAGGTCGCCGCAGCTCCGGCGAAATCCGCCGAGCCGGCGCCGACGCCGCGGGCGAAACCCTCCGCCTCGACCCTCCAGCTGGCCTCGGCCGACGTGCAGCTCGTGCAGCCAGCAAAGCCGAAACAGACGGCAGCCGCGGAGAAGACC
>JGI12270J11330_10001975_pt1 | contig 15122 bp, 16 predicted proteins | sample PeaSoiMetSII2010_FD_11330 | JGI IMG/M metagenome (IMG submission 11330)
ATGATCGATTCCAAGGGGTCTGACACGGCGTGTCGCTGCGCGGCCAGCAGAGAAGGGTGTCCAGGATCGGCGTTGCTAACCCAACGTCGAGCCTGGAGGCCCTCGTGGACGCCGACCTGGACACCCTCGCTACCGCACTGTACGTCAGGACCGATGATCTGCTGAAGGAATCGCCGCACCTCGCGCCGTACCGGCCTGAGGTCGGCATCGGCCCGAAGCTGAGCGACGCTGAGCTGGTCACCCTCGCGGTCATGCAGGCCCTGCTGGGGTTCACGTCCGAGGCCCGCTGGATCCGGCACGCCCGGGCTCACCTGCTGCACCTGTTCCCCTGCCTGCCTCAGCAGCCCGGTTACAACAAGCGGCTGCGCGCCGCGGCACCGCTGATCCGCCAGTGCATCCGGGCACTGGCTGCCGATACCGGCGCATGGACCGACGACGTCTGGGTGGTGGATTCCACCCCGGTTGAGTGCGGCCGTTCCCGCGAGACCGCCAGGCACTCGGACCTGGCCGGATGGGCCGAATACGGGTACTGCGCCAGTCACTCGCGCTATTTCTGGGGATTGCGCCTGCACCTGGTGTGCACACTGGGCGGCCTGCCCGTCGCCTTCGCCCTGACCGGCGCGAAGGCCGACGAACGCGAGGTGCTGGTCAGCATGCTCGCCGCTGACCCGGATCTGGCCGCCACCCGGCCCGGCCAGACCCTCATCGGCGACAAGAACTACTTCGGCGCCGGGTTCGACGCCACGATGGCCAGCGCCGGGATCACGCTTCTGCGGCCTGCCCGCAAGGGCGAGCCCGAGCGGGCAGGCGCCCAGTTCTTCAAGCCCTTGCGCCAGGTCATCGAGTCGATCAATGACACCTTCAAAGGCCAGCTCGACCTGGAGCAGCACGGCGGCCACACCCCCGAGGGCGTGATTGTCCGCGTCCTGCAGCGCATCCTCGCACTGACCGCCGCCATCTGGCACAACGACAAAGCCGGCCAGCCCGTCCAGCGCTCGCTCCTGGCCTACGACCACTGACCCCTTGGAATTGATCATCTAGGCGCCGGAGGTCAGAACGCTGGCCAGCGCGGTGCCGATGTCCGGATCATGGAAGCTGAAGCCGGCCTCGAGCAACTTATGCGGCACGACGCGTGCGCTTGCCAGCAGTTCGCTGGCGACCTCGCCGAGGCCGACCGTCAGCAGGCCGGCCGGCACCCGCAAGATCGCGGGCCGACCCAGCGCCTTCGCCAGCGCCGCCGTGAACACCGCATTGGTTACCGGGTTCGGCGAGGTCAGGTTGAACGGTCCGCTCAGGCCAGGGTCATCGAGCAGGAACCTGATCGCCCGGACCTCGTCATCCAGGCTGATCCAGCTGAGGTACTGCCCCCCTGATCCCAGCCTGGCACCCAGACCCAGCTTGAACGGCAGGATAAGTCTGCCCAGCATGCCGCCAGCTGCCGCGAGCACCACACCAGACCGCAACTGAACCACCCTGATACCGGCTGCGGTCCCAGCCGCCGCCGCAGCCTCCCAGTCCCGGACCAGTTCGGCCAGGAATCCGGAGCCGAGTGGCGCGGACTCATCCACCACCCGGTCGCCGGTGTCGCCGTAGTAGCCGATGGCTGAGCCGCAGATCAGCACGCGCGGGCCGGATTGAGCCGCCGTCATTGCCGTCACCAGCGCCGTGGTGGCCTGGACCCGGCTGGCCCGCAGCACCGCCTTCCTAGCCTGCGTCCAGCGGCCGCTGGCGATCGGAGCGCCGGACAGGTGCACGACCGCGTCGATGCCGGACAGCGCCGTCGGGCCGATGCCGCCGGCCGTCGCCTGCGGATCCCAGCCGATCTCATCGGATCCGTGCGCGGCGCGGCGGACCAGGCGGACGACATCGCGCCCGGCAGCCGTCAGCTCGCTGGTCAGCGCGCTGCCGATCAGCCCGGACGCTCCGCTGACCGCGATCCGCATCAGGTCGGCCTAAAGCCCGAGCTCGGCTTCGAATGCGCCTTCTTCGAGGCGGTTCTTGATGGTGACCAGGAACCTGGCCGCGTCCGCCCCGTCCACCAGCCGGTGATCGTAAGTGAGCGCCAGGTAGACCACCGAGCGTACCGTGATCACCTCGCCGAGCGCCGGATCATCCACCACAACGGCGCGCTTGTTCACGGTCCCGGTGCCGAGGATGCCGACCTGGGGCAGATTGATGATCGGGGTGTCGAACAGCGCGCCCCGGCTGCCGGTGTTAGTCAGGGTGAAGGTACCGCCGGTCAGGTCGTCCGGGCTCACCTGGCCGGCCCTGGTGCGCTGCGCCAGATCGGCGATCTTGCGCGCCAGGCCGCCGATGTTCAGGTCGCCGGCGTTGCGGATGACCGGCACCATCAGCCCGCGGTCGGTGTCCACCGCGATACCCAGGTGCTCGGCGTCGTGGTAAGTGACCGTTCCGTTGGCGATGTCGACCACCGCGTTCAGCTTCGGATGGACCTTCAGGGCCTCTACCGTGGCCTGGGCGAAGAACGGGAGGAACGAGAGCTTCACGCCCTCGGTCGCCTCGAAGGCGGCTCTGGCCCGGTCCCGCAGCCTGGCGATCGACGTGACATCCGCCTCCACCACGGTAGTCAGCTGCGCTGAGGTCTGCAGTGACTCAACCATGCGCTGCGCGATGACCTGGCGGGCGCGGGACAGCCGCTCGGTGGTGCCGCGCAGGCTGGACGGCGTGACCTCCTGCCGGCCCGGCGGTCGCTGCGCGGCAGGGCCTGATACTGCGGCAGCGCTTGATACTGGTGTGGCTGACGGTCGGCTGGCCTCGGCTGGCGGCGCCGTCGGCTGCTGTCCGCCGATACCGACCGGCTCAGCGTGGAATGCGGCCGGGACGGGTGCCAATGCGGCCTGCGGGACCGGCAGGGCCGGAGCCGGCCCGGGCATTGCGGCACCGCGCAGGTCCCGCGCCGCGTCAAGCACGTCCTGCTTGCGGATCCGCCCGCCGACGCCGGTGCCGACCACGGACCCGAGATCGATGCCGTGCTCCGCCGCCAGCTTGCGAACCAGCGGAGTCACGTACGGGCTCTCCGCGCCCTCGGCCTGCGCCGGGCCAGTCCCTGTGGTTGCCTGCGCCGCATCCGCGTGCGGTGCCTGCAGCCCGGCCTGCTCGCCGTGCTCGGCTCGCTCCGGCAGCTGATAGCCGGGCGGCTCGGCGTAGGCCGGTGCCGCCGGAGCCGGTGCCGGTGGGTGCGGGTAGTCCGGGGGCTGGTAACCGGGCGCCTCGGGGTGGCCAGGTGCCGGCGGGGCGGGCGCCGCAGGGAAGGCCGGGGGCTGGTAACCGGGCGGCCCGGCGTAACCGGGTACGGCCGGCGTCGGCGGTGCTGCGTAGGCCGAAGGCTGACTCGCCGTGGGCTCGGCGTAGGCCGAAAGCCGATCCGCCGGTGGCTCGGCGTAGGCCGAAGGCTGACTCGCCGTGGGCTCGGCGTAGGCCGAAGGCTGATCTGCCGGTGGCTCGGCGTAGGCCGAAGGCTGACTCGCCGGTGGCTCGGCGTAGCCGGGTGCGGCTGGCGCGGGCGGTGCTGCGTAGGCCTGGGCCTGGTAGGCCGCGGGCTGCTGGGCCGGCGGCTCGGCGTAGCCGGGTGGCCGATACGCGGGCGGCTCGGCTGGCTCCGCGTAAGGCTGCCGGTAGGCCGCCGGCTGCTCGAAGGAGAGTGGCTGCTCAAAGGAGACTGGCTGCCCGGCGGGAACTGGCTGCCCGCCCGGAACTGGCTGCCCGGCGGCGACATCCGACCCGGCCGGCATTGCCTGCTCGGTGCTGACATCCGACCCGGCGGTGGCGTCGCCGGCTCCGTCCTCGTCGATCACGGCGAGCTCGGCACCAACCGCCACCGTCTCGTCCTCGGCCACGGTGATCCCGCGCAGGATCCCGGACACCGGAGACGGGATCTCGGTGTCCACCTTGTCGGTGGACACTTCAAGCAGTGGCTCATCCGCGGAGACGTGGTCACCCTCCCGCTTCAGCCAGCGGGTGACGGTGCCCTCGGTGACGCTCTCGCCGAGCTGCGGCATGGATACGGAAACCGACATGGCTTCGGGTGACTCCTTCGCTCAGTTCACTCTAGCTGGTGCGGCTGGCCTGTCCTGGCTCGTCCTGAGCAGGTCAGGAGTGGAAGTGCAGTGGTTTCCCGGCCAGCGCGAGGTGCGCCTCGCCGATCGCCTCGGATTGGGTCGGGTGCGGATGGATGAGCTGCGCCACCTCAGCGGGCAGCGCCTCCCAGTTGTAGATGAGCTGCCCTTCGGCAATCAGCTCGCCGACCCTGGCACCCACCAGGTGTATCCCGAGCACGGGCCCCCCGTTCGCTGCCGCGATGACCTTAGCCGCGCCCTGGGTCTGCAGAATCACGCTCTTGCCATTGCCGCCCAGGTTGTAGGTGATCTCGCTGACCTCGATGCCGCGCTCAGCCGCCGTCGCCGAGGTGATCCCCACCGAGGCGACTTCAGGGTCGCTGTAGGTCACTCGCGGCACCCCGTCGTAGTCGATCGGAGTGACCGGCAGCCCGGCCAGTCGCTCGGCCACGCCGATGCCCTCGGCAAAGCCGACATGAGCAAGCTGCAGACCTGGGGTGAGATCGCCGACCGCGGAGATCGTCGGGACCGACGTCTGCCAGTACTCGTCCACCAGGACGAACCCGCGATCCATCGTCACGCCGGCCTCCTGATAACCCAGGTCGGCCGAGACCGGGCCGCGGCCTACCGCGACCAGCAGCAGCTCCGCGTCCAGCGTCTGCCCGTTCTCCAGCGTCACGCTGACCCCGGTGGCCGTCTCCTTCACGTCGGCGAACCTGACGCCGAGGTGATAGCCGATGCCGCGCTTTCTGAAGGCGCGCTCAAGCAGCTTCGAACTCGACTCCTCCTCTGGCGGCAGCAGGTGCGGCAGCATCTCCACGATGGTGACCTCGGCACCGAAGGATCGCCAGACGCTAGCGAACTCCACGCCGATCACGCCGCCGCCCAGGATCACCGCCGAGGCTGGCACCCGGTCGAGCACCAGGGCCTGATCGCTGGTGATCACCCGCACGCCATCGATCTGCAGGCCCGGCAGGCTGCGCGGTTCCGAGCCCGTGGCGAGGACAACGTGAGCGCCTTCGTAGACCGCGTCACCGACCGCGACCCGTGTTGGCGAGACGAGCCGGCCGTGGCCGTAGACGACCTCGACCTTCCGGCTGGCGATGGTCCCCTGCAGGCCCTTCCACAGCCGGTCGACAACCTTGTCCTTGTATGCGTTGACGGCGGCCATGTCGATGCCGTCCAGGGTGGCCAGGACGCCGACCGAGGCGGCGTCCCTGGCATGATCGGCGATCTCGGCAGCGTGCAGCAGTGCCTTGGTGGGAATGCAGCCCCGGTGCAGGCAAGTGCCACCGACCTTGTCCTGCTCGATCAGCACGACCCGCTTGCCCAGCTCGGCGGCCCGCAGCGCGCAGGCGTAGCCGCCGCTGCCGCCGCCGAGGATCACGATGTCGTAGCTATCGGTCTGGGTCACCCATCGCTCCTTGCTTATCAATCAGCTCGCGCTGGCTCCTAGCCGCGGCAAGCCTGGCCGCCGTCCCGCTGATCCGAGCCCGGCTTAGAACCGCCCCGCTGCCACATCCTCGGCGACCTGGACCAGGGTACGAACCGCGACGCCGGTACCGCCCTTGGGGGTGTAGCCGTAGGGCTCGCCCTCGTTGTACGCCGGACCGGCGATATCCAGGTGTGCCCACCGGACCCCGTCAGGCACGAACTCCTTCAGGAAGATCCCGGCGGTCAGCATGCCGCCGTCTCGCTCGCCGGACACGTTGGCCAGATCGGCCACCTTCGAGTCAAGTCCTTTGCGCAACTCCTCCGGCAGCGGCATCGGCCACATCGCCTCGCCGGCCCGCCCGGCCGCTGCGATCACGCCGTCGCGCACTGCGTCATCGTTGGCCATCACGCCGGAGACCCGCTTGCCGAGCGCGACCACCTGGGCACCGGTCAGGGTCGCCACGTCGATCAGCAGATCGGGGGCGTCTGCCTCCGATCTGGCCAGCACGTCAGCGAGGACAAGCCGGCCTTCGGCGTCGGTGTTGAGCACCTCGACGGTGGTGCCGCCGTAGATGGTGATCACGTCGGAGGGCCGCTGCGCGGTACTGCCCGGCATGTTCTCCGCCAGCGGCAGGTAGCCGATGACATTCACGGCAGGCCCCAGGGCGGCGATCGCCTGAAGGGCGGCGAGCACCGCAGCGGCACCGCCCATGTCCGACTTCATGGCGTCCATCCCCTTGGCCGGCTTGAGCGAGATCCCGCCCGAGTCGAAGGTGATGCCCTTCCCAGCGAAGACGACGGTCTTGGTGGCAGCCGGGTGCTGGTAGCTCAGCCGGACCAGCCGCGGCGGGTGTACCGAGCCCTGGCCCACCCCTGATATGCCGCCGTAGCCGCCGGCCGACAGGGCCGCATCGTCAAGGACCTCAATCCGCAGCCCGGACTCGGCTGCGACCTTGCCCGCCTCGGCCGCGAGGATCTCCGGGTACATATGGGACGGGCTGGTATTGATCAGGTCGCGCACCAGCGTGACCGCTGCGCCGAGGATCTCCGCGCGAGTCGCGGCAGCCGTGACATGCTCGCCGGTTGCCAGTAGCGTCAGCTCCGGATCGGGCCGGCCGTTGCTGTGGTACCGGCCGAAGGAGTAGCTGCCGAGGATGGCTCCCAGAGCCACCGCCTCAGCGGCCGCGGCGTCGCCGGCTGGCAGCGCGAGGGCGATCTTGCTGATCTTGGCTGACGAGAGCGAGCGGACCGCCGCACCGGCCGCACGGCGCAGCCGCTCGGGGTCGGCGGCCGAGCCGTCGGCCGGGCCGATGCCGACCGCGGCGATCAGCGGTGCGGCCAGCCTGCCACCGGACGCGAGCTTGGTGACCTCCTCTAGCCGCCCGGTGGCCTGCAGTGCGGTCAGGGTTGGGATCAGGCTGCCGTCGAGGGCCGCGTCGACATCCTGCGCGCCGGGGGCGAGCAGCGGGCCATCCGGGCCCTGGCTGACCGCGATGATGACGGCATCAGCGCTGATGTCGCGTGCCGCAGACTCTCGAGTTCTCAGGGTTGTGGTCACGCATCTGAGCCTAGTGCCTGGGGGCCGCGGCCGGCTCGGGACCTGCGACGGCACCTGGCCGCCAGACCGCTAGGCCGGCTGGCGGCCGGCCGACGCCGGGAACAGCAGGCAGCCAGTCGGATCGAGGTCAGCTAACAGCTGACTATAACTGCCGCTACAGTCGATAACTGACAGCCGTTATACTTGCAGAACGGGACTACGATTGGGTGGTCCGGTTTGGCAGAGATCGAGGAGGCACGGTGAGCTCCGGCGCGCTGTTCATAGCGGTCTTCCTCGCCTGCGCGGTCGAAGGCGTCGAAGCGACCACGATCGTGCTGGCGGCAGGCACCGCGCGGGACTGGCGGTCAGCCACCGTGGGCATGCTGACCGCGCTCGCCCTGCTGGCAGCGATCACGGCGGCCCTCGGGCCGGCGGTCGCCGCGCTGCCGCTTTCTGCGCTCCGCCTCTTCGTCGGCGCGCTGCTGCTGATCTTCGGCTTGCAGTGGCTGCGCAAGGCGATTCTGCGGGCCAGCGGTCACAAGGCCCTGCACGACGAGGACGCGATCTACCGGGAGCAGGTCGCGGCGGCGGCCGCTGAGCCCGCCCGCCGAGCCGGACTCGTACCAGACTGGTACGGCTTCACGCTCTCATTCAAGGGCGTGCTGCTCGAGGGGCTCGAGGTTGTCTTCATCGCGCTTACCTTCGGCGGCAACGCGCACGACATCCCGCTCGCGGCAGTGGCCGCGGTCTCGGCGGTGGTCCTGGTCGGCCTGGCCGGGCTGGCGATCCGCGCCCCGCTGGCAAGGGTTCCGGAGAACACCTTGAAGTTTGTAGTCGGCGTGATGCTGACCGCGTTCGGTACCTTCTGGGGCGCCGAGGGCGCCGGAGCCACCTGGCCGGGCTCCGACGCGGCACTGCTTGCCATCGTCCCGGCCATCGCCGTGTTCGCCCTGGTCATGGTGGTGCTGATGCGCAGGCTGCGAACCGGATCGCCGGATCAGGGCGGTGCCGTTGCGGCCGCTGTGGCGGAGGTGAGCTGAGATGGCAAGCCGGGTCCGGGCGTTCGGCGCGTTCGCCTACGACTTCGTCATCGGAGACGACTGGTGGGTGGCAGCCGGCGTGGTCGCCGGGCTGGCAGTCACCTATGCGCTCAGCCACGCGGCGATCACGGCCTGGTGGCTGATCCCGGCGCTGCTAATCGTGCTGCTGCCGCTGACCCTGTGGCGGGCGGTGCGCAAGCACTAACCGCCTAGCGACTCTCGGCTTCCTCGGCATAGACCCGCGCCGCGTACTCCTCAAGCGACTGCTCGCAGGCGGCGAGCCCCTTCTCCGCCGCGGCACGTTCAGCCGCGCCGAACACATCGCGCGCGATCACCCGCGCGAGCCAGTTCCGCAGCTTGACCAGGTCGACCTCATTCTCCTCAAGTTCGGCATAGGTGAAGTGCTCGGCGGCATACTCCTTGCGCACTTGCGCCAGGAAATCGTCGCACTTGTCCACGATCTCGGCGTACTCGTCGTCCCTGGCGGCCTGGAAGGCCGCCCTGATCTCCTGTTCACCGGCCAGGACAGCGCAGGACAGCAGCACCGCGGTTCCCGACATGTCCAGGATCTCGCTGCGCAACTTGCGCATCGCTCGCTCGGCGGCGACGCTTGCGGGCAGCGCGGCGGCCGAATTCTGCAGGTAGATCGCGCCCAGGCGCTTCAGCCTTCGCCATACCGCGGCGCGCAGCCTGGTCGGCTCTGACGGCACCCGGTAAACGAGCAGCAGCCAGCCGCCTCCAGCGCTGTTGTCCTCGCCCATCAGGTCATTGTCTCAGGTGCCTGCCCGGGTATTCCTTGGCCTGAACAAGTCGGTCACCGGCGGCGCGTCGGTCCGGCTGACCGCAGGCCGGTAGCGCGGCGCGGTGCCTGCGGCGATGATCGCCGTGGGGGATAGGGCCTGACCTCGGATACCGTCAATCCGCCGCAGCAGCTCCGCCTCGGCAGACATCTCGTCCTCAGTCGCTGACATGGCGATGGTCGCCGTCAGCAAGTACGTGATCATGCTGACTCCGATGATCAGCGGCAGCAGGAAAGCCTCGGCGGTAGCGCCGCCCATCGCCATCGCGGCGCCGTCGGCCGGGTAGACGTGCATGGCAGCCATGCCGGTGTAATGCATGCCGCTGACGGCGACCCCCATGATCAGCGCCGCGCCGAGCGTGGACCTGACGCCGCGCAGCCGGAGCGCGGCCCACAGCGCCGCGGTCGCGGCGCCGATCGCGATCACGACAGAAAGCGCGAAGAGCACCGGGTTGTAGCCCATCCGGGCGGGCATCCGCATGGCCGCCATCCCGCTGTAGTGCATGGCCGCCACGCCGAGGCCGGTCACCAGGCCGCCGAGGAGCAGCGGCCGGTAGCCATTGCCGCCGAACCCGACGATAAGCAGGCCGACCGAGACCACGGCCACGGCGACCAGCATGCTCGCAATTGTGATCGGCACGTTGTAGCGGATCGTCTCACCCGGGATAGTGAAGCCGAGCATCGCGATGAAATGCATCACCCAGATTCCGGTGATACCGATCGAAAGGCCGCCAACCAACAGCCAGCGGGCTCGCGCAGGCCCGGTACAGGCCCGGGAGCGGCTGGTGCAGCGCAGGCCGAGGAATGAGCCGAGAAACGACATCAGGTAGGCGAGGACTGGCGTCAGCAAACCATAAGAAAAGTTATGAACTGTCAGCATGATTCGATCTCCCCGGCTGCGTCAACGCCGGCGAGCCTACTCCGCCATTAGCAAGTCGGTCTTTCTTATGAAATAAAAGTGGCCAGCGAAATTGCGTCACCGCGGATTTAGCCGGACAGCAGACGAGTCGGCAGCGCCGTCTGCGCCATTCCGTCGGCTGTCCGCTCGACCAGGTAACCGCCTGCCCCGGCTCGGTCAGCCACGATCTCGGCCAGGGTGTCATCGGCGAAATGGGCCGCGGCGCCGTCGTCGCAGGCGATCCCGGCCGGCAGCACGCCGTCAGCCACCAGCTGCTGGAACAGCGGGCGCCTGCCGGGTTCGGAGTCGTAATGCGGGCAGTAGCTGCCGGCCAGCAGGCGCAGGCCATCGAGGTACGGCCGCAGCTGCGGGCCGAATGAGTCCGTCGTACCGCCGGCGAACCAGCAGATCGCGCCGGCGCTCACCCCGGTCAGCACGACTCCGGCCTGCCAGGCCGACCGCATGACAAGATCAAGTCCATGCGCTCGCCAGACCGCCAGCATGTTGGCCACGCTCCCGCCGCCGACGAAGATGACGTCCTGGGAGAGCAGCAGATCGGCCGGGTCGGCAACGTTGGGCATCGGGAACAGGTGCAAGTGGCTGACCCTGCCTGGCAACCGCGAGAGCACCTCGTACATCCGCAGCAACGAGCTCGGATCATCACCCGTCGCCGTGCTGAGCACGCAGATGCTCGGTGCCTTCCGGCCGGAGAGCTCGGCTGCTCGCTCAGCCAGCAGCGGCACACCCCGGTTGGACAGCCCGCTGCCGACGGGCCCAAAGCCCCCCATCGCCAGCACATGCCGGCGTCCGTCCGCAGCCACCAGGAAACGCTACCGTGCCATAGTGACCGATTGCACGTTCTGCGCCATCGCTGCCGGGTCGCTCGCGGCGCAGCTGGTGCAGGCCGACGAGATGACCGTCGCCTTCCTCGATGCCCGTCCGGTCTTCAAGGGGCACGTGCTTGTCGTGCCGCGGCCGCACTACGAGACACTGGCCGATCTGCCCGATCGCCTGATCGGGCCGTTCTTCGGCACCGTGCGGCAGATCAGTGCCGCCATGCCGGCCGCGCTCGGCGCGCAGGGCAGCTTCGTCGGCCTGAACAACACGGTCAGCCAGAGTGTCCCGCACGTGCACGCTCATGTGGTGCCCAGGACCAAGGGCGACGGGCTGAGGGGCTTCTTCTGGCCTCGGACCAGGTACGCATCCGACGAAGAGGCCGCGGACTACGCGAGGCGGATCCGGGCCGCACTGAACGGCGGATCCGGGTAGCCGGGCGTCAGCCGGCCGGACTCGGCTGGATCGGGCGCGTCCTGAGCCGCTGCCGCTACGCCAACAGCGGATTCCGCCATCGCCTGCCGGGCTTATTATCGAACGCATGGCGCAGTGGTGGTCCATCGAAGTCTTCGACTCCGAGGTCCAGGCAGCGCTGCGATGGAAGGATTCCTACAGCTCGACGCTGATCGAGTCCGCGATCACCAGCGGAGCGGTCGACTGGTCCTGGATCGAGCACCGGTACGGCGTGGTGTTCGAGGTCTGCTTCGCCGACGATTCCCAGTGGGACAGGTTCCGAGCGCTGCTCGGTGTGCAGTCGGCGCTTGACGCGGTCCCTGATCCGGTGAACGGGCTGATCGTCTACTCGGGCCGCGGCGGTAGCTCGGGCGCCAGGCGGCCGCGGCGGCCAAAGCCGTCGGCCGGGGCCGGCGCGGTCGAGCTGCCGGAGCCTAACGACGAGCGCATCCTGGACCTCACTGTCGCCGAGCGGCCGGTCGTCACCGCAGATCTATGACCACTTCGTGAGCGGCGCGCCCCGGACAGGGCAGGATGGGAAGATGAGTACCACAGCCTCGGCCGGCGGGATGCTGTCGGCGATCGAGCGGAGCGGTTACTACCCGGGCCTGGTCGCCGACTCGGTGTCGTCGGCAGTCGGCTCGGAGCCGATCGTCTCCTACTTCGTTCACCATGACGCGCATTTCGATCCCGGCATGGAAGTACGGCGGCACATGACCGTGCTGGCCCTGACCCCGACCCGGCTGGTCTACTCGCACACCGACGAGTACCCGGCCGACGAGAACGTGCCGGAGTCCCGGCCTGCGGCCGAAACCAGCACGGAGGCCATCCGCTGCTCCCGGATCTCGTCGATTGCGCTGACCAGGGTGATCCCGGATCCGGCCAGATACGAGCGGGGCGTCACGATGCCGTCCGAGGTGGTACTCACCATCGGCTGGAACTCGCTCAAGCACCTGGAGCTCGAGCCTGCGCACTGCGGCGACGAGAGCTGCGAGGCCGACCACGGCTATACCGGCGCGATTACCGCCGACGACCTGACCATGCGGATCAGCGAGGCGGCTGACGGGGCCGAGGCCATCCAGCAGGTACTTGAGTTCACCAGGGCGCTGTCGGCGGCGACGAGCCAGCCGTGACGACCGAGACGCTCGAGCCCACGCTGCCCCGGTACGGCGAGTCCTCGCTGGCCGCGCTGGCCACGTCCATCCTCGATTCGCTCGGGGCGCCGGACGAGCCGAACCCGCTGCAACTGCCGCCAGCCGAGCGGGTCTGCCTGCTGCTGATCGACGGCCTCGGCTGGGAGCTGCTGCGGGCGCATCCGGCCGCCGCGCCGTTCCTGTCCGAGCTGGCGATGACCGCCGCGCCGCTGACCGCTGGCTTCCCGGCGACCACGGCGACCAGCCTGGCCACGCTCGGGACCGGCCGGCCGCCCGGCCAGCACGGGATGCTCGGCTACCAGGTTGCCGTGCCAGATTCCGACAAGCTGCTCAACGCGCTGCGCTGGGACAGCAGCGTGGATCCGCGGCAGTGGCAGCCTGGCTCCACCATGTTCGAGCGCGCGGCAAGTGCCGGGATCACCGCGTTCCGGATCGCTCCGGGAGCGTTCATGAACTCCGGGCTGTCCACGGCGGCCATGCGCGGAGCGGAGTATCTGGCCGCCGACACCCTCGGCGCACTGGTCTGGCAGGCAGCCGTCGCCCTGGCCGGCTGGGCACCGGCACTGGCGACGGTCTATTACGGCGACCTCGATTTCACCGGGCATGCCCATGGCTGTACCTCCGATGCCTGGATCTATCAGCTCGCGCACGTCGACAAGCTGGCCGAGCAGCTCGCCGGTGCACTGCCGCACGGCACCGTGCTGTACGTGACCGCTGATCACGGGATGGTCGACGTGCCGCCGGCCGACCGGATCGACGTCGACGCACGGCCGGAACTGCTTGACGGTGTCAGGCTGCTTGGCGGTGAGCCAAGGGCCAGGCATGTGTACTGCCAGCCAGGTGCCGCCGACGACGTGCTCGCCACCTGGTCCAAGGTGCTCGGCGACCGCGCCTGGGTGGTCAGCAGGGAGCAGGCCATCGCCGACGGCTGGTTCGGACCGGTGCAAGACAGGTTCGCCGACCGGGTCGGCGATGTCATCGCGGCACCCTGCGGTCCGTCGGCCATCATCGCCACGAAGGCCGAGCCGCGCGAGTCTGCGCTGGTCGGCATGCACGGCTCACTGACGTCGGCCGATCAGCTGGTACCGCTGCTGATGCTGATCACCGGCTGACCAGGCGATCCGGATCCGGGCCCGGTCCGGTGCCACCCTCGGTGGCACCGCGAATCTGACCTGCGGCCAGGCGTTTGTCCACAGCCAACCGGGGGAAGCCCACCGGCCTGGACGTGGTTGCCCCCAATCTTCGAGAGGTTATCCACAGGTGGACCATTCTCCGTCCAGCCCGATCACCCAGTCGCTGATCGACCAAGCGGAGCTGGCAGCTCAGCTTGGCTCCGGCCGGCCGCCGGCCCTGCTTGACGTCAGGTGGCGGCTCGGCGGCCCNCCGGGAATCGAGAACTACCAGGCCGGGCATCTGCCCGGTGCCTGCTTCATCGACCTGGACACGGAGCTGTCCGGGCCGCCGGGACCTGGTGGCCGGCACCCGCTGCCCGATCCGGCCGTCTTCCAGTCGGCGATGCGCCGGGCCGGCCTGCGGGCCGGTCAGCCGGCGGTGGCTTATGACGACGGGGACTCGACCATCGCCGCCAGGCTGTGGTGGCTGCTGCGTTACCACGGTCATGACCAGGTGCGGGTACTTGACGGCGGGTACCGGGCCTGGGCCGCGGCTGGGCGACCGGTGACCACGGCGGTGACTAGTCCTGCGCCGGGCGATTTCCGCACCGCGCCTGGTGCGCTGCCGGTCCTTGACTCCGACGGCGCCGCGCGGCTGGCGAGGACCGGCTTCTTGCTCGACGCGCGGGCGGCGGAGCGGTACCGGGGCGAGATCGAGCCGGTCGATCCAGCGGCCGGCCACATTCCCGGCGCGATCAGCGCACCTACCGTGGCCAACGTCACCGGTGACGGCAGGTTCCGCCAGCCGGACGAACTCCGGCAGCGGTTCGCGGCGCTCGGGCTGCCGGTCGGCCGGGGACCGGCCGCCGAAACCGACGGTACGCCGCTGATCGGCGTGTACTGCGGCTCAGGGGTCACCGCGGCGCATGAGGTCTTGGCCCTGCAGCTGGCTGGCCTGCCGGCCGTCCTGTATGTGGGCTCGTGGTCGGCGTGGTCGGCCGACCCGGTCCGCCCGGTCGCCACCGGCCCCGACCCGGGCTGACGGTCACGGCGCACCGAGCCAGGTGCTGCTGGCCGGCCTGGCCGACGCCGCCAGACGTCGGGCCGGGACCAGCCAGCGACGGGCTGAGGTCACGGCGGGTGCAGGTCACGGCGCGCCGTGAGCACCAGCCAGGTCAGCGCGCCGGTGATCAGCGCAGGCCCGGCCGGCCCCGGACCGGCGGCGACATATCCTGCTGCGCCCGCCCCGGCGGCGGCGAGCACTCTGACCAGCAGCCGAACCGGTCTGCCCAGTCTGACTCGGGTCAGCAAGCGGGCTGCCGGACCGGCGTGGATGGCAGGGATTCTGCGGTCCAACGGGCCGCCGGTGCCGGTCCGGCCCAGCGCCGCCGCGTCGGCGATCGCGGCTGCGGCTTCGCCGCGCCCGGACCGGGTGCGTAGCTCGGTATACGCATTGGCGACCTCGGCGAACCGCTCCGGGTCGCCGCCGTCGGCGCGATCGGGGTGGGTGGCGGCCGCGATCCTGCGCCAGGCCGCGCGCACCTCGTCGTCGGTCAGGTCAGCATCGCTGGCCAGGCCGAGCAGCGCGAACGGGTCGGCCACCTGCGCCCGCGCCGCCAGTCGGCGGGCCTTGCCGGACCGCCGGCTCGCCATGGCGGCCCAGGTCAGGCCCGCTTGCCGGGTCATGGCGAATGCTCCGGCCCGAACGCGGCGTCGAGCAGCAGGCTGATGTCCGGCAATGGAACCGCGGTCGGATCGGCACCCGAGCGGCCGGCACCGGCGTCG
>JGI12270J11330_10001976_pt1 | contig 15115 bp, 10 predicted proteins | sample PeaSoiMetSII2010_FD_11330 | JGI IMG/M metagenome (IMG submission 11330)
GGCAGCCGGCGCGTCGTGAAGAAAAGAAAACGGCGGCGGGCTGCCGCCCGCCGCCGGAGATTACTCGTGAAATTGTGTCCGCTTTATTGCTGCGGCTGTGGCTGCGGCGCGTCAGCAGGCGGCTGCGGCAGATCCACCTGTGTCTTCGCGACGTCCGGTTTGGGCGGCGTTGCTGCCGTCGAAGCACCCGGCTTCTGGTAGAAGGTCAAGAACGGCAGGAAAGGCGTAACCTCGAACGGCATCTTTTCCCGCGCGGAAATCAAGGCCACAGCCTTGCCCTTGTTCATTTCGACCTTATCGCTCCAGGGATCGAGCTTGACGCGCGCGCCAAGCTGCAACGCCGGAATCTGGTCGAGCTTCCCGGCCTGGAGCTGCGGCGCAGCTTTTTCCAACTCGTCCGCGAAATTGACGCTGTTGCCCAGCTTCGGGTTAATCAGCGACTGCAGCGCCTTCTCCTCGTTCTGGAGTTGCTTCAAGAACAAACCGGCGGCTGCCAGCTTGTCCTTATACGGTGAATTCTTCAGCAGCTCGATGGCTTTCGCGTTCGCCAGATCCATATCGTGCTGCGTATCCCGGAACGAGAGCCGCGTCATGATTTCGGTGGTCGTAATATTGGTCAGATCGTTGAAGCCCCATTGGTCGGTCTGAGGCTTGGTCACGATGATGGCTCCCATCTGCTCGGCCAGCATCGTCGCCAGAGTCGCCTCATCCGGCAGCACATCGAGCAGGCCCCGGCTGAGAACCAGCGTGTGGCCGATGGAGAACGATTCAAGCGTCGAGGTCAGCAGAACCCGGCAGCGAATTTCCGGCTGGATATCAAGATTGTTCGTGACCTCGATATTGTTCACAACCGTGGAAAGAATCTTGTCCACTTCGCCCGGCGGCGCGATCAACCCGGAACGCTGCAGCCGCTCGAGAACGTTGTCTTCCGCCTCATGCTGCCATTGCCGTTCGGCCTCAACCGGCGACGGATCCTGATTAGCAGTGGTTTGGTCCTGAATTGCGCCGGGAGCTTCGACGGTAAGCTCCGCAAATTCCGATTCCCGCGTCATACCCCTCAGCGCGTAGCCCCAGAGCCGGCTCTGCGATTTGAACCGGACTTCTCCACCGAGCGCATCCTTGAGATTGGATTCCTGGCTGAAGACGTACGCCGGGAGCCAGACTCCTGGCTGCATATTCACGCGCCAGGAATCAAAGTGAAGATTGAAGCCGCCGAAGCTCGCGATCGGCGTGTACACGCCATTGAAGCGCACGATCGTGTAGTCCTGATCGTTCGCCCAGATGCGTCCCTTGAACCGCCCTTTGCCCGAATTCTTCAGCGGCGTCACGTCGAACACCACGCAGCGCACCTCGCCCAGAAATTCGCGGCGGACATACTCAAACGCATAGTGCGAGCGGTCGAATCCATTGGTATCGACGAACACCATCTGCAAAAAACCCTCAGGAACGTATTCCGAAGAAAAGAGGTGAGAAAGCGGCCCGGCAACATTCAGCTTGCCCTTTACTCCGCTTTTCGGCTTGTCGAGAAGCGACCTATCGACAATGCCCTTGGAGAAATCGGCGAGCCCGAGGAAGTAATGGTCCTTCACCGGCACAGCGCCCAGATCTCGATCGGACTTCATGTCCTGAATGTAGGTCTCGATGAGAGGCGTGTACTGCCGGATGGTGGCAACTTCTTGATGCTCGCGAGTGGTGATGCGGTCCACCACCTGGTCAGTCGCGGAGGGCGCCTGCGGAGCCTGCGCCTTTGTCAAACCGGGAATCGTGGCGATCATTGCCGCCAATAGAAAATGCTTCTTCCAGGTGCGCATTGAAAATCCCCCCTACACTAAATCTCGATTGATTGCAGAGCCGATCGCGCTAATACGCCAGCTCAAACGTAATATGTACCAACCCGTTGAAATCCACCGGCTGCCCATCCTGGCGAGCCGGCTTGAACTGAATCTGGCGTGCCGCGGCTTCGGCTGCCTCATCTAAACCATACCCCAAACCGCGAACCACGCGTTGCACTTGTACTTGGCCTGATGCCGTAAATACAACCTGTACAACTACGTCACCTTCGATTTTTTTCTCGCGCGCTTCCTTGGTATACGACGGGCGCGGCTTGGAAATGATTTCGATCGGTTCCGATTTTGCCGCCACCGTAGCCTGTTTCGCAGTCGGCGTGGGCGCTGCAACGTTCTGCGCGCCAAACGCTCCGGTTTCTACCTTGCCGCCGGCGCGGCCGCCGCCGTTCGGGCTGCCTGCCGCTGTGCCGTTGCCGAATCCTGCGCTGGCCACAATACCCTTGGCGCCCTTCGCGCCGCCCGTTCCGTTACCGTAGCCCGGACCCGGCGGTAGATCGAAGGCGCCCTTCACCGCGATGTTCGGCGAACCGTGGCTATTCGGATTTGCGGGCACACCATTCGGGTCCCCGAAGCCGCCGGTCTGCACTTGCTCACGCGGCTTTTGAATCGTCGGAATCGCCGAACTTCCAATCGATGTTGGCTTCTTCTCAACGAAGATGTTCTTAAGTCCTGGAGCGTCCGGGTTAGGAGTGTCCTTCTTCGCCGTCGCCGGCTTCACTACCGGCGAGGTAAAAACCGGCGTCATGATCTTCGGCTTTGGCGGCGAAACGGGCTCCGGCGGAATTACCTTGGCGATCACCGGCTGCTTAATCGGCGCCGGTTTGAAGGTTTTTGGAGGCGGTTGCGGCTTCCACGCCACGATCGGAGGCGCTTCGATCGGTGTGATCCAGCGCTGGCGCACCATCTCAAGCTTCTGAGGCATCAGCAACGGGATTCCGACCAGCAGGACGATTCCCAGACATTCCAATCCAAATCCCGCGCCGAAAAACCGTAGACGGGATTGCCCGTCTTCCAGCGGAGAAAATAATACCCTCGAACTCGTAGCCATAGCTGTCTCCGATACTTCCCAGAATGAGAAGCGCGCGCGCAATACGCCCGCCACAACCATTAAGTACTAGTCAACGGGCTGGGAGAATAGGACCGAAGTACTATTCTAGCCCCAGTCGTGTTGAAAGCATAACCTGTTCCGTTTCTGTCCTTAATGCCGGTTTCCAACGAAAAACACATCCCCTTCGATTGAACACCGCAGCTGGGTCGGAGTTTCGTCTTGAGACGCCCCCGCAAGATACCTGCAAGCGCCTAGCCAACTTAGATGCAGCTTCGCGTTCTTAGGTCGGCTCGTAGTCTCAGCGCTGGGGGCGGAGCGGAAAAGAGGGGGGCAGGCCTAATTGACCGTGCCCTCCTCCATGTTTCGGTTCAATGGCTGGGTAGAAATTAGCGCGCGTCAATCGCGACGTACGCTGTTATACCACCACGATTCACGAGCAGCAAGACCGGTCCTTTGCCTGCCGACTGAATGGCATGCTCGTAGTCGCTGACGCTGGTCACTGCCTTGTGATTTACTTCCTGAATCACGTCTCCGCGATTCAGGTTGGCCTCGGCAGCCGCGCTGGACTGATCCACGTTATCCACGACCACGCCGCGGACGCCGGCCGGCAATTGGAGTTGTTCCGAAATTTCCGGCGTAAGCTCCTCGACGTGAACGCCATCGAGCGATGAGCCGGAATTTTCCGTTGCCGGAGCCTTCTCGTCCTTCTCAGGAAGCTCGCCGAGCGTGACGTTGAATTCCTTCTGCTGGCCGTCGCGCACTACCTTCAATTGGACAGGAGTGTTCGGCGCCGTCTGCGAAACGCGCAAACGAAGGTCGTTGGCGTCCTCCACCTTCTGCCCGTTCAATCCGGTGATAACGTCCCCACGCTGCAAACCCGATTTGCCCGCGGGCCCGTCCTTGGTCACATCGCCAACCAACGCGCCATTCGAATCCTGCAATCCGAACGACTTCGCCAATGCCGGCGTGAGGCTTTCGATGTGAATCCCCAGGTAACCGCGCACCACTTTGCCGTGCGCGATGAGCTGATCCATCACTTCGTGCGCCATGTTGATTGGAATCGCGAAGCCAATGCCCTGGTTTCCGCCTCCGTTGCCGGGAAGGATCGCGGTATTGATGCCGATCAGATTCCCATGCAAATCAACCAGCGCTCCGCCGGAGTTGCCGTGATTGATGGCCGCGTCGGTCTGGATGAAGTCTTCGTAGTCCTCAATGGCGCTGCCAAGCCCGCGGTTCTTCGCGCTGACGATACCCATCGTTGCCGTTTCGCCGATGCCGAAGGGATCGCCGATCGCGAAGACAACATCGCCGACTTCAACCTTCGAAGAATCGCCAACTGCCAACGACGGCAGCCCGGTCGCCTCGATCTTCAGCACCGCCACATCCGTTTTCGGATCCGTGCCGATGACTTTGGCCTCGAGTTGCCGGCGGTCATTGAGCGTCACTTTGATATCCGTGGCGCCCTCCACGACATGGTTGTTCGTCAGAATGTAGCCGTCCGAACTAATGATCACGCCAGAGCCGAGACTCGACTCCCGTTGTGTACGCGGCTGCTGATTCTGGTTGCCGAATTGGTCGCCGAAAAACTGCCGGAAGAATGGATCATTCAAAAATGGCTGCCCGCCCGTCGGCGCCTTCACCATTTTCGACGACGAAATCCCAACGACCGCGGGAAGCGCTGGCTTCACGATCGCAGAAAATCCATTCGAGAATGATCCGAGACTCACCGGACTCGGATTCCCCGCCATCCTCAACGCCACTTTCGCAGCGCCCAGCACCGTATGGCCAGACCAATTCATGGCCCACACACCGAATATTCCTCCCGCTACCAAGGCTGCCGAAAGCACGGTCAAGGCAACCCAGCGGCGTACTCCAATCACTTTGCTACTCATTTCTGTTCTTCTCCTTTTTTCCATTCCAGCGGGCTAGTCAGCCCTTAGAATTTGCGATTCCGCGATGTATGAGAGTTTCGATCTGGCTCTGTAGTCCCTGTATTTTGCGGACAGCAGACTGAAGCGCGTGCCCGCTCTCCATTAGATGCAGACGCACCAAAGCGCGTTGGGTAAGCACGGCTGGGGGCGCAAACATTTTCAAACTCGCGCGTCTAATATGATTATATTACGCTCCGGGCGCCAGGGGGAATGCACTGTTTTTCGCATCATCGAAACTAGTTCAGCTTGATTCCCGTCCAAGCCTCACGGACGAGACTGCTCATTCGAGCGAACACTGCCCTGATTGCAAATCGAAGCTCTTCATCAAGGAGATTTCAGAATGATACGAAGACTCGCAAGCACCATGGGCGCCGCACTGCTCGTTCTCTTCGCCGCAGCGCCAGCGCGCACTGCGCCCAATAATCACGATGGCGCGCCGCCCTCCGATGCGGATCTCGACCGGAAGCTCGCCTCCATCGCCGGCGAAGCCATGATGGACGGCAAGCCGTATCAATATCTCGAAGAGCTCAGCGATGACGTCGGTGGCCGCGTCACCGGCACTCCTCAAGCCGCGCAAGCAATTGCCTGGGGCGCCGAGAAAATGAAATCCATGGGTCTCGAAAATGTTCATACCGAATCGTGGCAGATTTCGCGCGGATGGACGCGCGTCTCGGCCAGCGCCGAGATGCTCGCGCCCGCCCATCATCGCATCACGCTCGATTCTCTGGGCTGGGTTGGTTCTACGCCTGAGGGCGGAGTCGAAGCCGACATCACCACCGTGAACATGTATCAGCTCGCCGACGAAATGAAGAGCAATTCCGGCAACTGGGCGGGCAAAGTAATCCTCATCGTGCACAAAGGCGATCCCCCGGTGGATCGCCGCTCCACGTTCGCGCAGTTCGGACCATTCCTGAAAGCAGCGTACGCGGCGCATGCCGTCGCAATCATCGGCGGGCAGGGCGGCTCGAAAGCGGAAGGGATGAACCTGACGCACACCGGCGTCCTCGGCTTCGACACCTTTTATGAGATTCCCGTCGTCAGCATAGCGGCGGAAGATCAAGGGCAGATCGAGCGCTTTCTCGATCGCGGCAAGACCGTGCACATTCGAATCAATGTTCAGAATCGCGTCACTTCCGGCCCGGTGGATTCCGCAAATGTCGTCGGTGAAATCCGCGGCACCGAGCATCCGGAAGAAATCGTCGTCGTAGGAGGCCATCTCGATTCCTGGGACCTCGCCGAAGGCACGACGGACAACGGCATGGGCGTCACAACAACTCTCGGCGCCGCCGAAGCTATCGTGAAATCCAGCCTGAAACCGCGCCGCACTCTCCGCTTCGTTCTCTTCACTGGCGAAGAAGAAGGCCTGCTCGGCTCGCTCGCCTACACCAAGATGCACCAGCCCGAACTCGCGAATCATGTCGCGGCCGTGATTCTCGACAACGGCCAAGGCCCGGTCGTAGCAATGAATCTTGGCGGCCGCGCGGATCTGATTCCCGCTGCCACGGACTTCGCGAAAACTCTGCGCGCGTTCGGAGAAATTTCCGTGGATGACAACGTCGAATTCGGCACCGACACCGGCCCGTTCTCGATCGCTGGACTCCCAGGCATCAATCTCGATCAAGACTCGCCCGACTACAAATACACGCACCACTCGGCCGTGGACACCTACGACAAAGTGAAGCCAGACATCCTTTCGCGCGACACCGCCGTAATGGCGCTTACATCCTTCTGGATCGCCGACCGCGCCGAGCGCCTCGCCAGCCCCTGGCCGGCCGAGAAGACGGCTCGCATGCTGATCGACAAAAAGCAGGACCGCTTCCTGAAAATGTTTGGTATCTGGCCGTTCGGTGACCTAGGAAGCGAGCCGGAAAAGAAGAATTGATCTGGGCGGATGCATCGGACGATGCCTCCGTGCAAATCTAGAGGAAATTCAACTGATCAATTTCGCCAGGGCGAACGCGACCGCTGCCGCCAATCCGCCCACCAGCACCGTCTGCGATCCCGCTTTCCACGGCTTGACGCCGGTGAAGTGTCCCTTAAACGCACCGAACGCAAACAGAGCAATGAGCGTAACGCCTACCGAAACCCACAACGCGTGCAAAACATTGTGGATGAGCATGTATGGCGTCAGCGGGATCAATCCGCCCACGATATACGACACTGCAATCGTCGCCGCGCTTCTTCCCGCCCGCGCCGGATCGGGCTTTTCCAACCCAAGCTCGAAGCGCATCATAAAATCCACCCAGCGGTCGTTGTTCGAGCGAATCACTTGCACCACCGGCTTGAGTTGCTCGTCCGTCAATCCATAATCGTGGAAAACCTTTACGATCTCGAGTTCCTCTTGATCCGGAATCTCCTCGATTTCGCGGTATTCGCGAAGCTTCTCCGATTCGTAATGCTCCGAATCCGTCTTCGCCGCGAGATACCCGCCCAGGCCCATGGCGATCGATCCCGCCGCGATTTCGGCGAGTCCCGCCGTGACGATGATTCCCGTTGCGGCCGCCGCCACTGCCCCCGTCAATCCCGCAGCGAGCGCGAACGGAACGGTCAGTCCGTCCGACATCCCGATCACTACGTCACGCACCGCGGCCACGGTCGTGAAATGCTTTTCGACGTGACTTGTAGCCGGCATTCTCAACCCCCAAAGCTGCGCCTGCAGATTTCCAGTTGCGCGCGCCATCGCGCGTCTCGCGGAGTATAATATGAGGCCGGAACTGAAATTTTAGGAGGAAGAAATGAGCCAAGCATCGAGTCAAGGCGCGGCAGCGCAACCCACCCATGTCCTGCCGCCTCTTCCCTACGCATTCGACGCGCTCGAGCCCTACATCGACGCGAAGACGATGGAAATTCATCACGACAAGCATCACGCCGCCTACGTCACGAACCTGAACAAAGCCCTCGAAGGCAACGCCGATCTGCAGAAGCTCTCGGTCGAGCAGTTGATCGCGCAAATCGACCGCGTGCCTGAGAATATTCGCACCGCGGTTCGCAATAACGGCGGCGGCCACGCCAATCACTCGCTGTTCTGGAAGATCATGAAGAAGGGCGGAGGCGGAGAGCCCAAGGGCGAGATTGCCGATGCTATCAAGTCCACGTTCGGCAGCTTCGCCGACTTCAAAACCAAATTCAATCAGGCCGCCACCACGCGCTTCGGCTCCGGCTGGGCTTGGTTATTCTTCAAAGACGGCAAGCTGACACTCGAATCCCTGCCGAATCAGGACAATCCGATCATGAGCGGCGGCAAGCCGGTAATGGGCCTCGATGTCTGGGAGCACGCCTACTACCTGAAGTACCAAAATCGCCGACCCGAATACATCGAAGCCTGGTGGAATGTAGTCAACTGGGACGAAATCACAAAGAACTTCGGCGCAGCGAAGAAGTAAGCGCGAAATCTCCTCAAACAATCGACGCAAAACAAAACGCCCTGGGAAGATCCGGGGCGTTTTGCTTTAGTAGCGCCGGCGTCCCCGCCGGCATCTTACGATCGCAATATCAACAAACACCGTACTCAACCGCGGACCCGCCTCGCTTCTCTGCCTCTGCGTCCTCTGCGTCTCTGCGGTGCGTCTCTTCTCCGAATCTCCAAACTCAATGCGCCCAAATCTTCCCCGGCTCCGACTCATAAGGATAAACATGCACCATCCAATTGAACACGATCGGCATCCATCGCCCACCGGCCGCATCGCAAGCATCCCGCGTGGCAATCGCCCCGCGCAATCCAAACTGGCTCCAATCCGCCTGCTTCATCGGCACGTCCTTCGGCGGCATGCAAAGATTCACATGCTCGTGCCAGTGCGCGATGCTGAGCGGAATCCGGTCGTTCAATTGATCCTCGCTCAGCTGCTTCGGCGCCGTGAACATCGCGCCTTCGAGCCGGTATTCCCCATCCACTTTCTTATAGAGCAGTGAAGTCGGCTTCGCCGGATCGAAAGTGAATTGCGCCGCGAGCGCATAAGTGTAATTCGTGAAGTGATAATGCTGCTGCGGAATATTTGGCAGGAAGATTTTGAATCCATCGTTCAGCGCCACATGGTAGTCCTTGTATTTCGCAATCGCCGGCCGCAATTGCTCCACAACTTTCTCCGCGCGCTCCTCATCTCCAGGTGCTTCGGGCCACGCAGAAGTCATCTTCATGTGCGCGCTCATTTCCATGTGCATTCCGGACATGTCCTCATTCGCCGCTAGCGCCGTCTGCGGCGATTGATCCGTGCCATGCTGAATCTCTCCCATGTCCATGCCTTGCATGTCCGGATCCGATTGCTGATGAGAATGCTGCTGTCCCTGCGATTGACTCTGCTGCGCCCGCAGGCCGGGCAAGCACGCGAGCGCCGTCGCCGCGATTCCCGCGAGTATCCATTTCGTCTTATTCATGGCCGATGTCTCCTACCTAAGTTAACGCTGCGGCAGCGAAAATGTTTCACGCCACGCGCCACCAAGCGCGATGCAGCAACGCCTTCAAAGGCCCTTCGGGGCGCGACGCGGGCGCCCGGAAATAAAATGAGGAGGCTCTGGGGGAAGCCTCCTCGCTGGACTTCCGGAGGAAAGATCGGCGTCTCCGCCGACCCTAATGAAACCCCGAGAATCCGAAATAGTTGCGCGCTGCCGGCAGCCGGACAAGGTCTGTCGAGGCTTCAGATCGACCATTGCTTCCGCTCACATCTTCGTTTCCCCGCAGTCTAAAGCTACAATAAGCCGCCACATCGCATCCCCGAAACCAAGGAGAGAATCTGTGAGGAAATTCGTCTTCGCCCTCGCCACCGCCCTGCTCGTATTCGCTGCCGTCTGCCATGCACAGTCCGAAAAGCCGCTGCTGATGCGCCAGCCCACGATGAGCAAATCTCAAATCGCCTTCGTCTTCGGCGGCGAGATCTGGACTGTCAGCCGCGAAGGCGGCGAAGCCACGCGCCTCACCTCCGGCCCTGGCTCCAAATCTAATCCGAGCTTCTCTCCCGACGGTTCGCAAATCGCCTTCTCCGCAAAATACGAAGGGCGCACCAACGTCTACGTCGTCCCCGCGACCGGCGGTTTTCCGCGCCGCGTCACCTTCCAATCCGGGCCCGACGTCGTCTCCGGCTGGACCCCGGACGGCAAAAGCATCCTCTTCCTATCGAATCGCGATGCCTATAACCGAGGAGTCGCGCGTCTTTACACGGTCCCCTCATCAGGCGGCTACGCTACAGTCCTTCCGCTTCCGATGGCCTACGAAGGCTCCTATTCGCCTGACGGCTCACATCTCGCCTATCGTCCCGTCCCGATGCCTTTCGGCACATGGTCGCACTATCGCGGCGGCACATCATCGGCCGTATGGATCGCAAACCTCGCCGACTCGAGCATCGAGCGCGTCCCGCGGCAAGACTCAATGGATATCGATCCAATGTGGTCCGGCGACACAATTTATTTTCTCTCCGATCGCAACGGGCCGCTCGCCCTCTTCGCCTACGACACGAACTCAAAAGCCGTCACGGAAATCGTTCCCAATAAAGGCATGCCCATTCGCAGCGCCTCCGCCGGGCCGGGCGGCATCGTTTACGAGCAGTTCGGCTCGCTGCACATCTACGATTTCGCCTCCAAATCCGAGCATCGAGTGGATATCCGCATCACCGGCGATCTCGAAGAAGCTCGCCCGCATTTCGAAAATGTAGCCAAGCACATCGCCACCGGCACGATCTCGCCCACCGGCGCCCGCGCCGTCTTCGAAGCCCACGGTGAAATCCTCACCGCTCCGGCCGAAAAGGGCGACATCCGCGATCTCACCAACTCCCCGAGCGTTGCAGATCGCGATCCCTCCTGGTCGCCCGACGGAAAATCCATCGCCTACTTTTCCGACGAAGGCGGTGAATACGCGCTGCGCATCCGCAGCCAGAATGGAATGGGTGAAACGCGCACCATCAAAATCGGCGACACGCCTTCCTACTACTATTCCCCCGCGTTCTCGCCCGACAGCAAGAAAATTCTTCTCACCGACAAGCGCCTGAATCTCTGGTATGTGGACCTCGATAAAAACACTCCGGCAGTAAAGGTGGACACCGACACCTACGATAATCCGCAGCGCCAGTTGAATCCCGTCTGGGCGCCGGATAGCGAGTGGATCGGCTACACCAAAATGCTGCCGAGCCATCTGCGCGCCGTCTTCGTCTATTCCCTCGAATCCGGCAAGTCCACGCAAATCACCGACGGTCTCAGCGACGCCGAGTTCGCCGCCTTCGACAAAAATGGCAAGTACCTCTACTTCACCGCCAGCACCGATATCGGCCCCACCACCGGCTGGCTCGATCTCTCCAGCTTCGGCCACAACGTCACGCGCAGCGTTTACGTGATCGTTCTTCGCAAAGATTTGCCTTCGCCTCTCGCTCCGGAAAGCGACGAAGAGAAAGGCCCCGAAGCCAAGTCCGACGATTCCAAGAAAGACGCCGACTCTAAGAAAGACGATTCTAAGAAAGACGCGAAGAAAGATTCCAAATCTGATTCCGACAAAGACAAAGATAAGGAAAAGTCCAAGCCCGAAGAGCCCGTGAAGGTCACCATCGATTTCGACGGCATCAGCCAACGCATCCTTGCCCTCCCGATTCCGGCGAAGGATTACGTCGGACTCGACGCCGGAAAGACCGGCGAAGTATTTCTCGGCGAAAATCCTCCAGCCGGCGACGGCGGAGATGATGATGGCGGCGGCCCCGGCCCAGGCGTCAACGTCGAGAAATTCGAACTGAAAACCAGGAAGACCGAACCGCTCGTATCAGGTGTTCAAGCCTTCAGCCTGTCCTTCGACGGCGAAAAATTCCTCTACAGGCAGGGCGAAGGCTTGTTTATCGCTGCCACGAAATCGGCCGCGAAACCCGGTGAAGGCAAGCTGAAACTAGAAGGAATGGAAGTTTGGGTCGAGCCGCGCGCAGAGTGGAAGCAAATGTACGACGAAGTCTGGCGCATCGAACGCGATTTCCTCTACGACCCGCACTACCACGGCCTGAATCTCGACGCGCTGAAGAAGAAATATGAGCCCTATTTAGAAGGCGTCGCCAGCCGCGAAGACCTGAACTATCTCTTCATCCAAATGCTCGGCGAGATCAACGTCGGCCACATGTTCGTAGCCGGCGGCGACGTTCCCGAATTCAAGCAAATCAAAGTCGGCCTGCTTGGCGCCGACTACTCCATCGAAAACGGCCGCTACCGCTTCGCCCGCATCTACAACGGCGAAAATTGGAATCCGCAATTGCGCGCTCCGCTCACGCAACCCGGCGTAAACGTCAAAACCGGCGAATATCTTCTCGCCGTCAATGGCCGCGAACTCCACGGCTCGGATGATGTCTACAGCTTCTTCCAGGAGACTGCCGGCAAGCAGGTGCTCCTGAAAGTCGGCCCGAACCCCGACGGAAGCAGCTCGCGCGAAGTCACCGTCGTTCCCATCGACAATGAAACCGGTCTTCGCAATCGCGACTGGGTCGAAGGCAATCGCCGCAAAGTGGACGAGCTCAGCGGCGGCAAACTCGCTTACGTCTATCTCCCCGACACCGCCACCGGCGGCTACACCGATTTCAATCGCTACTTTTTCGCGCAGGTGGGCAAGCAAGGCGCCGTGCTCGACGAGCGCTTCAACGGCGGCGGCGCCGCAGCCGACTACGTGATCGAATATCTCCAGCGCAAAGTTTGGAATTACTGGCTCACCCGCGAAGGCGCAGATTTCGACACGCCCGTCGGCGGCATCTTCGGCCCCAAAGCCATGATCGTGAATGAATTCGCCGGATCAGGCGGCGATTACATGCCCTGGCTCTTCCGCCACGTTGGCATCGGCCAGCTCGTCGGCAAACGCACCTGGGGCGGCCTCGTAGGAATTTACGATTATCCGGTTTTGATGGACGGCGGCTTCGTCACCGCGCCACGCGTCGCCTTCTACACCACCGAGGGCACTTGGGATGTCGAAAATCACGGCGTGCCGCCCGACATCGAAGTAGAACTCGATCCCAAAGCCTGGCGCGAAGGCCACGACCTGCAGCTCGAGAAAACGGTCGACATGCTGATGAAGGAGCTCGAGAAGAATCCGCCGCCAACGCCAAAGCGCCCGGCGTTCCCCGATTATTCCAACATCTCTAAACCGTAACTGCGCTCAACCGGCGATGTGGGCCCGCGCTCGCATGGCCGGTGCGCTGGCGTCGCGAGGCGGTGACCGACACTTTCTCATGCCGCTTCGCGAGCGTGCCCAGCGGATCGTCGGTCAGTAAACGCAGAAATTCCGTGATGTACGCCGGAGTGTTCTTGCGCCTCAATCGCGCCACGCTCCAATCGCGCCACAGTCCTTCCCGCGTCATCGGCACTCCCACCAAACTCCCATCTTCCAATTGCGGCGCGATGCTCCAGCGCGTCATCACCGTGATTCCCATTCCCGCCTTCACCAATTCGATCATCGCCTCGGTCAATGTCAGTTCCTGAACGGCGCGCGGTGCCAGCCCCGCCGGCGTGAGCAAATTCGTGATCACAATGCTCTCCTCTTTCGGCGGATAAACCAGCAAAGTCTCGCCCGCAAAATCCTCTGCCGAAAGATACGCCTTCTGCGTCAATGGGTGCCCCGGCGGAAGCACCGCCACTGCCTCATCCGAAAAAAGCGGCGTGTACACGATTCGTCGGTCGCGCACCGGCGCGCAAACAATCGCCAAATCCACTCTCTCCTCGATCAGCGCTTGGAAAGGATCCGGCGTCGCTTCCACCACCACTTTCACGTCTACATCCGTGTATGCCTTCATGAATCGCAATAAGCACGACGGCAGCCAGTGATAAACGGTGTAGCACTGGGTCGTCAACCGCACTTTGCCGCGTACCTGCGTCGCGTGCGATTCAATGTCCTTCTCGACGCGGGTCAACTCCTCCAGCACCGTCCGCGCCGAAGCCAGCACGCGCTCGCCCGCCTCCGTCAATTTCATCTTCTTGCTGGTGCGCTCAAAAAGCGTGGTGCCGAGTTGCTCCTCCGCATCGTGCAATTGATGGCTCAGCGCCGATTGCGTCAAATGCAGACGATTCGCCGCCCGCGTGATCGTGCCTTCCTCCGCCACCGCCGCAACCAGTTTCAGGTGCCGCACTTCGAGACTCATGCCTGCCTCCCCGAGGCGACGCCCGCGCCTGCTGAATTCACGCGCAAGATCCGGATAGCCCCTTCCCGCGCTTACAGATTAATGTGCAGCGTCGGGAAAAGATTCATGAAAGCTGTTCATTCGGATGATGAAATCAAAGCGTTGGATTCACTTTTCGTGAATCGCTACGCTCGATGTGCCTGAAGCTCACTCGGGGCCGCGAGATCTTCAGTCAAACCAGCAACGAAGTCGCTGGATGGACGGAAAAATGAAAAAGCCCAGGAATTCATTAACTAGAGGTGTGCCCGCACGAACTCAAATTGCGAAGCGCGAATACCAATTCGCGGCCCTGCGGCTCGTCCTAATGATTTGCGGACTTCTCTTAGTCGCGAACTTCGCGCCCGCTCCGCTGCGAGCACAGCCCGCCCGCAGCCTCACTCTGCCGCCCAGCATCACCATCGTCGGCACGAACGATGCAGCATGTCAGGAAAGCCTCGCCGAACTGCAGCGCCTCATCCGCGAATTCGCCTTCGTCCGCGGACATCGCATCTATCTCGTCTGCGATCGCGCCGCATGGCGCAGCGTCATGCATCATCTCACTCTAGAATATGGCGTGATCGTCAGCTCGCGCGCCGCCGTCTCCGATCTCCAGCTGCGCGAAACCTGGTTTTACGCCGAAGCCCTCCGCAAAGGGGCCGAGCGCCGCACCGGTGAGAACATCTACGCCCATGAATTGGGCCACTTCGTCTGTAGCTGCATCGACGAGTCCGCCGCCGACAAAGCCGCCGCCCAACTCCTCGAAGACGCCAAGCGCAATCGCTTCACAGCCACAACTCGCGCCGGCGCGTCACAGTAGGGGGGGCTGCAGCCCTCCCGCATTTCGGCCATCTTCGTCTTTCACGCGAGCCACAATCTCACCCAACATCCAACCTCATCTTCCCAATCAAATAAGCCCCCAACCCTCCAATCAACCCACCAACAATAATCACGCCCTCCCAAGCAAATCCCACAGCCACAGTCCGCGCCGCAGGCGCACCAAACGGCAGCAACAATCCCACGAGCGCCGCCTCACGCACTCCGATCCCGCCCTGCGTCAAAGGCACAAGCGCCGAAATCTTCGCCATCGGCCAGGCAAACAACCAAGCCTGAAACGCCAAGTGCAAACCCGCCGCATCGGCCAAAGCCGCAGTCAGTCCAATAAACGAACCTTGCACCACTAGAGCCAGCACCAGC
>JGI12270J11330_10001984_pt1 | contig 15071 bp, 10 predicted proteins | sample PeaSoiMetSII2010_FD_11330 | JGI IMG/M metagenome (IMG submission 11330)
TTAATTCGGCTAATGCAAAAGGGCCGCGGCAGTGCAGCTTCTGCGTACTCACACCCATCTCGGCTCCGAAGCCGAACTCCCCTCCGTCGGAAAAACGCGTCGAAGCATTCCAGTACACCACGGCGGAATCGACCTGGCGGAGAAAGCGCTGGGCGTGCTCCTCGTCATTCGTGACGATGGCCTCGGAATGCTTTGTCGAATAGCGGTTGATGTGGGTGATGGCTTCGGCCACTCCAGAGACAACCNGGATTGCCATGCATAGCCGCAGATACTCTTCTCCCCAATCGGCAGCTGTCGCGGCCACCACACTCATTCCCGTCGCGAGCCGAACAGTGGCTTCGTCGCCGCGAACTTCTACGCCATGGTCGATCAGTTTTCTTATGATTCTGGGGATATATTCCGCGGCGATTCGCTCGTGCACAAGCAGCTTCTCCGCCGCGTTGCATACCGATGGCCGCTGGATCTTGGCATTGATCACGATGTGATCGGCCATCCCCAGATCAGCCGAGTAATCCACGAAGATGTGGCAATTTCCGGCGCCCGTTTCGATCACTGGAACGGTCGCATTTTCAGTTACATAAGAAATCAATTCCGGGCCGCCGCGAGGAATCACCACATCGATCAGGCCGCGTGCCTTGATGAGTTCATGCACGGAGTCGCGCGTAAACGAATCCAGCAGCTCGATCGCACCCTCGGGCACACCCACCACCTGAGTCAGGATCTCTACCAGGCGCCGATTGCTATGGGCCGCCTCTTTGCCTCCCCGCAGCACGACGGCATTGCCGGTTTTGAAGGTCAGCGCGACGGTGTCGACGGTGACGTTGGGACGCGATTCGTAGATGATGCCCACGACCCCGAGCGGCACCCGGATCTTGCGGATACGAAGTCCATTCGGGCGCACCCATTCCCCCAAGGTCTCGAAGGTTGGATCAGGGAGCTTGGCCACGTCGCGCACGCCTGCGGCCATCAAGCGAATGCGGTCGGCATCCAGCAGAAGACGGTCGCGCATGGCACCGGCGAGCCCCGACGATTCAAGATCTTTGCGATTGGCTTCAATAATGTTTTCGACATTCGTTTCGATAGAGTCAGCCATGACCATGAGGATGGCGTTCTTCTGAGCAGTGGAAAGCTGTGCCAGCCGCGAAGAAGCCTCGCGCGCGCGCAGAAGCTTGTCGCGAGTGGAGAGAGAAGTAGCCACAATGGTCGTCATCATTTGAACAAACTCGCCTTCATGAAGCTCCACGCTGCGGTGGGAAATAGGTGCCGATCTTACGCTCGAGGGCCCAGGAAATCGCGTGAGCGTGGCGCCCATTCACAATGGCAACGTTGACTCCAGCCTCGCTGGCTGACTTGGCGGCACGCAGTTTCGAGCGCATGCCTCCCGTGCCTAGCTTGCTCTTGCCGTTGCACACCGCCTCCATCTCCGGGGTCAGCTTGCGCACGGTACGCAGCAGGCGTGGACGCTTGCCGCCGGGAACATAAAAACCGTCGACATCGGTCAGCAGAAGCAGCCAGTCGGCTTTGACCGCCTTGGCAAGCAGGGCGCTGAGTTCGTCATTGTCGCCGAAAGCACCCGACAATTCACGGACGGACACAGTGTCATTCTCATTGACCACGGGAACCACGCCCAGCTTCAGCAATTCGTGGAGCGCGTTCTGCAGGTTCTGGTAGCGGACCGCCGAGGTGAAGTCATCGCTCGAGAGCAGCAACTGCGACACGACTTTCTTGCCGAAGAAAAGCTGTTGATAAGTATGCATGAGCGCGCTTTGGCCGACGGCGGCGCATGCCTGCATCATGGGCACACTCGTTGGTTTTGTGGTCAGTCCGAGATTGGCCATGCCAGAGGCGATGGCCCCTGAAGTGACGATCAAATATTCGTGCCGCGAAAGGTCGAGTTGATCGACCAGCGTTCGCATGCCGCAGGTATCGATTCGCCCGCCCGGGGCGATCAGGCTGGTGCCGACTTTGACGACGAGCCGCATGGGTACTGTTAATCTAACAAGTCTGGCGGGGTTTGGGCAGTGGGCGAGAGACGGAGCGACATGAAGCCGCGTGATGAACTCAGATGCGCCCCACTCTAGCTATTCCAAACACATTTCCACGTCTCGACAGAGGAGTTTTCGATACATCGAATCGAAAATTTGCAAGGAACCGGTGGTTCGTACGCTGGAAGTGGCGGATGCTTGGATTCGAGGAGTGACGGCAGAGTTCTTGCTCAAGCGCTGGCCAGGCTGTTTCGTCTATGTAGTACACAGGAACCACCAAACCCGCCAGGTTAGCGAGGTTGTTCTCCGCGAGACCATGCAATAATCAGTATGGTCAAAAGGCTCACCAACAGGGGAAACCAGACTTGTGCGATCCACGGAACAGGAATGAGAAAAAGCACATCGAGATCTAGGAACGATGTCGGCCATCGGATTGTTGTCCACAGCCCGACGTAGTAGGAGAGGTCCCAGAATGCGAACGCCCACAGGAATGCCGCCCATCGCTCTCGTCTCGTGGAAGCAGCAAGCAGCACGACCATCGTAAGCATGATCATAGTGGCAACCTCGCGGCAGACCTCAATCGTCACCAGGCTCGGGGGAATTTGGGAAATGGATTTGGCCGGCTGATAGATCTCTTGGGATCGCCGAACCTCTGCCAGGCTTTCCGTGTAGCCGGGCAGCAAACCTGTCGCAGCCCGCAGGTACACCACTACCGTAGCCTCCACAAAACCAAATGCGCCCGCAAAGAGAGTGATTACAATCAGCTGCCGCCCGCTAATCAGGTGCCTTACCCGGTGAAAGCTGAAGGCGGCTGCCAATGGAATCAGGATCAGCAGGTTGACCCATGGTGGTTGCGCCCAAAGCTGAAAGTGGCTCATACGGAAGAAATTGTACGCGGGTATAACTTCTTTCCGGTGAAGACTTATGGTCGACATTTCGCGCTCAGCAGGGATCCTGTTGGGACGTACTCTTTCAATTTTCAGATCTTCCGCATCCTCTCTATTCCCCACCGAAGCGGAGCGAAACGGGAGTGGGAGACGGGCCCAGAAGGCCGGGCGCAAGAGCACCCACCAAGCGATCGCGTAGATGGGACGGCAGTTCGAGTAGGATGTCGCTCATGCAACGGCTCCGAAGAATGCAGCATCGGGAAAACCGAGTACCGGCACAACAAGTGCACGGTCCAGGTAGTCATTCCGCATTTCGCAGAAGGTCTCGGCTACGCGCAGCCGTGACAGGCAGCACCATGGAGCCAGCGGCTCTCCAAACTCTCACCAGGCACATGGGTAGGCGCAGACCGGATCGTTCGAACACTGTCGGACCTCGCCGGCCCCGTAGCCGGAATCCCGGCAGTCCCGCAGATCCAACTCCGCGGTGGGAAGCTGCAAGTGAACAGTTCCACTGAGGATTTCTTTCAGATCTTCTCTGGATTCTGCCCCTTCGCCAGGGCCGCCCAGAGCGAGGTATCTGCTGCCGCATCTGGCCGCAGCATCGTCGTCACCTACAACCACTCGACCGGCATTCACGTCAGCCCCAACCCAGCGGGCCGGGCCTGCATCGTAGACCGCGTCCTAATTTCCGCATTCGGAACATCGAATGATGGTGGCCAGACCTGGAAGAGAGGATTCACGCCGCCCTCAGTCGGCGCTACGGAGACCTTTGGTGACCCCTCCGTGGGCGTCGAGCACGGCGTCTTCTACTTCGCCAACCTGGCTGCTGATGCCATCCACGGGCAAAATTCAAGTGAACAAGTCCATCGATGGTGGAAATACCTGGGGCCTTGGCGACGGTCGTGGTGGCGGCGAAGGCAATTGCACCTGCGTTGCAATAGAGGTCTTCCGCGTCAGATGATCGTCACTCATGCGATCTCCTGACTATGAGCCTACGTCCATTTTACTCAACCTTCAGGGGCGCAATAACACTACCGATTGCATTCGTCGCCACATTGCGAACCAGGAAGTGTACGCTGTATTCACCGGGAGGGAGCTTCAATACGTTATCGTAAGCGATACCTTGTTGGTGGATCGCGGCAATCGCCTCCGGCGGTAAGTTGCTGCCCAGCATTTCCGCAACTTGGTCAACGTGGGGATCTTTCGCAGTGCTGGCGACTGCGATCACTTCCAGTTGAAGTTTGTTGTCGCCCTGATCCACCGACTCGACCGTTTTCGGCGGGATATAGATTTCGAACTTCACCAGCTTGTTGTTGCGCTCTGGGGTGGTAGCCAGGAATTTAGCCGAGAAGGGAACCGAGCTGAAGGGCACGCTGGACTTCATCGCCGTGTTGAAGGCACGGTTACGTGCATTTTTGTCTCCGGCATCGCTCCCATAAAAGTATCCGGTACGCGAGCGGACTTCCACATCCGGCTGGTCCACCTTCACCGAGAGTTTGCGCCAACCCTGCTTGTTGTTTTTCTTATCGCGATAGTAGCTAAGCAGGTAATACTGCTCCGAGTCGCGAGACGCATCCCGGACGCAGGACACAATGTCATTCTTGTTGAAGCAGGCCTTGCCGCCGGTCATCTGTGCGATGGTCTCGATGGTCAGCTGCGATGTCTGGGCGCGCTCCTTGTCGAATTGCAACAGCACTTTGTTGGTATGTGCGTCGGCGGCCTCGATATTCAGCGTCATCACACCCCGCGCGTCGACCGGGTACAGAGCAATGTTTCCGGAGGCGAACTGTTGCAACAGTGTCCGGAACTGCTGTCGCAAAGGGGACAGATCGACGTCGCTAACCAGGTGCGAAGTCTCGGCCATCGGCGGAAGCGCGCCACCGTGGGTCGTGTAATATGCCGCCGTTTCCATGGAGCTGCCCGCGAAAAAGGTCTGTGGAGAAACCAAATCGCCGGATCCGCTGAGATCAAAAGGGAAGCTGCCGGTAATCCAGATGAACGCCTTGCGCCCGGGCGCGCCCGAGAATGCTTCTCCGATCTGCCGCATGCTCGACAAGGTCGCTTCCATGTTACGGAGCAGGTCGAACGCCGCAGGCCCACCCGTCGTCTCTTTAAACTGCTGCCACGCCTGCTCTTCGTCCTGCGCGTTCTTGAGGCCGGGGTCGGTGGGACGATCCGTCTTGATTCTGCCAGTTATTATTTGCGCGGCTTCTGCCTGACTTTGTATCGGCGTCGTTTTCGTATCTGCCGCGGAGTTCGGAATCTCGCCTGTTGTGCCTTTGATCGCTGCCGCCAGCGCTGTCGTGTCGCTGGAGATGTCGTGAAGCAGGCGGACCGAGCCGTCGCGGTACATACCGAAGATGGCAAACTGATCGTCGGGGCTGATCGAACCGGCGAGATACTTAAGTATTTCCTGGCGGGCAAATGCCTGGTCCAGAAACGGCGTATTGATCATGTCAATACCGATAATCGTCAACCGTGCCGGCCCCGGCGCCACCAGTTCATTCGAGAACTCGCCCGGCTTTTCAGGCCGGCGCACCCTGGTTCCCGTTTTGATCAATTCCACGGATGCGACCTTCTGCGGTTTGCCATCCTCAGTCACGGACACCTGCTCGGGCTTCAACCCCTCCACGGGACCGTTCGTGCTTCGCACCACAACCGGAACCAGCACGACATCGGTCTTCGAGCGGTACGTGGGAGTTTCCGTGTTTTGCTCGGTCCAACCGGGGGCACAGGAAATTAAAAGCGTCAGCGAGGCCAATAAAGCGCGAAAACGATTCGACATCGAAATGCCCTTTCAAACAAGTGATTTGACACCAAGCCGCAATCAATCGCCCGGGTGTCACTATCATAGTCTTCCTGCCCACGCGTAGTTCATCGCATCGCTTCAAAAACAGCAGCCCTACGGAGCGATGCCTCTCAAGGCACTCGATGACGGTGCGCAGACGGGAGATGTCTGCACAAGAGTGCCCTGCTGAACGAGTATCTTGTCTCCATTATTGGGTTGGTTAGGCCGGTCGGTGGCCTTACTGCCCGGGTCTTTGCACTTTTCGTTCACGTCCACCGAAAACAGCATGTAGTGATCGAAACTGTGCCGGCGATGGTACCGGTGCCGCTGAAAATCGAAATAGATCTCCGCGCTTTTCGGCAGCCAAAGCGACGCATTCTTTTTTTCGAACCGCACTGGCCCGTACTCTACGGCCCAATGCCCGCTAAGGAGTGATATCTCCGGAATTGGATTCACCATTTCGGACTCGATGCGCACGATCTGGAACTTGTCCGCCTTAATCCAGGCGCGTCCCCTCAGTTTAACCGGATACACCAGATTATCGACCTTATAACTGTGCATTCGGCTGGGTTTGTCGTCGCGCTGCCGGAAGGACATGAGCCAGATCGCCTGACCATGCCAGTCGCCGAAGCCCTCACAACGTACCTCGAAGTTGTCGCGCATGTGCGGATGAAAGACCAGCGCCAACGCCGCAAAGTCGGTGCTGGCAATCTGGTCGGGATAGTCCTTCTGTAGCGACTTGTCGGTACGGTACTCCTCGACCAGAAGAGAACCCGGCTTGGGCTCGGAGATCGAGGCCACATAATTGTATTTTCGAGTTTCGGTGCGAAGGGGAATGCCGAATGGATCCAGGCTTTCGTGAAACACATCTTCAATTGCCGCAAAGCGCCCCACGTCGTTCACCAGGTCCACAACGTGCTTTCCGGCTTCCTCGGCTACTCTCTCCGACGGGCAGGCGATGCCGCGCACTAGCAATTTTCGTCTGGTCGATGCTGGGCGGTTGCCAGGATTTCACGGAAAATCCCGGCGCTGCGAGGGCCTGCAGCGGGTCGATACCCGCGAGTTGAATATCAGTATTCGCCGTATCCCCAGCCCGTGAGGCGCCGGCCTCATGCTGATGGACTTCGGCGATCAGACGCCGCACGTCATCAGCCATGGGATGTCTCGGCGACTCCTGCAGGAAAGTATCCAGTGCGAATCAGGATAGCTTTCCAGGGAGAGCCTTGACCGTCCTGATCCAGGCATCATCGCGCGGAAAGAGCGGCTGGGTGGTTTCGAGGATCTAATTGAGCGACCGGCGTTGCTCGTTTCCTTTGCTGCCTCTGCGGTCCGCTTCATTCATCCGGGAAAGCGCTGCGAGGTGACTCATGCAGATATACTGTACGACAGTCTTGGAGTAGGGATCTAACTCGTATGCCTTTCGTAGCCAAGTGCACGACTTCACTGCCCTCGCGCGAAAATCCGCTACACAACAGAGCGCGAACCATAGGCTTTCCGCATCGAGGGGGCAGATTTGGGCACCAGTACCGATGTCGCGCAGACACTCGGTTTGGCGGGTGATTATCATCTAGCTTGGAGTGCAGTATCATCCGCGTAATGCTGGTTATACCGGTATGATTGTCGAAATGTCACCCATCATCTGCCCGGAGCCCTGACGGACATTCCGGTATAAAATCGCCGGTCACGTCGCCTGGACCGCGAGGATCCGAGACCTATCGGAGTCTCAACCGATGGTTGAGGATAGACTGAGAAGTGACTGGCGAGCCTATCCGTCCAGCCCGATAATCGTATATACTGCGTGCACTGAGAAGTAGCGGCGGGTGCGCGCCCGGGTTTCTCCGATGGGGTCTTGGTTTCGTCAGCCTCCGGGCCGTTCCTGAATCGCAACATGGATGACTCCAGATCACGGCCTGACGACCAGTCTTTCACCAAGAAGCCTGCACCTCCCGGTGTCAGGACCCCGTTTGCCGGTGAGAGTTCCGGCAGCAACATCCCTGCTCCTCCTCAAGACGAAGCCACGTTCGTGGATGCTGGACCGCCGCGATTTGACTCCGAAGCCACGTTGGTAGATGCCGATGCTACGATCGCGCCAGGAACTTCGTTTCGCCGAACTCCGGCGCCGACATCCAGTCGGATTTCCGGTGGGTACGCCAGCGCCGCCGTCTTCCAGATCGGCGACGTGCTGGGCGGGCGTTATGAAATTCTGCAACTCCTCGGCGAAGGCGGTATGGGCGCGGTTTACAAGGCCGCTGACCGCGAACTTGATCGGTTCGTCGCATTAAAAGTCATCCGGCCCGAACTAGCTTCGAATCCCGCGATCCTGGCCCGTTTTAAGCAAGAGTTGCTGCTTGCTCACCAAGTCACGCACCGCAACGTAATCCGCATTTACGACCTCGGTGAAGCCGAGGGCGTGAAGTTCATCACCATGGAGTTCATCGCGGGTCAAGATCTACGGTCCCTCATCCGCGAGAAGAAGAAATTTACTCTAGAACAAGCCGTAGATGTCATTCAACAGGTGTGCCAGGCTCTGGACGCGGCGCACAAGGTCGGGGTAATTCACCGGGATCTCAAGCCGCAAAACATCATGCAGGACGCCACGGGTCGAATCCTAGTGATGGATTTCGGGTTGGCCCGCACAGTGGAAGGCGCCGGGATGACCCAAACCGGAGCGCTTGTCGGCACCATGGAGTACATGTCGCCGGAGCAGGCTCTAGGCAAGGATCTCGATCAACGTTCGGACATCTTCGCTCTCGGTCTGATCTTTTTCGAATTGCTGACAGGCAAAACGCCGTTTGTGGCCGAGAGCGCGATAGCCAGCCTTATCAAACGGACCCAGGAGCGTGCGACTCCAGTGTCGGATATTGATGCCCAGATTCCCGGGGCGTTGAGCGGGATCGTGGGCAAGTGCCTGGAACGCGATCTGGACCAGAGATACCAGAGTGCCTCGGCCATTCTTGCGGACCTGAACACGTGGAAAGACAAGAGAGCCGCAGGCACAATCAATTTCGACGCAACCGTCAAACCATGGGGCCAGACTGTTCCGTGGCCACTGATTACTGGGATTGTGACTGTCCTGGTCCTGGCGATCAGCGGGTACATGCTTCGCGACCGGCTTTTCAGGTCATCGCCCAGCGCACGATCTGCTCCTGCGGGGCCCGCAGTGTCGCTGGCGATATTGCCGTTCCGAAATGCATCCGGCGATCAAGCTTTGGATTGGCTTGGCCCCAGCTTGGCCGACATGCTCAGCACTGATGTTGGCCAGTCACCGCGATTGCGCACAGTCAGCCCTAGCAGTCTGCACCAGATATTTGCCGACCTGCACATTTCCTCCACGACCGTGCTCGACCCGGCGATGATCCGCCGCGTGTCTGATTTCAGCAACGCGGATCGCGTGCTTTGGGGGCAGTACGCCAAGTTCGGCGACCAGATCCGCATTGATGCCACGCTTCAGGACCTCAAGAACGGCACCATGGTTCCAGTGAAAATAGACGTGCCTAGTGAGAAAGAAATTCCAGGCGCGATCGATCGCCTGGCCGATTCCATCCGCCAGAAACTTGCGCTCCCAGAGGATGTACTTAAGGAGTTGAAGGCCAGCTCCTTCCAACCCAGTTCGAAGTCTATTGCTGCGTTGCGCGACTACAACCAGGGCATCGGGTTGCAGCGGGACGGGAAGAATCTGGAAGCGCAGAAGCAATTCGAGGCTGCGACCAAGGAAGACCCCACCTTCGCGCTGGCATTTTCCAAGCTGGCGCAGGTCTACAGCAGTTTAGGCTATGACAGCGAAGCGGAGCAGTCTGCTAACAAAGCCATGGATCTGAGCCAGGATCTCCCTGAGGCGGAGAAGTATTTGCTTGCCGCTGTTCATGCTCAAATCACCAAGAATTTTCCGGAAGCCATTAAAGCCTACCAGAACCTCGCCAAAGCTTCGCCGGACAACACCGACGTGCAGTCGGCGCTAGTCGGCCTCTATGAGGACGCCGGAGATTTTACAAAAGCCAGCGAATATAACCAGAAAATTCTGGCATCCAATCCCAAAGACATCGGCGCAACCCTAGCGATGGGGCGCATTGCCATCAAAAACGGCAACCCGCAAGCCAGTCTGGATCCGCTGAACCGTGCTCTGAGCCTCTCGATTCAATTGGACAATCAAGAACAAAAGGCCACCAGCCTGCACTTGCTCGGTTCCGCGTACTGGAGGATGAACAAGCCTGAAGACGCGTTGCGCAACTTCCAGGAGGAGCTAGCCATTTGGCGACGACTCGGGCAGAAGGCTGGCATCGCACTCAGCGTCAACGAAAGCGGGAAGATGCAGGCTTTGCTGGGCAACAACAAAGCGGCGCTCGCCAGTTTCCAGGAGGCCCTGCAGATCCGGCGCGACATCGGCTATAAGCGCGGCCTGGGTGACACCCTCATCGATCTGGGCAACTTTGTGGATGACCGCGGCGACCATGACCAGGCGTTGAAAATGTATAAGGAAGCGCTGCAAATCCAGCGCGATCTCAGCAACGAAAGTTTGCAGGCCGTTTGCCTGAACAACATTGGGGCGGTCTATTTTGAAAAGGCGCAATACGAAGACGCCCGCATTTACTACCAGCAGGCGCTGCAACTGCGCGAAAAATCGAACGTGCCCGGCGACATTGTGAACAGCATCGACAACCTAGCCGAGGTTTCGGTCCGGATGGGTGAGAACGACCAGGCGGTTGCGCAGTATATGCGCGCTCTGGAATTGCATCGCAAGATGGACGACACGCGTGGCGCCGCCATTGATTCCTACACCCTGGGCAAGATGTTCGATTACCAGGGGCGTTTCGGCGCCGCTGTCAACTCCAAGAAGGACGCCCTCAAGACCTTCCAGAACTTGAAAGACAAGACTACCTGGATGGCCGATATCGAGAGCGGCTTCGGAGAGTCGCTCATCCTCGCGGGCCGCAGCGAAGAGGCGAGAACTTATCTTAGTGACGCGCTGAACCTGGCACGCGAACTGAAGAACGATGGCCTATTGTCGCAAACCCTCGGGTTCCACGGAGACGCCGCCTATTACCGCGGCGACTCGAAATCGGCGCGCTCCTTCTATGAGGAGGCGTTGCAGGCCGCGACCCGCAGCAAAGAACCCGACAGAATTCTTACCGCGAAGGTCAACCTTGCCGAAGCCACCCTGCGGGAAGGACAGGCGCAGCAGGCCATCTCCAGCTTGCGTCAACTGATGCAGCAAGCGAACGACCAGGGGGTGCCGAGGGTCTCTGTTGGGTGCCAGATTTACATGGCTGAGGCCATGATCCGGGGCCACGACAGCGCCCGCGCTCAGTCGGAACTGGGACGCGCTCTGTTGCGGGCCGATAAGATCGGACTAAAGCCCCTGAGCGCCAAAGCGCATTTCGTGCTAGGAAATGCCCTTCGCGAATCGGGCAACCAGCCCGAATCCCAGCAACAGTACCGCAGTACGCTGAAGTTGCTGGACGACATGGTCAGGGAGCCGGGCGGCGATAAAATCCTGCAGCGCGTGGACCTCAAGACGATGTACGACGAAGCGACGCGTTGGACGCAGGCCGCGAAGGGATAAAGAGACTGAGCGGCGGTTGAGCCGGAGCCGCACGGAAGGTTGGGCGGCACACGACAAACTTGCCCTTTCTTCCGAGCCGATTTTTCTCGAACACCGGGTAATTCCCCCCACCTTCATTCCCCAAAACAGAACGTGTTACCCCACTGTTGCCAACCGATGGCTACAGAAGACAGGGGCGATTGTCCTATACCCGGATCGGAATCGGAGGGACGTGTCCTGCCAGCCCTACGCGCTTATCGCAGGACGCGCCAAAAAGAAAGGGTGCAGGCCGCAGCAGCCTGCACTTTTTCCAGTCAAAACAACACCTCAGGGGTAATACTGGAACGTCGCGGGGGCCACAATCAGGCCGCCGCTGCCAAATTGCAGCACCACGCTGACTTGACAGCCCTTCAGTTTAGCAAACAGCGATGGAGCTATCAACGTGTCCCAAACGAACTGGTACGTTCCCGGTTTGAACCCCAGCTGGCCCCCATTGAAGAAAACCCCGGGGAGGGGGGACGACAACGCCGCGACGGACTTACAAGCAGAGGTCGAAGACAACGCAGTCAACGACAGGTATACCCAGGGCGTGGTGCACCCGGTGCCAATTGAGTTCTTGCACAAATGGAGGTTTTTGATCGGATTGCCAGAGCTGTCGTCATAGCTCCAGTTAAGAAATTCCAGCGGGAGAATGGGGTTTATTTTGTTATCGAACACGGGAGGTTCACCCAACACGGGAGGCAAAAATCCAGCGAAGGATGAGACAGTCGTGCCGGTAGGGACGGCTGTGGCAGTGGGGTCGAAGGCTACCGCATAGCAGGAACCTGTTCCCGCCCCGCTGCCCTTTACAGGATCGCCGTTGCCGATGACCGACCCGGTGTAGGAAAGGAAAATATTCTGATTGAACCCGGTGGTGGGACAGTCAACGTTGTGCTGGACCAGAAAAGCAGCACCGCCGATCCCGCTGGGAAGACTGCCTTTGTCTATGTTGAAGTCGTTCTGCGCCGTATAAACGTACTGGCAGGCGTCAGTATTCGCCTTAGGGCAGTCCATCTCGAGCTCGACGCAAACTGGGTTCCCTGACGTGCTGAAATCAGCGAGGGGGACGCAGGCCAGGTTCGAGTAGTTGGGAGCGCTGAACCTCAACTGTCCAGAAGGTGGCTCCGGCAGCAGCGGCCCTTCTATCCCGAAAAATCCCGAGCCCCAGCTGTCTAGCCCCAGCGGCCCTGCGGGCACTGGCACTGCAGTGACTGTTAGCGTGTCGCCGGAGGCACTGTTCAAGGGCGTGATCTGAATGTCGTCTTGGCCGCTAGTTTCAGTGTCAATAGAAGTGTTGTCATTGCTGCTGCCAAATGGGCCAAATGGGAAGGTGGTTGTCGAGCCCGCCGTCAGCGGCTTGTTCTCCCCGATCGCCACGACGTTGGTAGGCGTGTTGTCCAACGCAAACCAAGTGCTCCCGCCCGGCGTCACCCCTCCGTCGGGCGACCCCGGGAGTGGGGTCGTGAACAAAACCTTCCCGGTCGTGAAGTCCGGGCTGATGCCGACGAATGTGTTGTCCGGACCTTCGTAACCGACAGGGTTAGGATCTTGCGGCATGACGGGGTAGCCCGGAGGGCACCACGAATAGACGGGCGAATGGTAGAACGGGTCACAGGGTCCATCGCCGTCGAAATTGAACACGTTATCCACATCATTGGGGGGTGCGCTAAGCACAATGGCACCCACGGCCACAGACGAATTGTTTTGGATTCCAACCAAGAGATCATCAATGCCGGCGTAGGGATTACCATTCGCAATTCCGCCCCCTGTCAGCGTAGCCACGAGATTTCCCGACGTACCTGTTATGGTGATCACTAGGCCGCAAGAGCCGGTAGAGTCAGTCCCAACGGCACCCGCTGGTGTTCCTACCGTCGGCGCGTTGCATGGGTCAGCCTGAGCCCAGGCTGGGGCGGCGAAAAGCATCAGCAGGGTACAGCAGAGGACAGTAAAAGCCACTCTCTTCATGGACAAAGCAGTGGCTGGCAGAAGATGTCTTTTCATTTGTAGCCTCTCTTTTCTTTTGTCAGGGTGGGAAGATTTGCCGTCAGGGCGCAGTCCCTCCCGGGAATTTCCACTTGGACTCGAAACAAGAATCTCCGATCAGGAAGGGGGAGCCTGACGTTGAGAAAAGTCCTGGCGCGAGCCGAAACCACACTTGCATTCTGCAGCCAGTGGTCCGAACCCTCGTCGGGCAAGACCCTGCAAGCAAAGCAAAGGGATTTTCGCTCTCGAATCGCCCGCCTGTCAAGGGAATTACCTTAGAATTAATGAATGAAGAGGGTGAGCGCGCATAATTTGGACCAGTGAAAATTTGTGCATTTCCAATGCACTCGATTGCCCAGAGCCGGGGTTGGCTGCGGTGAGCCCGGTACCTGTTAATGAAATGCCTAACGAGGGCAAAGCTTGCTCTACCGACTATCCCGTCAACGAATGACGGCTCTGACACCGTCGCGTCGGACTCAGAAAACCTGCCTTTGTAACACTTGCAGGGCAAGCTTTCTTATACAGCCACTGCATTCATGTACTCAGAGGTAAATCAACGGCGCAGCAGGAAGGTAAACGAAGCTTCGAAACCGGTTTACGGACTGTAGCTCAAATACGTCCGGCTGAGACGCAAAAATCTCTTGCCACGGAGCAAACGCTGAGAGCTCGCGAACCGTGTCGGGAGGTCACACGGCAGAGTGAAATCAGTTGCATAGTCCGCGGCAGATGCGACGATTCTGGACGTGTGGTCAGCCAACAACTTTGCAGCCTAGCTGCTTGAGTGCTTTCACTCTAATGGCCATGTACGGGCAAAAGCGCGAGATCATGGGTAAAACGGCGCTAACGTCTGGTTGTCCCGAATGAACGAAAAGATGCGCTGTTCCCTGGTCAGGAGCAACCGCACACTGCGTGATCCATTGGGCCGGTACCAAGGAATTTCGTTGCAGCACTCGTATTACCACCATTCCGAGTGCCACTAACTGCGTCTGACGCGCAACGATCGTGACCTCGCACCTAATTTCCCTAGTGCCGCGCCAGAGACTAAAATAGAGATGAGCCTTTGGCATGGCCCGGAGATCTGGGCAGGCCAGCCTCGTAACAGGACATGAGCACAGACGTGCTTACCGCGGCGGGGAACAACGCACAGCGCTTCGAAGCTGCGCTTCGTATCAGCGAGGCCCTTTCTGCGTGTCAAGAGCCTGAGGAGTTGGCGAGAATTCTCGCCAAGCATCTGAGCGAATTCCTTACCTTCGACCACCTTGGATGTAGTGGTCTTCAAGGAGAATTCCAAAGAAATCGAATGGCACGCGTGGGGCAAGGGCCCTTTGCCTTTCCCGGATCTGCGAATCGAAGAACTGCCTAGTTGGCACGTTTACAACAGCCAGGAACTGCTTCACATTGCTGAGTGGAGCAAGGATGAAAGGTTTCCGGGCCTGAAAGAGTGGGCAGCGAGAATTGGCGTCAGTATCGGCTCAGTCGCTCGTGTTCCCCTGACTACGCCACACCGGCGGCTGGGCACGCTCGGGATCGCCAGTCGTGTCGGGATCACCTATGGCACCGAAGACCTCGACTTGTTGCGGCCGATAGCGCGAGTGGTCACGTTCGCTATCGATGATGGCCTCAATCTCAGGAGGGCCAGCACGCACAAGCGGAACTAAAACGTCAGAATGACCGGCTCCAATTGCTCCTGAAGCTGAGGAATCGAATCACATCAAACCTTGAGTTTCGCGAGTTGCTGCGCGCCATCTCTGCGAACATCCGTGAGGTCATCCAGGCTGATGTTGTCGCCATCTCGCTGCCCGACGCAGCGTCAGGAAAACTCAGGGTGTTTGCCGTGGATTTTCCGCACG
>JGI12270J11330_10001986_pt1 | contig 15065 bp, 12 predicted proteins | sample PeaSoiMetSII2010_FD_11330 | JGI IMG/M metagenome (IMG submission 11330)
GAAGAGGGGAGAAACCCAAGAGCACAGCCAGGAATGGCTGTGCCACTGAGAGGGAAAGGGTGTCAAGGAGGGAAGAGGGGAGAAACCCAAGAGCACAGCCAAGAATGGCTGTGCCACTCAGAGAGGGCCGGGTGTGCCTGTTCGCTGGAAGAAGGGGCTGCTTGCGCTGGACCACTTCCAGTCCTCAGGCCGCGCGACGAGTCCGGCACGCACGGGATTCCATTCGATGTAATGGCAGACGCGCGCAAATTCAGCGGAATTCCTGATCCAATGATCGAACGATTCGTCTTGCCAGAAGGGCTTGCCAGAGCGGCCAAGAGTAGCATTGGCATCGCGGGCAGCCACGCCTTTGATGACGCCGGTGATTTTGGCAAGAGGCAGACGAGGCTCCAACAAGATGTGAACGTGGTTGGGCATGATCACGTAGGCGTGCAACAGGTAGCGGCCGAGTTCGGCACCATGAACGATGGGGTATTCGGCATAGGCGGCGATTTCCGGGTCAGCCAGCCAAAGTGGGCCGGACTTGGCGGAGTCGAGGGCGGCATCGAGTTGGCGGAATTTCTTTCCCGGAGTCTCTTGGGAGCAAAAATGTGGAGCTTTGGTGGCACAGCCATTCCTGGCTGTGCGGGTTCTTTTCAGTAGAGCGAGAGGCAAGGAGCCGGAGAGCCTCCAAGTGATGAAGATGGATTCTCCTTCGGGATGCCAGTGCGGGAGGTTACGGCGGTAGAAAGCCATGCGAGTGGAATTCTAAAAGAATGGTTTGCGATTAGCGAGATTTCGTTAGGGATGAATGCTGTTTTGCGGCTGCACAGCCAGGAATGGCTGTGCCACAAAAGCGAAGAAAAATTAGGCGGAGCGGAGGAAGCGGGCGGCGCGGGTGCGGATGGTGGACTGGGGCGCGATGGATTGCGGCTGGAGCTTGCGGCGCGCAAGGGGATAGAGCTGCTCGGCGAGGTCATGGGCGGAAGCGATGCGCTGGTTGGGATCCTTGACCAGGCAGGCGGCGACGAGGTCGTCCAAGGAGGTGGGAATGGACGGATTGCTGTGTGAGGGTGGCTGCGGCGAGGACGAAAGCACATGGTTGCAGACAGCCTGGAGGGATTCGCCGGCAAAAGGGGAGATACCGGTGACCGCTTCGTAGAGCACCACGCCCAGGGAGAAAATGTCGGAGCGCGCATCCTGAGCGCGGCCAATNATCTGTTCCGGGCACCAGTAAGCGGGCGTGCCGAAAAGCGAGGTATCCGCCTTCTCGTGGCTGGCCAGGCGGGCCATGCCGAAGTCCGTGAGCTTGGTGTGGGATTCCTCGTTAATGAGAATGTTGGCGGGCTTGACGTCGCCATGAATGACGCCGCGGCGATGCGCGACGTGCAGGGCCACCGCAACTTCCGCAACCCAGGCGCAGGCAGTGGGGAAGGGGACGCTGCCCTTGTTGAGCAACTTTTCCAGCGGCTGGCCTTCGACCAGCTCCATAACGAGATACGGGGTGGAGGTGGATTCCTCGATGCCCATGTCATGCAGGGTGACGATGAAGGGATGAGAGAGCTTGCCGACGACGCGTGCTTCGCGCAGGAAACGCGAGCGGGCCTCGCCGCGGGCGAGCTCCGGGGAAAAGAGCTTGATGGCGACCTGGCGGTCGATCAGGGGATCGTAGCCACGAACGACGCGGCTGTGAGCGCCAGAGCCGATAGATTCGAGAACCTGATAGCGGCCGACTTGCAATGCAATCCTCTCCATGCTGCGGAAACTCTGACCCAATGCCACCAGAGAAATGGTAGAGGAAGGGTTCAGGCAAGGATATGAAGCAGGAGTCACGAGGAGAAGAGTACGAAAGTACTGGGTGGGACAGGGTAGGAGGCGGGAGTACGAGCCGGGATGACGAAAGTTAAGATGTGGTTAAGGCAAAGTCGCGCAGATTCGCGAGAGCACACTCGGGGGATTCGTGTTGCATGGCCATGCGAAAAAGCGGAGCGCGGATTTTTCCGGCATTGTGGATGCCCTGGAGAGGGAATTTATGGAGGAAAGGTGGCGGCGGGGGCACCAGCGCGGGAGATTGCGCGCGCGAGAGAACTGCAACGAAAGCAGAACGAAGAGCGGCGAGCGAAAAGAAAAAAACTCCGCATAGAGAGTTGCACGGAAAGAGGTTAGGAAAAAGAAAGTGACGGCAGGCGAAGAAAATCGGAACGCCGCGCAGGGAACCTCACCACAAGATATAGACATGTAAAGAAAAAGTTATCCAGATTTTGCGATTTTCTCTTGACACCAACCCCGCGCGGGACAATACTCCAGTTCCAGATTCGGGGGACGTGGAAGCGCCAGACGGACCAGAGTCGGGGATTTGCCTTGGTCCGGCATTTGACCCACGATACCAGCCCGGGATCACCGTAAAACAACGAGCGCGAAGAAAAAGCTCCGCGCAGTTTGAAAAGCGCGGAGTGAGCTGTTCGGCCGTGTGGAAAACACCGGCACCGGGCAGCGCATTCGCTTTTTTACGATTTTCCCAGACATCGTCAACCACGAAACCCGGAATTGAGTGGCGCGACCACAAGAGTGGCGCGCGACGCCCTGTCGAACAGGGTAGTAAAATAGAAGGGTTCCCCGCTGGGACACGGGAACCTGCAGCGGGGAGGAACTAGGATGGCAACGGTGAAGCCAGCATTAAGCGGCAAAGCGGTGGAAACGGCGAGCGCGTCGAAGAACACGGGTGCGAAGAGCGGCTTGAGGTTTGAGCGCTACTTCACCGACGGAAGAACGGCCCCGTTCGACAACGTGGAATGGGAGAAGCGCACGGCGCTGATCGGCAACGAGAAGGGCATGACGATCTTCAAGCAGGAAGACGTCGAGGTGCCGAAGGGCTGGTCGCAGACGGCGACGAATATCGTGGCCAGCAAGTATTTCCACGGGAAGGTTGGGAGCCCGGAGCGGGAAGGTTCGGTGCGGCAACTGATCAGCCGGGTGGTGAAGACGGTAGTGCGGTGGGGCGAAGAGGGCGGGTACTTCGCGGACACGGCGTCGCGCGACGCCTTCCGGGACGAGCTGACGCACCTGCTGGTGGAGCAGAAGATGAGCTTCAATTCGCCGGTGTGGTTCAACGTGGGCGTGCAGGCGAAGCCGCAGTGTTCGGCGTGCTTCATCAACTCCGTGCAGGACGACATGGAATCGATCATGCGGCTGACGCGGACCGAGGGAATGCTGTTCAAGTGGGGCTCNGGAACGGGCACGAANTTTTCGGCGTTGCGCGGGAGCAAGGAAGCGCTTTCGGGCGGGGGCATCGCGTCGGGACCGGTGAGCTTCATGAAGGGATTTGACGCCTTCGCGGGGGTGATCAAGAGCGGCGGGAAGACGCGGCGCGCGGCGAAGATGGTGATCCTGAACGTGGACCACCCGGACATCATGGAATTCATCGAGTGCAAGGTGAAAGAAGAGAAGAAGGCGCACGTGCTGATCGAGCAGGGTTATAACAGCGCGATCGACGGCGAAGCGTACAGCTCGATTTTCTTCCAGAACGCGAATCACTCGGTGCGCGTGACGGATGAATTCATGCGCGCGGTGGGAGAAGACCGCGACTGGTGGACGAAGAACGTCAACGACGGGCAGCCCAACGAAAAGTACAGCGCCAGGGAGCTTCTGAACAAGATTGCGGATTCCACGTGGCACTGCGGCGACCCGGGGATGCAATACGACACGACGGTGAACCGCTGGCACACGTGCAAGAACACGGCGCGGATTAACGCCAGCAATCCCTGCAGCGAGTACATGTTCCTGGACGACACGGCGTGCAACCTGGCTTCGCTGAACTTGATGAAGTTCACGACGGGGAACGGGCTGTTTGACGTGGAAGCATTCCGGAATGCGGTGGACGTGACCATTACGGCGCAGGAAATCCTGGTGGACAACGCCAGCTACCCGACGGAGAAGATTAAGGAAAATTCGCACAAATTCCGGCCGCTGGGGCTGGGATACGCGAATCTGGGCGCGCTGCTGATGTCCATGGCGCTGCCTTACGATTCGGATGAGGGGCGCGACGTGGCGGCGGCGGTGACCGCGCTGATGTGCGGCGAGGCATACGCGCAGTCGGCGCGCGTGGCGGAGAGAATGGGAACTTTCCCGGGCTATGGGGTGAACCGGGAACCCATGCTGGAAGTGATCCGGATGCACCGGGACGCGATGCGCGGGATCAAGCCGGACCACGTGCAGCACGAGCTATACATGGGCGCGCAGGAGTCGTGGGACGAAGCGCTGGAACTCGGCGAGAAACACGGTTACAAGAACTCCCAGGTGACGGTGCTGGCGCCGACGGGCACGATCGGCTTCATGATGGATTGCGACACGACGGGAATCGAGCCGGACCTGGCGCTGGTGAAGATGAAGAAGCTGGTGGGCGGCGGCGTGATCAAGATCGTGAACAACACGGTGCCGGAAGCGCTGATGAAGCTGGGCTATTCGCCGGAAGAGACCAGTGAAATCGTGAGCCACATCGATAAGAACGGGAAGATTGATGGGGCGCCGTACTTGAAGGAAGAGCATGTGCCGGTATTCGATTGCTCGCTGGCCCCGGCCGGCGGGGGCCGTTCGATCGCGTGGACGGGCCACGTGAAGATGATGGCGGCGGCGCAGCCGTTCCTTTCGGGGGCGATCAGCAAGACAATCAACATGCCGGAAGAATCGACGCTGGAAGACATCATGAAGGCTTATATTGAATCGTGGAAGCTGGGGCTGAAGGCCGTGGCGATTTACCGCGACAATTCCAAGAGGTCGCAGCCGCTCAGCGCCGCAGGGAAGAAGGTAGAGAAGAAGACGGAGGCCGCGGTGGTGGAACCTGAACAACGCGAGCTGTTTGCGCGGGCGCAACGGGAAAAGATGCCCGTGGAACGGGCTTCGGTCACGCACAAATTCAGCGTGGGCGGCCACGAGGGATACCTTACCGTCGGCATGTATGAAGATGGCCGTCCGGGCGAACTCTTCATCAAGATGGCCAAGGAAGGCTCGACGCTCTCGGGCGTGATGGATGGATTGGCGCTGACGATTTCGCTGGGCCTGCAATACGGCGTGCCGCTGAAAGTATTCGTGGACAAGTTGGTGAACACGCGGTTTGAACCGAGCGGCATATCGGCGAATCCAAACATCCGGTTCGCCACTTCGGTGCTGGACTACATTGCCCGGTGGCTGGGCGGGAAGTTCATCTCGTCGGATTACCTAAAGCTGAACGGAGCGACGGTAGGGGACAAGGTAGGCTTTAATGGGATACACAATTCCGTTGCCGCGGGGACGATAGCGGCCCCGCAGACGAGCGAGCCGATGAGCTACTCGCTGCGCGACGCACGCGAAGGAGCTCCAACCTGCTCCGAGTGCGGCATGCTGATGGTGCCGAATGGAGCGTGCTACAAGTGCGAGAACTGCGGCAGTACAAGCGGTTGCAGTTGAAGCAATAACAGGGAAAGGAGAAGACGCCATGAGCGCACTCCCAACCGGAACCGCACTAGTTGCAAAACAGACGTCGAATCAGCCCAAGGCGCGGGGATTCCTGCACATCGTGAGACACGGCGGAGGGCTCAACGCCTTCTACATCGTGACCTATCACCGGCTGGACAAGGCGGGAACGCGGCCGCGCGCCATGCTGGCGGAAGGAGCGCAGTCGCTGATCGATCTGCTGGGGAAAATCGGCGTGGACTTCCGGCTGCGCGAAGTGCGCGGGGCGCTGGAGGATATCCTGCGGCTGGGTTCGGCGAATATTCCGGACTTGTGGCTGAGCGACGAGGAGATGCTGGAACGCGGGCTGGTAGAAACCTAAGAAAGTTCAGCTTGAAATCCGATGTTGAAGAGGGATTCATCGCACAAAAGGCGTGCGATGGAGAACCGTACCCCCACTCCGAGACGGCAGAAAACGCCGTCCCTCCGGTCGGAATGACAAGTTTTGAGTGGACGATCTGGAAAAACTCAACCACGGGATTCAGGCTTTGAAACTCCTTTAAAGAGCCGGGGCAGAGATTGCTCCGGCTTTTGTTTTTAGGGCCGCCCGTCAAAAACCCCAAGACCCAGGTAGAAAACCGAACCTGGGGCACCCAAGCAAAGAGAAGAGAGTCCCACCCATGCAAAAACAAAAACCGCAAGGGTAGGCCGCCCGGAGTTACCGCAGCGAGTTAGGCGTGTGCTATCAGCCGTCCTTTCTGCCTGACTTGGGATCACTGAGAGAGTTGAAAATTAACGTCGATCTCGGTGTCGACTTCGACGGGCGTACCGTTAAAAAGAGTCGGCGAATAGCGCCACTGGCGGACAGCGGCGACGGCCGATTCCGCGAGTGAACAAACTCCACGCACACCATTTATGTAGGTAATCTGGCCGTCCTTACCGATGATGGCGTGGATCTTCACAGTGCCGGAAATGTGCTCGCTGCGTGCTTTCTCCGGGTAAGAAGGTTGGACCTTTTTGATCAGTCTGGCTGCCTGAACATATCCGCCCACTGCGACGCGATGCACAGGAGGCGCCTGGCTTGAGTTGGAGGAATGAGTGTCCGACGCGGTGTCCTTCTGAGAGTTAGCGGGAGGACGGAAGTCAGGTGACAAAAGGAAGCGGAAGGCACCGTCGACATAGGCAATCGGGAAGATACGAATGAATTTTCCGCCGTTGAGGAAGCGGAGCTCGTAAATGGGAAAGGGCTCGCGGCGGCGGAGCAAGACGCCATAGGCATCCTCAGCGGCATCGTCGGCACAGGAATGCTCGTAGCGGAGCGCCTGAATCTGGGAAAAGTCTTGCTGCTGAATGTCGAGGAAAGTTTGGGCGAGGTAAGGAGCGACCGAAGGAGCGGCCTTTTCGTAGTACTTGCCGACAACGTCAGCGGCGCCGCGTCCAAAGGAACGGTCATACCAGTCGTAGGAGTTCGGCAAGACAAACGATTGCAGGAGTGCGTCGGCACGGGCAGCATCGTTCTGCGCTTGAGCCCGAGTAACGTCTTTCGCAAGATGTTCGAGGCCCGAGGTGGAGTCCGGGTAAGTGGGCTTGGGGACGGCGGGGACAGACGGAGGGGTGGGCGGAACCCGCTCGGGCGGTGTTTGCGCCGCGAGGGAGGTGGCCAGAGTCAGCGCCAGAGGAAAGGCGCCCTTCCGAGCAAACCGAAGAATGACGCGGAACATGGCGGCATCATCGCAGCGTGATGTTCCTTTTTCAAGTGCACTTCAGCCTGCAGATTTGAGCGCCAAGCGACAACACGGAGGTTACTTGGCGGGGCTGGACAGGGCGTGCCGGGTCTAGCGCGGGCGGAGGAAGGGTCGAAAGGGCTAGCGGAAACTGGCGAGGGCGGCGCGGAGGCCCTTCTCGTAGGCGTCTATGACCTTGTCCAGAGCCGCGTTCAGGGTTGCGTCAATTTGTTTTCGGGACGGGTCGGCGTTAAACCAAGCCAGGGTTTGGCGGATGCCCTGCGCGAAAGGCGTGGTGGCGCAATAGCCGGGTACGAAGCGCTTGATCTTGGTGTTGTCGAATACCACGCTCACGGACTTGTCGCCGATCAGGGAGCCTTGGTGTTCCGGCATGCAAGCGATGAGGAAATCCGACGGGATATGGACGATTTGCGGTTCGACGCCGATGGCAGCGCCCACGATGCGGTACCACTGGTCCCAGGTCATCACTTCATCGGAGGTGATGTGAAACGCGTGGCCGATGGCTTGCGGATTTCCCAGCAATCCCACAAGTCCCTTTGCGAAATCGCTGTTGTGCGTGATCACCCAGAGTGACGAACCGTCTCCCGGCACGACAACCTTCTTCCCCTGGAGCATGCGTTCAATGATGGTGTAGGGCTTCTCCCAACTATTGAGCACGAGCGGGATCTGCGTGTCGCCATAGGTGAGCGAGGGCCGAACGATGGTCACCGGAAAGCCGGTCTCGCGATAGGCCTTCATTAGCCGTTCTTCGCAGGCAATTTTGTTGCGCGAGTAATCCCAATAAGGATTTGCGAGCGGCGTGGACTCGGTAATCAGGTAGTGCGTGCCGGGTTTTTGATACGCGCTGGCCGAGCTGATGAAAATGAACTGGCTTGTGTGTCCCGAGAAAAGCTCCAAGTCGCGCTCCACGTCCGCCGGGACAAACGCGGTCCAATCCACCGCGGCGTCGAAGGACGCGCCCGCGAGCGCGCGAGCCGCGGCGGCAGTGTCGTGAACGTCCACGTTGACGACTGTAACCTCAGAAGGAACAGTGCCCTCGTGGCGCCCTCGCGTAAGGAGTGTGACCTCGATGCCCCGGTGCACGGCCAGCTTCGTACATGCTGTGCTGATGATCCCGGTTCCACCGATGAATAGGACTTTCATGAAAGTGTTTGTAGCAGGAACGTGGGCGGCCAGGCCAGCGAAAAACGCGCCAAACCTCTGACAGTAAGGATAGGGGTTGGGAGGGGTGCCAGATCAAAAACATATTCCAGGAGCCGGGCCAGAGCCGCTCCGGCTTTTGTTTTTGGCGCCGCCGGACGTCAGGAACCCCAAGACCCAGGCACACACTCCGTGCTTGGGGCACCCTGCGCCTAGGTGGTGCAGATTACGACGAGAGACACCACGGCGGGTACGTGGTGGGGCTGGAGAGGGCGTGCGGGAGCTAGCGCGGGCGGAAGGAGGGACGAGGCGCAAGGGGCCTGGGGCGAAAGCGGGGGCGGGGCATAAGAGGCGGGGAAACGTGGCGGAGAGATTCGCCGCACGCGGGGCAGTGCTCGGAAGCCGCAAGATCGGCGCGCAGCCAGTGGCCCCGGTTCTGGCAAAGCGGATTAACGCACTGCACGGTAGAGCCCGGCATGAAGGCCATAATGCACTCCCCCAGCGGCCAGCCAGCTCACCAGCGGAAGTGAGCTCCCCAGGACGGCCGAAAGAAATCGCGGGCAGACAGTACGAACGCGAGGAATTGTTACGCGGGAGAAATATGGTGTCAATGAAAAAGAGCCACAAGCTGTAGGGGTAGCGATACAAACCTGTGGAAAAACAAAGAGGGAGAGTCAAAGTGGAACGCGGAGTAGAAGACAGAAGAAATCAGTGGGGCGAGGTTATTGGCGGATACGCCGCAGAGAGCCGGATGAAAGCGAAGGCGCGCCCCGCGCGTAGTACAAGAAGAGAGGTTCGTGTGTCCAGCACAGATTGCGGAGTGCTAGCTGGCTGAGGTGAGCTGGACGCCTGTTTATTTTCTTGGAGAGGCAGCTCGAACGCAAAAAAGGGCGCGCTAAAGACGGAGGAGACCGATGGCGAATGAATCGAAAGTGTTTGACTTGGGAGGGGGCAGGCCGGCGATGCCGAGTCTGGGCGGCATTGGTACGAAGATCTTGACGATCGTCGGATTGATCGTATTCGTGATTGTGTTCTTTTCGAGCGTGGTTTCCATTCCTACCGGGAACGTGGGAGTGCTGACCATGTTCGGGCGGGTAACCGGCGAAGCGCTGGGAGAAGGCATACACCTGATCAACCCGTTGAAGGCGGTGCAGAAGATGTCGATACAGACGCAGTCGGTGAAGGAAAGCGCGAACGTGCCGTCGAACGAGGGGTTAATCCTGGCGTTGGACACTTCGCTGCTGTTCCACCTGGACAGAACAAAGGCGACCGAAGTGTTTCAGAAAGTGGGATCGGACTATGCGGAGAAGATCGTGGAGCCGACATTACGTGCGGCGATTCGCGCGTCCACATCGGCGCACACGGCGAATGCGCTGTACACGAATGCGCGCGAATTGGTGCAGCAGCAGATTCAGGATGAACTGACCGCGCAGCTTGCGCCGCGCGGGGTGATCGTGGAAAACGTGCTGCTGCGGGATGTGCAGCTCCCGGCAATGCTGAAGGGCTCGATTGAAGCGAAGCAGCAGGCAGAACAGGATGCGCTGCGCATGAGCTTCATCCTGCAGAAAGAAAAGCAGGAAGCGGAACGCAAGAGGATCGAAGCGCAGGGCATAGCGGATTTCCAGAAGATTGTGGCGCAGGGGATCAGCCCGCAATTGCTGGAATGGAAAGGCATTGAAGCCACGGAAAAGCTGGCGACGAGCGCGAATGCGAAGATCGTAGTGGTGGGGAACGCGAAGAATGGGCTGCCGCTAATACTGGGGCCGCAGTAGGCGCCATTGCGAAGGCGAGGTGGGGTGACAACAGGAATGCCGCGATACCGCCACTCCGCAACGGCAAAATGCGCCGCTGCTCCGGTCAGGATGACACCATGCGGGGAGCCGTTGACGGTCAGGGTTTGGCGGGAGGGGCCGGGGTCTTGGGCTCTTCCACGACGCCAAGCGCGGCGAACTTGTCTTTCAGCCGGGCAAGATCGTCCTGCTTCTGCTTGAGGTCGGCCTCTTCGGCCTCGAGTTTGGCTTTGCCGTCCTTGTCATTGGAAAAGTCGGGTTTGGAATAGAAAGCATCCTGATCGAGAGAAAGTGAGCGCTGGGCAAAATCCACTTCACTCTGCAATGCGGCGACCTCTTGCTTCAAAGCTTCCGCATCTTGTTTCTTTTTTTCCGCGGCGGCGCCGGCGGAGGGCGCATTCTCGTCAGGGGTGTTACTGCCAGAGGAAGAGGCAACTCCCGCCGGGGCGCCGGGAGCGGAAGCAGCGGATGGCGTGGCTGCAGGTGCGGAAGTTGGCGCAGGGGTCAAGGTGTCATCGGTGATGATAGGAGCGGGTTTGGCGGAAGCCTTTTTCTGCTCGCGAGAGCGACGCGCGGCATCGGCGATAGAGGTGTCTTGGGAATCCTGCGCCGCCAGAGGCAAGGCGAAGAAACAGGCAAGTGGGAGGATAAAGGCGAGAGTCCGCGCCGTTGTTGTGAGTCGCATAGGAACCTCTTCCAGCTTCCAAAAGGAGGCTTACACGATAGGATACGACTGGGGGATTCATGGCTCAATGGGGAAGAGAGAATGAGGGCGAATCAGGCAACGGGCAAAAGGAAGCCGGCGGCGGTTGGTCAGGGTTCGCGACGGCGGGCAGTGTGGCGGCGCAGGAAAGAGGCGACCTTGTGGCGATTGCCGCAAACAGCCATGGAGCACCAGCGACGGCGATGGGTGCGCGAGTCGTCATAGAAGAAGAGGCGGCATGCAGGATTGGCGCAAATGCGGACAGGCGCATTGGGCCCTTCGACGATCAATTCGGCAGCGGAACGGGCAATGGCGGCGAGAAGCCACTCGAGGCCGCCTTCCCGGGCAATGAATTCGAGCCGCCAGCCTTCGGCGCGGGGAACAAGCTCGTCGTGCCCTTCGGTGAGACGAAGCAGATCGTTGATGGGCTCGACCCAGCTCTTGGGGAAGGGCTTCTTCTCCACGAGGGAAGAGAAGATGGCGCGGATGGATTCGCGCAGACGAAGGACTTTCAGGAGAACGGCGTCCACGGCTTGCGGTTCGGTGTGGAGCAGGGGAGAAAGGCGGGTTGCGCGTTCGGGGGTGACGACGCGGGCATCCACGAGGAAGGAAACAAACTCGTGCCAGGAGAGATCATGTGCGGCGGGAGTGGTATTGGCGAAATCAAGGGCAAGGCGGCCGGCGATGAGGCGGGGTGGGNAGTTTGTGGGTGCCATCGAAAACCTCGAAGANAAGTGGATCGCGTAACCGGTGTTGTATCCCACGCTGGTTATAGCATGAGTGGCGTGATATGTGGGGCACGTCTGGAAACATGTTGGGGGCTCGCTTGTTAGAAGGAGCTGCTTACACTAAAGGCTATCTTCAACCCGGTTTTCGGCATTGATGCTTTGGGAGACGGCGGAGGATTTCCAAGGAGCAGACATGGATGAGGGGAAGCCAAACGAAGGAGAGGTCGGAGAGATTCCTGCATTGAACGAACCACCCAAACGGCGAAATGGAATGCTCTTCAGCGAGAGCGGACTGCGGTCGGGATGGCGGTTATTTATCTATCTGTTGATCGTGGTCCCGGTTTCGATGGCGATGACAGTTGTAGCGAGCCGCATGATCGGAGTGCCGCACGGTATTCCTCCGGTATCCACGATGATTCTACAGGAATTGATGGGATTTGCAGTTGTGTTCGGTGCTGCGGCGGTGATGTCGAAAGTGGAACGACGCTCACTGGGAGATTACGGGCTGCCGGCGAGGGAGATATTTGGAGGCAAATTCTGGCTGGGGTTTTTGTTCGGGCTGGCGGAGATCTCGGTGCTGATCGGACTGATTGCGGCGTTTGGCGGCTATTCGTTTGGGAGATTGGCACTGCAAGGAAACGAGATCTTGCGTTGGGGACTGATCCATCTGGTGCTGTTCACATTTGTGGGATTTTTCGAGGAGTTTTCCTTCCGCGGGTACACGCAATTCACGCTGGGAGACGGCATTGGGTTTTGGCCGGCGGCGATTCTCCTGTCGCTGTGGTTTGGCGCGGTGCACCTGGGAAATCCGGGAGAAGGCTGGGTCGGAGCGGCGAGTGTGGTGCTGGTGGGATTCTTCTTCTGTTTCACGTTGCGGAGGACAGGGAATCTCTGGTACGCAGTAGGCCTGCACGCGAGCTTTGATTGGGGAGAGACATTTCTATATTCGGTGCCGGATAGCGGGGTGGTGATGCAAGGACATCTCTCGAACGCGTTTTTGCATGGACCAAAGTGGCTGACAGGCGCGTCGGTGGGGCCTGAAGGAAGCGTGTTCTGCTTCGTGACAATGGGGCTGCAGTTTTTGGTGGTGATGTGGCTGTTCCCGAAGAAAAAGGCCGAACGGAAAGCGGAAAGTGACGGCATTCCGAATTAGCCTTGCCTGAACTGCAAGGCCGAAGAGGGATTCCTCACTCCGCAGACCCCGTTCGGAATGACGAAGTGGCGCTTTTTCCGCAAGCTGTGAAGCCGTGCCCTACCGAGAACATTTGCGAACCCGTTTCTAGTTTAATGGACTAAATCCGAGGCGTGAACTAGGCGGACGCCCTGGGCTTCCGCTTGGGGCAGGAACTCGCTTAGAGCGCGAAGCGTTTCCGGATGGGGATGGCCGATGGCGATGGCCTCGCCCTTTTCCTGTGCTTCGCGGAGGGCGAGTTGCAGCTGCTTGCGAATGGCAGAGACTTCCTCCACATCATCCAGAAAAGGAACATTGCGGAAGGCGCAGGGAACGCGAGCGTCTTGCGCGGCCGCGTACGCGATCGTGGCGGCGGTGGTGCGGCTGTCAATGAAGAACAGATTACGCTCGCGCAGAATGGCCATGAGATCGGCCATCAGCGGGCCATCGGTGGTGGCCAGGGAACCCTGATGGTTATTGACACCAACGGCGTAGGGAACGTTTTGCAGCATGCCGCTAACGAAGTCGGAGATTTGAGACGAGGTCATTCCGGAGTGGAGCTGCTGCGCTTCGGGCATTTCATTGCCGAGGGATTGCATGGGCAGATGCAGCATGACCTGATAGCCGCGGCGGTGGGCTTCCTCCGCGATCTCGCGGGAATTGGCGTGAAAGGGGAGAAAGGAAAGAGTGAGAGGGTAAGGGAGGGCGAAGACGGACTCAGCAGCAGAGCGGTCGGTGCCGAAATCGTCAAGAATGATGGCGAGACGAGGAGCGCCGGCGCGCACAGAGGATTGCGGATGCGGCGTGGCGCGTCCCTTAGCTGCATCGCGTGCTTTGGAACGGAGATTCCTAGTCGATTTGGGATTGTCGCAAGCGGCGAGGCAAACAAATACGACGAGCAGAAAAAGTGTTACAGGCACTTGAAGTTGTTTCCGCGCGCCCGCAGAGAAGTAGGACACGAGAGGACTAAGCGGCCTTCTTCACCGGACTCTTCAGAAGTTCGAGGGCCTTGCGAAGAACGGGATCCTCGGAAGAAAGGGGACGCGGACCGATGGTGGAGTCCTTGGGNGTGCCGGGGGTAGGGGTTACGTCCTCGTCGCCATCGTCGGAATCGTCGGCGGCTGTGGCAGAGGCACGCACGACCTCCGTGGGTGTTACACCTTCTTCCAGGATGGATTTGCCATCGGCGTTGTAATAATTGGCGACGGTGAGGAAGAGTGCCGCGCCGTCATCCAAGGGGATGAGTCTTTGTTCCGAGGCGAGACCAAAGGTGCGGTCGCCCACGAGATCGCCCCGCTTGGTATTGGCGAGGGAGGCCGCGAGGACTTCGGCAGCGCCAGTCGTCGTGCCGTCCATGAGGATGGAAACGGGTCCTTTCCAGATAACCTTGCTGGCATCCGCGGAAAAGACCTGTGTGGGAAAGGTCTGGCCGCGAAGGGCGACGAGCTGGCCGGAAGGAACAAACAGGCGCGCGATGGCGATGGCTTCAGAGACAGGACCACGGCCACACTCGCGCAAGTCCAGAATGACGCGGTTGACGCCCTGCTTCTGGGCGTCCAGCAGGCGCGCACGAACTTCATCGGCTCGACCGGTGTCCAGCGTAGGGAAACGCAAGGCCAGGGTTTCATTGTCAACGTGCTGCGCGATCAGCCGCGGGGTGGAGAGCTTCTCCCGGACCACCTCGACTTCTTCAGGATCGGTCTTTCCGCGGCGGATGACGCCGACCTTCACGCCAGTGCCCTGGGGACCCGCGAGAAGATTCTTGGCCTGGCCAACGGCCATTTCGCGAGTGGTAAAACCAGCGATGGATTCGAGGATGTCCCCGCTATGCAAGCCGGCCTTTTCGGCAGAGGTATCGGGGAGGACAGAAGTGACGATGATGTAGCCGAAGCGCTTGCTGAGGTTGAGACCGGTTTCGCCGCTGGCGGAACTGGAGGATTTCTGCTTGAATTCCGTGTACTCGCGCGGGGTGAGGTAGCTGGACTCGGAATCGAGCGACTCGAGGAGGCCGTGGAGAGAACCCGCGGTGACAAGGTGCATGTCGGGCTCGTCCACGTAATCCTGCTGGATCTTCTGCAGGACTTCGCTATAGACGATGAGCGATTTGTACGTATTATCGTTGGCACTGCGGCCAAGCACCTTCCCGAACCCCACCCAACCAATAATGAGGACGGAAATGGCGATAATTGCGTAACGCGTGAAGCGATTCATCCAGCACCACCCTTGGCGAAGATAAACTCCGAGTATAACATTGAGATGAGATGCGAGGCCCGGAGAGTTGGATAAGGGGCGGTTCGGAGTGGGGAAGAAGAGAAAGGGTTGCGCCAAAGACACGCGGACGTTGGGTATTGTTGTATTACTGACACACCAGAATGGACTTTC
>JGI12270J11330_10001990_pt1 | contig 15049 bp, 13 predicted proteins | sample PeaSoiMetSII2010_FD_11330 | JGI IMG/M metagenome (IMG submission 11330)
CCTTGCGTGGCCGCGGCGCACGGGGCCGGCTCGATGGGAAATTTTGCGGCGGCGGAGCCCGCAACGGCGGCAGAAGGTAAAGCAATGAGCATTGCGGACGCTCGGCTAAGTTTCGATGAGGCGCTTGCCTATGTCCAGGACAGCGGACGATGCGCTTTCGCCGCGGTGCCCGTCTTCGGCGACGATGGCGAAACGGCCGAAGGAGCCAGGGTCTTTATCGTGGAGTGGGGTGTCAACGGTGGGCATCGCGTCCGGTTCATCGCCGGCCCATTCTTTTCGACTGCGCTGGCCGCCGACGAGGTCCTTGTCGCCGAAGAGGTCCCCGATCGCGTCCGGCAGTTGCGCTTCTTGCCAAGCACCTGCCGCGAGGAGTGGTGCTCGGACCAGATCCAGGTGCTTATCGCAAAGCTGATGCAGGCTGCCCACGTAGTCGCCCCTGAAATGCCCGACTATCTGCGGGCGCCGGCACGGGCGGCCGCCCCGGAGGTTAGCTTTCCGATTTCGATGATCGGTCGGGTCCGATCGCCCGAGCGCGGCGGGTAGGGGGACGCTTTGCCGTGCCGTACTTCGTCTATCGGATCGAGCGACTCGGGCCCGTCCGGCGGCTCGCGGGTCTTGGCGTGTTCGATGACTACAAGGGAGCCGCGATCGAGTGCCGGCGCTTGCGCGCCGCAGAAGGCGCGGCCGGCGGGCAGTTCAAGATGATCTTTGCGCAGAACGCGCTGCAGGCCGAAGAACTCCTCTCCGAGACAAGGGCGCCGGAGCCGAACATTGGCGACGACTACTGAGCTACGACCTGTCGCCGCGTCAACTTTGTAAGGACAGCGAGAAATGCATGCACGCAATAGGGAGGTGCTGGTGCTCGGCTTGGGCAATCGACTGCTTTGCGACGATGCGGCCGGCCCGCTTGCGATCGAACGGCTCGCAGCGTCGCACACGACGGGCGGCGCCATCTTCCGCGATGGCGGCACGATCGGATTGAGTCTGTTGCCGGAGTTTTGACCCATGCATCGCTTGCGCGGTGCACGTCGTCGACCCGCAAGGTGAAGAGCTGACGCGCATTCAGATCCGGTAGGTGTCGTCGTCGCCTACGTGGGCCCGTTTTCGCCCTTGGCAAACGGCCGATTCCCGCCACGATGACGCGGTATTTGGGCGGCAAATTCAGAGTCGGATCTGCAATGTTTCCAGGTGAGGGACATACCGTGGAAAGAACGGCAAATTCGGTTCCCGGCCGCCGCCGATGATGGAAAGGTCTGCAGGCTTGCACGTACGGTCGTGCGCTCGAAACCCGGGTTGTACCGGCTTGGACCTTCCGTTGGCGGTGCGCGCCGAGGCGGTGAGGATGCTCGATTGCATCCTCGCGCAGTTCGAGGATTGGTGCGTGCGTACGCAATGCGTGCGCATTGCGATTCCCGCGGATGCTGTGCCTTGGAAAGGGCCGGCACGGTGTTGAAGGCGCCATGAAAAATATCCCCTGTGCGTTTTCTGCAGCCGGCGGAAAACACAGAATGGTGCAGGGGGAACGGGACTTTTGCTGCAGATATGCCGGAGGCGGCACAATCGCCGTACCTCCGACCTCGAGAATGTACGCAAAGGGTTCCCGCCCAGCCTCGGTTTGTGCCCGTACGGGAATACCATACGCTGACCCCGGCTGCGTTTGCCGGGGAAATTTGTTATTTCTTTATTCCTATGAGCTCCAACAGCGAATCGATTCCCCCGGCAGAAACGCTTGGCTCCGGTACTGCGCCCAGCGTAGGTGCGACGGAACGGGCGGCGCCGCCGAGGCGCTTCGGCAACGCACGGCTGGCGCTCGGGGCGATGTTCTGGATCGCTTACGTGCTGACCGATTCGGTCAACCTCTTTCCCCATGCCCGCTTTGGCGTTCAGCCCTGGAGCCCGCATGCGGCGCTGGCCGTGGCCCTGATCACCTATGGGGGCCCTGCATATGCACCGGTTGTCTTGCTGGCGGTGCTGACGGGGTGGACGCTTGCGCCGGGTTCGCACCTTGGTGTCGCATCGATACTGGCGGCGATCGGATTGACGGCAACATACTGCGGCGCTGGCCTGGGCCTGCGCCGCTGGAGCCACTGGGGCGGCGCGGAGGTTCGGCCACGCGACGTGCATGTTTTGCTGTTGATTGCCTTGGCAGCGGCGATTGTGGGCGCCGCATTCGATGCCCTGCGCCTGATCGCCGCGCCCGAGCTGGAGGCCGCGGCACTGCCCGTGTTGTTCTTGCGACTGTTCATCGCGAACCTGCTCGGCTTGGTGGCCCTGACGCCCGTTCTGCTGCAGTGGGCGGCCGGTTGCTGGCGGCCGCAGGTGGCGCGCGTGGGAGCGTCTGTTGCGGTGCGGGACACCGTGATCTTCATCACCGTCGTGGGCGCACTTCTTGTTTTGGTTTTCGGGCTCCGGCTTTTGGACGAGTTTCGGATGTCCTACCTGTTGTTCCTGCCGATGATCGTCGTAGCCATGCGCTACGGGCTGCTCGGGGCCGCGACGGCGATACCGTTGGTGCAGCTCGGTTTATTGGGTGCACTTACCACCATTGGGACGCGGCCCGCGACGGCCTTCGAATTCCAGCTGCTGATGCTGACACTGGCCATCTCAACACTGTATTTGGGTGCGTTGTCGGACGAGCGCCAGCGATCGTCCGATCGCATCGCAGAGCACGAGCGCAACCTGCGCGAGCGCAGCCACGCGCTGGCCGAGGCGCAACGCATCGCTTCGACGGCGGAGCTCGCGGCCGCACTGGCGCACGATCTGAGTCAACCCCTGTCCGCCCTGGGGACCTACGCCCGTGCCAGCCAGGTTCTTGCCGAACGGGGCGAAGCGGAGCACGAAAAGCTGGTCCAGACGCTGGAGCAGATCTTGCAAGAGAGCACCCGTGCCGGGCAGTACCTGCGGCGCATGCGGGAATTCTTCCGTACCGGTTCCATGCGCGAGGAACGCGTGGATGTGGCCCGTTTGTTCGATAGCATCCATGCGCACCTGCGCGACCGGCTGGTTCGCGCCGATATCCAGTGGCGCACCACCATCGAGCCGGGCCTGCCGCCGGTGTGTGCGGACGCGGTGCAGATCGGTGCGGTACTGGGTAACCTGGTGGCCAATGCCTGCGATGCGCTTGCCGACCGGCTTACCTGGCGCCAGATTCACCTGAAAGCATTTTGCGTTCCCGGCAGCAACTGCTCCACGGTACGAATCCTCGTTGAGGACACCGGGCCCGGGGTACCCGCGGAGCTACGCAATCGTCTCTTCACGCCGTTGGTCACCAGCAAGCCCAATGGGATGGGACTGGGTCTTGCGCTCTCGCGATCGATCACGGAACGCCAGGGCGGGCGGCTATGGTTCGATGCCGACCGCGAGATGACCACGTTTTGCCTGGATCTGCGCGCCCATGCATAGCAGCAAGGATTCGGTAGCGACCCTGGCCGGCAGCGTCTTGCTGGTGGAGGACGACGCAGCAGTGCGCAGTTCTCTCTCGCTGCTGTTGTGCCTGCACGGGCTTCGCACCGAGGAGTTCGCCAGCGCGGAAGAGTTTCTCGCTGCGACGGTCCGCGAAAGGCCGGCCTGCGCTCTGGTGGACGTGCGCTTGCCCGGAATGTCGGGCCTGGCATTGCAGGCGCGAATTTTTCGCGAGAATCGGGGACTCCCGGTTTTGCTGATGACCGCGCTCGCCGATGCGGAATTTGCGCGCACGGCGCTGCTGCAAGGAGCGATCGATTTTCTCGAGAAGCCGATCGACGAAGGCGAGTTGCTGGAGGCGGTGGAGGTCGCGCTGCGCTGCGATCAGGATCAACTGGCGCGCAACCGCGAACGCGATGCCCTAGTCGCGAGAGTTGGCAGCTTGACACGGCATGAAAAAGATCTGTTTGAACGCATCACCGACGGTCGCCAGAGCCGCGAGATTGCCGAGGAGTTTGGTCTCAGCCTTGCGGCGCTGGAGGCCCAGCGCCTGCGGATGATGGAAAAACTGCAGGTGCGGCGCGTCGCCGACCTGTTTCGCCTGCGGTTTCGAATTGGTGAATGCGTCTCCGGTCAGCGCGCGGTCTTCTGATCGTGCTCGGACGGCGGGCCCTCTGGGCTCGCCGAGGACGGGGTCGCGATTTCGCTCTTCATTGCAAACCGGATCAGGTCGGCTATGCGCCGCACGTCGAGTTTGTCCATCAGGCGTGCCTTGTATACCTCGACGGTTCGTGCGCTGATGCCCATCTGAAGCGCAATTTCCCGGTTATGCCGGCCGGCAACCACTTGTTCCATGACTTCGCGCTCGCGCGCGGTCAATCGTGCGACGCGCTCGTGCATTCGCTCAGCCTGTATGACGCTCTGCCAGCGCTCTTCGTCCTTGGCCAGCGCCGCCGCTACCAGTTCGATCAGACGGTCATTGTCGACGGGCTTTTCGAGAAAATCGAAGGCGCCGGCCTTCAAGGCGGCGCGCGCCGTCGGCACGTCGCCGTGTCCCGTCAGAAACAACAAGGGGAGCTGGATCTGTCGTTCCGCCAGTCGCTTCTGCAATTCCAGTCCGTCCATGCCGCCCAGGCGAACGTCCACGATCGCGCATCCCTGACAACTGGTATCGACCGCGGCCAGGAACGGTTCGGCGGAGTCGAAATCGCGCGTGGCAAGACTGCGAAATCCCAGCCAAAGTGCCAGGGACTTGCGCACGGCGGGATCATCGTCGACGATGTATACGACGGGCCGGTACATGGACAGCCTTCGAACTCGCGTTGGCGTGAGAGACGCTCCTACGGGAGTCAGTTATACGATAGCGCGTCTGTGGCGATTGCGCCCCCACTTCGGGCCCTATGCCACGCCCGTTACCGAGTCGGGAGACCGGGCAAGCATCGTCCCGACCCGGGAAATCATGAAAATCCGCGATTTTGTCAATATGCGATCCGCGTACGGGCACACCCGTGTCTGACGCTATAGTGATTCAATATCCTTTGCAACCAAGCCACCCGCGGATGGGCGATTTTTCCTTGCCTCACTTGCTTGCTGTCGGAGAAGCCCAAGCGTGCCCATTGTCGACCTGGTCCTGAAGCGGCCCTACACGGTCCCCGCGGCGCTGATACTGATCTGCCTGCTCGGCGTGGGAGCCGCGCTGCGCATGCCAGTCGACATCTTTCCCGAGATCGATATTCCGGTCGTAAGCGTGGTCTGGACCTACAACGGCATGTCCCCGGTGGATATGCAGAACCGGATCCTCACGCTGCACGAGCGCGCACTCGCTTCCCTGGTCGACGACATTGCGCGCATCGAAGCCACAAGTTACTACGGCGTTGGCGTCGAGAAGGTCTATCTGCACGAGGGAGCCGATGTCACTCGCGCGGTGTCGCAGCTGGCGAGCAGCGCGCTGGTCGTCCTCAAGTACATGCCGCCCAATATCACCCCGCCCTTGGTGCTGCGTTACGGGGCGACCGACGTTCCCATCATTCAGCTGAGCCTGGCCAGCGACTCGCTACCCGACACCAAGCTCAACGATCTGGGCCAGAACATCATCCGTCCGGCCCTTGCGGTGGTCCACGGCGCCGAGGTTCCCTATCCCTATGGTGGCAAGCCGCGGGTGATCATGGCGGACCTCGATTCGCGTGCCCTGCAGTCGCGCGGCCTCTCGCCGACCGACGTGAGCCTGGCATTGCTGCGCCAGAACGTCATCCTGCCCGCCGGCGACGTGAAGATCGGCGCCAAGGACTACATGCTGTCGATGAACAACAGTCCGGACGTGATCGAGACCATCAACGCATTTCCCATACGTGAAGTCGCGGGCAGGACAGTCTTTATGCGCGACGTTGCACGCGTGCACGACGGCTTCCAGGTGCAGACCAACTCCGTCTCGGTAAATGGCTCGCTCGGGGCCCTGATGACGATCCGCAAGACCGGCGGGGTTTCGACGCTCGCCGTCATCGATGGCATCCGCGCGGTACTGCCCGATATCGAGCGCGTGATGCCGGCGGGCGTATCGATCAAGCCGGTGTTCGACCAATCGATCTTCGTCAAGGCCGCGCTCAACAGCGTGCTGATGGGTGGGCTGATGGCGGCGGGATTGACCGCGCTGATGATCCTGCTTTTTCTTGGCAATTGGCGCCTGACGCTCATCATCCTGGCGGCGATCCCGCTGTCGATCATCACGGCGGTCCTCCTGATGTACGTGGGCGGCAGTACGCTCAACACGATGACGCTGGGGGGATTCGCGCTGGCGGTCGGCATACTCGTGGACAACGGCACGGTGGTCATCGAGAACATCGAACGCCACGTGGGCCTGGGGGAACCGTTGCAGACTGCGATCTTGAACGGCACCGGGGAAGTCGGCCTTCCCACGGTCCTTTCCACTTTTTGCATCTGTATCGTGTTCGTACCGGTGTTCCTGTTGCAGGGCACGGCTAAATATCTTTTCTCGCCGCTCTCGGTGTCGGTGTGCGTGTCCCTGCTCGCGAGCCTGGCACTGTCCTTCACCCTGGTGCCGCTGCTGTTCAAGTACCTCATGCGTTCGAAGTTCGATGGGCACGGGCGCTTGGCGGTCCGGGCGCAGATTGCGACCGGATCGGCGGCGCGCCAGCTTGTCGGAGCGTTTTTCGCGATCCATCTCGGATTCGAGAAGGGCTTTTCCCGCTTTCGCGAAGCCTATCGCAACGCAGTGTCCTGGGTCCTACGGAAACCGGGCCTGACGATCGGTTTTTTCGTGGCGCTGATGCTGTGCTCGCTGATGCTGTTCCCGTCGCTGGGACGCGACTTCTTCCCGCAGGTCGACGCCGGCCAGATGCGCTTGCACGTGCGCGCGCCGCCGGGAACTCGCCTCGAAAGGACGCAGGAGTATTTCTCGCGAGTCGAAGGCGAAATCCGCAAGATCGTGGGCGCCGATCAGGTTGCCGTCATCCTGGACAACATCGGGCTTCCCTACAGCGGCATCAACATCGCGCTCAGCGATACGGCCACGGTCGGGCCGATGGATGGCGAAATCCTCATATCGCTCAACAAAAAGCATCGACCTACAGCTGGCTTCGTGGCGCAGCTGCGGCGGGAGTTGCCGGAACGCTTCCCGGATCTGCAGTTCTTCTTCCAGCCGGCCGACATCGTCGACCAGGTGCTCAACTTCGGACAACCGGCGCCGATCGACGTGCGCATTTCCGGGTATGACAGCAACGAGACCTACGCGCTGGCGGCCCGCATCGCGCGCGATCTCAAGCAGATTCCGGGAATCGTCGATTCGCACGTCTTCCAGGTACCGGACGCACCGGCGCTGACGGTCGACGTCGACCGCGCCTTGGCCACCGAGGTCGGTGCGAGCCAGCAGGCCACGGCCAACAGCGTCCTGGTGGCGACCAATTCCAGCGCCCAGATCGCACCCAACTTCTGGGTCGATCCGCGCAACAGCGTCAGCTACCCGCTCGTGGTGCAGGTGCCGACCTACCAGATCGAGTCCGCGCAGGACCTGTGGACGGTGCCGGTCAGCGCCGAAAGCGGCGGCGACCAGCGCCAACTGCTCATGAACATCTCGAAATTTGGCCGCGCCCGAGTGCCAATGGTCGTATCGCAGTTCAACATCCGCCCGGTGTTCGACGTCCATGCCGATGTCCAGGGGCGCGATCTCGAATCGGCGGCGCGCGAAATCACGCGTGTGCTGGAGGCCGACCGGCCAGCGCCGGAAAAGGCGATTTCCGTCGTACTTTCGGGCCAGGTCGAGACCATGCGCGAGAGCTACGCCGGACTTTTCACCGGCATTGCGCTTGCCGTGGTGCTGGTGTATCTGTTCCTGGTGATCAATTTCCAGAGCTGGATCGATCCGCTCATCGTCCTGATGGCGGTTCCCTTCGCCCTGGGCGGCGTCATGTGGATATTGTTTCTCACCCAGACCCACTTGAGCGTGCCGGCCCTGATGGGCACGCTGATGTGCATCGGGCTGACAACGGCAAACAGCATCCTTGTCGTGACCTTTGCCAACCAGCGCACGGCTGCGGGCGACGATTCCATGGTCGCCGCGGTCACCGCCGGCTATACCCGCCTGCGACCGGTGCTGATGACGGCCGGAGCGATGATCCTGGGCATGGTCCCCATGGCATTTGGCGTCGGCGAGGGCGGGGAACAAAATGCCCCGCTTGCACGGGCCGTGATCGGCGGTCTGCTGTTCGCGACATTCGCAACCCTGGTCTTCGTCCCGACCATGTATCGGCTGCTGCGGCGCCGGCCCTCCGGCTTGGTGCCGGAGCCGTCCTATCCTCATCCGACGAGGGGCATGCAGTGAGCGCACGTGATTCGAAAACCCCGCACGACGAGCTTGGCGCGGATGGCGGGGCGGGCGCGCCCCAGAGTCCGGTGGCACACGCTTCCGGTGAGGGCCGGACGTCGACCGATTTTTCGCCGGAAACAGGACGAAAACTGCGGCGGTTTGCTGTCATCGTGGCGCTTGCATTGCTGGTCGGCTTTGCGCTGGTGTACTGGGTGAAGTCGCGAGAGCGCCACGAACTTGCGGCCGCCTCCGTTGCCGATGCCGCGCGCCGGCCCCTCGTCAGCGTGACTGCCGTGCGCGGCGGCATGGGCGGGCGCACGCTAACGCTGCCGGGCGAGACCGCCGCCTGGTTCGAGGCCACCATCTACGCGCGGGTCAACGGCTACGTCGCGAACTGGTACAGCGATATCGGCGATCATGTGCGCCAGGGGCAGACGCTGGCCATCATCGATACGCCCGAGCTCGACGCGCAACTTGTCGCCACGCGCGCGCAGCTCAATGCTGCCGAAGCCCAGGTCCGCGTCCGCGACGCCGAGGCTGTGCTTGCCACGACGACCTACGAGCGCTGGCGCGATTCGCCCAAGGGCGTGGTCTCGGAACAGGAACGCGAAGAGAAGAAGGCCGCCTTTGACAGCGCCGAGGCTCAGCTCAATGCGGCGCGCGCGCAGGTCGCGCTCAACCAGGCCGATGTCGATCATTATCTGGCATTGACGCAGTTCAAGCGGGTCACGGCGCCATTTGACGGCACCGTCGTGGAACGGCGCATCGACATCGGCAACTTGGTGACCGCGGGCAGTACGGCCGCGACCACGCCCTTGTACCGCATGAGCCAGGACCGGCCGATCCGCGTCTTCGTCGATGTGCCGCAAAGCGCATCGACCGACCTCATGAAATCGGGTGCGCCGGTACAGATTCGCGCGGAAAATCTCCCCGGTCAGGTATTCACGGGAGCCATAACGCGGACGTCCCAGGCAATCAATCCGCAGGCGCGCACATTGAAGGTCGAGGTGGATCTGCCCAATCGCGAGGGGACGCTCGTGCCGGGGATGTACGTGGATGTCGCGTTTCAATTGCAAGAAAACGGCCTGTACCAGGTGCCGGCGGCGGCCATGGTGTTTCGCTCCAGCGGCCCGCAGGTTGCGGTCGTCGAGCCCGACGGCCATGTGCGCTTTCGCAAGGTCACGATTGCACGCGACGAGGGCAGCGCGGTCGAGCTGGGCTCCGGGGTCGCCGCCGGCGACAAGGTTGCCCTTAACATTAGCAGCCAGATCTCGGATGGGGACCTGGTCACGGTCAACGAGTCCGCGGGCGTGACCGGACCTTCGGGCCAGGCATCGGCCGTCGATTCTGCGAGGACGCCGGTCGCCGCAGCACCGCCTGGGGGCGCTGCGCCGGCCGACGCCGGCAAGCGGCACTGAGGAGACGCTACGTGCGTGGAGCCTGTCTGCTGCCGGCGCTGGTCGTCGGCCTCTTGCTGTCCGGATGCGCGGTGGGGCCGGACTATCACCCGCCGACGTTCAAGGTTCCGGACGAGTACGTGAAGCCCGCGGAGGGGTCCAGACCCGTCGAATCAAAGCCTGGTTCAGGTCCAGCGTCGCCAGACATCTCGAGCGCCGCAGCCACCGGGTTTGCAAGTGCGCGTACCGCTCCGGCACCCGTTGCGGCCGCCGTTGAGATTGCCCGCTGGTGGCACGCGCTCGGGGACCCGGAACTCGATTCGCTGGTCGAGCGCGCCCTGCAGGCCAATCCCAGCCTGGAGATTGCGCTGACGCGCCTGCAGGAGGCGCGTACCTTCGAGGTGGTGCTCACGGGCTACGCTCTGCCGCGACTCGACGCGAGCTCCGGCGGCGGACGCGGTACCGGAAGCGACATGTCGCGCAGCCGCGTTGCTGGGCCGCTGCAATCGGCCGACCACGCGCTCTCGCCCTCGTCGCGAATTACGCAGATATCCGGATTCGATGCCGTCTGGGACATCGACCTGTTTGGCAAATTCCGGCGCGAGATCGAGGCCGCCCGCTACGACGCGCAGGCCGCTGCCGCGGCGCGCGATGCCGTGCAGATTGCGGTGATCGCCGACGTGGTGCGCGCCTACGTGGATCTGCGTGGCTTGCAATTGCAGCTAGCGGTGCTGCAGCAAAACCTGCGCGCGGCGCAGGACCTGCTTGACCTCGTCCAGGCGCGTTTTGATCACGGAATCACCAACGAGCTCGACCTGACCTTGGCGCAGCGCCAATTTTCCACCGTGCAGGCGGGGGTTGCGCCCCTTTCCGCCCAGGTCGATGCCGCTGCCTACGCGATCGCGGTACTGCTGGGCCGGTTTCCTGAGGAGATGCGGCAGGAGTTCGCCGAGCTCGGGATGGTTCCCGAAATGCCCGGTCGGATTACTCCCGGGCAACCCTTGGACCTGATCCGCCGCCGCCCGGATATCCGCGAAGCAGAATGGGAGTTGGCCGGCGCCACGGCCAGGATCGGCGTGGCCACGGCAAACCTGTTCCCGCAGCTCCAGCTCAACGCGGCCTTGGGTCGGGAAAGCCAGGGCTTCGGCTATACGCCGGCCAGCAGCCAGAGAATCTGGACGCTAGGGTACGGGGCGATCTTCCCCTTGCTCGATTTCGGTACGCTCGATGCGCTGGTCGATATCGCCGACCTGCAGGCCCACGAGCTGCTCGTCAACTACAAGCGCACCGTCCAGGCCGCGGTGCAGGACGTCGATACCGCGATGGTTTCGTTCCTGGCGCAACAAGATCGTCTTGCCAGCCTAGGAGATGCCGTTGCCGCGAGCCAGCGCGCCATGACGCTGGCGACGGAGCGCTACAACCGCGGGCTCACCGATTTTCTCAACGTGGTCGATGCGCAACGCCAGGAGTACGACCTGGAGGGCCAGTACGCCTTTGCCCTAATGAGCTTGGGCGAACAATTCGTCGGCCTGTACCGGGCGCTCGGCGGCGGCTGGGAGCAGTTCAGCGGTCCCCCGCCGATCCGCACACCGCAGCCGGCCATCGTCGCGATGTTCCGCCGCTTGCTCAACCCGAGTGGGGCGGATCAATAGAAGGTCGTTGGCGAATCAGCCATCGCAGTTGTATCGAACTGCGTTCCAAAGCACACGGGGCGTGAGGTGGTTACTGCCCACCTGCGCGCCCCGTGGTTTGCTGCTTCCCGGTTCCCGCCAAAATTGGGAGAAACCGGATCAGCAAGGACTAGAACCGGTGACGGAAGCCCAGTGCGTAGATCCGGTTGCCGTTCTCGGATGCGAGCGGCGCAGTATTGGCGACCGCCGCGGCAGGTCCGCCGGAGACGAGCGAGTCCATCCACCCGACGTACAGATCCGTGCGCTTGGACAGGTTGTAGTCGGCCACCAGCGAGTAGTAGTTGAGCGCGCCGCTGCAGGCGCTCGCCGAGGGTGCTGCCTGGCCGGGTATCGGAATCTGCTGACCCTTGCAGTTATACGCATTCTGCGAGACGTGGTAGACACCGGCCAAGAGGGTGAAGGCCGGGGTGAAGTCATAACCGCCGCCGAACCAGTAGACATTGAGGTTCTTCTGGTTCGGGTAGGCGTTGACGGTTACCGAGGCGACCGGTGTGTTAAATATGGTCGTGAGCAGTAAGTCCTGTGTCGGGTTGGTCGGATTTTCCATCTCCTCGCGCTCGTAGCCGCCGCGAACCGTCAGGTGTTCCCACGTGTACTTGGCCGCGGCCATGTAGGCTTTGGTGTCCGCCGCGGTTACCTTGACGCTTCCGGTGCCCGTATTGTTGGATATGCTGAACGCGTCCCGGAACTGTTCGTAGCCGAGCTGCGCTGCAAAGGGCCCGACGGCGTAGACGCCGTTGAACAACCACGCGCTCTCGGCAAGGTTGCCACCGGCGATACCGCCGATCTTGTACATGGCACCCAGGGTGAAGTCCCCTAAGGCGATCTTGTATTTCAGGCTGTTGTCGACCCGGCTATCGTCGGTGAATCCGCCGCCGCCGTAGCTGCCCGAAAAGCCGATCGGCGAGAACGCCTGCGAACCCATCAAGGGATCGAAGATCGCGATGTTGTCGAGAAAGAAATTCTGCTGGCGGCCCGCCGTAAAGGTGCCGTACTGGTTGGAGGAAAGACCGACATAGGCTCCACGGTTGAAAAACTGTCCCGAGATCGCACTGTCGGCGGAGAATTGCGGCCCGGTGGACTTGTTGTTAGCCAAGCCGATGGCCGCGTTGCTCACGGTGCCGGTGGAAAGGTCAAAGCCCTGCTCGAGCAGAAAGATTGCCTTGGTGCCGCCACCCAAGTCCTCCTGGCCCTTGATGCCCCATCTTGTCGCCGACATGGCACCGTTCATCATCCCGGTTGCCGAGTTCGTCCCTTTGGTCACGTTCGGGTTGACCTCTACGGGGTGGTTGCCCTCGAAGTCCAGGGTATGCTGGACATAGGCAATGGCCGCGTCCAAGATGCCGTAGATCGTGATACCGGAATCGTCCGCAAACGCGGTGCCGACGAAACCGACCAATGCAAGAGGCGCAAGGCGAAGCAAGGATTTGCGCAAAATCGTCTCCGAAATGGATTGAACGAGCAAAAGCTTCGAATTACCAAAAGAAGCGAGTTGCGAAGCGGCGAAGATTAAGCGCAAGCCATGACATTGGGGTTACATTGTTGTCACAAGGCAACAGTTTTTGGCCCGCGAAAATGCAGTTGAGATGCGAAGGGGCCTATTTTTTGGGAAGCTGGACAGGGTACACAGATTGCTCTTAGGGTTTTCGAAGTGGCATTCTTGCGCTGTTGTCCTCTGGGCATTTGCTGGCTTGCAGACGAGCGATTTTGTTTTGAAAAAGGGGAAACCAGATGGATGCGATGCGCAAGCTAACCCCGGTGGATCAATGGATCTCGGCCTTCCAAGCGGCCGTGACCGTGGTTTCGGGAGCGCCGGTGTCCCAGCGCCCGGATCCTGCCGCGGCCGAGCGAGCGTCCGAAGAGGACCTGCGCGTGGAAGAAAAAAGGCGTGCAGCCGCCCTCATGCGGGTCAACCACGTAGGTGAAATCTGCGCCCAGGCGCTGTATGAAGCCCAGGCCATGGCAACCCGGGACGAGGAGCTCCGTGGCGTGTTCCGGCAAGCGGCGGCCGAGGAGTCGGATCACCTGGCATGGACCCGCGGGCGGGTGCAGGAGCTGGGCGACCGGGTCAGCCTGCTGGTGCCGCTCTGGTACGCCGGTGCATTTGCCATCGGCTGGGCTGCCTCGGCGCTGGGCGATCGCATCAGCCTGGGCTTCATGGCGGAGACGGAGCGCCAGGTCGAGGAACACCTGCTCTCGCACTTGGACCGGCTGCCCGCCGGCGACCGGATTTCCCGCGCCATCGTCGAGCAGATGAAAACCGACGAGGTAGGCCACGCCAGAACCGCGATGGAACGCGGCGGCGCCGACTTGCCTTTGCCGGCGCGCCTGGCGATGAAGCTTGCCGCACGCATCATGACCACCACGGCGTACTACCTCTGAGCGCGGCGCCGCAGTGCGGGGCCCTATTCCGCGGAAACGGCCAGATATGCGATCAAGACGATACCAACGAGCGCGATGAAGACGCTGGAGATCAACAGGATCGTGCCGCCCGAATAGTGGCCAGGGCGGTCGACCGGCGGCAAGGTGGCAATAAACCTTCGATGCTGGATCGTCGCCGCCAGGATCATCAGCGTTCCGGCCGCGACCAGAACGATGCCAAGTGCAGCGGAAATTCCGGCGTGCGCGTGCAGGGATGTCTGGGGTGCCTGGAGCGCGACGATCTGCAGGAATAGCCCGAACCGGGCGATGACGAAGCCAAATGCCATCACGGTGAGGCCCGTTCGCAACCAGGCCAGCGCAGTGCGTTCGGCGGCAAAATAGACCCGCGGATCAAATTCGGATATCGGCATCGCTGCTGAGGAATCCGAGCTACAAAACGTCGACGACCTCGACCGTGACGTCGATCTTCGCGCTCTTTTCGAGCATCGCCGTGGCCGAACAATACTTTTCGTGCGACAGACGGACCGCGCGCTCGACGACCTCCTGCGACAGCGAGCGGCCGGTGACCACGAAGTGAAAGGCGATGCGCGTGAAGATCTTCGGATCGCTGGATGCGCGCTCGGCAAGCAGCCGCACTTCGCAGCCGCGGACATCGTGGCGACCGCGCTTCAAGATTAAAACCACATCGTAGGCGGTACAGCCGCCGGTGCCGGCCAGGACCAACTCCATCGGCCGCGGTGCCAGGTTGCGCCCTCCGCCATCGGCGGCACCGTCCATCGCGACGATGTGACCGCTGCCGGTCTCGGCGATGAAACTCATCCCGGACGGCCCCCCCCAACGAACCAGGCATTCCATGGCAGGCACCTCCAAAAGTTCGAATTCTGCATGAAGTCATATAAATCGATTCCTTGGGCGCTTTCGCCTGCCCCCGAGAAAATCGACGCCTTCCTCGTTTTTCTCCTGTCAGGACCAATAAATGCCGGTCTTTCGCCGGACGTCCCTGCGTGGATTCGCGCTTTGGCCCCTAGCGTCTTTGGCAGGGTTCGACACTTGGATCAGTCCTTGCGCCGCGCAATCCGCCGCGCCGGGCGCGTATTCGTCAACCGCACCGTCGCCGTTTTCGGCGCAGATCTGGGGCATTATTGACACCGGGATCCGGCACGTGGACGAGGCGTCTTCGACCGGGGCGCTGACACAATTTGCCTCGGGTCTGAACACCAGCCGCATCGGCTTGCGGGGTACCGAGGACATGGGTTCGCCACATGCCACTGGGTGACGCAGTCGAGGGCGTTGACGTGGTAGATGCCCTTGGCCCCGTCCAGATTGCCCTGGTGCACGCTGTCGATGCGGATAAAGCC
>JGI12270J11330_10001991_pt1 | contig 15043 bp, 17 predicted proteins | sample PeaSoiMetSII2010_FD_11330 | JGI IMG/M metagenome (IMG submission 11330)
GCAAGGGCAAGGAAGCCAAGCTGAGTTACAACGGGAATCTGCTGGTGGAGAACCGCCACGGGCTGATCGTGAACACCGAGGTGTTCGAGGCCAACGGAACGGCGGAGCGCGATGCCGCGCTGGTGATGCTGGAACAGATTCCGGGCACGAAACAAGTAACCGTGGGAGGCGACAAGGCCTATGACACGGCAGATTTCGTGGCCGAATGCCGCAACCTAAAGGTCACGCCGCACGTGGCCCAAAATCTGGAGCGGCCCGGTGGGAGTACGATTGATGCTCGTACGACGCAGCACCCTGGATATGCCATCAGTCAGAAGAAGAGGAAGCGTATCGAAGAGTGCTTCGGATGGCTGAAGACGATCGCCCTGTTGCGGAAGCTTCGGCATCGTGGAATCTTCAAGGTGGGATGGGTCTTCACGTTCGCGGCCGCGGCCTACAACTTAGTCCGTATGAGGAATCTGGCGATTCAAGCGACGTAAGCCGAGGTCGCAGTGTGTTCGCAGGCCGAAAATGAATCCGCGGGACACCAGCGGATGCAGCCAAAAACCTTCCCCGAGTCACAAAATCACGGAGACTGGAGAGAATCTAAGTTGCGGCGTCCCCTTTTTCCGCAGCCTGCTAGGAATGCCTCGTCGCCGAACCTTGTTCTCTACTCGGTCTCTGACAAACGAAAAGCATTCGCCCGAATCGGCGACCGCAAAGTGGTTCATACAGCTTTCGGGATAGGTTTGATCTGCACGATTACGCGCGCCAAGGGCCGACTAACATTTGTCGGAAAACCTCTCTCAGCTTCGATAAAAGCGCTGTACACTCTTTCAGCTTGGGGTTAGGAGGATCGGCCCTTCCTGTTACGTCCGAGGATGCGGCGATATTCAGAGCATAAGAATGAAAAGCTCACTCTCTTTGCCAAATCTACTATTCGATTATCTTCTTCGTTGATCTCAATTCGTAGCCTCGCCAACTGGTCCCGCAATCACTTTTCCATCGCCCAAACCAGCCCGTCATTCGCGAATCTTGCATATTGGATTTTCCGTAACGCGTCGCGGCTGTCGCCTTCCAGCGCTCGGGCCGCCTCATCGAACGAGAGGTTGCTGAGCGTCGGTGAAACTACTCTCCTTGCGGACTTTCCTTCTTTCCCGGTTGGCTTTCAAGCGAACAAGAAAGCCCCCTTACTCCCTGTGTATTTTCACTTGAGAATCGACTACACTAAGATTTGCTTCTGTATTCCTTGAGGAAAACCAAGCGATGGGTCGCCAAGATTGCTCATTACAAACCGATCCTGGATACAAAATACGTTATAGTAGTTTTTCTATTTGCATATGGCTCTAGAGACACTCCAATCATCAGCCATACCTCGCCAGTCGCTGACATCCGCGGTGGCCGACAACCTGCGAGACAAAATCATACGGATGGAGATTCGGGAAGGGGAGCAGTTACGTCAGGATGCGATCGCTTCCGAATTTCGCGTGAGCCGGATCCCTGTCCGCGAGGCCTTGCGGCAGTTGGAATCCGAAGGTTTGATCACGATCGTCCCGCATCATGGCGCTGTAGTTTCTTCGCTTTCGCCTAATGATATCGAGGAGTTATTTGAGATCCGTGTGTTGCTGGAATGTGATGTTCTCAAACGTTCCATTCCGGGCTTAACCGAATCGAACTTGGCGCAAGCCGAGGTGTTCTTGAGAGAGTATGAGAAGGGATTGTCGCGGCAAGAGTATATTTCCATGTGGGGTCGTCTAAACTGGCGATTTCATTCTGCCCTTTACTCCGGTGCACATCGTCCGCATTTCATGTCAATTATCAAGAGGGTTAACAATAATGCGATGCGCTATACAGGACTGCAGTTGTATGTGACCCAAGGATTCGAGCGCGCGAAAGAGGAACACCGGCAACTACTCGATTTGTGTCGAGCGCGGGATGTGACCGCTGCCTGCGATCTGCTACAGCGGCACATTCGGCATGCCGGTCAGTCGCTCAAGCAAGGATTGCTGAAAGGGCGTGCTCACGCCGAGACGGAGCAACCGTGAGGCAATCAGTTGTCGGAACTCCTAAAGGGCCACTTCGGTTATTGACCTACGACTAGGACCTGATAGATGGAACTGCGTCTTCCTTGCTGCCTTGCATCCGCCATATGGCGCGGATTTTCGTCTCCGTCCGGAACTGATTTTCAAGATCAAGACTTCGAATGCTAGCCGTACCCCCCGGGAATAGATTCTCATCCCCTACCAGCCCGGTCTCGGAGGACATCGTTGATAGTATTTCGCGCGTCCTCCAATTCTGAACCTGCGAGCTCGAGCAGCGGTGGGCGTACTCGAGAATTACCCATCCCAACTTCCGACTGGACCAGCTTTATCAGTTGCACGAACTTTGGCACAGTGTCCATGCGCAACAACGGGAGAAACCAGCGATATAACTCGAATGCTTTCTCGCGCTCGCCGTTGAGTGCAAGAGTAAGAAGGTTCACCGACTCCTTTGGTAGCGCATTGGCCAGACCCGAAACCCAACCTGAAGCTCCAACACCGACCGTCTCAAGAACCGCGTCGTCCACACCTACCGAAACTTCGAGTCGACTCCCCACCAGTGCACGAATCGCGCTGACGCGCCGTGCGTCCATGCTGGACTCCTTTACGGCCTGCAAATTCTGGTGTTCACTCGCGAGTTCTTGGATGTGAACGGGAAGAAAATCTGTTCCGTATGCCACCGGATTGTTGTAGAGCATACAAGGAACCGGGACTGCATTGAACACAGCGGCGACATGTGCTTTCATCTCGCGCCAGTCGCCCTGGTAAACGTACGGCGGCAAAACCATCAAGCCCGCGCATCCTAGATCGACGGCCGCCACGGCCAGCTCTACTGCCCAAGATGTTGAGAGGGAGGAAATACCAGCCACCACGGGAGCTCGCCTGTCCGCTGAACGCACACAAGTACGAAGGACTTGAAGTTTTTCATCAAAAGTAAGTGTCGCTCCTTCTCCCAGTGTGCCGAGTGCAACAATTCCTGTACAGCCCTGGTCCAGCAGCCATCGGCAATGGCGCGTCATGAAATCGTGATCGACGGAGTAATTCTTATCAAAACAGGTTGAGATAGCGGGCATGACACCCTTCCATTTCATCATTAGCCTCCAGTGACTTCGGTCTTCCGGTTCTGGTTCAATGGCATCGTCCGATAGGGGCTCTCGGACATGTCACAGAGCCGCTAGAACTAAAAATATAATATACTTGCGGTGCTTGCTTGAATCGGGTAGCCCCTAAAGGTTGTGGTTTCCTTTTGGCCTTGGTTCCAGGGTGAAGAATCCGATCCAAGGAAACGGGCTCGATTGCTACCGCTTGCTGCACGAGGCGGAAGAAGAGGGGACCCCGCAAGGTGGGTCGATCAGCGCATAGTGACCGCGAAGCACTTGATTGAGGTGGTCTACCTGCTCCCGGATCGGCAAGTGCCGCATCCGCCGCATCAGGTCCTGCAAGTGCAGGAGCGCGCGTCGCAGTCGTGACTTTTCCGTACGCAAGCCAACCCGAAAGTTGCCTTTTTGGTTGCGCGTACAGTACAGTGTGAAGCCGAAGAAATAGATAGTCTCCGGGCGTTTACGGCCACGTTTGCTCGCGCGTCGCTGCGCATAGCGACCAAATTCGACGAGTTTGGTCTTGCTCGATTCCAGGGTCAAGCGAAACTTCCCCAGTCTCTTGCTCAATTGCGTCTTGGACCCGAAGGGCATCCGAGCGATACCGTACTACGGCATTGCCGGGAACTTTCGGGCACTGCAGCGAGTCCATCGAGCCGTTGAGCGATGCTGGCGCAAAATGCTTAGCAGCCGGAGTTGGAAGGGCGAGATCCGGTGGAAGGCATNCCATCGGATCAAGGAGCGGTTTCCGATCCGACTATTGGCCGCCTTGTGCGGGTCAACCAGGCTCGGCAGTTGGCTGATGGGGATGCCGTTCAGGATCACGACGGGGTCTCCCTGGTTGAACACGCTGCGAGGGCTAGTGAGCTCGAATACACATGCGGACTGCGCACGGATGATGGCCGAGCCCGTCCAGTCGCGAATCCCGTAGTCAAAGCCGATTCTTGGTCTGGAATGCGCGGCCGACGCGTGCGGTTCATGCGTGTCATTTCTCCCTTTACCTTCCCATCCTCCTTTCCCCATTCTCATTTGTGAAATATCCTATATACATTATCCATTGGCAAATCAAGCTTGCTTCGACTATAATGTTTTGTGTTTCCCCAGGGGGGGGGTGGGCGATGCGAAACCCCAGCCAAGAAGGCGTGCGGGATCCCTGCGTAGTCACTTGTGGTTCCGCATGGTTCGCCTGCTATATGCCGCGGCTGCCCCAGGCCAGCCTTCTAATTTGCTGCAAGCAACGTTTTGGCAACTTGATAATTCGCGCCCGAGGGCCGGGTCAGGACCGACCTGGTTTCTGAATTTCGGTTCTGCAGATGGGTAGCGGCGGGATAGTCTTGGTAAAGAGCGANGAGTGCGATGGCAGATCTAGTCGTGATGGAGCCAGAAACAGCGTCGCCGCANTCCGCGGGGCGTGCCAGTTTCGTTCCTGAATGGATCGTTCATCCCAAGGCGGCGCCAACCCGGCGAGTTCTAATGGGGGTGGAGCGCAACGTCTCCGCGAGACCGGAGCTGTTCGCCGAGCGCGCTCTGTCGGCAACGCACAGCTATCAGGAGACAGAAGGCGAGCCGATCGCGATCCGCCGCGCCAAAATGATCCGGCGCATCCTCGACGAGCACCGGATCGTCATCCAGGACGGCGAAGTGATCGTCGGGATGAAGGCCCCCAAGTCGCGCGGGTCACCGGTCTTCCCGGAGATCAACTGCGCATGGGTTGAGCGCGATCTCGACCGGCTGGCGACGCGCAAGGACACGCCGTTCTTCGTGAGCGACGAGGCTAAGCAGGTACTGCGCGAGGCCGTGTTTCCGTACTGGCGGGGACGCCAGATCTACGACCGCCTCATGGAGGCGGTGCCGACCGAGCTGTGGCGTGCCGATGATCGGGGTGTCCTCTACCACTACTTTCGCTCGCGCACGATCGGCCACATCACGGCTGGTTACGCGAAGGTTCTCGGGAAGGGGATGAACGGCATCAAGGCGGATGTGGCTCGTGCCCTGGAGGGCCTCCGGTACGAGGACCCCGGCTACATCCATCGCAAGCAGTTTCTAGAATCGGTGGCCCTGGTTTGCGAAGCAGTGACGGTCTTCGCACAAAGACACGCTGAGCATGTGCGACAGCTCGCGGAGCGAGAGCCGGACGCGGCGAGGCGTACAGCGCTCCTCCGGACCGCTGCCGTCTGCGACAGGGTGCCAGCTGAGCCGGCGCGCACGTTCCAGGAGGCACTCCAGTCGTTCTGGTTCACGCACCTCGTGCTAAACCTGGAGACCGACGGACATGCTTTCGGGCCCGGCCGCTTCGACCAGTACCTCTACCCTTACTACCGCTACAGCATCGAGTCGAGTGAGATCACTCAGGACGAAGCGCAGGAACTGCTGGACCTGATGTGGGTGAAGTTCGACGAGATCACGCTAGCGAAGGACTCCGGTGAATCGCAGACGAGCAGCTCGTACCCCGAGTTTCAGAACCTGAACATCGGCGGCCTGACGAGAGACGGCCGGGACGCGACCAATGAACTGTCGTTCATGAGCCTGACTGCCCTCGAGCATTGCCGGCTGCCACAGCCTGGTTTGTCCGCACAGATCAGCTCGAAGACGCCGTCCAAGTTTCTCCTCCGCTGCTGCGACCTGTTGCGCCAAGGGATGGGAATGCCGGCGATGTTCAACACCGACGTCCTGGTGCTCGGCATGGTCAACCGGGGTAAGACGCTGGAGGATGCGCGGGCGAGCAGCGTGCACGGGTGTGTGGCATGTTTCTGTGATGGCAAAGACCGAATGGCGTCGACCGGGTACTTTAACCTGGCCAAGTGCCTGGAGTTGGCGCTCAACGACGGCCTGGACCGATTGACGGGCGAGCAGCTCGGGCCGCGGACCGGTGACCCGGTGAGGTTTGCGAGCTTCGAAGAGGTCGTGGCCGCGTTTAAAGCGCAAGTAGCGCATTTCGTCGACATGAAGGTCCACTACGACAACATCATGCGTGACATCTACGCCGTCTACTGCCCGGTACCGTTTACCTCCGCAGTCATCGACGACTGCATCGAGCGGGCGCTGGATTGGCACCGGGGTGGCGCGCATTACAATATCGCGACGATGTCCGGGGTGGCGGTCGGAACAGTGGCCGACGCGCTGGCGGCCATCAGGAAGCACGTGTTCGACGGGAAGAGCTTCACGATGTGCCAGCTCAAGGATGCGCTCGATCGCGACTGGCAGGGCTTCGAGCTGATGCGCCAGCTGCTCGTGAACAAGACACCTCACTACGGCAACGACGACGACTACGCCGATGACCTAGCAGTGCTAGTCGCGCAGATCTTCTGCGGCGAGGTGGAAAGGCACCGTGACATCCAGGGGGCGAAGTACTGGGTCGATCTGCTGCCCACTACTTCGCACATCTCCCTGGGTGAGTTGACCGGTGCCACCCCCGACGGTCGGCGTGCGGGCACGCCGCTCTCGGAAGGCGTGTCGCCCGTGCAGGGGCACGACCTGAAGGGACCGACGGCAGTGGCGCGGTCGGTTGCAAAACTGGATCACGCGCGGACCAACGGCACGCTATTGAACATGAAGATCAGTCCGCAGTGCGTGAAGACGCAGGAGGATCTGCGTAAGCTGGCGGCGCTCATACGCGGCTACTTCGATCAGGGCGGGCACCATGTTCAGTTCAACATGATAGACCGCAAGATACTGGAAGATGCCATGGTTCACCCAGAGAAATACCGGAACCTGATCATCCGGGTAGCCGGGTACTCCGACTATTTCGTGCTTCTGAGCCCCGACATCCAGCGAGAAATTCTTTCCCGTACTGAACACGGCCTGTAGCAGGCCGCCTTCCCCTCGCGGATGCCGAGGCACCGCGAGGGGAGGGTGATCCGAGGCTGGGTGTCGAGCGAACAAACCGCGGATGCTTCGCGACATTCTGCCTAAGGGGGCACTTGCGTTAAGTCTCATGATTGATCGGTCCAATGCCAGACCGGGCAAGGAGCGTGTCTGCCGCGGTTGGATCTGGGATATCAAGAAGTACGCGTTGCACGACGGGCCAGGCATCCGAACGATTGTCTTCTTCAAGGGGTGTCCGCTCAGGTGCTTGTGGTGTTGCAACCCGGAGTCCCAACTTTCAGATCCTGAATTCGTGTGGCTCAAAGAGAGGTGCTTGGCGTGTGGCAAGTGTATCGCCGCCTGTCCACACGGGGCCGTGTTGATCGACGAGTTTGGGTGGCGGCAAGTTGATCGCAACGCTTGTGATTACTGCGGGCTATGCGCCGTGCGTTGCCCAGGCGAGGCGATGAATCTCACCGGGCGCCTGATGGACGTGGACGAGGTCCTGCGCGAGGTTGCGCAGGATTCGGCGTTCTACGACCGCTCGGGCGGGGGGCTGACGCTGTCGGGAGGTGAGCCGTTAGCACAGGAGGAGTTTGCTATGGAGTTGCTGCGACGCTACAAGCAGGGAGAGTTCGGCGCGAGTACGGTCATCGAGACTTCAGGTGCCGTCGAATGGGAGGCGATCGCGCTCGTCCTGCCACATACAGATCTTTTCCTGTACGACATCAAGCACATGGACTCAGAAAGCCACCGGGGCTTTACCGGCGTTGGTAACGGGCGGATCCTCGAGAATGCTAGGCGGCTTGCCGAGGCGGGTGGGAGATTGGTCATTCGCATTCCTTTGATTCCCGGGTGCAACGATACCGAGGAGAACGTTCGCAAAACCGCTGAGTTTGTGCGGCAACTGCCGGGCGTTGAGCAGGTGGACATCTTGCCGTATCACCGTCTCGGCGAGCCCAAGTACCCAAGGCTTGGACGGAAGTACGCGTTGACCAGAACGGACAGCCCCTCTGGGGACCGGACCGGATACTTCCGGCGCCTTCTCGAATCCTATGGATTGCGGGTGGGGATCGGCGGCTGACCCTGCCCGTCGCTGAAGCGGCTTCGTCGAATCTCCGTCCTCCGGTTCACTGGAGGAATCCGCGCCGGATAGGTAGCGAAGAAATCAGGTCTCAAGAAAGTTGGGTAAACATTGACCTCATGGGCGTCCATAGAGGTCGACGATCTCCTTGATGGCATGTCGGCACACGGCGCAGAACTCCGGTCTTGGAATGCGGAGCTCTCCCATGATGCACCTCTGCGGCGGCCTATAGTAGCCGTTTTCATACATAGCAGCCTGCGAACGCTCCTACCTTGTTGATTTCATAAAGTCGTAGGCCCCCTCGATGCTGAGTAGGCTTGGTAGTGTCCAACGACCAAGGCTCGGCAAACAAGGAGGCCGAATATGTTGATTATCGGCTGTGACTATCACCCAAGCGTGCAGCAAATCGCTTGGGTCAATACGGAAACAAGGGAATGCGGAGAGCGGCGGCTGACGCACTGCGCAGAGGCCGAACAGTTCTATCGCGAGTCCTTTCCCCCCCCCCGCTCGTGCTTATTATATACATCAAGGATGGAGCCGCAGGAACTCCGTTTGTGGGAATCCTTGGCGGGGAAGAGAGTCGATGACTAAAGGAGAATGCCGCCGGGTGCGCGTCATTGATTCCCATACGGGTGGAGAGCCGACGCGGGTAGTTGTGAGTGGTGGGCCGGACCTTGGATCTGGTTCTTTATCTGAGCGACTGGAGCGTTTTCGCAGTGAACATGACGATTTTCGTTCTGCCGTCGTTAACGAGCCCCGCGGGTCGGACGTAATGGTGGGTGCACTGTTGTGCGACCCGACGATTCCCGAATGCGCGGCGGGGGTCATCTTTTTTAATAACGTTGGCTATCTTGGAATGTGTGGTCACGGAATCATCGGTCTCGTCGTCACACTCGCGCACATGGGGCGTATTGGTCTGGGAATGCACCAGATCGAGACCCCAGTGGGTGCCGTTCAGGTCCAGCTTCACGAGAACCGTGAGGTCACGGTCAAGAACGTCGCGAGCTATCGTAAGGCCGCCAATTTGGCGCTGGATGTGCCTGGCCACGGCACTGTATGCGGCGATGTGGCGTGGGGTGGAAACTGGTTTTTCCTTGTTCACGAACACAATGGGGAACTGACTCTCGGGAACGTGGAAGGACTCACCGCGTTTACATGGGCTATCCGTCAGGCGCTGCGGGACAACGGGATCGCTGGCGACGACGGGAAAGAAATTGACCACATTGAGCTCTTTGTTCCCTCGGAAGTGCCGGGAGTGCACAGCAAGAATTTTGTGCTCTGCCCCGGGAAAGCCTACGATCGCTCTCCCTGTGGTACGGGAACCAGCGCAAAGCTGGCTTGTCTTTATGCCGATGGCAAGCTCCGCGAAGGCCAGATCTGGAGGCAGGAAAGCATCGTCGGAAGCGTGTTTGAAGGCAGTGTCACAGTACGAAAGGGCAAAGTGTATCCGAGCATCAAAGGGTCTGCATTTCTGAATGCCGAAGCCGACCTCGTGCTCGATCCACGCGATCCGTTTTGCATGGGTATCCGCGCGTGACCGCAAGTTCGTATGACGTAGTGATTGTAGGGGCGGGGATCGTGGGAGCGGCCTGCGCCGACCAGTTGGCGCGGCGTGGCATGCGCGTGGCGATCGTCGACCGGGAGATTCTCGGAGCCGGCGCCACTGCGGCAGGCATGGGCCACATCGTCGTGATGGACGACTCTGAGGCGCAATTTTCGCTCACTCGTTACTCGCAAATCCTGTGGCAGGAATTGGGGTCGGAACTGCCCGAAGACGTAGAGTACGAACAGTGCGGGACGATCTGGATTGCTGCTGACGACGAAGAAATGGCCGAGGTATGGCGCAAACGCGAATACTACAACAAGCGCGGAGTGCCGACCGAAGTCCTCGATACCCAAACTCTGCAGCGCCTTGAACCCAATCTGGGTCCGATGGCCGCCGGCCTTCTTGTTCCCGAGGATGCTGTGCTGTATCCACCCTGCGCGGCCCGGTTTCTTTCAGAACGCGCACAGGCGCATGGGGCAAGGCTTCTTCTCGGAGATTCGGTCGCACAAGTTGGACAAGGTCGAGTGCATTTGGCCAATGGTTTGCAACTCGCGGCCGAGTTCATCGTGAATGCGGCTGGTGATTGCGCGCCCGATCTCATGCCGGGACTTGAGATCAGGAAACGAAAAGGGCACTTAGTTATTACTGATCGATATCCGGGGTTCATTCGACATCAATTAGTCGAGCTGGGTTATTTGAAAAGTTCTCATTCGGTGACCAGCGATTCGGTAGCGTTCAACGTCCAACCGCGTCGCTCGGGTCAGGTTCTTATCGGGTCTTCCCGGCAATATGGAGCGGAGCACAAGGAAATTGATAACGAGAGCCTCATGCGCATGCTGAAGCGCGCCCAGGAATACATTCCATGTCTGATGCAGTTGTCCGCTGTTCGCACATGGACTGGGTTTCGTGCCGCTACGCCTGACAAACTTCCATTGATCGGACCCTGGCCGGCCGACAAGACTTTGTTCCTGGCAGCTGGGCATGAGGGGCTGGGCATCACCACCTCTCTTGGAACCGCCAAGCTTCTAGCCGATCACATCACGGGCGCGAAACCGGAGATTCCAATTGAGCCGTATTTGCCCTCGCGCGCGGCCTTGGTGGACGTCCATGCTTAGCGAGATCGTCGTGACCGTGAATGGAGTTCCAGTGACGGTCCCTTCGGGCGCGACTGTAACGACAGCGATCCTGCTCGCGGGGAAGGCATGCCGGATTTCGGTAAGTGGCGAACCACGCGGGCCGCTGTGCGGGATGGGTACTTGTTTTGAATGCCGGGTGGCGATCAATGGAAAACCCCATTGCCGAAGCTGCCAGACTTTGTGTCAGCAGGGTATGGAAGTAAGAACAGATGAGTAGGAAAGTGCAACAACGATTCGACGTTCTTGTCGTAGGTGGGGGGCCGGCAGGCGTGGTGGCAGCGGTCCGCGCGGCGGAAGCTGGCGTCCATGTCGGAATCGTCGATTGCAACGCGAACCTGGGTGGTCAAATCTGGCGCGGCGAGGCCAAGCATGAATGGACCAGGGCTGCGGGATGGATATCGCGGTTGCGTACCGCCGGAGCAACGATACTTTGCGCGCTAACGGTCTTTCACCAGCCAGAAACAGGCATCTTGCTGGCGGAAACAAATGACAGCGTGCACGTGCTGAGCTATACGAAGCTAGTACTAGCAACCGGAGCGCGCGAGCGATTTCTCCCGTTTCCAGGCTGGACCCTGCCGAATGTCACCGGTGTCGGCGGTCTGCAGGCGTTGGTGAAATCCGGCCTACCCATTCGCGGCAAACGCGTTGTTATTGCCGGAACGGGTCCTCTGCTGCTCGCGGTTGCAGCCTATCTCCGGGAACACGGAGCGGAGATTCCAATCATTTGTGAGCAGGCCTCCTGGAGTAGCTTGGCCAGATTCGGCGTAACGCTGTTTGGTCAACCCGCCAAGATCGCACAGGGACTCCGGTTGACGGGACAACTTGCCAGAGTAAAGTTTGCTCCGAACAGCTGGCCGGTGGCCGTCCACGGCAAAGCGGCTGTCGAAGCGGTTATGATCTCCCGCCAAGGGCGGACGGAGACAATACCTTGCGATTACCTCGCGTGTGGTTTTCATCTCGTTCCGAACATTGAATTGCCCTTACTGCTAGGGTGCGAGATCCAACGCGGGTGCGTGCAAGTCGACGATTTCCAAAGAACGACCGTCCGGGAAGTTTTGTGCGCCGGCGAGCCGACCGGCATTGGAGGGATAGAGTTGTCGCTCGCCGAAGGCCAGATCGCAGGGCTCGTTGCTAGTGGGCAGATGACTGCGGCAAAGGAATTGTTCGGCCAGCGGAACAGGGCGCGCCATTTTGCACGGACTCTGGACCGAGCATTCCGCCTGCGTTCGGAACTCAGAAGGCTCCCATCTCCCGACACGATTGTCTGCCGTTGCGAAGACATTCGTTATTCCCGTCTCTCCCAGCACACATCCTGGCGCTCGGCCAAGCTGCACACGCGATGCGGCATGGGACCTTGCCAAGGACGGGTTTGTGGACCCGCATCTGAATTTCTTTTTAAGTGGAATCCGGATTCCGTCCGGCCGCCAATCTTTCCCGTTCGCGTAGAGAGCCTGGTGGCGCTGTCAAGCGAACCAGAATTGGAATGCAGCGAAGTATCAGGAGGGCACAAATGAACTGGAAAAAGTCGTGACGCCGGCAATCACAACCAGTTTCACTAAGGATCTCAAGGTCGATCATCGCTTCATGGCGAGCCATTGTCGCTTTTTGCTGGACAACGGTTGTACCGGCATCGTGGCCCTCGGATCTCTAGGAGAAGGATCGACCTTGTCCTTCAACGAGAAGGTCGAGATTCTGGGTACGTACGCGGAATCTGTCCGTGGGCGTGGGATGGTGGTTGCCGCCATCTCTGCACTGTCCACCGCCGAGGCGATCGCGCTTGCGAAAAAGGTTGCCGAACTTGGCTGCGATGGCCTGATGGTTCTTCCCCCTTATGATGTGTACGAAGGGAACTGGCGCCAGATGAAGGCTCATGTTGCCGCAGTGTTTGGAGCGACTCCACTTTCTTGCATGCTCTACAATAACCCAATCGCTTACGGGACGGATTTTTTGCCCGAACAGATTCGAGAATTAGCGGAAGAACATGGCAACCTCGAGGCGGTGAAGGAGTCGAGTAAAGACGCGAGGCGCGTTTCCGCCTTCGGGTCCTGCTTGATCGCCGCTTGCAGATATCCGTGGGAGTGGATGATGCGGTGTTAGAAACCATCGGAGTGGGTGCCACGGGCTGGGTCGCCGGACTCGCCAACGCGCTGCCCAGGGAGTCTGTCGATCTGTTCAACTTTGGCATGAACGGGCAGAGCGAGCAAGCGTTTGAGCTGTATCGGTGGTTTCTGCTGCTTAGGATGGACACCGTGCCAAACTTCGTCCAGCTTATCAAACTTGTTCAAACGGAATGTGGCATGGGCAACCCGCGCGTCCGCCCGCCTCGGCTGCAGCTGATCGGGGACGAACTCGAAAACATCCGGCAAATCATTCACCAAGCGCTGCAAAACCGTCCGCAGACTGAGAGCAGCTATGCTCTGCCGCATGGAAAGTAATCAGGTTTATATGGGGAAACTTAGAGGTCGATCGATGATCGGGTTTCGGGATGGTGCATCTGAAGTTGAGCCATTTCAGGCAACGAATCCAGCCACGGGGGAACAATTTCCGCCGGGCTTTTTTCCAGCAACGCCGGAAGAAATAGACCTTGCCGCGCGCCTGGCCGCCGACGCTTTTGCCGTCTACAGTCGCACCTCGGGCAAAGAGAAAGCCGCATTCCTGCGCATGATCGCCAACAAGATTGAGTTGGTTGCGAGTGAGGTGATCGATCGCGCTGGACTGGAAACGGCGCTACCTCAGGCCCGTCTCCAAGGGGAAACGGCACGTACGTGCAGCCAGCTTCGTCTGTTCGCCACAGTCGTAGAAGAGGGTTCTTGGGTCGGGGCGCGGATTGACCTCGCTGATCCCGATCGTAAACCACTTCCCAAGCCAGACCTACGTTCCATGTTGCGGCCGCTGGGCCCGGTGGTTGTTTTCGGAGCGAGCAACTTTCCTTTGGCTTTTTCTGTTGCTGGCGGAGATACCGCGTCTGCCTTGGCAGCGGGAAATCCTGTGATCGTGAAGGCGAACGCGGCCCACCCCGGCACGAGCGAACTAGTCGGGCGCACGCTACGTGAGAGTGTTCGAGAGTGCGGTTTGCCCGAAGGTGTCTTCTCGCTGCTCTTTGGCGCTGGAGCGCGGGTCGGAGCCGCGCTTGTAAAGCATCCCCTCGTGAGGGCGGGAGGATTCACCGGCTCCCGCTCTGCGGGAAGAACGTTAATGGATCTTGCCGCGTCACGCCCTGAGCCTATTCCGTTTTACGCCGAGATGAGCAGCACCAATCCAGTGTTCATACTTCCGGGCGCGTTGCGAGAGCGCCCCGACAGCATCGCTGCGGGACTGCACGCGTCGTTCACAATGGGAGCTGGTCAATTCTGCACAAAACCAGGAATGGTTTTCCTTGCGCGTGGCGCCGATGAGGCTCCATTTAGAAACAAGCTGTGCGAACTCGTCGAGGCGTCAGCGGAATTCAGACTCCTGACTGCAAATATCCATTCCTCCTACCAGTCCGCGGTGGGAAACCGCAAGTCGGGGGGCACGGCGACCGTCGCCGCCCAAGCCGCTGAATCCCCTGCTGGCAGTGGCTTTGCCGTGGGTTCGATATTATTTGAGACCGACTCCGCGTCGTTCTTGAAGAACCAGGGTCTCGATGCGGAGATCTTTGGACCCACGACGCTGCTCGTGCGCAACACCAATCGCGATGAAATGCTGAAAATCGCTAGAAATCTTGAGGGCCACCTTACCGCAACGATTCATGGAAACGATCAGGACCTTCGAGACTTTGCTGAGTTGATCTCGTTCCTTGAACGGAAAGTTGGCAGGCTGGTATTTAATGGCTTTCCAACTGGCGTCGAGGTCAGTCACGCCATGGTGCATGGTGGACCTTATCCCTCCACCTCGGACGGACGTTCAACATCGGTGGGGAGCCGGGCGATTTTCCGGTTTACGCGGGCAGTTTGCTATCAGGGATTTCCGGATCACGCTTTACCGGATGAGTTGAAAGACGCCAACCCGTTGGGCATCTGGCGAATGGTCGAAGGACAGATGACGCGAGAAGTCAATTCTGGGATCCATATTATTCGCTTTATCTGAACGATCTGGGCGGCGGTCCCACAAGAATCGCGCAGTATTTCTCTCCTGATGAGATCTCTGAACTCGATGCACGGCGAAAAAGCGCTTCACGGTGGAAGACCACATCCGCATGACTGATGGTGTGGAGTGCCGTAAGGATGCTGACGTGATCGATGAGACCCCGGCGGCGTACAAGCCGATTGACGCTGTGATGGCAGCGTAGACGGATCTCGTGGAAATCGTACACACCTTGCGCCAGGTCGTTTGCGTGAATGGACTCCACCCGTTGAAGCGTCAACGGCAACCAAGAC
>JGI12270J11330_10001996_pt1 | contig 15027 bp, 8 predicted proteins | sample PeaSoiMetSII2010_FD_11330 | JGI IMG/M metagenome (IMG submission 11330)
TTGGAAAAGAGTTTCATGGAACGTGGGTAAGATCACTCATGCTCGACCCGATCGCCTCGTTCTCCAATAGCTATGCGCGCCTGCCGGAGCATTTCTTTGCCCGGCTGGATCCGACGCCCGTGGCGAGGCCACGCCTGATTATGCTCAATCGGCCACTTGCGGAGCAACTGGGCCTGAATATCACCGCCGTCGATTTGGACACGCTCGCGGCGATCCTCGGCGGCAACCTCATTCCCGCCGGCGCCGAGCCGATCAGCATGGTCTATGCCGGACACCAGTTCGGCAACTTCGTTCCGCAGTTGGGCGATGGCCGAGCGATCCTACTGGGCGAAATGTTCGACCACGCAGGCGTTCGCCGCGACATCCAGTTGAAGGGTGCAGGACGCACCCCCTTCTCCCGGCGTGGCGATGGGCGTGCCGCGCTGGGGCCCGTACTGCGCGAATATCTTCTCAGCGAGGCAATGCACGCACTGGGAATTCCGGCCACCCGCGCGCTGGCAGCTGTTGCCACTGGCGAGCCCGTCTACCGGGAGTCCCGCTTGCCCGGAGCCATCCTGACGCGCGTGGCCGCGAGCCACGTTCGGGTAGGAACGTTTCAGTACTTCGCGGCGCGTGGCGATAACAACTCGGTCCGGCAGCTTGCCGACTACGTCGTGGATCGACACTACCCCGGGGCAAAGGACGCCGAGCGCCCGTACCTGGCACTGCTGCAGGCAGTCGCGGAACGGCAGGCTAGTCTGGTTGCGCGCTGGATGCTGGCCGGTTTCATCCATGGGGTGATGAACACGGACAACATGGCGATTTCGGGCGAGACCATCGACTTCGGACCATGCGCGTTCATCGAGGCGTACGATCCTGCCGCCGTGTTCAGCGCGATCGACGAGTTCGGTCGCTATGCCTTTGGCAATCAACCGCAAGTCGCGCAATGGAACATTGCCCGGTTCGCCGAGGCCCTACTTCCGGTCATCGATTCCGATCCAAACCGGGCGACCGAGCTTGCTCTAGAGGTGATCGCTGCGTTTCCTGCCTGGTTCGAGCGGGACTGGATTGCTGGTATGCGCAGCAAGCTTGGGTTGACGATCCCGCAAGATGGAGACCTGGATATCGTTAAGGGCTTGCTCGATGTCATGCACGCCAACGAGGCGGACTTCACGCTGACGTTTCGCCGGCTTTGCGACGCCGCCGGAAATTCTGAGAATGATGCTGGGCCGCGAGCACTGTTTGCCGATCCGTACGCCTATGACCGCTGGGCCGCGACGTGGCAGTACCGCCTAGCGCGTGAGCCGCGGTCGCCTGAGGAACGCTCTCAGGCCATGCGCCGGGCGAACCCAGCCTTCATCCCACGCAACCACCGCGTCGAGCAGGCACTGGACGCGGCCGTAGAGCGAGAAGACTTCGCGCCCTTTTCGGAATTGCTGCTTGTCCTTTCCCGCCCCTACGAGGAGCAGGACGCCTACCTGGAATACGCCTTGCCTGCCCAAGCCGACGAGCGCGTTTTTCGGACATTCTGCGGAACCTGAACAAGGTCTCGGTCCATCGTAGCTTTTTACAAGCATCAATGGACTGGCGGCGCGCCGCACATCAATTGCCGACCGTCCGCTATGCGGAGAATTGAGCGGCGACCTCGGGGGACCGGAGGTTTGCGCATCGCGTCCGTCGCGCGTTGGACGCCGGAAAGACGACCCTCAAATGTGGGGGCGTCGGTACTTGCGTCACCGCATCGATCTCTTCTGGATGGAGCCTACGAAGGTTTTCATTTACTCCGAGCAACGTCGATTCGCGGGGCAAGCCGCACGAATTGGGGGTGGCTTTGACTGTTCGCCGCGGATCGGAGCCTGTGAAAAAAAGCGCGATTGCATCTGTCTGCGGTTACGCGGCAAAGTAGTGTTAGGTTCTTGCGCTAGAGCAGTCGGATCCAGGAGGGTCGTAGTGCCCGAGTTGGTGATCGAACAACGGCGCCATAGTTTGGGCGGCTTTGACGTCGGCCGCTTGCTGCCCTTTGCGAAGCGGCGGATGGTCGGCCCCTTCATATTCTTCGACCACTTGGGACCCGTGCAATTCGAGGCCGGTATCCCCCGAAGTGTGGATGTGCGGCCGCATCCCCACATCGGCCTATCAACGGTCACATATCTATTCGGAGGCGAGGTCATGCACCGGGACAGCGTCGGCTCCGAGCAGGTCATCCGCCCCGGTGAAGTCAACTGGATGACGGCCGGCCGCGGCATAACCCACTCGGAGCGTTTCGAGCGCGCGCGCCGCGAAGGAGACCTGATACACGGCATCCAGGCCTGGGTGGCGCTGCCCGAGCGCGACGAAGAAACAGAGCCAGCCTTCTTCCACCACGGCACGGCCGATCTACCTGTTTTTGACGACGGCGCAGCTAGGGCCCGGCTCATCGCTGGCAAGGCATTCGGCGCGGAAGCGATCGTTCGAACGCACTCGCCGATGTTCTATCTGCACTGGGAGCTCCAGCAAGGGGCGCGTGTACGCTTGCCTACTGGCCATCCGGAACGCGCCGCATACGTCGTGCAGGGGTCAATCGAAATCGACGGGGCGAGGCTAGGGCCGGGGAACATGGCCGTCTTGGCGGCCGGCGACCAGGGGATCTTGCGTGCCATCAGCCCGGCCATCGTGATGGCTCTTGGCGGCGAGCCCTTAGGTCGCCGGTTCATAGAGTGGAACTTCGTATCGTCTTCCAAGGACCGGATCGAGCAGGCGAAGGCAGACTGGCGTGCAGGGCGCATCAAATTGCCCGACCTTGACCACGATGAGTTCATCCCTCTGCCGGCCGATCCGACGCCGCTCGACAAACCGATGTCCTGACAAGATTGTCAACTTCCCCGGTACGGCACACCGTCGTGCACGCCTTCCAAAATTGGCGTAGATCATTACGAGGTCGACGTCCGGGCGCGACAGTACGGGTTGACCGCGGACGAGCCGCCGACCCGTGGCCGCCAGACGCGGCCGGGTTAATCTCCAATGGAACACTGCAGCCCAGCGTGGAGCAACAGATAGACGTGAAGACGAAAAGGAATCGCCCATGGCCGAGCAATATCTAGAGGACTTCGCGGTCGGTCAATCGTTCGGATCTGGCCGGATGCGAGTAGATAAGGAGCGCATTCAGTCCTTTGCGCGGGAGTTCGATCCCCAGCCGTTTCATCTGGACGACGAGGCGGCTCGTGGGACCATTTTCGGCGGACTTGCGGCAAGTGGTTGGCACACCGCCGCAATCACGATGCGACTGCTGGTTGACAGTGAATTCAAGCCCGCCGGCGGCATCGTTGCTGTGAGCGTCGAAGAAATCCGCTGGCCTCGGCCTGTCCGCCCCGGAGATGAACTGAGACTCGACGTTGAATTACTTGAGGCAAGGCCATCGAAATCGAAGCCATATCAAGGAGTGATCAAAGTGAAAACAACCACGCTAAATCAGCACGGCGAGGCGGTGCAGATCTTCCTTGGCAACCTAATCGTTCCGCGCCGCTCCAACCAGTAAACCCACCGCGGCGCCTGGTGGGCATCTTCCCGACGTGAGCTCCCATCATGGGCCTGCCAGCTCCATGGCCAACTCCGCCCGCAAACTCTGAAGGTCGCGGGAAATCGTCGCTACCGCAAGCGTCCGATCGCCGCGCATATACGAGACCGCGCAATCACGAGATGCCAGGGTTCCTTCGATCCGGACGGCATCCCATTTCTCCGCGTGACCGACGTAGTTGATCGCGACGTCATAGTGCTGGCTCCAGAAAAACGGCACCGCATCGAAGGGTTCGCGATGACCGAGGATGTTTCGTGCCGCCACCTGGCCCTGGCGCTGCGCCACAACCCAGTGCTCGACGCGGATGTGATCGCCGGAATGCGGATCGGGCCAGCGCGCGACGTCACCCGCGGCAAACACGCCAGGAACGTTGGTTTCGAGGTGCTCGTCGACCGCGATGCCGCGGTCGACGGTGATCCCCGCCTGTTGTGCCATAGCAATCGATGGCCGCACACCCACACCCAAAACCACCAAATCCGCTTCGAGTCTCGCGGCGTCGCTAAGCACTACACTTTGACCGTCAATACGGCTGATAGTCCTACCCAAATGGAAGGAAACGCCGTGCGACTCGTGGATTTCTTGAACGAGACGACCGACCTCCGGACCCAGCACTCGCTCCAAGGGGACGCTCTCCGGTCCGACAACGTGAACCTCGATGCCGCGCGTACACAACGATGCGGCAACCTCCAGCCCGATGAAACTCGCCCCCACTACAACGGCACGCTTGGCCGACACGGCTTTGGCGACAATCGCCCGGCAGTCGGCAAACGTGCGCAGATAATGGATCTGCGATTTTGCGGCGCCCGGGACTTCGAGTCGCACCGGTTCGGCACCGGTCGCAATCAGCAGTGCTCCGAATCCGTAGTCCTTGCCGTTTTCGACCTGCACGCGTTTGCGATGCAGGTCGACCGACGACACTCGTGAGTTGAGCATGAGGTCGATGTTGCGCTCAGCGTAGAACTGCGGCGCTCGCAGCGGCATCCAGTCCTCCGGCGCCGTACCCGCAAGGAAATCTTTGGACAGATTCGGCCGGTCATATGGCGGCGAGTCGTCGGCGCTTAGCATGGTAACGGTGTCTTGGTAGCCTTCGCGACGTAGCATGTCCGCGGCGGCCAGACCGGCCGCGCCTGCCCCGACAATAACCACGGAAGCGGGGACACTCGCAGAACTTGTGGGCGCGCTCCTTCGCGAGTTCGCTTCCGGGAGCTTTTCGCGAACAAAGGCCGTGTCGCCGACAATCTCGACACGCCAACAGGGAATCGGGTCCAACGCGGGCGCGCGCAAAGCCTCGCCGGTGCGAAGGCTAAAGCAGGCATGGTGCATAGGACAGCGCACGGTATCGCCCACGATCAGGCCTTCGACGAGCGGCGCATGGTAATGCGGGCAAAGAGCGCCTACGGCGAACAACGAACCGCCATTGCGCAGCAAGATTGCATCTTCTGCATCGATGCGCCCAAGGACCATCCTACCATCCGGCAGCGCCTGGAGCGCAACCCCGCTTCTCAAATCCAAACTTGGAGCCTTTTCCATGTCGGTCATGAAATCCTCCCCTTGGCCCTTGCATTGGCGTACCCGATCGCGCCAAGATTCGAGTGTGCCCTCGCAGCGTCATTGTAGTGTTTCTGAGGATGCGTCTGCGGCGGACGTGATTCGCTCAAGTTCGGCGCTTCACCCATAGACGGTGGCGGCATTAGTCCAACGTCAGCGCCAACCTGGTGCACTCCGCAATGCACGGGCACCCGGTGGTCGGTTGCTCAGGCTACGGCCTTTGCCCGGACGCCGAGTTCCCCCGGGCCCTGGACAACACCCGATATCTCTGCGTGACCGTACCCGGGCGCGATTGCAACAAATGCGCGAGGCCTATGCTGCCGCCATGCCATCGGCCTGCACCCGGCAAGGTATCTGGAACAACTGCACATCCATGTTCGCGCAGGCGAGGTGCCCGCTTACGGCAACGTACAGAATGTGGAGCACCGCCTCGGGAATAAGAGGCCGCAGTGGCGCGAGAAACACGCACATCGGGACGTTGCGAATGCCGCTCGAGGCAGGTACGCGTTCCGCAACGGCGTGCAATCGTCGCGGCGACTAAGCGGAAGGCTCCAGCGTCGAACCGTTATCAGTGCCGGTCACGCTGCGCGCATAGGCCCTTGCAACGACAGCAGCTGGCAGACCTTGAGATGGATCCATCTTGAGGGCTTGCAGCGTCTCGGACACCCACGGCGGGCTGACGGCGTTCACGCGTATGCCACGCGGCGCTTCCAGTGCGGCCGCTCGGACGAAACCCTCCACGCCGGCATTCACCAAGCTGATGGCTGCGCTACCGGGCATCGGAGATCGCGCAAGGATGCCGGTCGTGAGCGTGAACGAACCACGGTCTGCAACGTGCGGGAACCCAAAGCGCACAAGGTTGACCTGCCCCATGAGCTTGTTGTCCAGGCAAAAGCGAAAGTCCGCATCGCTCAGCTGGGCCAGGGGCGCGAACGTCGCTTGTCCGGCGGCGCAAACGACAGCATCGAGCTTTCCCACTGACTGGTACATATTCCGGACACTAGCCGGGTCCGCAAGATCTACCGTGACGGCGGTGCTTTGGCGACTGGCGGGTACGATTTCGTTGCCAGCGGACAAGGCGGCGACGACAGCGCGCCCGATGGTACCGGTTGCGCCAACGACGAGAATGCGCATTGAGAGGTCTCCTTTATAAAAATGTGGTTATGGACGCCCACGACGGCCTCGTGTAGCAACCCGCGACTGTTTCATTTTACAAGGCGCGCAGGCAGTACCTTGAATGTTGGAAGCGCAAGCCAGACCGGTGATATTCACGACGTAGACGTTCGCCGATGTCGACCGCGTGGTAGCAATGAAGCTGTCATTCGACCGCTACTGAGTTTTTGCGGGCACATCAGGATGGACGGCAGCCATGCCTTCCGGGCTGATGTTGAACGCCAAGAATGTCAACGGAAAAGCGCTCGGGTTTCCCCACTGGTGCACAAGACCGAACGGTTCGTAGATCAAAGAACCGGGCGTCCTGGCCTCTGTCTTGCCTTCGACCGTGTTTGCGCCCGTTCCAGCGAGGATGTAATAAAGCGCCGCGCCGGATCGATGGTGCGGCGGGTTTGATGGCATTTGCGCCGGAAAGGTAACTCGCGTCAAGTTGAGGTCATAAGGGCCGGGCTTGAGCGCGGGAAGGGGGGCTACGGTTCGATAGAGCTCTTGCACGACGGCGGGTGGCGCTTCGAGCGGTTTATCGAGATCCGCGGCCGGGGCGAGCAGGAAGTGCAGAAAAATCGAAGACCCATCGTCTCCGGCCTTCAGCGTTGCTATGTTACCGCCTGCGATAAACAACCCCTCACCCGGGCTTACTGTCTTTACCTCTGCACCGATCGAAACCTCGGTCGACCCCGAGAGCTGGTACAGGATCCCGTCGCTCGATAAGACACTGCTACTTGCACCTGCGGGGACGGTGACTCTTACTGCCTTGAAGTGCAACGGCGTATCGCCGACCGCGGGCAGTTTGGCCGAGGCCACAACCGTTCGCACAGTTGACGATACCGCCGGTGGGGTTTGTGCTGCGACCGAGACGGCGAGCGCCGCCGCGCAAACCGAGAAAACTCCGATTGTCGTGGATCGCATTTGGTTCTCCTTGAATGAGTTGCCCAAGCCGTCATCCCGCCATTGCGGGTGTCAGCCCCAAATTTACCCTGGCGACGAAAGCGCAGCGACCCTTATCCCCAATCGAAGACCTTTCTCGGGTTTGTGTCGCGGGAGGGCGGGTCGCCAGGTGGTTAACACGCGCGCACAAGGCGTCGACTTATCCGCAAGAAGCCAATTCACAGGTCAAAGCAGTCCGCATTCGTCTTGCGGGCGGACCTGTGGGTAGGTCCAGAAAGTTGGTAAAACCTATTCATGTCATTGACCTGCCAGCAATGGACCGAGTCCAGACCCAACGCGCCTCATGTTCGAATTCCCTGAAACCGAGAGAAGTGCAGCCAATTACGGAAGCTTTCGCCTGGGATCTAGACCCCGAGTCCTAATGTCAGACGCGCCGGGCCTCGATCTTGCGCCACCCTAGCGACTTCAACTCCAATTCGGAGGAGGGATTTTCTGCACAGCTGGCCAGCAACACGGAATCGATCCCCAGATCAGCCACGAAGGGCAAAAGAAGCGTAGGCGGCTGTCCACCAAAACGGCGGTAGGCCCGGTAGCGATCCCGGACGCCCCATCGCTTTGCCGCTCTGGCGCACCGTTCCAGTCAGCTCAGCATTGTCGCCGGCAGCCGAAGCCATGCAATCACGCTTGCCAGAAGACACAGCGCTGCCAGCCAAATGCCGATGCGCCATGGCCTGCCGTGCGAGTGCAGGATTTCTGCATCGGTCACATAGACCGTCTCGCAGGCCCCGTTACCCGTGTCAAAACGCGTGATGCTCGTTCCACGATGGAAGTGGTATCCGTGATCGTGTTCATACTCGGCGAGGTACCCGTGAAAATGCACTTCATCGCCAACATGGACCCCACGCAGCCGGCGCGCAAGGTAGGGAACCTCCGTGAGGAGGTGATTGTTCGAGATCTGGTAGATATCGAATTGAGCGAAGGTCGCAAGATCGTCAGCCTGAAAGTTACACGTGAAGTTGCCGCTCGAAAAGTGCATGCGGCGATAGACTCCTGAGCGCGCGTCCTCGGCCCAGACCACGCACAGGTCGATGACATTCAGATTGTCGTGCGTCGCATTGTGTGTCCAGTCCGTGAAGGCATGCGAGTCATGCTCGCTGACCACCAGACCGTACAGGTCGTATTCGAAGAGCGGTATGAGCTTGTAGGTAATGTCACCAGCTGTCTTAAAAAACGGCGCGGCGCTGGTTGCTGTTTGCAGGGGTGGAGCAAAAAGGCTCGGCTGCAGCTGCGCGGGGTCTGGGAGAGAGTCGCTCTGCCAGAAACAGACCGCCAGCGCGGCCGCGCTGGCGAGCAAGGCCGCACGGACGATTACTTTCGGGTGAAATCCAACCGCGGCCCGGCTCAGCATCGGCAATCCCCTTTACATGAGAGCAAGCAAATTGCCGCAGACGATCGGCTCTCCCCTTGCCCGCGAATTTTCTTACAAGGCGGTCTGCAGCGCGGGCACAGAGTTCGACCTCATCGGCTCCAGCTCCAGCCCATCGTCCATGGACTGTGACCCGAGGCACTGGTCGCGTATATTTTCGCGATAGCCGGTGACAGGTAAGCGCCAAGGATGGCAATCGTTAGGGGCGGAATTGGACAGATTCCACGGGGCAGCTGGGGCCCTAGCCGGCGCCAACGCCACCAAGGACTGTCACAGTCAAATCAGGAAGCTATTGCGCCGACTTGCTACTGCATAGCACCTCGGGGAACAGCTTGCCTGGCGGTGGACGCAGTCCGGGGCCAACTCGCTCGATCGCAAATTCCCTGCAACAGGGAAAACGCAGGGAATTTTTGGCGCCGTAACAGGAAAAAAGATTGCCCAGATCCGGCACGAAGCACCAAAGAAGCTGAGGCGGCGGTCCACCGAATCGGAAGGAGGAGTGCATCGCGGCTCGCCCACCCGCTGCGCCAATTCGCCTCGGGTCGAGCTCGCCGCAGCCGTGCGTGCCGCGCCGATGCCTAAGGAGGCGAATCGATCGGTCTTGGAACCTCGCCCTGGCGCTCCAGCCAACCCCCACCCAAGTCCTGGTAAAGCGTCACCAGGTTGATGAGACGACCCAGGCTGGCCAACACGCGCGCGAGCTGTGCATTGTTCAGATCCGTCTGGGCGACGAGCAGTGTCAGGTAGCTGTCGACCCCGGTCTTGTAGCGCAATTGGGCCAGGGCAAGTCGGCGCTGCTGCGCCTGCACCTGTCGCTGGAGCGCGTCCACCTGGTCCGCGTAGGTCGCGCGCGCGCTTAAGCCATCGGCCACTTCGCGAAAGGCGGTCTGGATGGTCTTCTCATACTGCGCGACTGCGATCGCGCGCTGAGCCTTGGCCTGTTCTAGGTTGGCCGTGTTCAACCCACCGGTAAAAATCGGTAAGGTCACACTCGGCTCGAAACCCCAGGCCCCTGTACCAGCGCTGAACAATTGCCCAAGCATGGGGCTCACCGATCCGGCCGCACCGGTGAGCGAGATGGTAGGAAAAAAAGCGGCACGCGCCGCGCCGATATTCGCGTTGGCCGCGATCAGCAAATCCTCGGCCTGGGCGATGTCGGGGCGCCGGGTCAGGAGGTCCGACGGCAGGCCAGCAGGGATGTCCGTCAGGAAGCTCTGGTCGCCGAGTGCTTGGCCAGCAGGCAGGTCTGCGGACAGGGGCGAGCCGACGAGCAGGACAAGCGCGTTTTCGGCCTGCGCGCGCGCACGCTGCTGGGCTGCAAGCTGTCCGCGTGCCTGTTCGAGCACCCCTTCGGCCTCTCGCAAGTCGAGTTCGGACCCGGTGCCCGCGGAGAACTGCCGCCTCGTCAGCCGGTACGATTCTTCGGCGATCTGCTGCAAAGCCGCGGTCACGACCAGTGCCTCGTCGGCCGCGACCAGGGTCAGGTATTGCGTGGCGACCTCGGCGACCAGCAGCATCTCGGCGGCCTTGCGCGCCTGTGCGCTAGCAAGGTACTGCTCGAGCGCGGCATGCTCGAGACTGCGCACCCTGCCGAACAGGTCCAGTTCCCAGTTCACCGAGACATAGGCTGCGTACGCGTTACCGACCGTGGTGCCGGTGGTGAGCAAGGTGATATCGCCGCGTCCGCGCGCGCCGGCCACGCTGGCCGATACGGTCGGGAACAGCCCCGACCGCTCGATCGCGTATTGGGCTCGCGCGACCTCGACATTTAGGATCGCAATGCGCAGGTCGCGATTGTTTTGCAAGGCCGTTTCGACCAGCCTCTGCAGGCGCGCGTCGCGCAGGAAATCCCGCCAGCCCAGATCGGCTGCGGCCACCTGCACGGCCGACGGATTGGCCTCATTTGCCCTAGCGGATTCATTGGCGCGATTCACCTGCGGGTTGACGCTGGACACGTACCCGGGGCCCTGCGGATAGGCATTGTCGACCGGCAGTGCCGGGCGCTGATACGCCGGTTCGAGCGTGCAACCCCCGAGCGCGGCCAGGACCGAAAAGGTATATCGCGTGACCAGGCGCCGAACCGGCAAACATCTTCCCATTCTCATGACGGCCCTCCGGCCACCGCGACCGCCGGTTCGCCTGCGGGAGCCTTCTTGCGCCCGAAGCGCACGACGATGACCACGAAGAACATCGGGATGAGGAAGATCGCCAGGAAGGTCGCTGTCAGCATCCCTCCGATCACGCCCGTGCCGATCGCGTGCTGGCTACCCGATCCGGCTCCGTTGCTCACCGCCAGCGGAAGCACTCCGAGGATGAAGGCCATCGAGGTCATGAGGATGGGCCGCAGACGCAGCCGTGCCGCTTCGATGGCAGCTTCGGTTGCGGTCCTACCCTGGTCCATCAGGCCGCGCGCNAACTCGACGATCAGGATGGCATTCTTGGCCGATAGTCCCACGGTGGTCAGCAGGCCCACCTGGAAATAGACGTCGTTGGACAAGCCGCGCAGGTTTGCTGCGACCAGCGCGCCCAGTACACCCAAGGGGACGACCATGATGACCGACACCGGGATCGACCAGCTTTCATACAGCGCGGCCAGGCTCAGGAAAACCACTAGGACCGAGATGGCATACAGCGCCGGCGCCTGCGATCCCGACAGACGCTCCTGGTAGGAAAGGCCGGTCCATTCGTAGCCGATGCCCGCCGGCAATTTGGCCGCAAGCTTTTGCATAACGTTCATGGCGTCGCCGGAGCTCCTTCCCGGCGCCGCGGCGCCCTGGATCTCCACGGCCGAGACTCCGTTGAATCGCTCCAGCTTGGGTGATCCGAACAACCACTGTCCGCTGGCTACGGTTGACAGCGGCACCATCGCGCCCTGGGCGTTGCGCACGTAGTACAGGCCTAGGTTGTCCGGTGTCATGCGAAACGGCGCATCGGCCTGTACGTAGACCTTCTTGATGCGGTCGTCGACATCCAGGAAATTGTTGACGTACTGCGAAGCCCAGGCGATGGAAATCGTCTGGTCGATGCTGGCCAGATTCAGTCCAAGTGCGCTCGCTTTCTCCCGGTCGATGTTGATCTGGTATTGCGGCGTGTCGTTCAATCCATTGGGCCGCACCAGGGTGAGCGCCGGATCGCTGCGGGCCATCTTGAGCAGTTCATTGCGCGCCGCCATCAAGGCGCCGTGCCCCAGACCCGCCCGGTCCTCCAGTTCGAAGTCGAATCCGGCCGCCGTGCCGAGCTCTGGGATCGGGGGCGGGTTGATCGGGATAATATTGGCGTCGCGGTAGGTGGCAAAGCGCTTGACCATGCGCGCGATGAGCGCCTGGATCTTCAGGTCGCTGGCTCGACGCTGGTCCCAATCGCGCAGCCGCACGAACAACAGTCCCGAATTCTGGCCACGGCCGGCAAAGTTAAAACCGGTGACCTCGAACGCGCCCTCCACGACGGCGCCTTCCTCGCCTAGCAGGTAGTTGGCAACGTCATCGAGCACGGCCTGGGTGCGGCCCTGCGTTGCCCCCGGTGGCGTCTGCACCTGCACGAACATCGTGCCTTGGTCTTCGTCGGGCAGGAACGACGTGGGCATGCGCACGAACAGCAGGCCCACGGCGACAATGACGACGGCATAGATCGCCAGCCAGCGTCCGGCGCGTCCTAGCACATGCTGCACGCCCGAGTGGTAGAGCACACGGCTGCGCTCGAAGCCCCGGTTGAACCAGCCGAAGAAGCCCTTGCGCGCGTTATGCCCATGGACAACCGGCTTGAGCAGCAACGCGCACAGCGCTGGCGTCAGGATCAACGCCACCAGCACCGAGAGCACCATAGCCGCGACAATCGTCAAGGAGAACTGCCGGTAGATCGCGCCGACCGAACCGCCGGAGAAAGCCGAGGGGACAAATACCGCCGAAAGCACGAGCGCCACGCCGACCAGGGCGCCCGTGATCTGGCCCATGGCGCGTCGCGTGGCCTCGAGCGGTGAGAGCCCCTCCTCGGCCATGACACGCTCGACGTTCTCGACCACCACGATGGCGTCATCCACGAGCAGGCCGATCGCCAGCACCAGCCCGAACATGGTCAGTGTATTGATGGAAAAGCCGGCGGCGGCCATGACGCCGAACGTGCCCAGCAGCACCACCGGCACCGCGATGGTGGGGATCAAGGTAGCGCGCAGATTCTGCAGGAACAGGTACATGACCAGAAACACCAACACGACGCCTTCGAACAGGGTCTTGACGACCTCCTCGATCGAGATCCTCACGAACGGGGTCGTGTCGTAGGCGTAGCGCACCTCCATGCCATGCGGGAAGTTGCCCGACAGCTGATCCAGCCGGTCCCGCACGCCCTTGGCGGTGGCCAGCGCATTGGCGCCGGTGGCGAGCTGGATACCCATGCCGGCCGAAGGCGCGCCGTTGAACTTGGTGTCGTATGTGTAGTTCTCGCCGCCCAGGTCGATGCGCGCCACGTCGCGTACGCGAACCTGCGAGCCGTTCGGATTGACCTTCAGCAAGATGGCGCCGAACTGTTCGGGCGTACGCAACAGCGTCGCCTCGGTGATCGCCGCCGTGAGTTGCTGACCGGCAATTGCCGGCATCCCGCCCAGCTGGCCGCCAGCGATCTGCACGTTTTGCACCGCCAGCGCGTTTGACACGTCCACTGGGGTCAGGCCATAGGCGTTGAGCTTGCCCGGATCGAGCCATATGCGGATCGCGTACTGCGTGCCGAAAACCAGCACTGTGCCGACGCCGTTGACCCGGCTGATCGGATCCTGGATTCGCGAGGCCACATAGTTCGATAGGTCGTACCGAGACATGCTGCCGTCGGTGGAGACGAAGGCCAGGATCAGCAGGAAGCTGCTGCTGGACTTGGTGACGGCGATGCCGGCCTGCTGCACGGCCTGGGGCAGGAGCGGCGTGGCCAGTTGCAGCTTGTTTTCGACCTGCACCTGCGCGATGTTCGGGTCGGTGCCGGCGGCGAAGGTCAAGTTGGTTATGGCGGTGCCCGTGTCGTCGCTGGTCGACGACAGATACAGCAGGTTGTCCAGGCCATTCATCTGCTGCTCGATCACCTGGACCACCGTATTTTCTACTGTCTTAGCGGAGGCGCCCGGGTACGTAGCGCGAATCTGAATCGATGGCGGCGCGATCGTCGGGTACTGCGCCACCGGGAGGGAGACGATGGCCAAGATGCCGACCAGCATGAGGACGATGGCCAACACGATCGCAAAGATCGGCCGCTCGATGAAGAACTTGACCATAGAGGGCAGCTCGCCGTGTCTTAGCGTTCGCCGCCCGGCGCCGCGGCCGGCGGCGCGTGCGTGGGATCGGTGACGATGCCGGCCGAGACGCTGCGTCCCTGCGGCGTGCTGGACTCGACTGGCCGCACCAGCTGCCCGGGCTGCACTTTCTGTCCGCCCTCGACGATGATCCGGTCATTGGCCTGGAGACCGGATTCGATGACCCAGTTCGAGTCGACCGTGCGGCCGGTCACGACCGTCTTGAACACAACCTTGTTGTCCCCGCCCACGAGCAGCGCCGTGGCCTCGCCTCTGGCATTGTGCGTCACGCCGACCTGCGGCACGAGCACCGTCTGGGCGCTAACGCCTTCCTCGATCTGGGCGCGTACAAACATGCCCGGCAACAGGACGTGGTTGGGATTGGGAAACAGCGCCCGCACGGTCACCATCCCGGTCCCGGGGTCCACCGTGATGTCGGTGAACTCCAAGGTCCCGTCCAGGGGGTACTGCGATCCGTCCTCGAGCAACAGGTGCACCTTGGCCTGCCGGGGGCCATGGAGCTGCAGGCGGCCGTTGGCGACCTCGCGTCGCAGGCGCAAGCCCTCGACGCTCGTTTGGTTCAGATCCACATAGATGGGATCGAGTTGCTGCACCGTCGCCAGCAAAGTGGCGCCGCTTGCCTGCACGTACCCTCCCTCGGTCACCTGGGCGGCGCCGATGCGTCCGGACACCGGCGCGCGCACCTCGGTGTATCCGAGGTTGATGCTCGCGGTCTGCACGCCAGCCTGGCCCGCGGCAACGTCGGCAGCCGCCTGACCCTGAGCCGCGACCGCGTTGTCGTATTCCTGCCTGCTGATCGCGTTGTCTTCGATCAGCACCTTGTCGCGCTCGGCTAGGGCCGTGGTCGATACCAGGTTCGCCTGCGCCCGCGATAGGCTGGCCCGGGCACTGGCCAGTGCCGCCTGATACGGCGCCGGATCGACTTGAAACAGCAGTTGCCCGGCCTGTACGTCCGAGCCTTCCACGTAGGCGCGCCGAGCCACGATCCCGTCAACGCGCGCGCGCACCTGCGCGATGCGGTAGGCCGACGTGCGCCCGGGAAGTTCGTTGGTCACCGTTATGGCTTGCGGCTTGATGGTGATGACACCGACCTCCGTAACCGTCGGCGCGGGCGGGTCCGCTTCCTTGCCGCAGCCGGCCAGAACGAGGGCCGCCAGCCACATCGCTCCG
>JGI12270J11330_10002004_pt1 | contig 15006 bp, 13 predicted proteins | sample PeaSoiMetSII2010_FD_11330 | JGI IMG/M metagenome (IMG submission 11330)
TTGCCGGGCACCGCAACGCTCAACCTGCTCGACGCGGGCGACACGGCCAGCGCCACCGGGAACATTACCGGCAGCACGGTCACCGGCCTGGGCTTCGGCGCAGGCGGCTCGGTCACGTATGCGGGCGGCTTCCTCGGAGGGGTTACGAGCCTCGTCATCGACGGCGGCACCAGCGCCGACGGCGACTNGGGCGTGACCTACAACTTCACAAGCACNTCGACGGACACGACGTTGAACGACGGCCCGAACGCCGACACCGTGAACATCACGGGCACGGGAGTGATCGCCGGCTCCACCCTGACCATCAACGACGACACGAATACCATCGTCAACTACGACGCGGGTGGCGGCACGCCGGTCGTTACCGCGCCCACCCCGTTGCCCGTCCCCCCCACCAACGAGGTGTTCATCGCCCTCGCCGGCTCCGGTACCGTCGACGCCAACGGCATCGCGCAACTGAATATCACCGACCTCCCGCCGATTCCGATCATCCCCGGCCTGCCGCGGACGATCAACACCGTCGAGGGCTTCAACCTCGCCGACGCGATCGTCGCCACGTTCCAGTCGCCGCTCGCAGCGATCCTCCCGACCGGTACAGGGGGCCCGCCTGCGGGCGACTTCACCGCGACAATCGACTGGGGCGACCCGTCCCCCGACCTGGCGGCCGGCACGATTACCCAGGACGCGAGCAACCCCAGCGTGTACTACGTCACCGGCACGCACACCTTCGTCGACAACGGGACCTACACCGTTGCCAACACGGTCGACTTCGTACCGGTCTTCCCGGTCTCCGAGTCCCTCAATGGAGTAACGGTGAACCTCACCTTGTCGCCGTCTGGCCCGACGACAGGCAACGCGGCCACCGCGAACGTGATCCAGGGCCCACTGGCCGTCTCGGCCTTCCCGATCGTCGGGACCGAAGGGCTCCTGATCCCCGCGGCCCCGATCGCCACGTTCATCGACGCCGGCGGCGCCGATCCGATCGGCGACTACTCGGCCACGATCACGGTCACCAACTCGGCCGGCACAGTCGTCGTCTCGTTCCCGGCTGCGAGCATCACCCAGAACGCCGACGCCGCCCAGTACACGGTCAACGCCCCAGCCTTCACGCTGCGTGAAGAGGGCACGTACCAGGTGGTGGTGGCGGTCACCGACGACGCCAGCGCCGACCCGATCACGGCCTCGGGCGCCTCGACGGCCGTCATTGCCGACGCCCCGCTGGCGCTGACGGCCGCCGCGCAGCCGAAGGTCAGTGCGACCGAAGGGATCAACACCGGCTTAGTCCCCGTCGCGACCTTCACCGACGCCAATCCTCCGCCGCCCACGGGTTCGTCGACGACCGCCGACTTCACGGCCACAATCGACTGGGGCGACGGCTCTCCGACTTCCCTCGGGTTGGTGACGGAGAATCTTGCTACCGACGTCTACACGGTGTCGGGCGCGCACACCTACCCCGAGGAATCGACGAACCTCGTCCCGCCCACGTACACGATCGTCGTCAATATCGTGGATGACGGCGGCAGCCGCCTGACCACGACAACGACCGCGACCGTCGCCGACGCCACGCTGTCCGCCCCGACGCAGCCGACTGTCGCTGCCGTCGAAGGCCAGCCGTTCTCGAATGTGCCCGTGTCGTATTTCATCGACCCGAACCCCCTGGGCACGGTCAGCGACTTCTCCGCCTCGATCGCTTGGGGTTCCAACGCCAACGTTGCCACGACGACTGGCGTCGTCCAACTCATCGGCCACACCGCGCCGGGCGCGCCAGTATCGGGGATCCTTTTCGAGGTGCTCGGAAGCAACACCTACACCGAAGAAGGCTCGTCCACCATCACGGTCACGATCAATGACGTAGGCGGAGCCACGACGTTGCCGACCACCACGACGGCCACGACGGTGGACGCACCGCTGACCAGCTCCAATGGTACCGAGATCACGGGAATCGAGGGGCAGACACCACCGCCAACCGTCCTGCTCGGGACGTTCACCGACGCCAACCAGGGCGCGACCATCGCCGACTTCACTACTGCCCCCGGCTCCGTCGTCGTCAAGTGGGGCGATGGCTCGACGTCGACCCTGGCCGCCGCGAACCTCACGCTCAACGGTTTGCCCGACGGCGTGGTCTTCAGCGTCACCGCCGCGCACACCTACGCCGAGGCGGGGACCTACGCCTACACCGTCACGGTCACCGATGACGGCGGTGCGGTCACCATCTTCGGCGGCTCGGCGATCATCGCCGATGCGGCGCTCACGGCGCCTGCCCAGACGCCCATCAACACGACCGAGGCGGCCATCTTCCCGGTTCCGGTGTTCGCGCCGCCGGTGTTCAATAGCTCCACTCCGCCGGTAACCCCGGTCGCCATCTTCAACGACGGCAACCCCTTGGCAACAATCGCCGACTTCACGGCCACGATCGACTGGGGCGATGGTACCGCGCCGACGGCCGGGACTATCGTCGCGCCAGTTGCCGGGACTACGGCCTTCCAGGTGTACGGCTCCCACACCTACGCCGACTCGGGCGTGAACTCGGCAACCAATGGCGGCCTCCCGGGAGTCTTCAACATCCAAGTGTTCGTCACTGACGATGATGGCTCCAAGTTGACCGTGGACAACACGGCCAACGTCACCGACAACCCCATCGTCCTGACCGGCCAACTGAATCCCGCGTCCGACAGCGGTCTGTCGACGGGCATCCTCGACGTCACCAACGTCAAGCAGCCTGATTTCTACGGCACGTCCGAGCCGTTCTCGCACGTCACCCTGTTCGCCACGGCTCTGCCGAGTGGAGCTCCGGTCCAGATCGGCCAGGTCCAGGCAGGCAGCGACGGCGCCTGGAACATCAAGTCGGTCATCGGACTGACCAACGGCCATTACGAGATCTTCGCCACCGCGGTCGACCAGTTCGGCGTGACCACCACCACCGCTCCCACGGTGATCACCACCGACCTCTTGATCGACACCACCGGCCCGGTGATCGCCGGCATGTTCTTCAACCCGCTCAACGGCCAGGTTGACTACATCATCAAAAACCCCGTCAACCCCGATGGAAGCGCGCCATCCGGGGTCTGGGTCAACACCCTGCTCGACTCGTCCAACTACCTCTTGACCACGGTCCACGCCGGTAAGGCGTATCCCGGCAAGTGGGTCGTGACCAACGTCACCGCAACCGCGGACCCGACGATCGCCAACGCCTACGACGTCGCCGTGACGTTCAACGGCGGGGCCCCCATCAAGGGGGGTTACTACCTGTTCACCATCCGCGACTCGAGCAACGGCCATTCGTCGGTGCAGGACCTCGCCGAGAACCATCTCGACGGTGTCTTCTACGGCTCGTTCCCCTCGGGCAACGGCATCAACGGCAGCGATTTCGTCGCCGAGCTGGAGGCGGTGCACGGCAAGGTGTTCGCCCCGCAGACGGTCGTCGGCACTGCCGCCGCCGCCAACGGCGGTGTCGGCGGCATGCCGGTGGCGCCGGTGCACAGCGGAATCTTCGTGACGGCCCTCCCGCGTGGCGCCAACCCGATCTTCTCGACATCCACCAGCCCGGGCAATGCCGCCGACCCGCCGGTTGCTGGCAAGCTGAAGAGACCCGTGGTTGTGAAGGCCAAGCACACGGTCATCGCACCGAAGGCGAGCATCGTGAAGGCATCGCTCGTGAAGAGCAACAACCACCCGAAGGGGCCTGTTCACAAGAAGTAAGATCGCCCGGCCCGGCGAATGAGCCGGGATAACTCTGTCGTCGTCCTCGCGAGCGGTCGCGCCCGGCATCCCACCGGGCGCGGCCGTTCGTCTTGTGCGAGCGTAGGAAGCGCATCGTGTCTGTGTCACCATCGACACGGGCTGGAAAGCCGTGCCCTTGGAGCGGTCCAGGCTCGGTTGAACGGCGAATCGGCCATGCACTTGATCTGGGCGAACCAGGATGACTGCGAGGACAAACAGCTTTCCCAGATTTCCCATCATATCCAAAATTTGTGCCCGGTCGGTTCGACCCCCGCCTGACTCAATTATCTCCAGAATTCTTATTGACTAATCCTATGGGCACAGTATGATATGGTTGCCTTCGACGATCATGGCATCGCCGAAACGGGAACGATTCGTGTTGAGGTTCCTGGGACATGGCTGTGATCAAGCAATGTCCGGGCAGATGCCAGGTCAGCCGAACACGGGGGGACTTGTTCTCCCGCGCCGAATATAAAGGAAGCACCTCCCTCGACCCCGGCGCGTCGTTTCGGACCGCACGACCCCGAAACGCTTCGCGCCGGCGGCCTTTTTCTTGATCCATGCCGGAAACTCGGAACTGTGGGGGTTCGCCCGATGCGCAGTTTCTCGTCGTCTCTCGTCAATTGGGCTCGAGGTCGGGGCAGCCTCTTCCTGGTGCTGCTGGCAATGGGCTCGGCGTTCTGGTCCTGGCGATCGACGGCTGCTGAGCCGGAGCCCAAAGAACGCCCCTATGTTCTGGAAAGCTACTACAAGGCCCGTTGGGGACAGGCGGACGAGTTCATTCGCCTGTTCAAGAAGAACCATCTCCCCGTTCTCAAGAAACTGGCGGCGGACGGGCGGATCCTGAAAATCTCCGCAGTCAAGCCCGGCCAGTTCTCCTGAGTGCCTGCCCGGTTCCGCCAAGGGCCACCGATCAACGTGGCAACCGCGGAGCCAGCTCGGCGCGGACCCAGGCGCGCAGGCGACGCGCCCACAGCGATCCGTTGTGACACTCTTCCTTGAGCACCCAGCGGGCGATTTCCTGGGAGTTAACTGGCAGGAAACCACTCATCTCGACGGGCTGATAGGCCCCCTCGGTCTGGAGACGATCGATGACGATCTGCTCGCCGTCGAACCGCCAGACCTCCGCCACTCTCAGTGCCGCATAGATTCCAGTCCGGTCAATCCTCGAGGGAGAGAGGTCGACCTCGATGGCCAGGTCGGGATTGGGATAGTCGGCGATTTCCGCGGACCTTCGCGTCATGGCCTCTGCCACGGTCGCGAGCTTCTCTGCCACGAAAAAATAGGATTCGTCGGCTTCCAAGCCGCGATGGATCTCCGGACGCTTCCAGGTCGTCTGCCCCAGGCCGGTACAGGGAATCTCGAGCTCCTCCGCGGTCAATTCCACGAAACGACCCAGAAGTTTTTTCACTCCATCGTGGAGCGGGCTGGGGGACATGATCTCGACGTCCTTCCCATCGTAATCGACTTGGATGTTGGCTCCCTCGGGGATCGAGTCCACGAGCTGTTCGTAGAACGCCCAGTCCACGCTGGGGATCACGACCCGTTCGTCGGGAACGGACGTCATCTCGGAGAGCTTCTCCAGGGAAGGGACGGAGCGAGTGGATGTGGAGTCGGGTGGCAAAGGTACGAGCGGAGGATGGGTCGTCGCCGAGCTCATGCTGGCTCCAGTCCGTTATGAGTCCGTTGTGGAAGGGATTTTCGCCACCAGGGACCCGAGGCCGCCGGCATCGTCACCCGCTACTCGAACGATTGGCCGGTTATCTGCGCAAGAGGTGCAAGGCGTGGCGGGTCTGGGGATCGAAAGCGAGGATGATGGGGCTCGAACCCACAACCTCCGGCGTGACAGGCCGGTGCTCTAACCAATTGAGCTACATCCCCAATCCAGCTGGGGGCTACGAAATTGAAGATAGCCCCCGACCTGGGCAAAGTCAAGACTCGGGGGTTGCTGGCCGGGAAGGGACGCAGTAGGCTAAGCTTGCAGAAACCAGGTGCAGCGAAGGGTCGCGACTGTGCGCCGGCGATCCGCAAGACCTCGGCGGTCTGAGCAACCCGGCAGCAAGGGCCAGGCGACGTGCAGATTACCAGGGCGGTCATCACCGCGGCGGGCCGGGGGGCGCGGCAGTATCCGGCATCGGACACCTTCCCGGTCGCCCAGTTCGAGAAGCTCTGGGGCGACCTGACTTCGCTGCCCGACCTTGCGTGCGCCTTTCTCGCCGTCCCCCGCTTGCGGGGACAGCAGCTCAAGGATGCGGCACAGCTTGACGGCTGGGTCACCGATGGCAGCCGAGATCACGTCGAATCCCTGTGCGCTTTCCCAAGATAATCATAGCGAGCGGTCGATACACATGAGCAGCTCTGAGCTAGTTCTTGTAACGGGGGGAGCCGGGTTCATCGGCTCGCATCTGGTCGAAGCCCTGGTGAACGAGGGGTACCGGGTGCGCGTGGTCGATAACCTGGCCACGGGGCACCGATCCAACCTGGGTCATCTGGAGGGGCGCTACGAGTGGATCGAGGGCGACCTCGCCGACTTCGACGTGTGCCTGCGCGCGGCCGAGGGTGTCGATCACGTCTTTCACCAGGGGGCGATTCCCAGCGTGCCGCGTTCCATCCGCGAACCGCTCGAATCGCACACGAGCGGGCCGACGGCCACGCTCAACATGCTCGAGGCCGCGCGGCGGTCGAAAGCCCGGCGGTTCATCTTCGCCGCATCCAGCAGCGCCTATGGCGACACCGTCGAGCTTCCCAAGCACGAGGCGATGTTCCCAACCCCGCTCAGCCCTTACGCCGCGGGCAAGCTGGCGGGCGAACATTATGTCAGCGTCTATGCCCGCACGATGGGCCTGGACGGCGTCAGCCTGCGTTATTTCAACATTTTCGGCCCTCGGCAAGACCCTTCGAGCCCGTATAGCGGCGTGATCTCGCTGTTCATCAAGTTCATGACGCAGGGCCAGCGGCCCACGATCCATGGAGACGGTCAGCAAACCCGCGATTTCACCTACGTGGCCAATGCCGTGGCCGCCAACCTCGCCGCCCTGCGCTGCCCGCAACCTCTAATGGGCCAGGTCTTCAACGTCGGCACAGGCCATCGCATCAGCCTGCTCCACCTAGTCGCCGCGCTCAACACGATTCTGGGAACAGACCTCGAACCCATCTTTCAAGACCCGCGGGCCGGCGATGTCCGCGACTCGCTGGCCAGCCTGGACCGGATCCAGAAGGCCCTGGGCTACAAACCAATCGTCTCGTTCGAGGAGGGATTGCGACGGACCGTTGAATCGGTGGCCGGCACGTCCCGCTAACCATCGAGTTCTCACCCCTGGCTCACGCCGGGCAGAGGCCCGCCAGGTCGCGAATCGCCGCCTGAGCGATGGGCGTCGGGCACGACCAGACGAGGAAGAAAAGGGCCTGCCGGGCCCAGCGCTGGGCAGGCTCGGTGCGGAGGAATCCGCTCCCTTTCCGCGCGGTGAGGTAGGCCTGGGTGGCCCGCAAAACCAGGGCGTTGGCCTGGGCTCGGATCTGGCTCGCGGCAACTGCGTCACGCTCGCCCCGCGCGCAGGCCACGAGCGACGTCCACGTCTGCTGCCAGGTCTCGCAGAGAACATCGACGGGATCGGAGAGCTCGAGCCGTTCGGCCGCCAGACCAGCCAGAGCGCCCAGGGCGGCGCGTGCCTGCCCCAGCGCCAGGGCCGAGGTCTCCAGCCCCGCGGTTCCGACCGCGCCGGGCTGTGCGGAGAGGTCAGCGCTTGGGCCCGCAAGCAGGTCAGCCTCGCTCACCCGAACGTGTTCCAGGATGACCTCGGTCGTGCACGAGGCTTGCAACGCGGCCAGCTCGAACGCCGGGCGAACGGTCAGGCCCGGCCGGTCGACAGGCAGGGCGATCAGCATTTGCCGCCCGTCGTCCAGGAGCGCCCCGGTGACCAGGACGTCTGCGCGCTCGGCCGCGGTGACCCAGGGCATGGCCCCATCGAGTTGAAATGTCCCCGGCTCGACCTCGGTCGCGACCAGGGCCTGGGAACCGAGCCGCCGCGAGGTCGTGAGCTGGGAGATGCCGGCTGTCGCGAACGCCTTGCCTGCGGCGATGGCACGCAGCCAGTCGCGGGCCGCCGGCCGATCCACCGCGCCGTCCAGCCTGCGGACCGCGGCGTCATGCTGCGAGAGGATGAAGACGGCCGTCAAGCTGCCCGAGGCAAGCTGTGCATAGCGCTGCACCAGGAGGGGACGCGGGCACGCCTCGCCGCCGAAATCGCGCGGCAACGACCAGCGGGTTGCCCCGCCATCCTGGATCAGCCGCCAGAGCGCTACGGGCCAGGTGCCGGCGGCATCGGCGGGCCCGTCCGCCGCAGCCAGTTTTGCGACCAAACCCGCGATCCGTGCCGCGTCGGGGTCAGATTCCGTCCATGACGGCAGCTCGATCGGTTGGTTGCTCATGATCACCCCGGATGCGAGAATCGGGCTTGGTCGTACATCGTTCATCGTCTCACAGGCTCCAATTCCATGCCAGCCCCTTACTGTTACGAGTATCCGCGCCCGATGGTCACGGTCGACCTGGCCGTCTTCTCCCTGGTCGAGCAGTCGCTGCGGGTGCTCCTGATCCGCCGTGGACATGAGCCATTCGCCGGCAAGTGGGCGATTCCCGGCGGTTTCCTGGAGATGGATGAGCCCGCCGAAGCAGGCGCGCGCCGCGAGCTGCGTGAGGAAACCGGGCTGGAAATCGCCGGCCCGGTCGAGCCGATCGGATTCCTCGCCGAGCCTGGCCGCGACCCGCGCGGCCGGACCATCACGCTGGCCCACGCAACGGTCGTCCGGCCTGGCGAACACAAGCCGCAAGGCGGGGACGACGCAGCCGAGGCAGCCTGGATCAAGATTGGCGACCACATCGACCTTGCGTTCGACCACGGGGAGATCCTCAGCCAGGCGCTCGCCTGGCTAAGGCGGGGCGTGATCGACCGGACTTCGACTCTCGCGCTTGAGGTTTTGCCCAGGTCCTTCCGCCTGGAGGACGTTCATGCGCTCTTCCTGGGGCTGGGCCTGACCCATCGGCAAACCGCCCCCTGGCTGCGCAGGATGGTGCGGTCGGGACGGATTGAACGCGTCGAAGAACCTCTCTTGCACTTTCACCTGGTCGAATCGACCAGTTGAACCGAGTGTCGGAGGCGTGGGCCGGAAGAAAGGATGCGTCCGATCAGTTTGCCAGGTCGGCCTCGCAGAGGATCTCGAACCCCATCTCATGGAGGGTCCGGCTGGCCTGTTCGTTGTTATCGATATGCATGGCGACCGCCGAACGCCCCCGGGGATGGAGGATGAGGGGATAGGCGTAGTGGATGTTGATCTCCGCCTGGAGAAGCGCCTTGCAAAGCTCGACCAGCGCATGGGGACTGCTGGGCAGCTCGACGGCCACCAGCTCGTTCTCGGCAAACGCGTGCTTGTTCAGGGCAAGGATCTCGCGGCCTTGCTCGGGATAGCTCAAGATCAGGCGGAGAATCGAGCAGTCCGCGGAATCGGAGATTGTCAGACCGATGATCTTGACCTTCGTCCCCTGAAACGAGCGCACGACCTCCAGCAACTGGCCGACCCGGTTCTCGAGGAAAACCGAGAACTGAGTCACCGTCGGCCAGGTCCGGCCATGGAGGGTTTCCAGTTCGACTTCGCTGCCGCCGTCATCCTCGCCAAAGCTCATGAGGCCCCCGTGTTCCCTGGGCTGCATGGTGTACGGTTCAGAACCTCCTAAATTAATGACAGCAACGCATTCCGGTCAATGGCTTCCCTACAGTCAAGCAGGGCAATTTCGGACCTCGGGGCAATTCTGTCGCCAGGCTGGTATGGTGCGTCGAGCCTGCGAAAGCTGGCGATCTTTGATAAGCTATGGGGAAGGCGGACAAACCGCCGTCGACCCAACACGTACTGGAGCCAGAATGAGCTCGGCAACAACCAACTCCTCGACGGTGCCTTCTCCGCCACTCGCCGTCGCCCCCCGATCGGTCCCACCTCTTGAAGACTTGTACCAGATGACGTCCAAACCCGACGAGAGAGTCGTGATTCGCGGCGTGGACTGGGGATTTTACGAGCAGCTCGCGGACTCGATCTCTGAACGATGCCACATCCAAGTCGATTACGATGGGAAGGACGTCGAGATCATGTCCCCGAGCTTGCTACACGAGATTGACAAGACATTGTTAAGTCGGGTGGTCGAGCTAGTTGCGGAAGAATGTGAGATACCTTTCATGGGCGCTGGTCAGACGACCTGGAAGCGGCCCGATGTCACGCGCGGTCTGGAGGCCGATGAAAGCTATTTCTTCCATGCCGATAAGCTGGATGCTGTGGCCTCTGGCAAGGCGCGGAGATCCCTGGACATCGCCGACTATCCCAACCCCGATCTCGGGATCGAAGTCGACATGTCCCCCCCGAAGATTGATCGGCCGGGAATCTATGCCGCTCTCAAAGTCGCCGAGGTCTGGCGTTTCGATGGAGAGCGCCAGGACCTCGTCATCGAGCGGCTGAAGGACGACGGCACCTACCGAGCCGTGGACCGAAGCTCGTTCCTGCCGGTGTATGCCGCGGAGATCCGCCGCTGGGTCGTCGAAGAAGATTCCCACGACGAGTCCGCCTGGGCGCGTCGTCTTCTCGCCTGGGTCCGCGCCGAGGTGGCGCCGCGGTTGGCAGACTGATTTCTCCCAGAGTAACCGCCATCCTGGCTCTCGCTGCCTCATACCATCGGCAAGATCGAGGAGGTCCTTGTCCCGGCTTGTGAGGTAATCGTCATCGGCCGCGATCGCGAGGTTGATATAGGGCTCATCCTTCGGATCGCGCGGATACTCAAACACGCGCGGCACATCGTCGAGTGAGGTGCTGATCCGCTCGACCTCCGTGACGAGCTCCTCGGCCATTTGGTCGGTCAGGTGTGGGAACTTCTTTCGGATGTTGGGGCGAGCTAGCAACCCTCGAAGCTCAGCGACGGTCTCGGAGCTCGTGATGAGCGCAAGCGTCCCCGAGCGGACGTGGTCGAAGCACGCTCCGCTGGGGCCGGCGGGATTGGCCACGGCCTGCAGGTAGACGATCGCGTCAAAGACGACCTTGCGGCTCACGAGTGTTTCTCGTCCCACATGGACTGCCGCTCCTGCTCGACCAGGGCGTCCAGGTCCTCTTCGATCATGCCGCTCCTTCTGAAGTCCGCGGCCATTGGCGCCATCCTCTCCTTGAACGACGGTGGCGAGCCGCTGAGCTGTTCCTGGAGAAAATCGACGATAAACTGCACGCGGTCTTGACCGCGCTGCTGGGCCAAAGTGTCGATCGTGCGAGCCAGGTCCGTTGAGAGCGGCACAAGCACACAGAGCGCCGGGTCGGTTGTCGGGCTGCTCATGGTGAGATCCTCCTTCGGACCGCAGGTCCTCATTCGTGAACACCGTCGTTTCGACGATGATGGAGTTGCCACTTGGCGCTCGGAAAAGCGATTTTAGGCCAAACGGGGGACATTGGTGACTGTTTCGGTTGAGCCATCGGTCAGACAGAGTCTGCTCCTCAATCTTACCCAGATTCCAAGTTAACGACCAATGTCCCTGGAGATCCCTCGTTGGGTCGTCGAAGAAGACTCCCATGACGAGTCCGCCTGGGCGCGTCGTCTCCGCGCATGGGTCCGCGCCGAGGTGGCGCCGCGGTTGCCAGGCTGATCCCCCGAGCGGATCGGCGAGCTCGATAGGCGAATTCTGGCTCGTTCTTCACTGAAGCTAGACCAAACGCCTGGAGTGGCGCATCTCCGGAAGACCGATCGCGGCGGCTGAGCGCGGCCATGGCGGCGCGGGCACGAACCGGCGAGACGGCGTGGTCGCTCAGGGCCGGCGCCGTATTCTTCGCGCTTTCATGATCGAAGGGCTTGATGCGATGACGTGTCTAGCATCATAATTCAGTTCCTGCCATGGTCAGGCGGCGCCACGGCGGCGTGCCGAGTCTTTTCCGAAACGTATTATCCGGCTCGATCCTCCTGGGTTAACCGGTCCGTGAGGTTTCAGACCAGAGATGTATGTACCTACAAAACTGTTTTTCACCAAAGGGGTGGGTACTCACCGCGAGAAGTTGACGAGCTTTGAGCTGGCCCTGCGCGACGCACGGATTGCCTGCTACAACCTCGTGCGGGTCTCGAGCATCTTCCCTCCGCGGTGCAAGGAAATCTCGATCGAGCAAGGTCTGAAGCAACTCGAGCCGGGCCAGATCGTCCACGTCGTCATGAGCGAGTGTGCCACGGCCGAGCCCAACCGCCTCGTGGCGGCCAGCGTGGGCGTGGCGATTCCTCGCGACCGCGACACGTTCGGCTATCTGTCCGAGCATCATGCCTACGGACAAACCGCCAAGACCGCGGCCGACTACGCCGAGGACCTGGCCGCCGAGATGCTGGCCACGGTTCTGGGTGTCGAGTTCAATCCCAACAGCTCGTGGGACGAGAAGCGCGAGATCTGGAAGGTCGCCGACGTGATCTTCAAGACCAAGGAGGTCACCCAGACGGCCATCGGCCACAAGGACGGCCTCTGGTCCACCGTGGTCGCCGCGGCGATTCTCCTGGCGTGATCGCGGCATTTGTCGCAACCGACCGGTGACGGACCACCCTTGCGAGAGTCGATGAGCATGGGTTATCTCGAAAGCATCAGTCTGCATCGGATCGGACCCCCGGCGGTCACGGGCCGGGAAGTGGCCGCCGACCTGATCGATCATGCCTTTCTGAGCTACAACGCGGGGCGACTGCGCGAGATCTGCCAGGTCTTCACCCGCAAGTTCCTGGAACCCGACTGCACCGTCGGCCTAACCATCTCCGGCGCGCTCACTCCGGCCGGGCTGGGCATGAGCTGCCTGATTCCACTGATCACCGCCGGGTTTGTGGACTGGATCGTCTCCACCGGCGCCAATCTCTACCATGACACCCACTACGCGCTGGACTTGCCGCTGCACCAGAGCCGGCCGAACCTCGACGACTACGCCTTGCGGCAGAACGACGTGATCCGCATCTATGACGTCGTTTTCCATTACAAGACGCTGCTGGACACGGACGCGTTCTACCGGGAGCTGATCCAGGACGAGAGTTTCGCCCGCACCATGGGAACGGCCGAGTTCCATCACCAGGTGGGCAAGTACCTCTACGCCCGGGCCAAGAGCCTGGGCCAGCCGGCCCACAGCCTGCTGGCCGCGGCCTACGAGGCGGCCGTGCCTGTCTACACCTCGAGCCCCGGCGACAGCTCCATCGGGATGAATCTCGCCGCCCTCAGTCTCCAGGGGGGCAAGCTCCAGATCGACACTCTCCGCGACGTCAACGAGACCGCCGCGATTGTCTACAATGCCAAGAAGGGTGAAGGCAAGTCGGGCGTCCTGATCCTGGGTGGGGGCAGCCCCAAGAACTTCATTCTCCAGACCGAGCCGCAGATCCAGGAAGTGCTGGGACTGGCCGCGAGCGGCCACGACTACTTCCTCCAGATCACCGATGCCCGCCCCGACACCGGCGGTCTCTCGGGCGCGACCGCCAGCGAGGCGATGACCTGGGGCAAGGTCGATCCCGACAGCCTGCCCGACAGTGTCACCTGCTACACCGACTCGACCATCGCGCTGCCACTCCTGACCGCCTACTCCCTGGCCCGCCACGCGCCTCGGCCGCTCCGCCGGCTCTACGACCGCCGGATCACCGACTACGAAGGGCTGAGAACCGACTTCCAGGCCCGGGGTGAAAAACCGCCCGACCCCTCGGCGCGAAAAAAGCTCGATTGAGAGGTCACGACCGCCTGGTGAAGACCCGAGTGCTCCAGGTTGATCCCCAGCAGCCCTCCCCGGCAGCCCTGGCGGACGCAGCCGGCGTCCTGTCCCGCGGAGGGCTGGTCGCGTTCGCGACCGAAACCGTCTACGGCCTGGGCGCACTCGCGACCGATCCCGCCGCCGTTGACCGGATTTACCACGCCAAAGGACGGCCTCCCTTCAATCCGCTCATCGTTCACGTGGAAGGAATCACCCAGGCGCGGCAGTGCACTGCCGTCTGGCCAAAAGCCGCGGATCGCCTCGCCGGCACGTTCTGGCCGGGTCCGCTGACGCTGGTGCTCACCCGGTCAAGCCTGATTCCTGACGTGGTCACCGGCGGCAGGGAGACGGTGGCGCTGAGAGTCCCTCTGCCACCGGTGGCGCGGGGACTGATCGAACGGGTGGGCCAGCCGCTCGCGGCCCCCAGCGCCAATCGTTCCAACCGGGTTTCCCCGACCCGGGCCGAGCACGTCCTGTCCGACCTGGACGGACGGATCGACCTGATCCTCGACAGCGGGCCCACCTCCTTCGGCCTGGAGTCGACGGTCCTCGACCTGACCGGCTCCCCCTTCCGCATCCTTCGACCTGGCCCGATCGGACCGGAAGCGATCGCGCAGTGCCTGGGAGGTCTCGACCAGGTTGCAGACACCCGGGAGTACATGGCCAGGCCTCCCGGAGAATCGCCGGCGAGCCCGGGAATGCTCGACGTCCATTATGCTCCGCGAACTCCGGCCCTGCGCGTTGACTCGGTCGAAGACCTGGCAACGATCTCCTGGCCGGCGAATGCCGCGCTTCTCGTCCTCGGACCCATGGCCCTTCCCGATCTTCCCTCCGCACTTCACTTTGAGGATCTCACTGAGCCCAAAGCCGCCGGTCGGAGGCTCTATTCGATCCTTCATGAATGGGATGCGCTCAACCTGGACGTCATCGTCATCGTGATGCCTCCCGACCAGCCCGAGTGGCGCACCATCCGCGATCGCCTGGTCCGGGCGGCGCGACCGGTGACGGGTTAAGATGGTCGGGGTTTCCCAATCGAACACCGCCCAGCTCAAACAACCTCCGTAAGCTCCAGCTCTTCCGATTGCTCCAACGGGGTTTTTTCGAAAGACTCCCACGATCCATCGTCCGAATCCGTCGGGAGCATCTTCCTGCCCAGATCGGTTCGCGAATCGTTCCGCGGAGGGCCAGTCCGCGGGTCCTCTCCTGCGAGGATCGAGTCGATTGTGACGTGATAGACGGAATCGGGCATCACGACCAGCAAAGACCGGTCGGGACCCAAAGACGCATCGACCGCTTCCAAGTCCATCGATTGGGCCGTAGCGTCGTTGATCGCCTCGCCGCGGAGGAATCGTACTGCGAGAGGGCAACCCTTTCGTGTTATCTTCGAGTCGAGCAGACGCCGGAAGGAAGGCACAAGGTTCTTCATCGCTCAAAGCGCCGAGGAGGTGCACCATGCCGTCACCGTTTCCGGGCATGAACCCGTATTTCGAGCAGGCGGCCCACTGGCTCGACTTCCACTCG
>JGI12270J11330_10002008_pt1 | contig 14992 bp, 19 predicted proteins | sample PeaSoiMetSII2010_FD_11330 | JGI IMG/M metagenome (IMG submission 11330)
GCTGGCCGAAGGGCTGACGCTGCCCCGGCTGCGCCGCCGCTGGAATCCGGTCCAGCCCGGGCCAGCGGGCCGGCCCGGGACGTTCCGGTTCACCGCGCCGGAACGCGACGCCATCTACGATCACGCCGCCCGCCAGACCGCGTCCGCGACGGAGCACATCCGTCGTTGTGCCGCTACTGACCCGGGACGGGCCGCGGACGCGGCCTGGGCCGCGGCCGACACCATCCATATCGCGGCACGAGCACTGGGCAGCCCCGAGCTGCGCCGCGCGGCGGACGCCTACTGCCGAGCTGCCCGCGCGGGCTACGGGCGGATCCCGCACCGCACCAGCGAAGGCAGTCAGCTGCGCACAGCCGCCCGGCTGATGGCCATGACCGGCAGCCTGTCTGGCGGCACCACGCTGGTCACGGCCGCGCTGATCGCGAACCTGGTCGCCCTGGCGGTCGCCGTCGCCGAGCTGCGCGAGGCCCAGCAGCATGCCGCGCAGGCAGCGGCTGCTCGGCACGCCGCCACCCACCTGCGCGCAGCTTGCGGTCAGGGCCGTCCGTCGGCATCGCGGACAGGGCGGTCGCAGACGCGCTTGTCAGGGCGGTTGGTCACTGCGGCGAGTGCCACTCGTAACGACATGCCGGTCTCTGCCCGGCCCGGCCGGCCGCCCGCCGCCGACCCGTCTCGCCCGCATCCGCGCAGCGGACCATTGCCTCCCCGGCGTGCCGGGCCAGCCCGGTGACACCAGCAGGGAAGGCTGCGGCCCGCGTCCGTCAGCGTTAGCGGACGTAGGTTCCGCGCTGCGGGACGGTCTCGACGAGACCTTGATCTCGGAGCAGGGCGATGGCCCGCCGCGCGGTCGTGCGCGCGACCTCCCAGGTCTCGACCATCTCCGACTCGGTCGGGATGCGGGAGCCCTTGGGGTATTCGCCCGATTCGATCCGCGACCGGATGATCTCCGCTATCTGCCGATAGGGAGGCATCGGGCCGGTCGGATCGATCTTGGTCACGCGCACGAGGCTAACTGACCAGCCACAACATCCTACGTAGCGCGTCGAGGCGATACGAGTAAGCTAATCTGAAGGCCATGAATCAGTATGCGGACGATCAGCTGGCCGCGCTGCGCGATGGCGAGCTGGAGGACCTGCGCTGGCACTGGGACGAGGCGTATGACATCACCTGGGATGGCCGGTTCCGCGCCAGACGGCTGGACGGCGGCGGAACCCTGGATGCCGGCACCGCGCTGGAGCTGCGCCAGCGCATCCGCGATGACTACAGCGCGCGGCCGGTGCCTCGGGACTAGCCCGAGTCCAGGTACTGCGGCGTTCCAGCATCAGCTCCCGCGACCGCGTGAGAGCTGGGCGCACAGACGCGAGCCATCTGTGGACAAACGTCGGCTTGTCAACAGACAGCCAAGGGAGGTCGCGGGCGGGCAGGCCGGTCGGGAAGCCTGCTGGGGATGTCGTGTCCGGCGGGGGCAGGCGGTGTGGAGCTGGAGCGATCCGAGGAGGTCGAGGCTGGTGCGGGGATTAGCGGATAGCGCGTTCTGGGTTCTGCTTTTCATGGTGTTCGTGATGGTGTACTTGCTGCCGACGCTGATCGCGGTGATCCGGGGCACCGACGCGCTGGCGCTGGTGATCCTGGTCAACCTGATCGGGGCGCCGACAGGCATCGGGTGGCTCGCCGCGATGATCCTCGCGTTCGGGTCGCGTCGGTTTCCCCCGTCACCGCGGGCCTATCCGGGAGGCAACTCGCGGACCAGCCGGAATCTAGATGCGCCACCGTGGGATCTGCAGTGAGGCGACAGGGTGACGGTTACATTCACTGACATGGGCACGCAGGAGCACCGCCGGGCCAACCATGCCCATTACATCGCAGCGGTCCGCCGCGGCATAGAAACGCGCAGCATCCGCGTCATAGACATCAGAACCAGCACCGCCGCCGATGACGGCCGCGAAGCCACGCTACTGCTCCGCCCGGACGAGACGGCCTTCCCCGTTCCGGTCCCGGCGCAGGCGTCCGCGAGCTGGGACGAGGAGGACGGCTGGTCGCTGGCCGTAGGAAGCGGACCGGCGGCCAGCCGGGTATATAAGGGCCTGGGCGTGGCGCCGGACCCCGAGGATGTGGCGGCGTGGGTTGCTGTGCTGCTGGCTCACCCGGAGCTGACGCCTAGCCGCGAGGACCACCCGTTCCGTGATCATTCGGTTCCCGATCCTGCGTTCGAGGCCCAGCTAGCCCGGTACGCGCCCGGCCCGTAACGCCGATCGCGGCACGCACGATCCCGCCTGGCCCGGACCCGATGGCCCGGTCGCGGCCTGCGTGATCGCTTGCCACGGGCCGGCCGGGGAATCCCGGCTGGCGGCGCGGACGGCAGCTGCATGCCGGTGTCGCCGATCTCCCCGAGGCGCGGTGCTCCGGCCGCCGAGGGCGGCCTGCCCGGTGGTGATGACCTCGGTGAGCGCGCCGGTGACGGCTTCGGTCACGATCGCGTGGTCAAGGCCGAGCCGGTCGGCGAGACGGGCGACCTGGCGGGCGACCTGAGATGACGGCAGCGTCGCGACGAGGGGAGCAGCGGCTCGCAGCGCGCTGATCTGACCCTCCGCGTGCCGCAGCCACGGGCTCCAGAGGCTGATTTCCGCATCGACGGCCAGGTCGGCCAGTGGCCGGGTCCGGCTATCGAGGACCCGGGCCAGGGCGTCCGGATCGTGGTCGCGCAGGATCTGGGCCGGATCCTGCCCGGCCGGCAGGACAACTGCCAGCGCGTGCTCGGTGAGCGGGGCGAGCAGGCGGTAGGCGCTGACGGCTGCCCGATGTCCGGCCTGGTCGGGGTCGAACGCGACCAGGACGCCGGTCACGGCCAGGCTGGCCGCTCGGCTGAGGGCCGCGACCTGGCGGGCAGGGAGGACGGCGCCGCAGGGTGCAGCGCCCACGTAATGGCTTTGTCAACCTGATCAGGTTGACAAAGCCACGGCGGGATCTCGTAATGGCCGCTGCCCGCGTCGTTGTAGCCCAGGACGTAGACCTGATAGCTGCCAGGGTTGGCGAACCCACTGCGCGCAGGCTACGTGGTCCCTGCTGGCACCGCCCGGACCATGTCCAGCGGGGGCCAACCTTCGGGACTTCATCCGCGCCGCCGACCAGCACCTCGACCAGGCATTCGCGGAACTCGCAACCGCCCGCGCCTCCGCCGATGTGCCTCCCATCGTCCGGGAGACCACCGGCGCGCTACGGCGGCTCGCCGCATACCGCTCCTGCCTTAGCAGTCGGCCCGCTACATGAGCAGGTGCGACGCTGTGGCGCGGATCGGCGACGTGCTGCCTATTCGCCAGTCCTACCTCAATGCCGGGTGCGCCCTTCGCTGGTCCCGCGACACCAAGGAAGCCGAACTCAAGCCCTGAATAGCCGCCACGCAGTGGGGTGGCGCGCAGACCGAGGCGCTCCCTGCATCTGAACCTGCCGCATTGAGCGCGCCTAGCCGCCCAATCTGCACCCGAGCAGCTCCTGGGCGCCGATCGGCAGTGGTGGATAGATCAGGCCGTTCTGCGGTTCGTTCGTAAAAGTCCCTGAGCCTCTGGCCGCGCCTGCAGACAACCTTCTGACCGACGCTACCGACCGTCAGATCTACTCAAGTCGGGGAGTCCCGCACAATGTCCAAATCTCTCCGTGTCCTAAAGCTGGCCGTTCGCAGGCCCGCACCGCGAATAGTCTCCAACTCAGAATCTGACCGCCGCAAATAAGGCGCGCTCCATTCACCGAAAATTGATGCCACTTGACGCTCAACTTTAGACAGTCGGCGACACCTCGCCCGGCACCTCACCATAGCGAATTCGAAGGTTCGATAGGAAGATCGGATCACTCCAAAGCGCATCGGATCGAGGAGGAAAACCTACTGACTCAAGCTGTCTCCTTGAGGCCGCCCGAACAAACTGTGTCCACTCAGGATCGAACCCCACTCTGATGGCCTCATGATAACGGACCCAGCTCGCCTGGCGATTCTTGACTCCTAGCTTCAGAGTCAGCCTCATCGCGCCAGGATTAGAAATCTCCGTGGCTCTGTGAAATACATCACCAGCATAGAACAGAATGGAACCAGCCGGTCCGACTGCGAGTTGCTCGCTGTTATAAAGAAATGGAAGCTCCTGCTTAGTGAAACGCGCAGGTTCAATCGGGAGATCTCTGGTTAGAGCCCGGCACACAAGCGCAGTAGGCCCTTCACCAATGCCTATGTCAGCCAGATAGACGAAGATTTCGACAAAGTCCGGATGGCCACCATTCGGTGGGGCGAGCATGGTGTTCTTCTTATAATCTCGGTGATGTGTCTGCTCGTAGGCTATCGCGTTGTGATACTTCGCCCACAGCTGCGCTTGGTACACTAGGCAGTTCGATGTCCGCAGAAGCTTATCAACACATTCCAGCAAAAACTCATGTACGCACAACAAACTGAGAGTCAAACCACGAAAGGGGAAAGAGGCCATGGCGGCGAACTGACTGCCCGAAAGGCCAGTATATCGTTCCGGCGCCTTAGCGAAAGACTCGGAATCTGGAAAAATCTCGAATGCTTCAGCGCGAGCGACATTCAACAGTCCAGAGTCCAGCACTCCGGGAATCAATAGCCACCCACATCGGTCCCAGTGCTCTAGCTGCTCTCGACTCAAGTCCGGCATACTGACAAAGTCTCCGCTTCTGAAAAATGCCTGAATGGCGTCCAACTAAGTCGGTGGCCAAATGCCGCCTAAGCAACTGACCACCTCGGTCTATCGGTGTGTACGACATCAAGCGGCAAGTTTCAGAGCAACGAAATACCGCTAGACTGTCGTGCTTCTCCGGCCGATCGCTGCAATCGACTCCAACTCCTGGTCACCCAGCGAATAGAGAGCTCGAAGACTAACGCCCTCCTGAGCAAGGGCGTCGAGCGCATCCCCTTCTCTTCTATCGATCAGCACAAATGCCTCCTTCACCTCATATCCGTCCTGCCTGAGCGTGGTCACACAGTGCACCAGCAGTTCTCCGTCCGAGGCTATGTCGTCTACAAGCATCGCTCTCTTCGGCCTACCACCTATGCCCTCGATCATCTTGCCAAAGAGTGGGCGCTCTTTCACGAATAGCGGCTCCAGCTTAAGTTCGCGTGCTACCGCTGCAAGGAGCAGAGCATTACCTCGCTTTGGTCCTGCTGCGGTAGTGATGGCAGTCATATCGCCCGTCCGTCGTATATGACTTACTAGCTCCTGCTTCAAGCATTCCAAATGGCTAGGGACCAAGGCTGCGGTCATGAGGTCCACGAAGTAGTCAACCGGAATAGTGCGGCTGCGACCCACTGAACCTCCTTCGCGAACATACAAGTGAAGAAAACATATTGCCTGGACAGCACTGAGCTGCCCACCTTGGCCAAACGTCAAGCCTGCATGATCAACAGACGCGGCAACGCTGAGCGCCGAGACAGGACGATAGCTACTTCCACCCACAAGAGCACCTACGGCGTCCTTGGGCGTTCCTCGGAGTCCTATAATCAGAAGCGCAACAGCCGCAACCAATGAACCGGCAGCAGGCCATGTGTCACCAAAGACGCCTAGCACGATTGCTCCGACAACGGCCACAGCCGAAAGCGAAAATGGCTGCAGAATGAATCGCGGCAGCATTGACAGGGAAGCAAGCCAATCGCTTTCGTCCGGGATGCGGATTTCTATTGTTGGCTGGGGAGGCCCATTTGCCGGTTGCGGCTCATTAGGGGTTTGCGGCGTAATCGACAATCGCACTCACTCCTCGCCCATCGTTGCGGCAGTCAGTAGCGCGTCCAATTCGAGATCATAACACCACTCGTGCTTGAACTCCTCGACGAACAAACTCATATATTTGGTCCGACGGTCTGCCAGCCGCCTGGCTGTGGGCGTCTCAAGCTCTGAATATAGTCGCAGCAGCTTATCGCTGAAGTGGTGTATGGTTGACACGGGCCGCTCCGACTGAATGTAACGGTGAGAAGCATTGGCACCGTTGGATCTGGGTTTGTCCCAGAGCGGAATATTGTGGGCGCCACCGAAGGAGAAGGCTCTGGCGATGCCGATGGCGCCGACCGCATCGAGCATGTCTGCATCTCGCACCGCGCGGGCCTCGGCAGTGGCTTCATACGGCAAGCGGTCGGAGAATGAGTAACGGTCGGTATAGTGTATGGCGTCGAGTATGGCCTTGTGTAGTCGACACGGAATGCCAGAGGTCGCCATTAAGGCTCGTGCTCTGTCGTCCATTGCCTCCGGCGGGACAAAGAAGTCGCCACCAGCCTCACGATGAAGGTCGTGCAGCCAAGCTGCGCAAGTGGCTACTAAGATGCTTCCACCTTCCGTGCGACAGATGTGAGAAGACAAATTGGCCACGCGCTGGAGGTGCGAGTGGTCATGCGTGGGTGAGTCCGGCACATACTGCTCTCGGACTAGAGCTATCAGTGCGCGGATGGAAGTCTGATCGGTCGTCATGAATGCTGCTCCTGCTGACAATAGCTGTTATAGCTCTCCGCGCCACTCACGATGGAACTGCTCGATGAAGTCGGTCATATATTGATGTCGTTGAACGGCGATTTCGTGAGCGTACGTCGTGTTCATGCGATCCTTTAGCAAAAGAAGTTTCTCATGAAAGTGATTAATCGTGGGCGACGAATTCGCTTGATAGCTTCGAAGCGATCCATGGAGCCTGGGCGATATATCGGGATTGTAGATTTCCCGACCACGCGCGCCTCCGAATGCAAAGGTTCGAGCAATGCCGATTGCGCCAATAGCGTCGAGGCGATCCGCGTCTTGAACGACCTTCGATTCAAGAGTGATGTGTGTATCCGGAACGCCTGCACCTTGGAATGATACGCAGGTAACGATATTGCAGACATGATCAATAACTTCTCGACTTGCTTGGCAGGACTCAAGCCATTGGCGAGCCTGACGTGGACCAATTGTAATGTCACCTTCGTGGAACTTCCAGTCAGCGATGTCATGTAGAAGCGCACCGAGTTGAACGACCGTGATGTCGGCGCTTGTCGCATTTCCGATGCGTATGGCCATCTGCCAAACTCTGTAGACGTGCCACCAATCGTGACCAGTCGGTTCGCCCTGCATGAGACTTTGCACATGCTCTGCGGTTGCTTGGATCAGGTCGTTTGTCATAAGGCTTAAGCGTCCTCCGCTGGCTGTCCTTATTCGAGTCTGGTGAGTCGAGTATGATTAATAGAAGGCGTAGGCAGGAGTTAGTGCGGGTTGGCTCGGTAGCGGGTGTTGATCGACTCTTGTGGCTGGGACCTTCGACGGGGCGGCGTCTGAGTCGGAGCAAGCCTTGAGGCTTGGAGCGCGCCGCTCGTTATGACGTGCACAGTTGTCATAGGGATGCTCTGATCTGGTGCCTAGCAGGCTAGAGTTCACATGTTAGCTGTCGACTATATCGTAGACCGAGTGTCAGATCGACCTTTTGGTTCGGGCTCATTCACGGACATTGCTGGTCAATTTGCCGGCGCGCGGATGTCTGAAACGTTTGCGAGGGATTCAGGCTGAACGGTCGGTATGAGGGTTATAGATAGATCCAATCAAGCGTACGATGCTTGAAATGAAGTCCATGTCGGTCTGACGGTGAATGGGCGGAGTGGCCATGTTAATGCCTTTGCGCGGCAATTGAGGCGCCAACCCTGGGCCAGTCGGCGATGCGTCTGGTGCGACGTTCTGCGTAGTTCCAGGGAGTAGCGGGGCGTTGAAGCCTGCGCCAGCTTGCTTGTTGCGAGCGTTGCGATTCCGCTGGCCGGCATCGCGGCGTGTCATCGCGTGGTGCGGTGCCGCAGGTTGTGAGTGAAATGCGTAGTGATGCTGCCTCAGGACGCGTCTTGGGAGTTGTACAACCGCTCTGGACTGGACTCGGACTAGAGCCGTCAAGGCCAACAGGTGTGGGCCATGACCAGAGCGTTTGAGGCAGATGTCGTTGCACAGGCATGGCACACTGCCGGTGAGTCGGGCGTCAACTACCCGGACTGGGCCGTCGCCTGAAGGTACAGTGCCGCTGGCGATGTCGGGTTGTTCCGGGAGGTCAGCATTGCCGAGCCTGCCTGACCGGGCGGTCGAACGCGTGCTTGTAATCGTAGCGCATCCTGACGATGCCGAGTTCTGGGCAGGCGGCACGATCGCCGGGTGGACTGACACGGGCGTCGAGGTGACGTATTGCGTCCTTACTGGTGGGGACGCTGGTGGGTTCGACGCGGCCATTCCGCGCGCTGACATGCCGCAGATCCGGCGGGCGGAGCAGCAGGTGGCGGCTGACCTGCTGCGAGTGCACGAGGTCCGGTTCTTCGGACTAGCCGAAGGCGGCTTGCGGAGCGACAGCCGCGAGTTGCATGAGAATCTGGTGCGGGTAATCCGGCAGGTCAGGCCGCAGCGGGTGCTGACGTGGAGCCCGGAGTGGAACTGGCAGCGGTTCCGCAGCTGCCATCCAGATCACCTCGCCACCGGCGCTGCCGTCCTGGCCGCGATCTACCCCGACGCCAGCAACCCGTTCGCGCTCACGCACCTCCACGCAGATGAGGGTCTGGATGGGTGGACGGTGCGGGAGGCCTGGCTGCTCAACAGCCCCGAGCGCGAGATTAACCATTACGTCGACATCACCGAGACCTTTGATCGCAAAGTGGCTGCCGTGTGCGCGCACGCGAGCCAGATCCAGCACCCGGCGTCACTCCCGGAGCGGCTTCGCCAGCGCATCGCGCCGAACACGGCAGCTGCCGGGCTGGCCGAGGGCAGGCTGGCTGAGGCGTTCCAGGTTGTCGTGACTGGCTAGCTCGCGGTCGCAGCCAGTTCGGGTGCGCGTGCGGCGAGGAGTTCCCGGGCTTGTTCTAGGAAGTCGGCGGCGGCTGGCGTCCCGGACGGCGTTATCGCCGCGACCAGCTGTGCGATCTCGCCGAACACATGGCCGGAGTGCAGGTTCCACGCCTCGCGGACGATCTGCTGACCTGCGGCTGCGGCGGCGTCGACTTCTCCCATGCTCAGGTGAGCGGTCGCGTAGATGGTGGTGCGCTGCGCTCGGGTGCGGCTGTGCCCGGCCAGGCACAGTCCGACGGATTTGCGGGCGCAGCGTTCGGCTTCGCCGGCCTGCCCGAGATTGCTGTAGGCGCGGGCTGCGTGACCCCAGTAGCCGCCTTCGTCGAAGTCGATCCATTCGGGTTCCGGCTGCCCCCTGGTGATCCGGGCAAGGGCGTTGCCGGCGTCGTCCAGTGCTTGGAGGCATTGCCGCGATTCACCTGCGGCGGCGTGCGCGCATGCTTCCATGGCGGCGAGCATGGCGATCGTTCGCGGTGTCGCGATCTGGCGGGTGGCGGTGCGTGCCGCCTGGGCGAAATCGATAGCTTGGCGCAGGTGTCCGAGGTAGATGGCCTGGTGGCTCATGGCCGCCAGGATCCGGCCGCCGAGCAGCCGATTCCCGGCCGAGTGGGCTAAGCGGAGCCCGTTCGTGAAGTACTCCGCGGCCAGCTGCTGCCGGCCGCAGTCGTAGGCCGCCCAGCCCGCGTCGTGCTGGAATTCTGCCGCAACCTCGATCAGGCTGCGGCTGGCCGGGTCGCCGTGCCGCCCGTTCAGCAGCGGCATTATCTCGGTTCGTAAGTACCAGGCAGCCATCGGCAGCGCGGCCCCGCCGCCGTGAGCGTTGTCGATTGCCTTCAGATGCTGCCGCATGCTGCGCAGCCGGGCCACATCCCCGGGGTTGATCGGCCGCGAGCCTCCCCGGCTTGCAGCCAGGGCGCCATCCGCGGTCGGCAGTCGCCAAGACGGGACCACCACGCTGGCCGGGATTGCTGTCGCGGTGGGTAACCCGGGTAGTTCCAGGCCAGGGAGGCAAAAAGAGACGGGAGCATAACGCGGATGCTCAGTGAGGCTGTCCGCGTCTTCGAGGTCAGCCACGGCCTCAGGACTGTCCGGGTCTGGTTGCCGGGTACGCGCCTGCCGGGCTGTGCTGACGCCGCGGGCGGCAGCACGCAGCTCGCGACGGGCTGTGGCCTCGATCTCGTCGCTGCCGACCGCGAGAACTCCGCCGGTCCGCAGCGCGGTGTCGACGCTTTCCCAGAAATCACGGGGGACGTGCTGGCGGCCGGTCTCCACATTCGCGACGGTGCTGCGGCTGTACTCGGTGTGCCGGGCGAGTTCGGCCTGGCTATACCCGACTGCGCGACGGTATGCGGCGAGTTCCGCGCCTAACGCGCGGCGTGCCTCCTCGGTGACTTCCGGTTCCCTCACCACATATCTCCATCCAGCAATCGCAGGCTGTCAACGCATTGTCGCAAACTACGGCTGCTGCCGCCCGCTGTCGGCGACGTTGGGCTTGCATGGGACTCAATTGCGTGTTCGAGCAACAAGGCCAAGGCGGGCAGTGATGACGGCTGATCCTGACGGATCCAGCACCATGCAAGCCAGGCCAGGCACAGCAGATGAGCTGCGCTGCGCCTGGCGGATGACGCTACCCCCAGTCGTTGAAGCGGCCAGGCTCGCGCGGCGAGCCACGCGTGACACGCTCGCCTCCTGGAACGTCGGCTACATGGAGGAGACAGCGACCCTGCTGGTGTCCGAGCTGGTCAGTAACGCGCTACGCCACGCCTGGCATGGCAATCTGGCGCTGGAGCTGCGGTTGGAGGTCACCGAGACCTGGCTTCGGATCGAGGTTCTCGACTCCGATCCGCGCCCGCCCGAGCCACGCACTCCCGCCGACCTCGACGAGTCAGGGTTCGGTTTCGTCCTCATCGAGGCGCTCGCCGACAAGTGGGGAGTCCGACCGACCACCACGGGCAAAGCCGTCTGGGTCGAACTGGACATCTGCGGCTACGCTCCAGGCGAGTCGGCCGGGATGCCGGCGGCCGCTGGGATGGCTGACCAGTGAACGCAGTCGAGATTGCCGACCCCGGTCGGCGACCGGCAGGCCCGGCCATGACCGACGTGGACAGCATCGTGCCGGATGGCGTGCCGCTGCTCACCGTCGACCCTCGCGTCATCGCTGCGGCTGACCTGCTGGCTGAGCGCCATCAGCCGTCCGCACTCTCCGCATCCCAGCTCCGCGGGCTGCTCGCCACCTACGAGCGGCGCCTGCGGGCGCTGCTCGACGTGGTAGGTGCCGCTCCTACTCCGCATGACCGATTCCAGCGGCTGCAGGCGCTGGAAGATGCGCGCAAGTACCGGCACGCCCGCGCCGCAGAGCCGTGCGCGGATTGCGACACCGTGCCAGACGGCAGATGCGACGACCATGGCCGGGACCTGGACCTGATCGGCGAGTACGAGCAGGCCGCGCGCCGCCTCGGCGCGGGCGGTACGCGATCATCCGCCTGATCTCCCGCGCTACCGCGTGCCGTTCCATGCGGTCCCGCGACGTTCGTTTCCGGGTGTGTCGCGGCTGAGCGTCGAGCAGCGCTGAGTCAACTGCTCGTACCCGGGCCGCGCAGAGGATTTGTCAGCGAATTGTCGGAGATCCGTCCCCGTGCTAGCCGCTGGCGGTGCGGTCAGTTTGCATGGATTCGTGCGAGGTTCCGCAGGGCGATACCCGTCGCTCTGCGAACCGCCGGCAGGCGGACGCGACCGGGCATGGTTTGACCGGCCTCGGTTGCGGCGTCGTGAGCGAGAAGGGATAGGGACCTGCGCTGCTCAACCTGGCCGTTCGCGGCTTCACGGGGCAGCTATTCGGCGATGTGCTTGCCAGGGGAAGGAAGCGAGAGCGCCATTCCCATCGGCAGCATGACGGGGATCCGTTATGCCAGCGTGGGCGATGGCCCGCAGCTGATTTCGGCCCTGCATGCTGGGCGTGCCGCCCGGTCTGGGGGGCCGGCCGGTGGTAGCGGCAGGCGCTGTTCACGACAGCATCCATCGCTTGTTCGAGGGCCTGGTGCCCGCGGAGGTCATCGCGGCGTATGACTGGCTCCCTGCGCACGACGGGTGCGCGAAAGACCAGGTGGAGGCGCTGGTCGGTGATGCAGGTCTGGTGCAGACGCTCACCGAGTGGGGCATGGCGCATATCCAGCCGCACACCCCGGCCGATCCGGCGTGGCTGCGCCCGGCATCACCTGACCTGGCCCTGCAGGGCGTGCTCGCCGGTCACCAGAACCGGCTCGCCCGCGACCAGGAACTGCTCCTGGACGGGCACCGGCGGCTCGCCGACGCCCAGGCCGAGTTCGGCACCGGCATGAACGGCCGGTTCCCCGCTCACCTGGTGTCTGTCATCTCGGACCGGGCCGAGATCAGCGAGCTGTCCGCTGCGCTGATGAACACGGCGCGGAAGGACTGGATGACGCTGGAGAACCTGCGGACCGAGATGCCGCTGACCGACGACTTCGCGCAGCCGCCGCTGCCAGCGTTCGGCGGGCGGGTGCGATGCCGGTCCATCTACGACGCTGCCGCGATGAATGACCCGATCGCCCGGCGGGTCATCGAGGCGTGCGCTGATGCTGGCGAGCAGGCCCGGCTGCTGCCGCAGGTGCCGATGAAGATGAAGCTCGCCGACCAGACCACCGCCATGCTGCCGCTCACCCCGACAGGAACGGCAGGGGCGCTGGTCATCAAAGCCCCGGTGATCATCGGCGCGCTGCGAGAGTACTTCGAGCTGCTCTGGGAGCGGGCGACGCCGCTGCGCCCGCAGCGCCCCGCGGCGCCTGCCGACCGGCTGACGCCAGCCCAGCAGGCGATCCTTGACCTGATGGCCGAGGGCCTGCAGGATGACGCGATCGCCCGGCGCGCCGGGTTGAGCACCACGACGGTCCGCCGGCATATCGCGGCCATCATGAAGCGGCTGGGCGTCTCCAGCAGATTCGCGGCAGGGGCAGCGGCTCAGCGGAGGGGATGGATCGGGTAGGAGCCGTTATGCATCTGGATCTTCAGGGTGCGGTATCCACCTTGGTCGCTCAGCTAGCGTGCGGTGATGCTGTGCCTCGCGGCGCTGCTGCACGTACAGGGCCACGGACACGACGGCGCCGAGAATGATGACAACGGCGACGGTCAGGTACACGCCCAGGTAATGGTGGCTGAACATGGACCAGTCCCGGTTCACCTGGGGGGCCTGGATGCTCAGGAACGCCAGGATCAAGCTGGCGGGGATGGCCACCGCGGACACGAATCCGACCGCCACGGCGTACCGCACCCGCCGGTTGTCGTCGGCCCGCCGCTCGATGCTCTCGATCGCGGTCAGCTCGGCGCCGATCGCGCTGCCGAGCCGGGCCAGCATCCGCCCCGCTGTGACCGCCTTGCCGGCCAGGCCCATCGATTCATAGAGCGCGTCGTGGAAGCTCTCTACCCGCAGGGACGGGATGAGCAGGCCGAGGTCGGCGCATGCCTCCACGCTGTAGGACAGTTCCAGTTCCAGGTCCCCGAGCTGGTCGGCGATGCGTTCCAGGGTGCGGCGGCGGGCCTGGGTGCCCGCCTCTCCCTCAAGGTTGCGGAACAGGCGGACATCGGCGTAGGCGGCGTGGCGGATCGCCCGCAGCTGAGCAGCGGCGGCGACCCCGTGAACGGCAGAGGCGAAAACGGCGTTCTCGACGTAATCCTGGTGGCCGCAGACCACGCTGACGTACGGGCCGACTGCTGTCAGCCAGCCCGGGCGGCGGTTGAGCTCGGCCGGGTAGCGGATCGCGCTGTACTTCTTTCGGTAGGGCAGGTCAGCGCGGTAGATCAGCCGCTGCACCAGGTCCTCGCAGTCATCCGGCGCTGGGTCAGGGTCGAAGACGATCTGGTGGCGCTCGGGAAGGAACCCGTGATCGGAGCTGCCGTCAGCGCCGAGCTGGGCGGCCATCGCGTCGTGTGCTCCTCGACTGAGCGGTCGCCGATGAGCACGTCGCCGTAGTAACAGTCTTCGAGCAGGTCGATCGTGTCGATTAGCTCACCGCAGGTGTCCAGGCTCAGCGCCGCCACGATCTGGCCCGATGGTAGGCGGAACAGCCAGAGCCTGGCTCCGCTCACGCGGTCCGCGTGTTCCCACCGCCGGAACTTCAGCCCGCCGGTCTCCAGATCTGCGCGTTGTAAGACTCGCGGAAGCTGGTCGGCGGAGAGCCGGTAGTAGCGTTCNAGCCGCCCCATCCCCANGTAGCTAGGCAGGTCACCATTGGCGGTGCCATCTGGCGCATGCCAGGGCGTGGCATACAGATTGGTGACCCTGATCCTCCGCCGAACCGAAGATCCGGCCACAGACTGGGTTAACTGGACCGGCTCGCGGCCGGGGTGACTAGAAGGGTTTCCAGGCACGTCCGAAATCTCCCTCTCGCAATGACTCGACACGCAGGGCAAACTCGGCGGCGATAGCCGGGTCCTCCGCGATGTTCTGCATGATCCACGTCGTCATCGTCAGCTCCCGGATCTCCCGGAGCACCGGATAGCCAGGCCAGCAGCGGACGTCGAAGCCATACGCGCCAACGAAATCCTGGTACTTATCTTCCGGAAGCCCGAACCGCTCCTGGGCGATCGACGTCGGCACCAGATCTCACTCCCGCGGGCCGACGGCGACGGCGTCGAAATCCAGGAGCACCACCTGCCCGTGATCAGTTAGGAGGTTGCCCGTGTGCGCGTCCCCGTGGATCGGCCCGACTGGCAGAGCGAACTCCAGGTCGCGGAACTGCTTGTTCAGGTCGGAGCAGCGTGCGGTCAGGAACTCGCGGTCGCGTGGAGTGACGCCGTGCGCCTTGGCCAGACGCGGTTCCGATGTCTTGAGCGGCTCGAAGCTCGCCAGCTCGCACGGGCAGCTGTCAAGTCCGTGAAATCTGGCGAGCAGGCGGCCAAGGTCGACATGAGTTGGCGCTGGCTCCCCGCCGGTCACAGCGTGCCAGAAGGAGGCCGGGTGTCGATCAGCGACGATCGGCTGATCGATCTCGTCCAACGGGCGGATCGCAGGGATTTCCGCCGCGGCCAGCCACCGGGCGACGCACAACTCCCGCTTCACGCGGCGCAGCTGGTCAGCCGAGCGGGCGATCTTGACCACGACAGGTGCGGCGGCCAGCTGGTAGATCGCGTTCTCGCCGAGCCGCAGTAACTCGGCGCCGTCG
>JGI12270J11330_10002024_pt1 | contig 14940 bp, 12 predicted proteins | sample PeaSoiMetSII2010_FD_11330 | JGI IMG/M metagenome (IMG submission 11330)
AGATCGACGGATTCCTGCGGCTGGCGAAGTCCGACGAGCACCTGCCGGTGAACATCGGCAACCCGGATGAGTTCACCATTCTCGAGTGTGCCCAGCGTGTGCTGAAGGTGACGGGATCGAAGAGCACCATTCGCTACGAGCCGCTGCCCCAGGACGATCCCAAGCAGCGCCGCCCCGACATCACCAAGGCCCGGCAGTTGCTGAGGTGGGAACCGAAGATTGATCTCGAAACCGGACTGCGCCTGTCGCTGGATTACTTCAAGAAGGCGGTTGCAGAAGAAGCGGCAGGTCGGATTCTCTCGACGTAGCGCGAAGCATAAGCCGCCGTGGAAGAGCGGCGCTTCAGCGCCGCGTTACAGGGCAAGAGGAATTCGTGGCTTTAGCCATGGTGGAGCGCAGGGCCTGAAGGCCTAATGTTCCCAGAAGACGACGCGGCCATGAAGGGCCGCTCTTCCACGCCAGTGGACGGATCTCACCTGTTTTGACAGGTGTTTCGCACTATGGCCCGATGTTGCCTGCCTAACGAGACTTCCGGTTGTGATCTAGCTTGTGGGGCTGGTGGTAGTGGCGACGAAGTCGGTGAGTTTCTTGACGTTCTCGCGCTCTTCCTTGGTCTTCAGCTCGAAGGCGACGCCCATCCCGTAGCCGGGATGCGAAGCCTGCACCGAGCCGCGCAGGCGCAACTTCATTTCGTAGGTCCGCACCAGAATCTCGACGGATGAACCCGAGGGAAACGGCAAGGAAACTTCCAGATAGCATCCCCCGGCGCTCAGATCGGTCAGGCAGCAATGATTGGGGACGTTGCTTCCGGTGCGATAAACTTCGGCGCCCAGGCGGCAGGAGTAGCGAGCCTGGCTGCGGCGATTGTCGGCATCGGCGAGCGCTGCAGCGTGCGCGTTGGACAGAGCCTGCATGTCGGTTTCTGCGGCCGCGTGCTGCGTTTTCCCGTGGGTTTGCTCTGTCACCGAGACTGCAGGCATCGGCAGAGGCAGCTCCATCTCCACCGTTACCTGTTCCCCGCCCAGCTCGGGCAGACTGACATCGGGGATCTGCTCGGGCTGCGAATCTCCCGGCAAATTCGTGCTCAGGAAATCGCTCAGCAATTTGCGAGAGGCCTTGGGCACATCTACGAAATGCACGCCGGCGCGCCCATTCCAGTCCTGCCAGATCACCTGCCCCGACAAGCGAATATTGGCTGCCTGCCCCGGTAGCCGGAATTGAAAATAGACCTTGCAGGTGGGCGGGAATTTCTTTCCGAAGCGCACAGCCATGCCGTCCTGCGCCAGATCAACCAGGGTGGCCTTCTCCTGCTCGACGTTGGCGTATTCAACCGTGGCGTGGGCGTGCACGGTGGTACGAGCGCTCCTGCGCTTCTCTTTCCGCATCACCGCCCGGGCGGCGCGCAGGCTGCTCAGGGCGCGCTCGTAGGCGACGGGCTTGTAGAGGGCGAAATTGACGCCCAGCGAGAACAGCTCGCGAATGCTCTCCTGGCTAGAGACGATCACCACCGCCAGGGTCCCGTCGTTGAGGCGCGACAGGCGGGTCTCGCTCAGCAAAGCCAATACTTCGTGGTTCGATTCGCCGTCGACGATGACGACATCAAAGCGGTCTTGCGCCAGGCGGATCGCTGCCCGGGCAAATTCCGTGCAGGTCTCGACCCGGATATGCAGTTCTTCGAGAACCCGGCGCAATACCTGGGCCTCATCGCCGTCAACACATACCAACAGGGCCGATAGAGTCATACTTGTGCCCCATCCTAGAGTTCCCGCCGTTCTGCCGACAAGTTACCAGGGTCATGATCAACCTCAGGTAAGACCCCTAAGTGATTTGATTTCACTAATGACCCTGGTACCCAATGGAGATGACAAAAGGCCAGTCCTCAGGCATTGCACTGTCGTGCTTTGCTTTACTTTCAACCCCTTCCTACGATGAGTGATGACGCGATCCACGGTCGCGCTACAGCTGTGTTTACTGGTAGGCGAGCGCAAGCGCACGGACCGTCCTCCCCGTACAGAGCAGTCGGAACGCAATTTGGGGAAGCGGGCTCGGCACTGCAGCCGCTGTCACCACGAAAGAAACTTTATGATTTCGCGTAAAAGCCGGGGATTTTCGCTTCTGGAATTGATGATCGTGGTGTTCATCGGCTTCACGATTACGGCGATCAGCGTGATCGCGCTGATGCCACTGTTTAACCGGGCGCACATTGACTCGGCCTACGACACGACGCTGGCCGCGATGCGCAACGCCCGCCACCTGGCCATCACCCAGAGCCACCAGTACTACGTGATTTTCACCCCCGCCATCGCCACCACACCGATCACGCCTCCTCAGATTCAGATCATGTATCAGCCGCCGGCGCCAGCGGTCGGTGCCGCACTGCCGCCCGTGCAGCAAGTAATGACGTATTCGCTGCCTATCGATATTAACTATGCAGTAATGGGCGGCACGCCAGTGACCTCGCCCGACAGCTTTGGCACGGGGCTGGTGCCAATCGACTTTGGACAGGGACTGGGAGCGGGAAGTTTGAACTACGTGAGCTTCATGCCGGATGGCTCCTCCCAGGACAACCTGGGCAACTACAACAGCGGCATCATCTACATGACGCGCACGGGCGACACGGTTTACAGTACGCGCGCCATCACGGTATGGGGCGCAACCGGCCGTATTCGCGGTTGGCGCCTGTATCAGACGGGGTGGGTACAACAATGATTCAGCACAGGACGGCAAGAGCGGGCGTGCGAGAAGCGGATAGCGGATTCTCGCTGCTTGAAGTGATGATCGCCATCGTGGTGATGTCGGTCGCGTTGCTGGCGCTGATCGCCTCATTTGCCGCGGCGGTGTCGGCTACGCAATCGGCTCAGGAAGACCTGATCGCGCGGCAAAAGGCGCTGGAAGCCATGGAAAGCATCTACACCGCGCGCAACAGCCAGCAGATTCCGTTCGCCTCCGTAGCGAACACAACCAATGGCGGCATCTTCCTCCCCGGGGCGCTGCCACTTTTGTGCGCCGGGCCCGATGGCCTGGTCGGCACCGCGGACGACGTACCCTGCACCACCGCGGCGGGAGCGGTCTGCCCCGATGGCGGCGCCGAGTGCATGGTACTGCCTGGGCCGGACGGCATCCTGGGCACCGCTGATGACGTGACCATGAGCCTGGGCAATTTCACGCGCACCATCACGCTGAGCCCGGTGCAATACCCACCCGGTGCAGGCGCGTCGTTGGCCGGCACCACGAATCCGAACATGATGGCGATCGCGATCACGGTGACCTATACGAAAGCCGGATTGCCCGCGCGATCTTACACGGCGAACGGCTTGATCACGAGTTACCACTGATGGGAACCGGCAGAGACCAGACGAGGACTTCCATTATGCAAACGCGAAAAGCGCAACGCGGGTTCAGCTTGCTCGAACTGCTGGTCGCCTCGGCCATCGGGCTGGTGGTGATGGCCGCCATGACCAGCCTGTTCAAGACCGGCATGGACGCGGTATTTACCGTGTCGCAGCGCGCCGAGACCCAGCAGAATATGCGCGCCGCCATCGAACTGATGACCAAGGATATCAGCCTGGCGGGAGGCGGCCTGCCTTCCGGCGGACTGCAGCTGGTCAGCGGGGGCGCGGTGTCGAACATCGCCTGCAACCAGGCCGGCACCTGCTACGTGCCCGGCGGAACCTATCCTGCGAGCGCGTCGGGTGCGCCCAATTTCATGTATCCGATCGAGCCCGGCTTCGGCAACGGGGTGCAAGCCAACGCGCCGATCACGGCGGCCCCGGGCCTGGCCAATAGCAGCTTCACCACGGCCTATTGCGATTACAACTTCCCGCTGACGAATTTCTCGTTTACGTCGAACTTTCCAGGTACGCCTTCTTTCAGTGTAAACACTATTGCTGCTCCGATCGCTGGCCTGCCGACCAACATTCTGGCGCCGGGCGGATTGCAGGTGGGCGACCTTCTGCTGTTCACGGTGAGCGCTCCAGGGAACACCAAGGCGGGGGGGAATAATGCCAATGCTGGCACGAGCCTGGTGCAGACCGCTACGGCGGTGGGTGAAATCACTGGACTTCCGAACAACGCCACGATTTTCTTCTCCCCGGGCGACGCCCTCAATTTCAACCAGTCCGGCGGTGCCATCACCAACAATCTGGCGACCGTCGCCGCAGCCATCAACGTGGTTGGTGCCCAGCCCCCGAGCGTTTGCCGGCTTGAGGTCGTGAGCTACTTCCTTCAGGTTCCGGTGGCCGGCGGCGGACTGGTGCAGACGCCNCGCCTNATGCGCCAGGTCAACGGGCTGAATGCGGTGCCTGTGGCCGACAACATCATCAATTTGCAAGTCACCTACGACGTGATCAACTCGGCGACCGGAGCGGTNGACGCCAACCAGCAGAATCCCATCGCCGCGGGCGATTCCCCCGCGCTCATCCAGAAGGTCAACATCTGGATCATGGGACAAAGCCTGACCACGAAAGGCAATAAAGCCCAGAGCATGTACCTGGCGACGTCCGTCAGCACGCGAGACATGAGCTTCTGCAACTCTTACAGTTCGAACACCCAAGCGTGCCAATGAGCACGGAGTTTTTGGAGGGGAGAATCATGGGAACGAGCCACCGAGATTCACGAGGTTTCACGCTGATTGCAGCGTTGCTGCTGACGGTCCTGTTGTCAGGACTAGCAGTGGGACTGCTGTTCATGGTCAGCAACGAAGCCCGCATGGGCGGCAACGATCTGGAAGGCAATCTGGCCTATTACGCCGCTGAGGCGGGCATCGAGAACCTGACCTCGGAGATTTCTCAGCTGTACCAGACTTCGCAGACCCCCAACTCCGCCTCCATCAACGCCCTGTGGCAGAACTCGAACAACTACGTGACGGCGGTTCCCGGCGCCAACCGCTGATCACCTGGCCGCCTACCCAGACGAACGGAAACCCGTGTCCCAACGCCCCCGATCCGTGCGGCTCGTGGGACATCGTGGGATCGGGGCCGGACCAGGGCATGGTCGCGAGCTTGATTCCGTTCACCATCCAGGTCACGGCTGTGCGCCAGGCCGGAGCCGGACAGAGCGGAACCAATTCGACCCTGGCCGCGTCGGGCGCGGCGGTGAATTTGACGCGCACAGTCGAAGTGGCGCTGTTGCCGGCATTTGAGTTCGGTGTCTTCTGCGACGGCGATTGCGACTACTTCGCCGGGCCTAACTTCAACTTTGGCGGACGGGTTCATACCAATCGGAACCTGTTCCTGGCTTCGGGCTCCGCTCTGACCTTCACCGACAAGATCGCGGCGGTCGGCCAAGTCGTAATGGATCGGCTCGAAAACGGCCACGCGACGGCCGCCGGCTACGGAGGCCAGGTCTTCGTACCCAGCGCTGCCGGAGCTTGCCCGCCGGCGCCCTTAGCCGGACCGGTTGCGCCGAGCTGCAATCAGCTCACCATCGCGAGCTGGACCGGCGGCTTTCCTCCGACCGGCCTTGCCAACACCACGACCTGGCCGCCCGAATCGAAGACGACCTTCGCTGGATTCGTTGAGAACGGGCTGACNGGAGCTAAGAAACTGCAGCTCCCGTTTGTGACGTCCACCCCGGTGGGCGCCATTGAAATCATCCGCAGACCGCAGGCGGGCGATAGCCAACTGTTGAGTAACTCTCGCCTGTACACGAANGCGGAAATCCGCATCCTGNTGGCCGACAACATCAATGACTTNCATCCGGAGCGTGGCGCGGGAGCNATCGACGCCAACGACGTGCAGATCGGTCCGGCCGCGCAGGGCGGCGCTGCGGTAGCCTTTCCGCTCACCTACACCGGCTCGACCATGTACTACGGCATGGCCCAGGGTGGCACCGGCAGCTGGACCGCAGCTCCTCCCACCGGTTGCGCNGCCAATCCCACGTGGCCTCTGCTGGGCCAGGTTACCCAAGTGACGCCTTGTACGGGGACGTGGCTGCGCGTCGAATACCTCAACAACGCGGGCGNCTGGGTTGGCGTCACGCAACAATGGCTGGGCTACGGCTTCGGTCGCGCCAACAACTACCCNCCCACCGCTCCGAATGGTGCTGCCGGCATCCCNGCGTGCGCTCCCGGTGCTACGCCAGCGGCCCAGTGTTACAACCCGATCCCGGCGATTCTGCTCCTGCAGCAACTCCAGGCAGGTAAGACGATTGCGCAGGCCACCGGTGCGGGAACTTCCACCAACTGGCTACCCATCAACTTTTATGATTCCCGCGAGGGCGAACCGCGGGACTCGCGGCAAGGCGCCTTTTCTCCGAACGCCTGCAGTCCTGTCGGCGTAATCAACACCGTCGAACTCGACGTGGGCAATCTATGGCTCTGGCTGCAGGGAAAAGCTCCCTATGCCGCGGGCAGCGGGAAGCTGGTCAATGCGACCAACCAGAACGGATACATACTTTATTTCTCCGATCGCCGGGGCATGCAACCGGACCCGACGATTACCGCCAACGGGTTGTACAACCGCATCACCGGCATGTCCCTCCTGGAGGACACGATCAACACGGGATCGCCAGTTGGCGTGCCCGACGGCGCCATGGAGCCGATCACCTACTACAACGGGCCTCTTCCTCAGAACCCGGTGTACTCGCCAGAGGACGTGAACGGGGACGGCTTCCTCGACAACTGGGGCCAAAAATACCTGGGCGCCGGCTTCGGAATTCCGCTTGCGGCCATGAATCAGCCCTATTACATATTTGGCGCGACCAACGGCATCGCGAACTGCGCCACAACCGGGCTGTGGAACATGGTAACCGGACCGCGCCACTCCCTTCGTCTCGTCGATGGGAGCATGGACGGCGCAGGCACCAGCTATCTGCCGCATCCTATCGCCCCAGCGACGACCGGCAACGGCTTCACAGTCGCTTCCGAAGAGCCCGTTTACATATACGGAGACTACAACTCGGGCCCCGCGGATCCGTTCTGGCCCAGCGAAAATGTCACCACGACGCCCCACTCCGCGGCCGCGATCATCGCCGACTCGGTGACGCTGCTGTCCAATCCGCCGTCTGGCGCCACCCTGCCCACGGCGAACGTGGGCTGGACCGACCTTGAGAGCTTTTCATTTCCGTCAGTGGCCGGAAGCCGCCCAGGAAACACGAGCTACTATCGTGTGGCGATCGCGGCCGGCAAGAGCATTCCATTCCCGCAGCCTGCGTGGGGCGGGCAAGACTTCGGCACTGACGGCGGAATGCACAACTTCCTGCGCTATCTTGAGGACCGATCTGACGGCGCGCACACTGGAAAAGCTGTCGTGAACTACGCCGGATCAATGATCAGCATGTACTACTCGCAGTACAACACCGGCGTATTTAAGTGCTGCAACGCCGTGTACAGTCCTCCGGACAAGCGTAACTACTTCTTCGACACGCAGTTCCTCAACCCAGCCAACCTGCCTCCTGGCACGCCCATGTTCCAGGACACGGTCAGCCTGAGCTATCACCAGAGCTTCACACCACAGTAAAGGCGAGCGCGCAATTTGAAGCCCCGGTCCAAGCGGATCGGGGCTTCGGTTTTTGCGCGACCACAGGGCTTGCGGGGGCTGTGGGGATTCGTGCTGCACGCCGAGGGTAACCTGCGCGGGCCGTCGGTTCACGCCTTCGAAAACTTCATTTACGGGGCTCCTCCCATGGCTCCGCTGCTCTTTCCCAATCTCATGGTGTTGGGAATCATCGCCCTTTGGCAACTGCGCACCAACTCGACTTAGTGCGCCAGGACTGGAGGACGGTCCTGGGTCGAGTCTGGCAAACGATCCTCTGACCGCTTGGCCGGGACGCTGATTCTGCGGGAGCACGTTTCCTTCGGGTACGGGCTTCATCTACACTGACGTACTCAATTTTCCCCGGGAGGGATTCCGTTGCCTGCCATTCGCGCCATTTTCTGGGATGTGGGCGGTGTGTTGTTGACCAATGCCTGGGACCGCACGGAGCGCACGGCCGCGCTCCAGCATTTTTGCCTCGATCAGGAGGAGTTCCACGATCGCCACGAGATGCTGGTGTCGTCGTTCGAACGGGGCAAGATCACGCTGGACGAGTATCTGGACCGCACGGTGTTCTACCGCAGCCGGTCCTTCACGCGGGATGCCTTTCGCGATTTCATGTTCTCGCTGTCGCAGCCGTTTCCGGAAGTGCTCGCATTCGCTCAAAGTCTGAGCGACTCGGGAAAATATTTCATGGGAACACTGAACAACGAATCGCGTGAGCTGAACAACTACCGGATGGAACGGTTTGGGCTGCGGAAGATTTTCCGGCTGTTTGTGAGTTCCTGCTTTGTAGGGTTCCGAAAACCGGAGCACGACATCTTTCGGCTCGCTCTCGAGACGACGCAGATTCCGGCGGAAGCGTGTTGCTTCATCGACGATCGCTCCCTGAATGTGGAAAGTGCTGCGAAGATGGGAATGCAGGCGATCGAGATGCAATCCCTTGAGCAGTTACGCCGGGCGTTGGAGAAGTTAGAGATCGGCGTGTAGTTTCCGGTCAGGAGTTCTTGCGGGTTCTGACTCCGGCGCTGGCGGGAACATCGGATTCCAGAGTGGTGAGGGTAAGATCGCTCGACCAGCAGTCGGCGGCCAGTTTCCATTCGCCGTTACTTTGCCGCGCGCAGACCCACAGATATTTGCCGCGCTCTTCGCGGCGCTTGCCGGTCGCACCCGGCACCAGGGCCTTGCAGCGTCCTGCTTCGTAGGCCAGATCGCCGACCACATCGACGCGGATCGGCTCCACTTCCACTTCGCCTAAACCAGCATCCAGCGCGGCAAAGAAAAACTCCCGCACCGCAGCCGCTCCGCGCACGGGCGGATAGTTGGAGCGCAACACGAGCGCGTCCGCGACATAAAGATCGAGCAGATCATCGAGGTGCTTGGTGTTGCAGGCCAGCACCCATTCATGGGTGATGCGGCGCACGGCGGCCTCGGCGCGGCTCATGTCGCCGCGCAGGGCGGCGTTCGGCCGAAACTTGTCCGTATCTCTTTCTCTTGCTGGCTCTGCAGCGGACTGGGGCCGGGTCCCTTCCTGCGCGCCGCCGGGAAAGTAGTGATGATGATAGTGGTGATGGTAGTGATGTGTTTCCAGCGCGCCGGGGCGGCCAGGTTCAGGCACGACTTCTGGCTCGAACTCGGCTGAGGGACGCGGCGGAGGGGCGAGCGCCCGCGTGGCGGGACGCGCGGATTCTCCCACAGCGACGCCGCACATGGCGCAGAACTTGTTGCCGGGACGGTTGCGATGTCCGCAAACTGCGCAGACGCTGGAATCACCCGTGAGGTCCTGGGCCAGGTCATCAGCCGCCTGCTCGGCATCGGTTTCCGAGGCTAGACGCTGCGCCGCTTCAACCGCCGCAGCTACCGCTTCCGGACCGGGCTTGGGACGCCGCATCTCCGGCTGCAGCGAGCGAAAAAAATCGTCGACACCAGAGAACGGTGGCTCTTCCGGTCGCGCAGGCGCGGCGGGCGCGGCGGGACGCTGCGAATGTTTCTTATCCTTATCCACAACAGTCACAGACCACTTCGCTCAAAGACCACGAAATCGAGCTTCTTCTTGTGGGGGGCTTCTGGAGTCATTCTAGCCCAGCGATCCGCTCACTGGATGGAAAACTGAATCTTGCCCTCGGTCTCGGTGGGCACGCCATTGCAGGTGGCGGGACGGTATCGCCAGGTGCGGACGGTTTGCAGCACATGACGATCGCCGGCCAGACCGGCACTCTCAAGAATCAGTGGGCTATGCACACGGCCGTCGGTTCCGATGATGAAGCTGACCTTCACCCGCCCGCGGACCACAGGAGTGAGGAGCGGATCAGGTGTAGTCAGGGCCTCGGGAGGCTGAATGTCTTCGCAGGCGCGGCGGGCAATGTGCGGCACGTCGATAAACTGGGAAGAACGTGTCAGGGAACGCGAAATCAGCAGTTCACGCTGCTCCAGCGTCGCCGGCAGTCCGGTTGAAGGAAGGGTGCTGGAGGCGCCCGCAACAACGGGCACCAAGAGAAGCAGAATCGCAGGCCAGTTGCGATTGGGCATGGGCTCCTTTGAGCGCTACCGCTCGGAGTTTGAACCGCAAATCCAGGGCCAAGGGCNAGGGCGTCTATCCTATTGTCCCGCAAGGTGTTACAGGGCCGGACCANGCCGGAGCNACGGCCGGTGTGAAAGCACTTGCAGTCATTGGGGCGGNGGCGGCTCCCAGAGCCTTCTTCCGCNGGNAAGCGGCCAGGGACANGGCATTCCAGNCCTATTGGCCGGNCGCNCGGCGCAAANTCANCAGCGTAATTTCNGGCGGGCAGTTCCAGCGGATNGGGAGGTTCACCGTCCCCAGNCCCGCGTTGGTGTAGAGCTTCAGAGGACCGACATCGTANAGGCCCANNAAGTACTTCTTGGCCAGATCGGGNAGGTAGAGCGGGGGCAGGAACGGAAAGCGCACCTGGCCGCCATGGGAGTGCCCAGAGAGTTGCAAGTCAACGCTATAGCGCGCGACGTAGTCTGCGTAGTCGGGTTCGTGNGCTAACAGGATGACGGCCTCGCCGCCGGCCACGTCGCGCAGGGTGGAGTCCAGATCGGCCGTCCCGCTCAAAACGTCGTTCACACCTGCAAGCCAGAAGCGCACGCCATCGTGTTCGATGGGAAGCGCTTGATTCGCCAGGACCTGAATACCGGCAGCGCGCAGCGCCGCCGTCACATGGCGTGGGTCGGTGGCGTAGTCGTGATTGCCCAGGACGGCCCAGCGCCCGTGAGGGGCCTCGATCTGCCGCAGAAGGCGAGCGCAAGGCTCGGCGTGGGCGACGGCCTTTTCGTCCGATCCGACGAGCGGCACCGTGACGAAATCGCCGACGAACGCGACCAGGTCGGGACGAAGGCTGTTGACCATCCCGATCGCCGCTTTCAGGGGATGAACGGAGAAACAGGGGTCGTAGTGGAAGTCGCCGAGCAGCGCGATGGTAAAGCCTTCGAGCCGGGCCGGCCAGCGCCGCAGGGCCAACTCGCGGCGCACGATGCGCGGGTGGTTGGGCTCGATTAACGCAGAATCGGCGGCGATGGCGACGACTCCAGCGCCTGCCGCGAGACCGATGAATTTCCGCCTGGTGGTGCGAAGAAGTGGCAATCGTTCTCGGCCTAAGAATGCGGGATATGAGTTACGCCGTCTTTTTCAGGATAACCCGAAGCCGAACCTTCGCGATATACCGACGGTGATGCCATCAGAAACTGAACGTGGCCTGCAGGTCAACGCGGCGGTTGGCCACGCCCTGGGAATAAGGACCGCCGATGAGCGAGTTAGGCCGGGCGAAGAATTGTGAGCCGAGAACTCCGCTGGGGTTGGCGAGATTCACTTTGTTGAACACGTTCCGCGCACTGACTCCAAAAGTCAGGTTGTAGCGACGATCGGAGCTCGGGCCGCTGATCTGAGGACGAGTTCCGAATATCGCGCCCCGGGGACCGCCACGACCGCCGCCCATACCACCACCGCCAGGGCCTCCCTGATTGTTGCCCGATGCGCCGACCTTCGGGCCGAAGGCGAACGTCCGGTTGAGCCGTAGATTCACCGTAAAGTGTGCCGGCCCCGTGGCGTAGTTGATGGGCACAAGGCGCTCCCCTGCGGTGGGTTGTGCGTCGAAGGTCCCGTAAGGCGTGCAATATACGTTCGAAGGTGAAGTCGGAGCGACGACTGTGGGGCAGGTTGCCGTGGAAACGAAGCCGGGCCGGTCGTCAAGTTCGGTGTCGCCGTTCAGATCCACGGGCACGGAAACGTTAAGGGGCCTGCCGGAGCCGGCCACCATAAACGGGCTGAGGCGGAAGGCGTAGGGCATAGCGACGCTGCCGCCGACGAAGAACTGATGCCGAACGGCGTACGTGGTGCGGCCATAATCCTGGCTGAGATTATAGGAATTCGACGCAAAGCCTCCTGAGGTGTCTCCGTTGGAGTAGTTCAGCGTGTAATAGCCAAAGAGTTGCACCTTGGAGCCGGCCCGCCAGTTGGTATTGATAACCACCTGGTTCTGCTTGAAGACTCCTTCTGAGACGTACTCGTAGGTGGCGCCGCCCGCCGGGATGGCGCAGGAGGGGAAGCACGGCGTGCCGGGAAACGGCGCGTTGGCATTGATGGTCGCCAGTTGATCGTAGCCCCGGGAATGCAGATATGTGAGCGACAGAGTCGAGGTCTTGGTCAGTTGCCGTTCTACACTGGCCGCCGCCTGCAACGTTCCCGGCGCCCGGAATCTTGGACTGGTCTGGTAGATGACCGAGGAGCTTTGGGTCGCGCCGCAATTGGAAAAATTTGCGAGCGGCTTGTCCACGCCGGTAAAGCAAGTTGGGTTGTTCACGGTAAATTGCCGCTGCGTAGTTCCGTTCAAACGCTGTGCCAGCAGAATGTTGCTTTGCGAGAAGCGATCGTAGAAAATTCCGGCTCCGCCGCGAATCACAACCTTGGGCGGACCGCTCCTGCCGCCCACTCCCCAGGCAATGCCGAACCGCGGCGCCCAGTCGGCATGATCCTGAATATAGTTTTGCGTCTCGAAGCGCAGGCCGCCGCTGAGCGTAATGTTGGAACGGACGCGCCAGTCGTCCTGCACATAGAGACCGCCGTCAAACGTCAAAACCTGGGCAGTGGGAAGGCCTGCCGTATATCGCAGTTGCGTTGCCAAGCCCGAGGCGGGATTCTGCTCTGCATACTGCAGCGAGATCGGGCAAGGCGGATTGGGATGCGGATTCAGCGGAGTAAGCGATGGACAATCTGCGGGCGTGCCCGTCCCGTTCGGATTGGTCTGCAGCAATGAAAATGTGAAACTGCCGTTGAACCCCGAGGTCGAGAAATTCGCCTCGCGGTTGGCGCGCAAACGCGCTCCGAACTTTATGGTCTGGTTTCCATGAATCACCGAGGTGTAGTTCTGTAGCTCGTAGTGATCCTGATGGTCGTTGCTGATGGTTCCGCTGCCGCCGCCACTGAAGAATCCGGGCACGCTGACCGCGGGATTTGTGTCCACGGGAGTTTGAATGTTCAGTTCGCGCAAATATTGAAAGCGGGTCTCATTGACCACTTTCGCGCCGTAAATCTGGGTATCGCCGATCTGGAACGTGTGCTCGATGTTCTTCGAGTCATCGCCCTGCGTTGGGAGGGTAAACTGGCCGATGTCATCGTTGGTTGCCGTATCGCGCCAATATTGATAACGCGCGGTCAGCGTATTGTTCTTGGTGATCGCCCAGTCAAAGCGCGGGCCGATGTTGGTGCGCTGATGGGGATAGGGCACCGATTCGGCAATCGCGACGGGCTGGAAGGTCGTCGGATCAAGAGTCTCGGCTGTGACCGCAGACAGGTCGTTGATGTTGCGGCGCTGAACCTGGAAAAAGAATGACGAGTTCTTGTTGATCGGGCCGCTGACGCTGCCGTTGTATTGCTCGGAATCATACGGCGGTTCGCTTCCGGCAAAGGGATTGGAACTGTTGAAGACCGAGTCGTTGCCGTCGATAGAAAACTCCCCGTGGAACTTGTCGGTGCCCGGCTTGGTGAAGATCTCGATGCGGCCATAGCCCAGCTTGTCGAACTCAGAGGAAAACGGGTTCTGGTTGATGCGGATTTCGCGAATCGAGGACTTGGGCGGAAGCTGCCCGGCGGTGAAACCGTCGATGTACATTTGCCCGCCGTTCGGCCCCGCAGACGGTCCGGCCAGGGCCTGCAGGTCGGACAGAAGCTCATCGGGATCGTCCGGCAGGGCGTCCAGTTCCTTGCCTGAAATGACGACGGCGCCGGCGTTGCTGGCCGGATTGACGTCAATCGTAGGCGCGGTATCCGAGACCTGAACCTTCTGCGTCTCCACCTGGATCGTCAAGGGAACGTTGAGCCGCAACGGCTGGTCGGCGATTACGACGCTGTCATTTTCGTAGAGAGCGAATCCCTGGGCGACAACGGTCATGGAATACGTGCCGGGCGCGAGGGCTTTGAATTCATACATGCCTTGAGAGTCGGCCGTGGCGGTAAGCGGCGACCCAGTTGCCGGGGTCATGACAACGGTCGCCCCGGAGATGGCGGCGCCTGAAGGATCGGTGACTTGTCCCCGGAGCGCAGTACCGCCGGTTTGCGCCAGCAAGGCGCCGGAGCTACACAACACAGAAAGAAATGTGATCGTCCAACTTAGAAAGTTCGTGCGCATAATTCCCAACGTCCAGTAGCCAATGAACAACCTTTTTGGATCAATGAATTGTTTATTTCAGGCGCAGCCCTATGGATTGCCGTTGTCCCCCGAGGGCGCGCCGCCCAGGTTCCACGGGGCCAACATCAATGCCTGGCCGGCACCTGGGGCGGCCTGCAGAACGGATTCAACACCACTGAGAAGTTTGGTCACCACGTCGCCGCCCGGGCCCTCGGTGGTGACGATCATCACCGCATCGCCTTTGTGCAAGTCGCTGAGTCCGACCGCGGGCAAGCGGCTCACCACCCGATTCAAATCAAACCGGCCGGAGCGGGGACCTGCGGGCACGCCGCCTCCGCCTGCCGCCGCGTCACCGGGAGGGGAAGATGCTGGTCGTTCATTGCCTCGCGGACCAGAGGACGAATTCGCGCCCGAACCAGCAGATCCTTCCCCTGACCCGCCTTTGAAGCCCAGGACCAGCCGGGCCGCTTCAGCCGGCAGTTTGCGAAGTTGAGAGTCTGCGCTCACTTTTACTTTCACCGATTTCTTGCTCAGCACATCCTGAACGTCAATGGTGCCGGAGCTTGCATCCACGGAATTGATGATCCCTGCCACGTTGCGAAAGGTGCCGGAAACGACTTCTTCGGCGCTGAGTTCAGAGCCGTCTGCGCTGCGATTACCCAGCGCGTGCACCTGGTCGCCTGCGCGAATGTCAGCGAAGGAACCCGGCTTCGCGTCGACGAAGTTCGCTGACCCTGGAGGATAGCGGAGCATCACCGTGCTCTTTGAGGTGTGCACTGAAACCTCTTTGGCGCCGCCAAAGCTGGGGATCGACAGCATAATGG
>JGI12270J11330_10002025_pt1 | contig 14938 bp, 15 predicted proteins | sample PeaSoiMetSII2010_FD_11330 | JGI IMG/M metagenome (IMG submission 11330)
CGACCGAAGCCGACGGCGAAGGGGATGTGCGGGAGCCCTGCGACACAAAATCTGCACCGCCTCGCTTGACAACCGGCCTCTCATAGATGGGTTCGTTTCCCGGCTCGATTTCGCGACGGTTCGTCCTAAGTCACAATATGCCAATGATTAACACTACGAGCAAATTGGCTTCGTTCTGGCGCTTTTCTATGACCGCCAGCTTCGTCTCTTCAGTCTCGCTGGCCACTGGCCACTGCCTGATGACCACCGTTCTCCCGTCCCACGTCCACGCCCTACACCGGGACCAGCGGGGTCAGGTCGTGCGCAGACCCTTCCCCGCTGGCTACTGCCCGACGCCGAGGCCGAATTGCCAAAGACCGAACGGGGCCCGATCTCGACGATCGGCCCCTCTATATCCGTATGTCACCGAATGGGGCGATTCCTTCGGGCAGATCAAACTTTTCCTCCCCACCCGCCGCCGCCCAGCCGTGGGGCGGAAGGGGCCACCCGCTTTCTGGCACAAGGCGCAGAAACGGGTACGCAGCTAGAATCAATAACTAGCTGCGTCCCCATTTCCAACCCCGAGCGGAGCGAGTTCACAATCTATCAGAGCCTGTGTTTTCCCTCAGCCGTCTACCCGGTGCTGGCGCAGGGCGGCAAGTGGGACGAAACCAAGGATCCGTTCGCTGTGCCACGGAAGTGAGTCCTGGTATTACCCAGGCACGAAAGAAACGCATTGCAGGTCAGGCTGGAAAGCCTGACCTACTTCCTTGCCGGAGTAATAGCCGGCGTGCAAAGCTCTGCGGACTCTCCAGCGGGGCTACTGAGGACGTGCTGCGATCTTCGGCTTGGGAGTGATTTGTCGGAAGTGGGGGCCGCGGAGGACGCTGCTCGAGGGGCTCGGTTCGCGACGGGAAAACGCAATACCTTCGATCTCAACCAGCAATTCTGGGCGACACACATCGGCCGTGGTGTAAATCGCCGGCATGTCGCCCAGCCTCTGGGCACAGACCGCCAGGATCTTTGGATAGTCCTCTGTCCTCTTGATGTAGACCCGCGCCTGACCCAGACCCTCCAGCGAGCTTCCGAACCCAGGTAGACCGTGGCGACCGAGGTTATCCTCGGAGATCAGGGCTTCGATATTATCGAGGGCTTCATGGGTCTGGGCAACCGCGTCGCCGAGGTGTCGAGACTCCGAGTTGGTGATGCTGGCCGTGCCGGAGATGAAGAGGGTCATGTCCGGGCCGTAAGACAGTGCCATGGCCCGAGAAAACCTGGGGCTCTGGAGGCTGTAAGACCTGGCGTAGTCGTATGCCGATGTCTGACGAGGATTCTCGAGCGCCATGGCGATGATGTCGTCGCGATCGGTGGCAAGGGCAATTGCCCTGACCGTGAGATCGCGGCCCTCGGCTCCGATGCCCGTGCTTGCCGGAAAGACCGGACCACGTCGCGTCTCCCGCTGGTAGCCGGCCAGGAAAGGTATATCCTTGTAGAAATCGGCCCGGGCGCGGTTCAGCTCCTTGTAGCGCTGGGTCGTTCCTTCGGCGGCGACGATTCCACCGAGGTAGAACCATGTGCGAATCACTTGATCGAAGCGGACACCTCGTCCGTGAAGCAGCGAGCGGATTCGGCGGAGTGTGTTCGCCGTACTTTCGTACGCGCCGGCCGTCGAGGTTCCGGGAACGACCAGAGTACAGTAGGCCCAGGTCAGACCATCGTGCCGGAGCATGACAAGCTGCTCGCTCACACGTTCAATCTCGACTTCGCACCTGCCACGCCTGACGCCGTGGGCCTCGATCGACAGCAGTTTCCCATCACATAGAGGTTGGGGGACGTAACTTGTAACAGGCAAATCGGCGCCGTAGAAATCGCGGATGATCTGGCGGCACTCGTCGATCTGGCTGGGTTCGGTCAGAAAAACCGTCTGCCGGATGATCGACTGGCGGGTGCTCTCCGCCCTCAGCACGTCATCGAGACTCTGCAACGCGTTCTCGGCCTGCTCGCGGAGAGTGCCGCCACGCTGAGGGATCGCTGTGGCAAAGACATGACCGATGTCATTCAGCTCGACGGTCGCTAATCCAATCCCCTGGTGGGATGCCTTGCACATGGCGTGCGCGGACATTCCGAATTCCTCCATGAGAGTACGACGGCCAATGGCAGGAAAACCGACCGCAGGAGACAGTCGCTCCAGAGCTGGGACCGAGGAGTCGCGCCGGTTCACCCGAGCTGCAACGCCTTGCTTAGCACCACCATGGACGTGGTGCGCGGGTGGAGACCCAACCTATGAAATGACTTCCATAGGAGGGGGCCGTCGTAGCCTACCGGAAACCGCCCGCCATGAGCGGTTTCAGGTCGTCTCAGATGTGCAGGAATCGACAAATCCTCCCCCTCGCGGTCAAACCGTTTGGGGAGTTCGAGACCCTTGCACGAAACGCGAACCAAGTTTCCATAAACCATTCACAATGGTTAGAGAGGCAAACAGACCGTTCACTCGTCTTTCGATGATCAACCGTCCATGCAGTGCGCGGTTTCCCGATGGGGACCGTGGCCTCCGTGACCACCACCGGTGGGTGCCATCGGCCGCTCGTTTTTTTTAAAGAGTCGGCCAGACCAGGTATTGAGCTTGAGTCGAAAGGGGAAGGGGATCTGGTCGAATCCTTGGGACTTTACCAGTAACGACCTCCGATGGCAACGGAAGCTTGCACATGGTCCAGGGCCCGGAGAACAAACGGCCGTCACTGGATTCTGGGGTTTGTGTGCTTCAATATCCGGACACCCAACATTGCAAGTTCAGGCTCTCGATTGCCCGTCTGCCTCAATCTCTGAGGATCGATGGTTCGGGGGGCCGATTTGCTCTAGGAGAAAACGGACGACCCGGATAGATTGCCCACTTGTCCAATAGCGACCTGATCATGTCAGGAAGCTACACGAAGGAGATCGTTCTGAGCGCGATCCCGGGAAGCAACGTGGGGCAAAGGTTTCCTCTCGAGCCGCCCTGGCACTCTGCTCGCCGGAGGATTGCTCAGGCTCGAGAACAGCGAGGACAAGTGATGGAGTACTTGAATCGCGAGCGTATCGAGCGGGTCTCTCACAAATCATTTCAGAGTCAGCAACCCTACCCCTGGGTCGACATTGAGGGAATCTTGAGCCCTGAGGGTCATGAGCTTCTCCGCCAGACTCTGCCTGATGCCTCGATGTTCGATCGCAGGGTCGGTGTGAAACGCGCCTTCGGGCAGGGTTATCACGACCGGTACATCTTGCATTACCATCCGAGTCTGGATCTCGCGGAGCCGTGGAAGGACTTCGTCGCGGAGCTTCACGGCAAGACGTACGAGTCTCTGATCCGCCGCATGTTCGGTCTTCGCCGAAGCGCGCGCTTTGTCCTCACCCTGGAGTGGTATTACGCGTGGCAAGGTTGCGGCGTCTCGCCGCACTGCGACGCCCGCCGCAAGCTGGGCACCCACATCTTCTACTTCAATACGGAAGCGGATTGGGAATCGAGCTGGGGAGGCCGCATCCTGATCATGGACGACGGCGGACGTCTGAAGACGCATTCAGCCCCGGAATTCGATGATCTCGGAGTTGCCGCGTCGTTGGACCCCCGGGGAAATGGAAGCCTGCTCTTCCAGAGGACGGCGCATTCCTGGCACGGCGTTCGGCCGCTGGAATCTCCGCCCGGCCACATGCGAAAGCTCTTCATCGTCACGATCAACGTGCCGACGATTCAAGTGCTCTGGCGGCGCGTCCGCGGCAAGGACCCCGACGGGTATCCGCTCAAGAATCCAGAAATGCCGCATTCCATTCCGGCTTGAGCAGTCCCGCCGTCGGTCGACGCTGAGAGTCAGAATGTCGGGCGGCACTCAATGACAACCCTATCGGCTTCTCGCAGGGGCTTCTTGGCCTGAGACTCTCTCTTCGTCTTCGTCAGGCTCGACTTCAAGGCGGTGGGCCAACGCGGTCAGGGCTCGCATTTCGTTAAGGTTCACCAGATAAACGCACACGCCTTCGAGTCCGCAGCCAAACATCAAGACGCGGAGGCCCATCATGACCACGGCCCCGCTGGGATGCCCCACCAGCTTGAAGAGCTGGCCGCCAACCTCCTCGGTCAAACCTAGGGCGCCGAAAGGAAGGGGGACGGCCATGGTGAAAAATGTCAAAGGGGCCATCAGAAAGTGCTGGCCGAGGGTTGTGGTCATCCGAGAGGAAAAGAGCGTCTTGCCGATGAGAAAAAAAACTACCACGTTCAGTCCATGGCTGATCACAGACAGGCCGAGGCCGGCCAGTAGAACGTCGAGCCGTCGCCGGTAATTCGTCGACGCCGCCTTCAGCTCGGCCATGATCGTCGATAGCCGCCCGCGCCCTGAGCCGGCCTGTCCCTGGAAGATTCGGGGCATCGGTTGGCGGAAGATTGCCGCAAGTACGACCAGCCCCAGCCCCAGCGCACCCCAGGCGACCACAATCAAACTGCGGACCTTGGGCGTGGCCAATCCCCACGCCAGTACACCGGCCACCGCAGCGAGGATGAAGAGCCCTAGTAGGCCCAGAATCCGGTCGATCACCATCGAGGCGATCGCCTGCGTTTTCCTGATCTGCATCCTCGCCAAGTACGCCGCCTTGATGACGTCTCCCCCCACTGCGCCAGCGATCACCAAGTTGAACACGTAACCGATGAAACCCAGGAGAATCGAGGACCGGAGCGTGAACCTGGGCTCGATGACCCGGACCAGAATCGACCAGCGAACGAAGGTGATGAGCAAGCTGACCTGCGTGATCAAGAAGGCCAGACCGAGTAAACGCAGGTCAAGTCGCTGGCCCAAAACCTCGCGGATCGTGTCGCAATTCTGCCAAAGAACAAGCGACATCGAACCGACCGTCAATCCGGCGAGGAGGATATGCACGATCAGGTCGATCCGGCCGGGCTGCAATGATCTCACCAGTATGATCCCACTTGCGCACCACGGTTGCTGCCCGGATCAAGCTCGGTTCCGTCAAGGCCGCCGGTGTCGCCAAGGATTCGAAGGCCGCACGACTCTGATTTGCCAGGCGCGTGGTGGCACCGGTTCGGCCTTTTGAAAAGTACCGCGGAGATCGCGATCAGAGCTCGCCTGTCGAAGGGGATTCTCGCGGTTCGAGGAAAGCCGGCAGCAACGGGTGCGCGTCACTTCGCCACCTCTCTCGGAGAAGCCTGGTACGAATCACGCCGCCTGCCCTTCCCGATGCAGAATCGCATGAAGCCCGCCTGATCGACGGCGCAGGCGATGGGACAGGGTGCGAAGCCGGAAACTGGCCTTCGGGAGATCGAACCGGAGTCAAAGTGTTCTATTGTGGTAGGAAGGGGAGCGTGTACTTGTCACATTCCAGGAAATGACGCCGCATGGCTCGATGGTGGATCGCTCGAGCAGGTTTGTTTCTCACGGTGTTCGCAGTGGTCGCGCTGTCGGGTCCGGGGCGGATCGACATCGTCGACGGCCAGACCCGGTACGAGGTCGCCCGCAGCCTGGTGGAGCATGGCGACTCGATCATACGAGACCCAAACGTCTGGTTCGCCGTGTTTCCAGGCCGAGACGGCCTTCGTTACACCAAGTACCGCTTCCCGCAGTCGGCTGCCGGAGTGGCAGCAATCTTGGCGGCCGATTGTTCCGGTCCGGTGAATGAAGGACGTCGGCATTTTTTTTTCACGCTGACCAGCTCCGTCGCGTGCGCCACCCTGGCTGTCATCTACGCCTCTCTTTTTCGACGCCTGGGACACGGGCCGCGAGCTTCCCTGCTCTGGGCGGCGGGGGGTGTTTTTTGCACTCCGAGCTGGTTCTATGGCACTAGCACATTCGACGACATCCTGGGATCAGTGGCTGTGGTTCTCGCGGTGTCATCGGCTCTGGCGAGTCGGCAACGCCATCCCGGGGCGGGAGCGGTTCTCGCCGGGCTGGCATTGGGCTTGGCCTTCCATTGCAAGGAGCCCCTTGGCATTTTTGTCTTGCCGGTGCTCGCGGCGATTTACAATCCCAAACTCGATTGGCGGTCACAGTGGGGCCGGCAGGCGATCGTCGTCTTGCTGCTTGCGGCATCGGTGGCTGTGTACCTGGGGTACGTCTGGTACAAGTTTCCTCCGGGGTCCACCACCGGCCACGCCGAGCTCATGAAAAAGTACGCTCCCTTCTGGTCCGGCAGTCCAGAGGTCGCCCTGCTGGCGATGTCATTCAGCCTGGGTACGGGGGTGTTGTTCTACAACCCTGCAATCCTGATCTGTTGTTCCGGCCTCCGCGTTTGGTGGAGTGGTGAGAAATTGTTCTGTCTGTCGCTCTCGGCGGCGATCGCGGTCTTCATCCTCTTCATTTCCTCGCTCACCTTTTTCAAGGGAGATCCCGCGTGGGGCCCGCGTTACTTGACCCCGATCTTCGCGGTCCTGTGGATCCTCGCGCCGGCCGGTTCCCGTCTCGTGCGCGGATGGGTCGTCGTCACCGCGCTGGGGCTGGGCCTGGTGGTCCAACTCAACGCGCTTTGCATCGATCCGCACCGGCTCTACATCGAACAGTGCCTGCCCTCGGCGTTCTACGTTTCCGCCCCCGGTCTTTACTTCCATCCTGCCATTTCCCACCTGATCAATCGCCCGCGCGAGATCGCTGAAGTCCTCTCAAGCCAGGGGGATCGAGCCAACCGCTACTCCCCCGCACCCTCACCCACCTTTGCATTCCCTGTCATCGACTTTGTCGAGAAAGGGCCAGCGGCACTACGAAAGTACCATGTTCTCAACGGCTTCCGTTTCTGGTGGGCCAGTTTTCTGTATCTCGACGGCCAATCGCGACCTGTCGATCTCACACGAAGCGTGGTTCTCCTGGTTCTGGCGGCCGTGGCGGGATTGATCCTGCAAGTCTTCAGTACGCGCACATCGGAATCCTGAGACCTGGCTCTGCCCGGGAGACGCACTCCGGCGCAAGCCCCCTTTCGCTCCCGACACGGAGATCTCGGAAGTTTCCCCCGGGCAAGGATCACTGAGCGAATTGCATTCTATGGTAGAGAGGGTGGACCGGACGGCGCCGCTCATGAAGTCATGCCGCCGATTGTTGCAGTGAGGTGTTGGCGATGAGGATCGAGGAAGAACGGTTTTACCCGGACGGCTTCATGCCGCCGTGGGTACGCTATCAGCATCTCGAACGATACCGTTGGGCGGCGAAGCTCATCGCCGGCAAACGCGTGCTCGACGTGATTTCCTGGCTCGGGCGCGTGGGCCGGCGCTGGCCGGCGCTGGCGGTCAAGTTTCACCAGGCCCGAAAATGCCTTGGCTGGCCATGGGAATCTCCTCAGCGGCACCTGCCAACTCCTTGCTCCGGGGAACCAGCGGTTACCCAGGTGCTGATTGCCGCCTGCCTGTCCGAAACGCCGTCCTGGAACACCGCCTCTGGAAGAGGATGAATGACAGATCAGTTGGGCGAATCAGTTCTGGGCAGGCCGACCGATGCTCGACGCTGCCCGCGAGACTGCCTTTCGCAGACCAAAGCGCATGACGGACTCTCTCAGGGAACTGCAATGGCGATCGGACCTCGCATCCGCGCATGGCTCGGCCCCCTCGAAGGACCGGCTGCAAACCTGTATCGAGCTTGCTTTGTCGATCTCGGGCATCTCGCTCGGCTGGTGCGGGAGTGAGATGTCGGAAAGGGCCTGAAACCCGGCGGCCGATTCGTCCTGAAGGATTGGGAGAGGCAGACCAATCTCGCCCATCTATTGTGCTATCTCAGCGAAGGTATATCACCGGGGACCGGATCCGATACAGGTCCGCGGACGAGTTTCGGACACTCTTGCAGTCGATCTTCGGCTCGGGAAGTATCGAGCGAGAACTCCGAATTCCCCCATGGCGAAATAACGTGGCTTACTTCGTCAAAACTTGAATTGGTAAAGCAAATCCCCGAAACCGTAGACGCATCGTTATCGCCGGCTTCACCGCTGGGCCCTCGAGCCTGAGCGTCGGTTTCATCGGAACTTCAGGTTTTGAGTTGCGCCGGAGACCGTCCCAATCCGATTGGGCACTTTGCCAAACCGATACGATAGCGAGGCAGGGTCCGTTCGACGATCCGGGAATCTCGCAGGTAACGATGCCAACCCGCGGGCCCCAGACGGAGAAACTGAGAGAAAAGATCTAATGGATTTGATTCACGTCCATGAACAAAGGCCGCGAGGCCGGTGTTCAGCTCGATGGAAAAGCGGGCAACGCGTTGGCCCAGCGAATTGCCGGCGCGAGCCAGTCCGCCGGCACCAAGGTGGCGGTCCAACACGATCTCCTGCTGTCTGCGAAATTCCAACACGTGGGAACTGCCCTGCATGGTTTGGGCCTTTGGATGGATCCGAAAGGCACTCAAAGGCCGGGGATGATGACCAGATCGGGCCCGAGCTCGACGTCACCGGGCAAGGGGCAACGCCATGTCCCGACTCTCCTTCCAGCCGGATCGATGAACCACGAGGAATGCCGAAACATCGTGACGTGAGGCGCCTTGGCGACCAATCTTCTGAGGGTAACCAGGCGGTCCTTTAGCCACAGATCGTCCTGATGCAAGAAGCAGGCGTAATCTCCTCGAGCCTGAGATAATCCGTGGTTCGTCTGGGCCACCCAGCTTCCCGGACGACCGCATCGGAAAAGTTTGAGCCGCAGCCTGGTTGTGTAAGACTCCAGGATCTCGACGGTTCTGTCAGTCGATCCACCGTCAACCGCGATCACTTCGACGTCCCGGTCGCCCTGGGCAAGAACACTGCCAAGTGCCCGCTCGAGATAATTCTCGCCGTTGTAAACCGGCATCACCACGGTTAGCCATGGGTGATTGATGGTGTTCATATCGCGAGTTGACAGAGCATGTTTTTTTCCAAGTATTGAATCACCTTCAAGACCGTCGGCATCTCAATCACCGGGGGGGCAATCGGTACGCCTGCCTTGACGCGGCATGTCCAGGATGCCGACCAGGAACCCCGCGGCCGCGGCTTCCAGACCGAGGCAGAAGAGTGTGCCGGCGAAGATCCATTGACCGGGGAGCGGTACCTCCATGGTTCGCAACCAATGACCGAATACCGGGACTCCGAGAGCCACCCCCAGCGCCATCAGGGAAACTCCCAGCGTCATGCCCCGCTCGACGGACAAGAACGCCGCCAGTCGCTCCACGCCGGGATCACGGAAGACGGGGTCGGACAGGTGCGCGTAATACCTGGCCAGGAGCCCGAAGACGAGCAGATGAAACCCGCTGATGGCAACCAGCGAGGCAGTGTACATGAAATTGGGCCCGAGAATCCCGCTGTAGGCCCCGAAACCCGCCAGGACCACGATGGGAATCACGCCCAGCCCCAGCAGCGTCAGAACCAGTCCCGGAATGATGAACAAAAATGTTGGCGTGCACAGCAACATGTAACGCAGGTGACGCCACCCATCCTGAAAACTCCGCAGGTGGGGAGGGCGATCACGGCCATCGGGATGCAGGACGATCGGCACCTCGGTGACCTTCTGATGGCTCACACACGCTTTGACCACCATCTCGCTGGCAAATTCCATCCCTGGTGAGGCAAGGCCCAGCTTCGCGCAGGAATCCTTACGGAAGGCCCGCAGACCGCAATGAGCATCGCCGATCGGCGTCCGGAAGAAAAGGTTGAGAATCCCGGTCAGAACCGGGTTGCCCACGTAGCGATGCAGCCAGGGCATCGCGCCGGGGAGAATGCCGCCCCGGAACCGATTGCCCATGACCAGGTCATAGCCCGCCCTCAACTGCTCGACGAACGGCTCGAGCGCTGTGAAATCGTACGAATCGTCCGAGTCGCCCATGACGATATAGCGCCCTCGGGCGGCCTGAATTCCCGCCCGCAAAGCATGGCCGTAACCCTGCCGCGCGACATCGATGACCCGGGCACCATGTTCTCGAGCGATCTCCTGCGAGCCGTCGCTGCTCCCATTGTCGGCGACGACCACCTCCCCGCGCACATCCAGTTGTTGCAATGCCCGCAGCGCCTTGTCCACACACCGACCGACCGTCCGCGCCTCGTTCAAACAGGGCATGATCACGGAGATCTCGAACTCCGAGGCAGCCGGCTCCGGAGGATTCTCGACTCGAGCAACCACGGTCATGCTCATCAAGCCGTCTCCCCAGTGTGTTGCCGATTTCTACCGGACATGGGATTCTCGAAGCCACCTCAATCCAGTTATAGGACACGAATGGTGCGGTCATCAGAAACGCGCTCGATCTCAAGGATGAAAAGGAAAAGGACGAAGAGGACAGAAGAGGACAGAAGGACAGGCGAGGGCCGGCGGGGGATGGTCTGCGCAGAACCTGACTCCGCTGGTGCGGCGGCTGGCGGTTGAAGAGTGGCGGGTTGAGAGTGGCCAGTGGCCAGTGAATACGAAGTGACCGAGGGCCGACGGTCGGTCTAGTCTGACCATGTCCGTGACGGTGTCGGTTCAAACGGGGAAACCTCCAACTTCGGGCGTGAGCCCGACTGCCTCCGAATCGGATCGGACCCTCGGCCAAGCTTTGGGCAGGGGGGAACGCCACTCGCGGGTCAAGAAAACTACCCATCGAAGCCATTTTCTTGCTGAGTGTCGGATTCGGTCAGCGAGGGCGCAACTATTTCGGTCCAGTGGGAACCACCTGACCGGTTGCGGCGCGAATCGTTTGAGGGGGCACGGAAGGAGGGGTGAGGATACCTTCTTGGGATCCTGGCAGCCGGCGGGATGTCGAGTTTGAAGCGGCAGAGGTGGTAGAGCGCGCCGCATCGTCGCTACGGCGCGCTCCCTCAGGTTCAATCAGCCTGACCGGTCTCCGGTGCAGGTCGCGCGCGGTGGGCACGGTAGGAGCGCCCACTGAGCTTCAGGATGACAGCGCCGTCGACCAAGCGGTCGAGAAACGCCATCGCTAACTGTGGGTCGCCGAGGTACTTGCCCCACTCGCTAAAATCGATGTTGGTCGCCAATGCCGTCGAATACCGGCCCGTGCGGGCCTCCAGCAGGCGATAATAGAACGAGCTGGCCCGGGCATTCACCTCCCGCTCAAGCCGATCGAATCCGAATTCGTCGATCAACAAAAGGTCATACCTGGCGTATCGATTCAGCTTGCGGTCAAGCGACCCGTCGGCCATTGCCGCGGTGAACTCCTGAAGCAGCTTGGAGCTGGTCCGGTACCGCACCCGGTAGCCCAGGGTGCACGCAGTCAGACCCAGGGACTGGATAATCCGACTCTTGCCCAGGCCGCTCTGACCCGCAAAGATCACGTTCTCATGGCGGCGCACGAAGTCGCATGTCGCCAACTGCTCGATGCTCCGCCGATCCACTCCCTGGGCGTTGAACTCCCAATCAAACCCCTCCAGGGTCGTCAGCTCTCGGAAGCCCGCCGCGCGAATGCGACGCTCCAGCGCACGCGCCAGCTTCGCCTCGGCAGGTCCGGCCAGCAAGCGATGCAAGAACTGGAGGTGGCTCAGTGATTCCTTCTCTGCCGCTGACAGCGCTGCGTCGAGTGCACCAGGAGCCAACGCCAGCCCCAGCGTTTGCAGCGCCTTNACGACGTCGTCATGCAGGCTGGGTGGGGCCGCTGCTTTCGCCCGGCGGTTCCTCGATGGGTGGCTNGGCTNGGGCTGGGGGGTCGGTCGTTTCGGCATCGTGGGGTTCCTCGCTCAACAGACCTTGATAGTCGGAGGTGGGTCGTGGGGACACCNGGTTTTCCTCCAGCCAGGGGGGTAGATGCCCCCGCTGATCCTCGGCCAGCGCGTCCAGCGGTGTCTTGGGCTGGCCCCGTGCCGCCAGAATGCGCGCGATCGCCTGCAGGCTGAACGCGCCGTATTGCACGGCCCGCTCCAGCGCCGCCAGGACATCCGATCGCGGATAGGCCGCTGCCAGCGACAGGACGCGTTCCGCCTGGTTCTTACCGGAGCGGGCACAGGCCAGCAGGCCCTCCAGGAAGCGAGTGCCCGCTGGGCCCAACTCCGCATACCGCGCCGTGAGGTGTTCCAGGCGCTGCTGGGAATCACGGGGTGGCTCGTGGTCCGGGCAGTGACTCCGCTGGCCGACGACGCTCCGGGGGAAGAGTCGATGGCACGCCGCGGTGATGAACGCGGGGTCGTAGATGGTCAACTCGTCCTCGGACACCCGCACCGCCACGGTCTGGCCCAGCAGCCGCCAGGGCGCCGCGTAGAAGTTCTGCCGGTAGACCACGAACCCCTCGGCATCGACGGTCCGGTAGACGACCTCGGCGGTGTCGAAAGGCCGCGCCGGCAGCGGCTGGAGGTGGGGCCGTTCCTCCGCGTGGCGGTCCACCGGGCGCGCCTTGGTCTGGCGATGAATTCGCACGTCGGCGACCTCGGCCAGCCACTGGGCCGTGATCTCGTTGAGATGCTCCAGACCCTGGAAGCTGCGGCCATTGAGCAAATTCGTTTCTACATATGCGAACTGCCGTTCCACCTTCCCCTTCGTCTGGGGCCGGCGCACGCGGCAAGCCACCGGCCGAAAGCCGTAATGCGCCGCGAATGCCAGGAATCGCGGGTTATAGACCGGCTCGTCGCCGTCGTAGCCGCTGACGACGACCTTCATGTTGTCATACAGGCACGTCGCCGCGACTCCACCCAGGTGCTCGAAGGCGCGGATGTGCTCGCGGATGGTCGTGGCGAAGTCCTGGGATTCCACGAAGTGAAGATACTGCCTGCGCGAGTAGCCCAGCACGTAACTGAAGGCGTAGACGCGACGGCGGCCTTCGTTCGTGAAATCAAGATCGTAGGTGGAATAATCCATCTGTGCCTGCACCCCCGGGGCGGTCTCGAACCGCCGCACCGGTGCACCGACCGGCCGCGGACGCAACCGTCGCACGCGTTCTGAGAGGATCGTGTAACCCCCCGTGTAACCGAGCCGGCGCAACTCCTCGTAGATCCGTCGCGCCGTGATCTCGGGATGACGCGCCAGGAGCGCGGCGATCGCCGCTTGGTGGGCGTCGAGCTGGCTCCCCCGCGCCGCCGCCGGTCGCGGCAACTCCACGGGCGGACCAGGGGCGCGCGCCTGCTCGAGTTGCGCCAGCGCCCGGCGAACGGTGCGGCGGCTGATCTGCAGGCGGTGCGCGATCCGGCGGATCGACGCACCGTCGCAGAAGAGCGTCACGATCTGATGAATCAAGGTGCTGTTCATTCTCGGCGCATCTCCACTGCCAGGTCACCGGCTCCCTCCGCCACGCATCGCGCGTCGCGGGCAAGCCGGTCGAAGATCGGGCCCAGGACCAGGCGATCGCTCGCCACCAGAGACGTCCAACCGCGGCACTCCAGGAAGTTCTCCGTCCACGCCAGCCGATCCAACAGCGCCGCCAACTGCTTGCTGACACGATTGCCGGACGCGCTGAGGCGGGGGTCCCAGCCCCGGGACTCCCCGGCGCGGACGTGCCCCAACGCCTCCCGCGGCTTGGCCAGCACGAACTGTCTTTGCTCCGCCGTCACCGACTCCAAGATCAGGCGAACCACGCCTCCCAACTCCGCGCCGCTGAGCGCGTCGCGTCGCGCCACATCAAGGACTTCCGATTGGTTGCCCGCGGGCAACCGGGCGAGTTCCCGCGCCACCGTCGGCGTCAGCAGCCCGACTTCCAGGTCCTGACGCACGTCGGCGCAGAGCTTTTCGAGCAACGCTAGCCGCCGGCAGACCCAGCTCTTGTGCCGGCCCAGGAGTTCCGCCACGTCGAGTTGGGACAACCCGTCCTCACGCACCAGCGACTGAACGATCCGTGCTTCCTCCAGCTCGTACGGCCGCCGACCCGTCTGATTCAGCCCGTAAATGGCCGCCTTGGCGCGGCGGTCGTCGAGTTCGACCAGCCGCACCGACAGGGTGGTCATCCCGCGCACCTGAGCGCGGCATCCCAGCGGGTGAACCCGTCGAGCACCTGCGGTTTCTCCTGGCGCAGCGTCGCCACGATCGGCGCGCACTGACCCCAACGGCGGAGTGACTGAGCCATCGCCAGTACGGCCTGGGGTATCCGCAGCCGATAGCGGCGGAAGTGGTCGCCCAATTCATCAAGGCGCATGGGAACGACCTGACCGGCGGGGAATGAATCCATCGCCCTGTCTCCGTTTTGGGGAATCGGAGAAAGGGAGCGGGGTGCCCCGCATGGTGCCGGTGCCCTCCCGCCCCTTCCTCCTTCTGGGGGCGATCAATTCGTATCCCGGTGTCGTGGCCGGAGTCGATACGGGCCAAGCAACTCACGGCCTGCGGGCGGTCCCGCAACGGTGCTGATGGCGCACCTGAAGGGATCGCTTCCGCCAGAGCCGTTCCCGCTCGATGACCCGGCGCAACGCCTGACGGCAGGCCGCGCTGCAAAACCGCTGGCAGGGGCTGCGCCGGGACGGCGCGAAGTGCTCATAGCAGCCGGGACGATCGCAGCAAAAAAAATCGGCGCGGTGGGCTGGGCGCTGACCCTCGCACCCCAGAGTCGGACACGCGCAGGCGGTGTCCGGCACCGGGGGAAGCGTTTCCTGGGCGTGGGCGGCTGCTGCCTGACGACGCTCGGCACAACGACAGCGATAGCGCTGGCTCTGGGCCTGACGTTTTTCCCGACCCTTGGGAGTCTGCTGATACTGCCGGCTGGCTCGTCGTTGCCGCCATCGCCGCGCTTCGGCTCGGCACTCGGGGCTACAGTATCGGGCTTGGGGGTGGGTCGGTCGAAAGAGCCGCTCGCATCCCTTGAGCAAACAACGTCTCTGGCGGGGCCGACGAACCCCTTGACGGGCGCCAGGATTGAGGCAATCTGGATGTGGGCCCAAGGAAGCGGCTAACTTCCGACGGCCAAGCCTCGGACGCGGAGTCCCTTTTACTCCGCTCCGAGGCGCCTTTTTCTGATCCCTTCAGCCCTCGTAGCTGTCCCTGCCCTCCAGCGTAAAGGCAATCCACCGCGCTGCCAAGCCGCTCGGCCGGGACCACTTCAACGAAACTCACTGATTACGGGGTGGTCCCCAACTGGCCGAAAAAGTTGTACCC
>JGI12270J11330_10002044_pt1 | contig 14871 bp, 9 predicted proteins | sample PeaSoiMetSII2010_FD_11330 | JGI IMG/M metagenome (IMG submission 11330)
GGCGCCGGTCTGGCGATGGTTGCGGTGCGCCGGCGCTGGTTCGAGATGGAGATTGCCGGGATGGCGGCGGCGTATTGCAACCACTATCTCTGGTTGCGGCCGATCATCTTGTCGATGCACGGCCACGTCCACGCCTTCCCCGGTTATAGTGCCAGCTCCGCTCTGCTCTACAGCTACTGGCTCATTTTCCGGGCTTCGTATGTGTTCCGGCGCATCGATGACAGGCGCCAGGAGCAAGTTTCGACGATCGCCGCTGTGCTGAATGCGGCACTGTTCGTGAGCGTGATGGGCTACCAATCGGTCCATCCCGAGTTGGCCTTTCAGTTCTTTTTGGGAGTGGGGGCAGTCGAGTTCCTGGCAGGCCAGTTGCCGATTACCCGCCGGCGCCGTACAGCATTCGTGGTTCTCACAACGTTGGGGTCTTGCTTTCTGGTGGCGGCGTTTCCTTATCGATACTCGCAGGCCAGTCTTTCGGCGAGCTGGCTGGCGGAGGCGGAAGCGCTGTTTCTCGCGGGCGTATTCCTTCGAGAAATTCTATTCCGCCGGTTGGGAATGCTCGCGGGGTTAGCGGTCTGGATCCAGATGCTCGCCGGTGACGGAGCCACAGTTCTCGGCGAGCGCATGTATCACATCCGTGAGGGAGGCCAGCCGGGATTGGCTCTGCTGTTCGGTGTAGCGGCAGCGGTGTTCTACGCGAACTCGCATTGGATTCCGCGCCGATGGCCGGATTTGATTCAAACCGATTTGGAGCGCTTGTGCTTCCGACGGCTCTCCCATATGGCGACGATTCTTGCGGTTGCCGGCGCGTGGATCGCTTGGCCGCATGCTTGGACTGCGGTTGCGTGGGCCGCACTGGGGGTGATGTTGACCTTGGCCGGCCGGCGCTGGCGTGTGCAGGAACTGTCCATCGACGGGATGGCTTGCATGGCCGCCGCCGTTGTTCGCGTGCTATTCGTCAACCTGGAGGCTACCGGCACCTATCCACACGCCACCTGGATGTCTGAGCGCCTGCTCACGATGGCGATCGTCGTGGCTCTGCTGTATCTCGGCTCCCGTTGGGCTGGGCTGACCGGAGTGCTCGCCGCCGCGCGAATTGTTCCGGCGTACACGTGGGTGGCTTCTGGTTTAGGCGCCTTGCTCGCGTGGTACGAGCTGCGTCCGGCAAGCGTTGCTCTATGCTGGTCGCTCGCGGCGCTGGTTCTCCTGGAAACCGGTTTGAAGCGGCAATCGTTGCACCTACGTCTTCAGGCGTATGCCGCGCTCGTGGCCAGCTTTGTCCGCGTCTTTTTTGTCAATCTCAACGCGGTCGGCCCACTCGGTGAGATCAGCCCGCGCATTTACACTACAGCTCCGCTCGCCCTCGCCTTCTACTACGTGTATGGCCGGTTGATCGATCACGATGGCCTGGAGCGGAAATTCAAAGTGGCGGAAGTGAACTGCTTCTTCGGCACCGTAACTTTAGCCGTGCTCATGCGATTCGATCTCGATGCCGATCTGGTGGTGGTCGCCTGGGCGGCTCTGGTTCTTCTCCTGGTTGCGATCGCCTGGAAAAGCGGCCGGAGAATATTCCTTCACCAAGGCCTGTTGCTGGGCGCGGGCGTGCTGTTTCGCGGATTTCTCCACAACCTCTACGAGCGCAGCTATTTTCCCGCGCCTTTCGGCCATGGGCCGGTGGCGTCAATGGGCACCACCGTGGCGCTGCTGTTTCTCGCGCTGCCCTTTGCCTTCTCGCTCAGACGGCTCAAGGACGCCAGCCCGTCTCGCCACTGGTTAATGCGTTTTCTGACGTTTATGGATCGCCGGCCGGAGCAGGTCTTCTTCTTTCTTCCTTTCGTGTTGCTCACCGCTCTGCTTGCAGTCGAGATGCGCAGCGGACTCGTGACACTGGCGTGGGGTGTTGAAGCGCTCGCGGTTTTCTCGTTAGCGCTCTGGGTCAAAGAGCGAAGCTACCGGCTGTCGGGCTTAGCCCTGCTTCTGCTGTGTGTGGCGAAAATCGTTTTCCGGGATGTGTGGGGTTTGGCGCCGCGCGATCGCTACTTGACGTTCATCGTCCTGGGATCGGCGCTGCTGGCGGTGTCCTATCTGTACACACGATACCGTGACGTGCTGAGGCAATACCTATGAAACACTGGGCCGCTTTCGCATTCATCGCCGCCGCGCTGGCTGCCGCGCTCGTCTGGAGTGAAGTGCGTAAAGTGGACGCGCGCGTCGGGCCAGAGCCAATCTTGAGCCTTATTGGTGACAGCGAGCGGGAGCTGACGAGGCTGCCGGTGGCGTTTGCGCCGCTTCCGGATGCCGAGGAAATCAAGATCGGCAAGGAACTGGAGAAATCGTACAGCACATGGTGGCATCGCGATGGAGAGGACGCTCAGAACCGCGCGGTTGAACAGTATCTGCAGCAGGTTGGGGCAAAGGTGGCTGCGCACGCGCACCGCAAGCTGCCCTACCGGTTTCATTACGTGCCGAGCATGGATTTCATCAACGCCTTTGCTCTGCCGGGCGGTCCGGTGTTCGTCGGTGGCGGCTTGATGGCGCTGATGGATACAGAAGACGAGCTGGCGGCTGTGATCGGGCACGAGATCGAGCACATCGATCATTACCATTGCGCGGAACGCATTCAGGTGGAGGCGGCGCTGCGCCGGGTACCACTCGGCGGGCTGATCGGGCTGCCGGTAGAGGTATTTGTAGCCGGCTATAGCAAAACTCAGGAGCTGGAGGCGGATCGTGAAGGCACAAAGCTCGCGGCTGCCGCCATGTATTCGCCGCAAGGCGCCATCCATATATTTCAGGCATTCGAGCGTGTTTACCCAACCAAGACCGTCCGCAGCGATACTCCGCCGGAAGAACTCTCTAAGGTCGCGCTGGAAACTCTCGAAGGCTATTTTCGCTCGCACCCGTTGAATGCGGAGCGCATCGATCAGATCCAAAAGATGATTGCGGGCGGCCAGTTGCCGGGCTGGACGCGAACCACCCCGTTCCCATTGGCATACATATTCGTAACGGAGCGTGCATGGCGCTCCCTTCAGGCGGCACGGGTGCGGCCCTACCCGTTCCTGACTTGGAAAGAGAAACAAAAACGGGAAGCGGAGCGGGTTAAGCAATATGAAGAGGCGCGGAAACTGACATCACAATCGTTGGAGCTGAAAACGGATCAGCCCCGGGCGACCGAGATTCTCGCAATATCGCAGTTCGCGTTGGGCGACTATCCGGCCGCAGTCGCCACCTATAGCAAGCTCCTGCCCGACTATCCTACGTTCGCCGATGGCGTCCGGCTCTACGCCGATGCGCTGGCAGAAGAGGCTCTCGAAACACAGCAGTATGACAAAGCGGCCAAGCTGGCGAAGCAGTCGTTGCAACTGCAACCCAACCAGCCGGAGACATTGAAGCTTCTGGCAAAGGTGCAGTTTTGGATCTCGGACTTTGCCGGCGCAGCCGAAACCTGCCGCAAGCTCAAGAACATGTATCCGGTGATCGCCGACCAACTGCGCGTGTACGCCGACGGGCTCGCCGCCTCGTTTTGGGCACAGCATAAGTATGAAGAGGCAGCGAAGCTAGCGGCTCTATCACTCGATCTGAATCCAGGACAAGCAGCGGTTTTGGCGACTTTGGCGAAAGCGCAGTTTGCGCTCGCGAACTTCCAGGCAGCGGCGGCTGCCTACCGGCAGCTCTTAGAGCTGAATATCTCCGACGCCCATGTGGTTCGTGGGTTTGCCGATTCACTTTCGGCATCTGATCTCAGCGCGCGAACCGCGCGGGATTTTGAGGCGTGGACGGGCAGGATTCAGGCGGTGACCCCGGCGCTGGCGACTGATCTGCGCGTCGAAGCGGCCGGCCTCATGGCCATGACGGGAAACGACGCTCCGGCGAAAGCTCTTATTTCGGAAGCTCAGGAACCTGGCCAGGACAGCATCTCCCCAGAGTCATTGGGGCGGCTGGGATGGTGGTACTATCGCGCCGGCAATTATGAGATGTCGCGTGGCTTGCTGCGCCAGGCGCTTGTTGCTCGTCCCGGAAATTCCGCCATACAGGTCGCGGTGGCCTGGAATGAATTGGAACAGCACCAATTCGACATTGCTACGCGGCATTTTACAGCCAGCTTCCGCGACACCTCGTGGAATTCGCCGATCATGGGCCGCGCTCTCGCGCACTGGCAGGCGCGACGGACAGCCGATGCCCTGGGAGATTTCGAGTCAGTGACCAGGAACGCGCCGGAGTGGCGAAATCCGCGCTGGGTGAGTGCTCTGTTCCCCGCATCGGTGGCACAGGACGTGGTTGCGCTGGACGCCGAGTGGCAGAAGCGGCAAACCACGCGGCGATAATCTCCCCATGGATGCAGCGCAGGGACACGCGCCGTATGCGGGTACCTGCGGCCGTTAGGCCTACATGTGAGAAAAGCCGCGGGTCTCCCGCCAACCCCGCGGTGGCCCCGCGCTGCGGGAATCCTCTGAAGCCGCTTGGTCCGTGCGCACGATAGACTGTCATAATGTCCATTCGACCAGTAAAAAAACTCGTCAAATCAAAGCCGACTCTTGAAGGAGCGGGCGTGCACCTGCGCCGCGCGTTCGGATTCGGCAACACATCCGACTTCGATCCATTCCTTCTCCTCGACGATTTCCGTAACGACGTTCCCGAGGATTATCTCGCGGGCTTCCCATGGCATCCGCACCGNGGCATNGAGACNATCACCTANGTTCTCGCCGGNACGGTGGANCACGGCGATAGCATGGGCAACCACGGCGCCATCGCCTCCGGTGACGTGCAGTGGATGACCGCGGGAAGCGGCATTATCCACCAGGAAATGCCGAAGGGCGACCAGGCGGGCCGCATGCATGGGTTCCAGTTGTGGGCGAATCTTCCTGCATCGCTCAAAATGACGCCGCCGCGTTACCAGGAGGTGAAGGCCGCCGATATTCCGGAGATCAAGGACAACGACGGCACCCACGTTCGCGTGGTCTGCGGCAGCTTTTGGGGCAAGAAAGGACCCGTGGACGGCATCGCCGCCGATCCGATGTACCTCGACGTATCGGTTGCGCCCGGCCGCAGAAAGACGCTTCCGGTCGAGACCACGCGCCACGCGTTCGCGTATGTTTTCGCCGGGGCGGGGAAGTTCTGCAACGCATCCGGTCCGCTTGCCGTACCCACCGAAGCCGTCGGGTGGCTGGACATGGCGCCGCCAGCAGAGGCGGACAATCGCTCGCTCGTGCTCTTTGATCGCGGCGACGAGCTGGAAGTGCAGGCGGGCGAGGACGGCATCCGATTCCTTCTGGTCTCCGGCAAGCCACTCCAAGAGCCCGTGGCGTGGTACGGTCCTATCGTGATGAACACCCAGCAGCAGCTCCGCCAGGCATTCCAGGAACTGGAGCAGGGAACGTTCTTAAAGAAGGAAGCGAAGGGCTAAGGCATTCTTAAAGCCGCCATGGGATCGATCCGCGTGGCGCGCCGCGCCGGAATGTAGCTCGCCGCAAGCGCGATTACGAGGAATATCACGGCCATACCCGCGAAGGTCGCGGGATCAGTGGCGCTGATCTGGAACAGCAGCGTGCTGATCACTCTCGTCAGTGCAAAGGCTCCGCCGAGCCCGAGAGTGATCCCGGCTATCGCCAGTACAAAGCCTTGCCCCATGACGAGCCGCAGGATGTCGCCCTGTTGCGCACCCAAAGCCCGCCGAATGCCGACTTCCTGAGTGCGCTGCGCCACGGAGTAGGCGATGACTCCGTAAATTCCGATGAGCGCGAGCAGCAATGCCATAGCGGCGAACGAGCCCAACAGAGTGACTAGCAGACGCCGTTGGCCGATCTCTTCGTCCACCATCGTGTCCATCGTTTGCACAGCGGCAATCGGCTGATCGCGGTCCATCGCCAGTACCTGCTCGCGGATGGCCCGTGTGAATGACAGCGGGTCGCCAGAGGTGCGAACCGCCAGCATCGAAGACGCATAGGCATTCTGCGCGAACGGGACGTAAACACTGTCAGGCCAAGAGGCAGTTTCGAGGGCTTGATGTACATCGGCGATGATTCCAACGATCTCCGCGGGCTTGGGGTTCACGCCGCCGATCAGAAGCCGCTGGCCAATTGGATTCAGACTGGTGGGATACCCCGGCCAAAAATGGCGAGCCAGGCTCTCATTAATGATGACCGCACGCTGGGCGCTCTCCGTGTCATGTTCGCTGAAGCTCCGGCCGCGCCTTAACGGGATCTCGAGCGTGTGGAAGAACTCAGGCGTGATGGGGAAGATTTTCGCAATAGGCCGTTCGTTCAATTTCAGCGTTGGTTTCGCGGCGTCCTGCACAGGTGTGCCCGGGTAGCCCATCATCGGAAGAGTGAGGGCAGCTGTGGCGCTGCGCACGCCCGGCAAGGCTTCGATGCGCCGCACCAGTTCCTGAAAGAACGCAGCTTTCTTCTGGTCGGTGTCATAACGCGCCGGTGGAAGTGAAACGCGCATCGTGAGCAGATTCGCCGGATTGAATCCGACATCCACACCACGCAGCCGGCCGATGCTTTCTACCAGCAGCGTGACGCCAATCAGCAACACGATGGATAGCGCAACCTGAACGATGGACAAAAGGCTGCGAGTATTCCACACCCCCAGCACCCGTCCGGCCCCGCCCCGGTGAGCGGTTTCGCCACTGGCTCGCAACACACGCATAAGATCGGGCCGTGAAGCGCCGAACGACGGCGCTAATCCAAATAGCACTCCAGTTGCGATCGAGACCACCCCGGCGAACGCGAGCACGGTCCAATCCAAGTGAATGTCCGCCGCTCGCGGCAGATCAAAGGCCGTGATCGTGGGGATCGCGCGCAGGCTCCACGAAGCCAGCAAGATGCCGATGACTCCCCCGGCGGAAGACAACAGAGTGCTTTCCGCGAGCAGTTGCCCGATGAGCCGAATGCGCGGCGCACCGAGCGCCGCCCGAACCGCAAATTCCCGCGAGCGGGAGGTCGCCCGCGCCAGCAGCAAATTAGCAATATTGGCGCAAGCGATCAGGAGCACGAACCCGACGGCGCCAAACAGCATCCACAGGATGGAGCGCACGTTCGCCACCAGTTCATCTTTCATGGGCGTGATTGGGTTGGGTATCTTTCGCTTGGCATCGAGCATCGCTGGATGAGCCGCCACATATTGCGCGTAAATGACTTTCATCTCCGCATTTGCTGCCGTGAAGCTTACGTCGGACTTCAAGCGTCCGAAGATGTGCAAGAACGGGCTGAGTGCTCGTGACTTGGGAGGGATTTGCGGCCATTCCGATGGCGCTGTCATCCAGACGTCCAAATCAGGAAAAGGAAACTGGAAGTGCGGCGGGAGAACTCCGATGATGGGGCATGGCATGGCCGAAAGCATTGCCGCCTTTCCCACAATTTGCGGATCGCCCGTGAAGTGTCGCTGCCATAGGTCGTAACTGATCAAGGCAACGGGTGCGGCACCGGCCGCATCCTCCTCTGCGCGAAAGGTGCGCCCGAGCACGGGATTGACATCGAGAATTCGCAGGAAACTGGCCGATACGTGAACCCCCTTGAGCACTTCTGGCTCAGCGCCGCCGGAAAGCGTGACGTTTTCCTGACTGGTGTGAGCACCGAGATCCGTGAATGCATGGGCGGCGGCCCGCATCTCCGCGAATCGCGCCGGGGCGCCGTCCGCGATATTTACCAGCCGATCGGCATCTGGATAATCGAGCGGCTTCAACAGCACCGCGCGAATGACGCTGAACATTGCCGTGTTCCCGCCAATCGCCAGCGCCAGCGTCAGAACAGCCGTCGCGGCGAACGCCGGCTTCTTGCGTAGTGTGCGCAGGGCATACCGCGCATCCTGCCAGATGGTCTCGAAACGCCTCACGTGGTCTCCCTCACTTCAGCGCGTGCAGCTTTTCTCTTGCCGCCTCATTCCCGGCGTCAGCCGCCTTGGTGTACCAGTCCCGTGCCTTCTCCCGATCATCCCGGAATCCGATACAGCCCTCGGCATAAAGATCGCCCAGCATCAACATGGCCGAGTTGTTGTTCGCTCCGGCGGCCTCCTCGTACCAGTTCCGCGCGACATCACAATCCTGTGCCACGCCGTTTCCATAGCGGTATAGCCGTGCCAGATGGATGAAGGCCAGCGGGAAATCCCGCTGTGCGGACTTCTCATACCATTTCCGCGCGGCGCCGTAGTCCTTCGGCACACCCAGGCCCTGGTAATACAGCTCGCCGAGCCGGTCCATGGCCTCGCGGAAATCTTTCGCAGCGGCCTGCTCATAAAAGCTGCGCGCCATGACATAATCGCGTGGCACGCCAAGGCCCTTGAGGTAAAGATCGCCTATACGAGACATGGCACCGCCATCGCCTTTTGCCGCGGCCTTCTCGTACCAGTGCCGGGCTCTTGCATAGTCTTGAGCCCCGCCGCGGCCGGCGACGAATGCATCGCCGGTCTGCACCATCGTCCGAATATCTCCCGCCGCAGCCTTCTTCTCCAGCGTTGAGGCGGGCAACTGTGCGCCCGCGGACTTAGCCGATGCGCTGGTCGCCTCATCGCGCTCCGCTTTCTGTTCCTCTGGGCTCGCCTGCCGACGGACGGGTAGGCTGGAAGGCGGAGTTCGGGGCGGCAACGCCTGTGGGGACGCCGTTCCGGTCTGGGCGGCCTGCTGCGGAGTTACTGCCGGGCTAGTTTGCGAAGCCGTTTTCTGCGGAGTGCCCGCAGGCTGCGAGGAAGCCTCGGAATTCGAAGAGGGCACCATGCTTCTGAGGATTATTGGAGCGAACTTGACTGCCGCCACAACTGCCACGCCAGCGACCACTAAGAAAACTCCCGCCGCCACCCATATCCATTTCTTCGACCCCGCTGTCGCCACCTGCGGCATCGCAGTCCCAGGAAGCGGTGGAGGGACTTGCGCTTGCGCCGGTACCGGAACGCTGGGGGTTGGATTGGGGGGAGTCGATCGAGCAGCCGGCATTTCCATCGGCGCCGTTTCGACGGAAGCAGCCGAGATGGTGGGAGCGCCCGTGTTCTCGACTGGTGGCGCCACGCGGATCCAGGCTACCTCCAGATCCTGGACGAAGTCGCTACAGGTGGCATAGCGGGCCGTGGGTCGCTTATCCAGCGCTCGCGCCAGCACCCTGTCGACATTGAGCGTCACCGGGGGGACCTGGTTTGCGGCGCTCGCTGGCGTGGGTTGTTCATATACGATCATGTGCGCCAGCGTGATTGTGGAATCTGCCTGAAACGGACGCTGGCCCGTGACCAGTTGGTAGGCCACCACCGCGAGCGAGTACTGGTCGCTTCGCCCGTCCACCGTCTCCCCACGGATCTGCTCGGGAGACATGTATTCGACCGTTCCCATCAGCATGCCGGCTGCTGTCATCGTCGTCGAGCCGCTCAGCTTGGCGATGCCGAAGTCAGCCACCTTGACGCGCCCATCATCAGTAAGCAGTAAGTTGGCAGGCTTCACATCGCGATGGACCACGCCGCGCTTGTGCGCATAGTCAAGCGCAGAGGCAGCCTCACGCAGCACTCGCGCGCAGGCCACTCGATCGAGCCTCGGCGGCTGTTCCAGCCGATTCGCAAGATTGGAGCCCGCGACATATTCCAGCACCAGGTAGGCTGTTTCGCCTTCGTATCCGAAATCGTAGACCCCCACAATGCCGGCGTGGTCCATCTGTGCGACAATGCGCGCCTCCCGCAAAAAGCGCTCCGCCAAATCGTGGAGCGAATTTGGATCGGCGCCTTCTAGCAGGCGCACGGTCTTGAGCGCAACCCGGCGGCCCAGCACGGTATCTTCGGCCAGGTAAACCACTCCCATGCCGCCGGCTCCGAGCTTGCCAGTGATCCGGTAGCGGCCAAGCTGCTGCAACATATCTCACATAAGGGTACAACCTTCCTGAGACGGTGGTGTCCAAGGTCTAGATAACTTGAGTTATACGCACGTCTAAGCGGTCTTCCGTTTCGTCCCTTGGCCCACGACGTCCCTCAGAAAGCGCCGCATCTGCTGAGCCATGAATTCGCCCTTGTCCTCCAGTGCAAAATGGCCCGTGTCGAGCAAATGCAGCTCCGCCTCCGGCAGATCGCGCTGAAAGGCTTTCGCGCCTTCCACTGTGAAAAACGGGTCGTTCTTTCCCCAGACGATCAGCATCGGCGGCTGGTGCTCGCGGAAGTATGCATGCCACTGCGGGTAGAGAGCGAGGTTCGATGCGTAGTCGTGGAACAGGCTGATCTGAATCGCGTCATTACCAGGGCGATCGAGACCGAGCTGGTCGAATGTGTATGCGTCTGGGCTGACCTCCTCCACATTGCCCACACCTTCCGTGTATTGAAACCGGGTCGTCTCAGGAGCAAGAAACGCTCGCACGGCTTGTTCCGTATCCGCAGTGCGATTTGCCCAGAGCGCGCGCAGCGATGCCCACGCGGGACTGAGCCCCTCGACGTATGCATTGCCGTTCTGGACCACGATCGCCGAAATCGCCTCCGGATGGCCGCTGGCGAGCCGAAATCCCACCGGCGCGCCGTAATCCTGCACGTAAATGGCAAACTTCGCGAGGTGCAGCTTGTCAAAGAGCAGCTTCTCGACGTGCGCGGCCAGGTTGTCGAACGTATATTGGAATTCCGTCGCGGGCGGCTGTGCGCTGTAACCGAACCCGATGTAATCGGGCGCCACGACGTGAAAATCGCCGGCAAGCCTTGGAATCAAGTCCCGAAACATGTGGGAGGAAGATGGAAATCCGTGCAACAGAATGACTGTCGGCAAATTCTTCGATCCGGCTTCGCGATAGAAGACTTCCAATCCGTCAACTTGAGTGCGGTGATAAGTAATCATTTGTGTTCTCCTGTTTCAAACTGTGACAACGATCTTTCCGTTCGCCTGATTCGATTCCATTAGTCGATGCGCTTCTTGAATCTCCTCGAATCGGAAAACTTTTGCTGGCTTCGCGCGATAAATGCCTTCCGCCGCCCGATCGGCAATCGTCCGGAACGGAATGTCGGAAAGGGGATACTCGGGCGAGCCGTACGTGAATGCGCTGGCGAAGAAGCTGAAGTGAACGCCGCTCGGCATCTGCAGCAGCGGATTGAATGACGCGATGGGATCGCCGCCGCCCAGGAATCCCGCCATACACACACGGCCGTCCGGCCTCACGGCAGCGAGCGAGTCCAGGATCGTGCTGTTGCCCACCAGATCCAGCACACCGTCAATGCCGCGCGGATGGAGTTGCCGAATCTGTCGCGAAAGATCCGGAGCTTCCAGAACGGCTGTCTGCGCGCCGATGGCCTTCAATGTCCCGAAGCGATCCGGGTTGCGCGTCGTCGCGATGACCCGCCCCCCCGCCTGGGCGGCAATGTTCACGGCTGCCTGACCCAATGCCGACGTGGCGCCGCGGATAAGCAGCACCTGGCCCGCACTGAGAGCGAGATTCCGATTCACGCAGGTCCATGCCGTGGCGTACGATTCAGGGCCGCCAGATCGGCCCAGGACAGGGTCGACTCAATCGGCGCCACGTTGGTGGCAGGTACGCGCGTATATTCGGCGTAGCTGCCATCGAAGGTGCGGCCCATGCCGCCCATCAGCCCGGCAACCTTCTGTCCTGGGCGAAAATGTCCGCCGGGGTCGCTTCTGACCACCCCAACACACTCGATTCCGCTCACCTTGGCCACGTCGCCCCACATCCCTTTGCGGAAATAAATCTCGGCATGGTTCAATCCAAACGCCTTCACTTCGATCACCACCTGGCCTGCCGCGGGTTCGGGCTCGGGAATCTCCTTGATCACGAGCTGCTCCGGACCGCCGTATTGTTCAGTGACGATTGCACGCATCTACCTTGTCTCCTGGTTTTATTCTGTAGCGTCTGCTACACAGTACATGATGAACGTGCCTCCTCTGGAGTGTCAAGAGTTTTTTTAGCAGCTGCTACAGAATCTGCTACAATGCGTTCGTGGCGCGGAACATAGAGTTCAATTACGACCGGGCGATTGACCGCGCTACCCGCCTGTTCTGGAAAAAGGGCTACTCCAATACGTCGTTGCGCGATCTGTTGAAGGTGATGGGGATTGGAGAGGGTTCGTTCTACAACACGGTCAAGAGCAAGAAGCACCTGTACCTGGAATGCCTCAAGCATTACAACGACACCGTAAGCCGCAGACGCCTGGCGGCGTTGCTGTCGACGCCGTCCGTCAAGCAAGGGATCCGTGCATTCTTCAAGACGGTCCTGGATGAGCTCGATGATCCCAGAACGCCTCGCGTTTGCCTGCTGTCCGGAAGCTTGTCCAGCGATGTGCTCGCGGAGCGTGAATTGCAGCGTTGCGTCATCAGCGAGATGAACGCTTTCTCTGGCATGTTTATCGAGCGTCTTGAATCAGCCAAGCAATCCGGGGAGTTGCCCAAGGACTTCGACGCGGAAGTCGCCGCACAAGTGCTCGTGACCTACTTGCAGGGTCTGTTCCGCGTCATCCGCGTATTGCAGAGCCGGGCCCAGGTCGAACGCCAGATTGCAGCCCTCCTCAACGGGCTCGGTCTCTGAACTAGCCTCTCGAGCCTGCCAACCGTCGACAGCTATGTGACAATCATCCAGAGTCAATTCAGATGATCTGTCTACGCCCTTTCCTGCTACTCCTCCTCGCCACTGGCTCAGCCGCCGCGCAGAACCTGGTTGTCGATGCCACTCCCTCGCATGTGGCCAACTCGTTCAGCCCCGTTCGCTCTCTCGGCGCGGGCGTGGATCGCATCGGCGTCGGGCTTGCCGACAAGATGCTGGTCAATCCTATGCTCAAGGAAATTCTGGCGTCCGGCTGGCAGCCCGTGACCTACCGGCAAAACACGGAGCTGGAAGCCGAAGCCTGGCATTGGAACCCGCAAGGCACCTGGAGCGATCCCAAAGGCCGAGGCTACTTCACCGGCAGCGCGACGCCCACGGAAATGATTCGTCATTCCTGGGGCTACACCCTGCCGCATCGAGGCATGAGCCGCGGCCGTGCCGACCGCAATTACTCCGTGCTCACCGACGGTGATCCGGACACCTATTGGAAGAGCAATCCCTACCTCACCCACGCCTTCACCGGCGAGGAGGATTCCCTTCATCCCCAGTGGGTGGTCGTGGACCTCGGCAGTCTGCAAAAAGTCAACGCCGTCCGCATTGCCTGGGCCGAGCCCTACGCCAAGAATTACCGCGTGCAGTTCTGGTCGGCCGGTGAAGACAATCCGCGCCGCAATGTCACCAAAGGCATCTGGCAGACGTTTCCCGCCGGCATGGTGACCGATGGCCACGGCGGCGATGTCACCATCCGCCTGACCGCCTTTCCCGTTTCGGCTCGATATCTCCGCGTCTGGATGACCGAGTCCTCGAATACCTGCGATACCCACGGCTCAGCCGATCCCCGCAACTGCGCCGGATATGCCATTCGCGAACTCTACGCCGGCACTCTCGGCGCGGATGGCGCCTTTCAGGACGTCGTAAAGCATGCCGCGGGCGGTGGACAATCGCACACCCTGTGCTCTTCCGTCGACCCCTGGCACACAAGCGCCGACCTCAACGAGCGCGGCGGCGATCAGGTCGGCTTCGATTTCTTTTTCACCAGCGGCATCACACGCGGTCTTCCCGCCATGATTCCCGTGGCCATGCTCTATTCGACGCCCGAAGATGCCGCCGCCGAGATCGCTTACATCGAGAAGCGCGGCTATCCCATCTCCTACGTCGAAATGGGCGAGGAGCCGGATGGCCAGCGCATGGATCCCGAGGATTACGCGGCGCTCTACCTCCAGTGGGCCGCCGCCATCCACAAGGTTGATCCGAAGCTCAAACTCGGCGGCCCTGTATTCGAAGGCGAAAACGAAGATATCGATGTCGCCCCCACCCCCGACGGCCGCGTCTCATGGCTCGGCAGGTTCATCGACTATCTGAAAGCTCACGGCCGCATCTCCGACCTGGCGTTCATGTCCTTCGAGCACTATCCCTACCCTTGCCGCTCCAAGTGGTCCGACCTCTACAAAGAAGCCGGTCTGATCACGCACATCATGGACGTCTGGAGAAATGACGGCGTGCCGCCGGAAGTTCCGCTCTTCATGACCGAAGGCAATCTCGCGTCAGGCGCCGGCGGAACCTTCCTCGACATCATGGGTGCGCTCTGGCTGGCTGACTTCGAAGGCGCGTTCCTCACCGGCGGCGGAAGCGCCAGTTACTTTTTTCACTACATTCCCGAGACCATGGGCCGCGGATGCGATGCCGGGGGCGGCACGTTCAGCCTGATCCAAACCGATCGCGACGATCGCATCAAGGGCTATCTATCGCAGTATTTCGCGAGCCAGCTCATTACGCGCGAGTGGGTACAACCTGTCGATTCCGCCCACCGTGTGTTCCGCGTCTCGAGCGATCTGCACGATGCCGACGGCAACACCCTGGTCACCGCCTACGCTGTGCTGCGGCCCGACGGCCAGTGGTCACTTCTGGTCGTCAACAAAGATCACGATAATCCCCACCGCGTGCGCATCGCCTTCCATGACGATGACGCAAAGTCCGAGCGTTCATTCTCCGGCCCGGTAACTCTATTCACGTTTGGATCTGCCCAATACCAGTGGCACCCCGATGGCGTCAACAGTTGGGCCGACCCCGACGGTCCGCCCGCGAAATCCGCCGTCACCGCCGGCGCACAAACGTCATTCGAATTGCCCAAAGCATCCATCATGGTGATCCGCGGAAAGATCGCCGGCGATTAGTGGCCTGTCGCAGACGGAACGGTTTGCGATATGGTGACAAACTCAAGATGTGGCGCACGTTTTAACGCGCCGCGCCGGGCTTTAGCCTGGCGTGATTGGCTTGAGTTAACTTGAGCGGAAGGCCGAGATGAATCTCGACCCGGCACGCTAAAGCGCGCGCCACAAGGGCAGACATAGTTGAAGGTACTTTCGGGACGATGTACTAG
>JGI12270J11330_10002051_pt1 | contig 14847 bp, 18 predicted proteins | sample PeaSoiMetSII2010_FD_11330 | JGI IMG/M metagenome (IMG submission 11330)
AGACGCGGACGCCTCCGGCCAGGCGGTGGGGCGGCGACCGCGGCACGCCGCTGCCCGGCCAAGATCGACAGGTCGCCTGATGCCCTTTATCTACAGGCTCTCAGGCATCTGGAGTCCTTACTGGTGCTCTAAGTCGTCGCCAGCCGGGCTGAGGCCACCGGCAATGGCCGAGCGGATTCAGTGTCCCACTTCCCCATTGACCGCAAACCATAGTGCTCGCCTTTGCCCGCTCACTTGTTTCTGTTTGTCCGCAGTCGTTTCTTTAATCGCTGGACGCGGCGTGGAAGCCTGGCCCGGCCCGGAAGATCAGCACAGACAGGAACCATGCCGTGACAGGAAATCGTCCGGTGCCGCAGAGCACCCTGTGCACGCCGTCACCCCGCCCTCCGGTTCTGCCGGATGCTCAGGTCACGCGCAGGGTGGCTTTACTCACCGAATTGCAGAATGCCCTCGCCGCTCAGGGACTTGACTCCGTACTCGTCAGGACCCGCAGGTTAGTGCTGCGCTCCGACGGCGGCCGAGTGGAGCCATCCGGCCCCACCGACCCGCAACTGCACATCTTTGCTCCCGAAGGCAAGGACATCGCCACGACAAACGGCACTGTCTACTGCTTCGCCAGTGGCCAGGCACACCCCACCGACGATCCCTGCGGAGCCGCCACCGCAAGAAAAGCCAGTAGCGCGGGCTAGATCCCGACCGGATGCCAGACCGTCTTGGTCTCCAGGAACGCCAGCATCCGCCGCGGCGTCGGCACCCCCGCCCAGTCCTCCTCGGCGCAGAACACCCGTTTCACGCTGCCCGCCGCCAGCCGCTCAAGGTCGGCCCGCGCGCCCGCCTCGACGCCGGTCAGGTCGATGGCGTTGACATCGAAGTGCCCGGCCAGTACCGGGGCAAGCTCGCCGGTCCGGCCGGTCAGGATGTTGACCACGCCGCCTGGCACGTCGGACGTGGCCAGCACCTCGGACAGCGTGATGGCCGGCAGCGGACGGTCCTCGCTGGCGATCACCACAGCGGTGTTCCCGGTGGCGATCACCGGCGCGACCACGCTGACCAGCCCGAGCAGGCTGGAATCCGCGGGCGCGACCACGGCGACCACACCGGTCGGCTCGGGCACGCTGAAATTGAAGTAAGGTCCGGCCACGGCGTTGGCCCCGCCAGCAACCTGCGCGACCTTGTCCGGCCAGCCGGCGTACCAGACCCAGCGATCAATCACGGCGGCAACTGTCCGCTCGGCTACTGCCGGAGAAACTCCTTCAGCATTAACAATCTCATCGGCGAACTGCCCGGCCCGGCCCTCGATCAGTTCGGCGACCCGGTAAAGAACCTGGCCCCGGTTATACGCCGTCGCCCCCGACCACTTGCCCACCGCGGCCCTGGCCGCCACCACGGCATCCCGGGCGTCCTTACGCGACGCCAGCGCGGCGTTAGCCAGCAGTTCCCCGTCCGCCCCGTGCACCGGGTACGACCGCCCCGACTCCGACCTCGGGAACGCCCCGCCCACATACAGCTTGTACGTCTTCCGCACCCCGACCCGAGCCACACCAGCGCTGGCGGATGACGGCTCGTCGGCGGCGCGTTCAGCCGCAGTCGGCGAGTCGGCGTCTGTCAGCGCCCCCCGGCGAGCTGTCGCCTTCTTGGATGTCTGCTTGGCGGTCACCGAAGCATTGTCGCACTCAACCCGCCGGCAAACCGGCGCCGCAGCCGGTGAGCCGCGACCGTACGCCGGCCGCGCTCACCCGCCAGCGACGGCAGCGGATCAGCCGCCGCCGGTGATGGTCTCTTGCTGCGTTCCCGAGGTGATCCCGGTGCCTGACACGGTGATAGTCGGCGTTCCCACCTGGTCGTCGCCGTAGAAGAAGTCCGCGGTCGAGGAGCCTGGCGAGATGGTCACCGAGGTCACCGCGGCGCCACCGGACGAGGCTGCGAATTCCGCGCCAGACGACGGGCTCGCGGCCAGGCCAACAGTCACCCCGCCGGCTCCGGCATCCACCGGATTGCCGTTGGCGTCCTGCTGCTGCACCGTGATCCGGCCAAGAGTCGCGCTCGATGACGGTGTGCCGACGACCGGTGTGGTGGTGAAGACGAGCTGGCTGGCGTCCCCGGCGGTGATATTGAAGGCGTGGGCGTTGGTCGGGGCCGCCAGCGACGGGCTGGTAGAGCTGGACGCCGTCAGCGTGTAACCCGTGCCCGCATTGGTAATGGCGCATCCGGTGAATTCAGCCACGCCCGCTGCCACCGTGACCGTAAGGCCGCCGGCATTGGTGCAGCTCAGGACTCCGCCGCTCGGGTTGTTGTCGATCGCCAGCGTCACCTTGTCGGTGTTGTCGCTGGTCACCGTGTTGCCATGGGAGTCTTGGACAGCCACCGATACGGCAAAGCTGCCGGCCCCAGTGGCCTGGATGTTCGCGCCCGAGTCGGGCTGAGCCGTGAACACGAGGTCATGAGCCGCGTTAACGCGGCCAGAGCTGGGAGCGCCGCCGGTCGATCCTTGAAAGGCGGTACTGGCCGGGCTCACCCAGTTGTCAAGCGACGCGGTGACCGCGTAGGTGTAGGTCGTGCTCGGGGCCAGTGCCGGGTCATTGTCCGTGCAGCTGGTGCCGCTGACCGTGCCGCTGCAGCCGCCGGCCGCGATCGCGGTGACCGGGGTGCAGGACGATCCGGTGCACCGGTCGACCGTGTAGCCGGTCGGGGTATAGCCGCTGGGAGCGGTCCAGCTGATCGAAATCGAGCTTAGCCCCCCCGTTCCGCCGACGCCGCCGGTCGGAGCCGACAAGGTCGCGGCCGCCGCCGCGGCCGGATGGGAACTGTCGGTCGTCGCCCAGTACGCGAGCGCAGTTCCGGCGCTGAGGAAGGTCACGCCGATGGCAGTGCCGAGCAGACCGAGCAGCCTGCGGCCGCCACGGGCGGTGCGGCGGCCTCTGGCGGTGCGGCGGCTGCGAGCCGGGCGGCCGATCGCATGTGCGCCGTGCCTGCGGCCTACCCGGAGCAGGCCGAGCCGGCTGCGGGTGCGATCCGGGCGGCGGATCGGAATCTGGAGTCGCATCACGTGTGCACCGCAATCGTCACTGGAATCGAGAAGGTGGCACCCTGGCAGCCGGCCGATGACGCGGTGCTCATCGCGGCGGCGCTGGGAAGGTCGACCTGGGTAGTCCCGCTGGCCGGGATGTTGATGGTCAGGCCGGTCTGGTCGGTGAAGGTGACCCCGGTCGTAGTGCAACCGGCGTGCCCGCCATCGGCGGTGATCGGTCCCGAGCCGGTCACGCTCACCAGGGTCACGGCGAAGCTGTTGGGATTGGTCACCTGCAGAGCCACGTCGCCGGTGCCGCCGGGCAGCAGTGGCGTGCTCGGGCTGCCGGTGGTGGCGGCCACCGTGACCGTCTGCATGGTGCCCGTGCTGGCCGAACCGGTGCCGGAGCCAGTGGACCCGAAGTAGGCGTGCGCCGTGCCCGCACCCAGGCCGACGAGCAGGGCAGTGATCGCCAGCAGCATGACATGGCGCTTCATCCGGAGGCCTCGATCTTCGAGTAGGTGAGGGTCAGCCTCGCGCCCTCACAGGCGTCCTGGTTCGTGTTGGTTTCGATCATCTTGATCAGCGGCCAGTCGGGCCGCGGCACCGCGAGAGCGGCGAGCGACACGGGCGAGATTCGATCAGCCGGAATGGTGACCGCGCTCTTCAGCCCGTGCACCACCATGAAGTTAGATGCGGCGCACCCAGGCGTATCGCTAGTGATGGTGATGTTGCTTCTGGTGATGGCCCCGTCGGCGATGGTGATAGCCGAGGAGTTGGGGTTGGTGAAGGTCAGGTCAAGCTGGCGACTGATGCCGGGGTACAGCAGCGACGTGAGGTTCCCGCCGACGGTGAAGGGGGAGCTACCAACGCCGGAGATGTCCCAGCAGAATTTGGTCGTCGGCCCCACGAGCCCGGCCTCGTCGGTGGCGAAGACCGAGAAGCAGTGCGGGCCGACGGCGAGGCCGGTGAACTGTCGCTCCCCCTCGACGAAGGAGTCCCCGTCGTGATCGGTGTCCCCGGTGCACGGCTGGGCGGCACCGGAGTCCAAGGAGCAGGAGAAGGTGACGTCAGGCCAGGCGGTGTCGGTGAAGATGAACTCGGGGCTGGTGTTCGTTGACGGGTTGGTCGGACCCGAGGTGATCAGCGGGGCCGGCGGCGGCACATTCTCGTAAGTGAAGTCCGCGATAGCGAGCGTGTCCGAATGGCCCAGGGTGTAGAAGGCCCGGGCGAACACCGTGTAGTCGCCGTCCTGCGGCGGGGTGAAGGCGTAGTTCCACTTGGTCGTCCCGGTGACGGCGTTGAACACCGGGAGTGATGAGGAGAACGACGAGCCGTCCCAGTACCTGTGACTCGACTGCTGGTAGATGCCGACGTCGACGCCGCGCAGCTCCGAGAGGTAAACGGCACTGCCGCAAATGCCCGTCGGGTGACAGCCAGCCGACCAGGCGGCCGCGTTGTAAACGCCGCCGTTGGCTGGGAAGGTCACGGTGACCGGAGCCGGAAACGCAGGTGCAGCCAGCGCGTTGACCATCACATAGCCAGAGGTGACAATTGCGGCGAGCAGCGCGGCGGCCACACCTGTTTTCCGTCGCCGGGTCAATTTCCGGAACCTGGTCACGCCGTTCTGCCCTTTATCGCTGTCCATGGCCACACCTTGAGTTGAATGGTGCACTGGGTTGTATGGCGCACTGAGTTGAATGAGTGCACCGAGCGGCTTAGGTAACCGCCGCTGACGTTTCCTGTTGCTAATCTCTCCACCGCCCGGTGGTCGGCCGGATCGCGGGCTGAACGCCCGCGATCCGGCCGACCAGCCGAGCCGCCTGGCGGAGACGTGAGCAGATGGGCTCAGACTGCGCCGACGGTCAAGTTCACGTCCGGTGTCTTGCCCGCGCAGGCGGTCTGGTCCGTGCCCGTGTCCGTCATCGTGACCGTGACTGTCACGGTCACGGAGTCGCCACCAGCGATGCTGGTGTTCAGGCCAGGGTCGTCAGTAATCGTTGGGGTGAACCAGGATGCGGTGCAGCCAGTGATACGGGTGCCGCCACTCGTAGCGTCCGTAGTGGTGGGGAAAGTGGGCAGTGCCACACTGTCCGTGGCGTATGACTGGGCGCCGGTACCTGTGTTCGTGACGGTGTAGGTGATCGTGGTCGTCCCGGAGCCCGGCAACATGCTGCCGCTTGTACTGGCCTGCGTCACAGTGAAGGGTGACGCCGTTCCCACCGTCGCGGTTCCAGTACCGGTCCCGGTTGAAGTGAAGTAGGCGAATGCGGCGCCGCCGCCCGCTAGCGCGAGAACAGTGGTGGCGCTGGCGATCGCGATCCGCCGTTTCGTTGAGAATAGCTTCCGCACGTGTACTCCTTTGGTTGTTCAGAATGCACAGTCAGATACAAAAGCACGGCTGCTGGCGCCAGGCTTGTCCCACAATTCGCTGTCCGCATCGGATGCTCGGCCCGAGATCATTTAATGACGTGATTGAAGCACGGAACGACGGCTTTAGATGCCGCCCGTCCAGAATCTCTATTCCCGCGCGCCCTCCGGTACTTGCGTGTTTCCTCGTCGATGTTTTTACATCAGCTAAGACGCGAAGGCAAGAACTTCGGTTCACCGGCTATGCAAAATTTTTTGGAAGCCTCATTTGGCCGGGAAGGTTTGGTTAAATGCTTTGGTCCGGTTAGACGCAATGGTGCCAAGAAAGCAATAGCATAATGCCGACCGGGCTAGAGTTACCCAGCCGAATTAGGATCGAGCTGATCGCGATCCGACAATTAGGCGTGCCGTTAACCGCTGAAGTCTGTCGATAGCGGCGTAACCAAGTCGGCCGCATCTGGGCTGGCGTCAGGCATCGAGCCGGTCAGGCGTCGACCCGGTCAGGCGTCGACCCGGTCAGGCGTCGAGATACGCGGCCAGGCCGTGCCTGCCGCCCTCCCGCCCGAANCCNGACTCCCGGTACCCGCCGAACGGGCTCGCCGGGTCGAACCGGTTGTACGTNTTGGCCCAGACCACGCCGGCCCGCATCCGCTGCGCCATCCACAGGATCCGGCTGCCCTTCTCGGTCCAGATCCCCGCGGACAGCCCGTACGGGGTGTTGTTCGCCTTGGTCACTGCCTCGTCCGGAGTGCGGAAGGTCAGCACCGAGAGCACCGGCCCGAAGATCTCCTCGCGGGCGATTCGGTGCGACTGACTGACGCCCGTGAACACCGTCGGGGCGAACCAGAAGCCGCGGCTGGGCAATACGCACGGCGGTGACCAGCGCTGCGCACCCTCGGCCTCCCCGACTGCGGACAGGTCGCGGATCTTGTCAAGCTGCTGGCGGGAGTTGATCGCGCCGATGTCGGTGTTCTTGTCCAGCGGATCGCCAAGCCGCAGCGTGGTCAGCCGCCGCCGCAGCCGGTCGACCACGGCCTCGGCCACCGACTCCTGCACCAGCAGCCGCGAGCCGGCGCAGCAGACGTGGCCCTGGTTGAAGAAGATGCCGTTCACGATGCCCTCGATCGCCTGGTCGATCGGCGCGTCGTCGAACACCACGTTGGCGGCCTTGCCGCCAAGTTCCAGGGTCAGCCGCTTGCCGCTGCCGGCGATCGCCTGGCTGATCGCGATGCCGACCTCGGTCGAGCCGGTGAAGGCGACCTTGTCGACTCCGGGGTGGGCGACCAGCGCCGCGCCGGTGTCGCCGGCGCCGGTCAGCACGTTCACCACGCCAGGCGGCAGCTCAGCCTGCTGGCAGACCTCGGCGAGCAGCAGCGCGGTCAGCGGAGTCGTCTCGGCCGGCTTGAGCACACAGGTATTGCCGGCGGCCAGCGCCGGAGCCAGCTTCCAGGCGGCCATCAGCAGCGGGAAGTTCCACGGGATGACCTGGCCGGCCACGCCGATCGGCCGCGGATCGGTGCCGAAGCCGGCGTGCTCCAGCTTGTCAGCCCAGCCCGCGTAGTAGAAGAAGTGCGCGGCGGCCAGCGGGATGTCGACGTCCCTGGTCTCCCTGATCGGCTTGCCGTTGTCGATGCTCTCGAGCACGGCGAACTCACGGGACCGCTCCTGCAGGATCCTGGCGATCCGGTACAGGTACTTGGCCCGCTCGGCACCGGGCATCGGACCCCAGACCTGCTGGTAGGCGGTCCGCGCAGCGGCCACCGCCTGGTCCACGTCGGCCGCGCCTGCGGCCGCGACCTGGGCCAGCGGTTCTTCGGTGGCCGGGTTGATGGTCGGGAAAGTGCCGCCGTCGGCAGCCGGCCCGAACTTCCCGTTAATGAAAAGTCCGTAGTCCGGCGCGATCGAGACGATCTCCCGCGACTCAGGCGCTGGCGCATACTCCCAGTCGATCCGCAGGTCCGCTGCGGCCGACGACGAGCCGCCGCCACCGATCGCGTCTCTTCCTGGCCGCATCGGCCCTCGCTCCCGCCGCTCGCCTGGTGCCTGGGGCCTTATTGTCGCATCCCGGCAGGCGGCCCGCGCGGCTGCCGTGGCTCCATGACGCAGGGTCTGAGCTACTAATCTGACGCTTCGAGCGCTAAAGTAGCGCTATGGCGACGATCCAGATCCGGAACGTGCCCGAGCCGGTTCACCGCACCTACCAGGCGCGAGCAGCCGCCGCGGGTATGAGCCTGCAGGAGTACCTACTGGCGGAGATCGTCCGCGGCGCAAACCTGCGCACCCCAGCGGAAGTGATCATTGAGGTCGAGGGCCGGCTGCATTCTGAAGGCGACGAGGGCCTGAGCCGCCTATCGGCCGCGGACATCATCGCTGCCGACCGTCAATCGCACTGAGGCCGCGGCGATGGCAGTTCTCGACGCATCGGTCGTNGTGGACGCGCTCGTCACCGTCGGCAAGGCAGGCGAACGAAGCCGAGCCGAGCTGCGCACTCTCGCCGAGCTTCAGGTGCCAGCTATCTTCACGGCCGAAGTCACGTCAGCGCTGCGCGGGCTGGTGCACGCCCAGGCACTCAGCCCGGTCCGGGCCGTCACCGCCCTCAGCCAGGTCCTGTCGATCAGAACGATCCAGTATCCGTTCGAGCCGTTCGCGAGGCGCACGTGGGAACTGCGGGAGAATGTCACGGTCTACGATGCCTGGTACATCGCGNTGGCGGAGTGGCTGGACACCGAACTGGTCACTGCGGATAAACGCCTGGCCAACGCCGCAGGCCCGCGCTGCCCAGTCCGCTANCTGGACCCGCACTGACGCGCGGTCCGGCCGGAGGTCGCCGGGCCGGCGTCGGTGCTCGGGTCAGCCCGGATCGCCTGGCGTCACGGTGAACGGGTACCGCCGGGCGAAGGCCGCCACGGCGTCATGCCGGATCGCATGCCAGAGCTTGGCACTGATCCGTTCGTTCAGATAGACCGGGCCAGTGCCACCCGATACCGGCGAACCATTGATCGTCGGCGCGGTCACGAAGACGCCGTCCCTGCCCCGCAAATCCTGCAGCCGCAAAGCTAGCGATCCCAGCTGCGAGTTGCTGAAGTTACTGTCCACACTCAGCGCGCCATCCAGCGCCCGAACGACCCGGTAATCCGTCGTGATCAGATGCTGGCTCGCGATCTTGTCCAGCATGGCACGGATCAGGTTCTGCTCGAGCAGTTCACGGCCGATCTCGCTGACGGCTGGCTGGCGGACATACGGCAGCACATCGGCGCTGTTGAGGTGATCAACTCCGGCCGGGAACGAGTATCCATCGCTGGAGACCGTATACGGCACGTCGACATTAACGCCGTTCATGGCGCCGATGACGTTGTCCACGCCCGCGAAGTCAAGCACCGAGTAGTGGTCGATGCGGACGTTGGTGAGTTTCTCGACGGTCCGGATCAGCAGCGACGGCCCACCGAACTTCAGCGTCTGCCAGAGTTCCAGCTGCCCGAAGCCCGGCACCTCGACGACGGCGTCCGGCGGGATGGATACCACAGCGCCGCCATGCTTGTTAGCGTTCAGATGGACGAGCGCGATCAGTCCGCTCATGTCCTCGGGCGCCTGCGATGATCCGAGCGGACCTCGGCCGTGCCTGACGGCAGGCAGTACCGCCGAGCCGACGAGCAGGGTCGTCATGCTGCGCCGAGTTGCGGCCGGCATCACCGGCTGATGGGCCGCGTCCAACGCGGCGATGTTCGGTATCCGGTGGATCCCGCTGAGCAGGTGGTTGACAAACAGGTAGCCGACCCCGGCTATCCCGCCGACCAGCACCACCAGCGAGGCGGCCACGGCAATGATGACGCGCCTAAGCCGCCGATGCCTCGGCCGACGCTGCCGGTGCATACGGCCAGGCTCTGGACCGCCAGCCGCTTCCGACGGCTGGGCAGTGAACTCCTGCATAGATGTGTCAGTCATGCGCTAATGCCCCCTCCAGTACCGGCTCCACCACGCCCCATCTGGCGGTTGAATTCCCGTAATTACTCATCGCACACTTCGAATTACGGAGAGTAATCTAGTGGAGACCCGGCCCGTTCGCCAGCGTGTCAGCCCAGTACGATCTCCTCACTCATCCAGCGACTGCAAATTCCGCTCACATCAGGCAATCCGTCCGCGGTCGGCCTATCTCTGAGAGGATAAGGAATGCGGCGAGTCGCTCGTCAATCGGCGGATACGGGATCGGCTCGCGCCTTAGGTCTCCGATCATCGAGCCGGCTGACCAAATGCGCGAAACCTGATTCGACTGACTTGGGGCTCTCTGCCGAGTTCCTGACCACGATCAGCGGTCGCCTGAGCACGGCGCATTCTCCTGCACTCCGCGCGCAGCGCAGGTTAGCGGTTGGCTGACACCGCGCCATGTTGCTCGAGGATAGATGCGGCCAGCGCGAAGTACCGTCCCTGGCGAAAACCCCGGCTGCCCGGCGGCCGACCTGGCGCCACGTGATGCGCTGGGGCGCCGAAGCCGCGCTTTGCTCGCCGCGCTACCTGAGGCGAGACGACACGTGCCGCTAGCTCCTTGGGAAGCCATTTTGCGCGCTGTCTGCGAATCAGAACAGCATCAGGGAGGGTCAGTGACCAGCGCACCAGTTCGAGGTCCAACCATGGCACGCGAACCTCTACGCCATGTTCCATCGATGCGCGGTCGTTATATGCCAAGCCGAGGCCAGGCAAGTACACCGCCAAATCCAGCGCCATTGCCTTACGCAGGAAAGACATGCCTGCAGGCAGTGCGTCGAACACTGCGCGGTGCTGCTGCCAGACGGCATCGTTGCTCACCTCCCCCTCGCTACAGCCAAGCACCCTTGCGCGGTCAACCGGAGCACTATAGGTACAAAGCTGCATGTACGACTCGAACGGGTCTGGCTCCGAGACTGCGCGGGCGATCCTCGCCATGTACTCGGCGCCAAGCCCCGTGCCGCAGCGGGAGATCTGTTCCGCCGCCTTGCCTGCTACGCCTAGGCGGAGCTGCCGCAGAAAAGGTGCAATGCGGTGGCGCGCATAGCCCGCGAACAACTCGTCACCACCCTGGCCGGACAAGAGCACCTTGAAACCGTCGCCCGAAGCTCGGTGCGAAATAGTGCGAGCGAGGTTGTGCGCCGGGTCGGCGAACAGGTCGCCAGCACGGGGCAGGCTGTCGGATGCTTCCTCCCCTGCCACGTACGTCACCGGAGTACCAAGCAGATCGCTGAGTACCCGCACCGTCTCCGCATCCTCCGACAGCCGCTCATCGCCGGTGGTACCACCCCAATCGATCGTGTAAGCGCGCTCGACGCGCTCACCTGCGGCCCACCAGATTAGGCTGCTGTCCACGCCACCGGATGCCATCAGCGCGATTGGGACGTCGCTAAGCAGCTGCCGTCGTACCGCATCGGCGAACCGTGAGCGCAGTTCCTCCACCGCGTGCTCAGGGTGAATCGCTTGCGGCGATTCGATGGGATGCAACGGCTCGCAGTAGTGCCACACTCTTGAGCCGTCCGGTGTCCACCGGAGCACGGTCCCCGGCTCGATGCTGCGTACACGCGCATACGGGGTCCGCGGATCTGGAATCCAGAGAAACGACAGGAACTGCGCCAAGGCAACCAGATCAGCCCCGCCGGTCGGCGCTCCTGTGGCAAGCAGCGCACGCAGCTCGGAGGCGAACCACAGCTCGCCACGATCCTCGGCGTACACCAGGGGCTTCACACCGAGCGGATCGCGGGCCAGGAACAGTTCGCCTGTCGTTGAGTCAAACATGGCTAGGGCAAAGATGCCGTTGAGACGTTCGAGGGCGGACGGTCCTTCTGTTTCCCACATATGGAGAATAACCTCGCCGTCCATTGACGAGCAGAATCGGTGACCAGCGCGCTCACATTCGCGCCGGAGCGTCGGAGAATTGTAAATCTCACCATTGAACACCATGGTGAACCGGCCATCTTCGTTCCTCATCGGCTGCTGGCCGGCGCTTGACAAATCGACGATCGCCAGCCGCGCGAACGCGAAATCGGCCGTCACATCGCCTCTCGCGCAGCTTTCGATGCGCTGGGCATCTGGCCCACGATGCCGGAGCGCGTCAAGCACGCAGTTGCCAAGGGCCGTGCCCGCGCGGCGTCGAATGTGTCCCGCGATCCCGCACATGCTCAGGCTCCTCGATGATCGGTAAGCTGAGGGGTCTCCAGGTACTTGTTCAGTTCCTCGTCCTCATGGTGGCAGGTGCCCAGCAGTCTCCCCTCTGCACCTTGCATGCGGACAACTGGCGCGAGCTTCACTATGTCCGGGCGAGTTCCGATTACGACAGCGATATAAGGAGAGGCAGTAAGCTGGTCATTATCACTCTTTCAAAATTCAAAGCAACACGATTGCATGAGAATATATCAGCCGAGCCAGCCTGCTCGGCTGTTCTATGAACGTCACCTCCGCCAACGAGCCGGAGGTGACGCCCAAAATGGACGATTCCATTGCAGCTATTGCAAGGATGCAGGCACCCGCTCTGCACCGATCGGGTTAATCCAGCCCGAATGGAACGAGACCGCAAAGACGGCGCCGTCGGATCAGGTCGCTAACCTCTTGCCGATCTACTTGGGACAGTACGGATACCAGCTATTCCGGCCCGATAGGAACGGTTGCCACGTCCAATGACAGACGTGACTTTCTGTACTGACGCGTTCGGTCGGGCCCGACCAGTGATCCAGCTCGGGAAAGCCGAAGATGACTCTTCTAGAATATCCGGCGGTTACAGCGGGTGGTCGCATATGCTCGTTCTGTGACTGCCGCGACCTATGACGCTCATGGCATTGACGTCAGCCCGGCGCAGGTGTCACTGGCCCGAGCGGCCGGCTGGCCGACCAAGCACGCGCCGGACGGGCCGTTGGCGGACCGGCTCATTAGCCTGTTCGCCGTGGTGAGCCGCGACACAAAGCCTGGGGACCAGCTGCTCGACCACCGCGCCCGGTGGTGGCTGGCAGCCGCAGCGCAGGCCGGCCTGCGCCCCGCGCCGGTGCCGGGTAGAAGCAGACTTTCGCCGCTGCGGCTGGTCGCGTTCCGCCGCGCCGACAAGCAGGAGAACCGGCCGTGACCGCCACTGTGATCGTGGACGCCGCGGGCTTCGTCATCCCCGGCGGGCCGCGGTGCACCCTGCAGCGCAACGCTCGGCTGACCGGCGCAACTGCAGGCCGGGCAAGGTCGCTGGCTAGCTTCCCGACGACGGCGGCTGTCCGATGTTGAGATCACCAGGTGCGGCAGGGCGGGCAATCGCCTTCGACTACTTTTGTCCAGGTATTCGCATGGGTCTCCAAACCGCCGTAGCGCTCGAATCGGCGGCCCTCTTGCGAAGCGCCCACATAGATGCTTGCCTCCTACCCGGAAGGACCGCCCGCGTCCTAGAGCACGTTGCCGGGCCGCGGGTAGCGAACCGCGTCGTGAGGGATCTTCCCGCGGCGCGAATCCACAGGCATCCACAGTTGGCGATCGCCGCTCGGGCCCGGCGCCGCCTCGAGCTAGCGGGGCATGACACCTCAGCAGTGGATCGGGTGCTCGTGCGGATGTTTTCGTCGATCGCACGGCAATGCAGTTCGGAGGCTGTCGTTGGCACTCAATCCTCTTGCCTCGAGCTGTTCGAGGACCGGGCGTATCGGATCATGGAGCAGGTATCCCCTCCCTTTCGTTACGAGCGCGTCATCGCTGCTGAGGAACTCGATCGCTTTCCGGGATGGGCGCCAGAGGGCGTGACGAGAACTTCACCCTGGGACCGTCGGATGGAGGCCGCGTGGCAGGCAGCCGACCTCATTTGGGTGCCGTCATGTCATCTCGTGGGCATTTCCCAAGAATTTGGGGCCGATCCGCTGAAGTTCCATGTCATTCCCTATCCGATCGTCAGACCGCAGCCGGCGGGGACAATCAGGAATGTCCCGCGTCGTCGGGCCCTGCGCATAGTCTTCGCCGGCACGCTGATGCTCGAGAAGGGAGTCCAATACATTTACGAAGCGCTCCGCAAGAGACCGAACCTTCCGGTGCAAATCGAATTTTTCGGTCCGGTCAATCTCACGCCGCTGGGAGTACGGCGCCTCGCGGAAGTCGGAACCGTTCACGGTCCTGTTGCCCGCTCACAGTTGTTCGAAGAGTTCCGCCGTGCCGATGCCCTGCTCTTTCCATCCCTTTCGGAGGGGAGTGCGCTCGTCACTTTGGAAGCTGCCGCACTCGGGCTTCCGGTGGTAACGACCGAGGAAGCTGGCGCTCCCGCGAGTGCGATGGTGATCCCCTCGCGTAGCCCGGAGGCGATCATCGGAGCCATCGAGGCGCTGGCCGACGATCCGGCACGACTGGAGAGGCTCTCAGCGGCAGGCCTGGGTGAAGCGGCCGAGCGAAACTTGGCCACTTACACCGACAGCATCGTGGACTCAATCGGGAGGCTGATCGGCCGCTAGGAGGGCTTGATCACGGATTGCCTAAGCAATCGGACGTTAGATGCGGCGCGCCCGTAATAGCTGGAAAAGTGGTTGGTGGTGCCCTCATGGCATTTCGGGTATTACGACATTGCCAATTCAAGTTCCACTCAGCCGTGCAGCTGATATTGTGTCTGTCGGGCCCTTTCCTTCAGGAAGCGGGATGGCTCTTGCCTGAATTGCTCCGATCGCTTGAGACCGCCGGGGGGACCTGCTGATGAGTGATGCAGAGGTGGTTATGCGTGCTCGAAGGATTCCGTGGCTCACTGAGAGCAGTCCACAGGCCTGGGATTCCTATGCCATCCAGGGCGGGCCGGATTATCTCGTTGCCGACTGCGGGTCCCCGGAGACGCACGAGCGACGGCTGAGGGCTCTTCTACAGCTGCCGATCAAAGAAGGGGACACCCTGCTGGAATTCGGCTGCGGGACCGGACGCCTGGCCGACTTCGTACCGCGCGACGTCCGCTATGAAGGTCTGGACTGGTCCCGTGAGGTTCTCACGCTGGCGCGGCGCCGACGTCCACATGGCGCGTTCCGCTCCGGAAGCGTAGCTGACCTCACCCCCCACGACTGGGTCGTCGCTTCTGGCCCGTTCAACTATGCCGAGGGCTGGTCGAAGAACCAGACAGCGGAAGCCATCTCCGCAATGTGGGATGCCAGCATGCGCGGCATAGGGCTCACCGTCTTGCGCACTCCTGCTGACGGACGACTGAACTACGGTGGCGACGAGCTGATTTCCTACCTGGCTGCCTGCGACTGGTCGCACCTAGAGCTGGATCGGTCCTATCTTCCGAACGACATGTGCCTGCGGGCGTGGCGCGAACCATGAGCCGCTGGCCGGATGGACGTCTCGCACAAGAAGAGAAGACGGGGATCGGCCGTGGCTGACTTGGTGGTGATCGCCCCGCACATGGACGATGAGACCCTTGGCTGCGGAGGTCTGCTTGCCCGCGCGACTGACCCGCTTGTGATCTTTGGTGTGGAGTCGCGCGACGCGGGGATAGAGATCGACGAGGTCGCCGCCGAACT
>JGI12270J11330_10002055_pt1 | contig 14835 bp, 23 predicted proteins | sample PeaSoiMetSII2010_FD_11330 | JGI IMG/M metagenome (IMG submission 11330)
CACGAGAAACCTGAGACGGGCAAGTGGTACGACTTTGGCGGCGCATTTCTGAGCGCCGAGGAACGAGAAGAAATTGAACGCGGGTTTCAGCGGGCGACCGATATAGCGCCGCTGCCCGAAGATTGCCCGGAATGGCTGAAACGCAAAATTCAAGTACAACGGTTGATCGCGGAATTCCTTAGCACGTACCCTTGTACGGAAAACGGACAATGAAACGGACAAAACCTGCGGCGGAACTTATGGAAGCGTTTCAAGCCGCCGACTCTGCTTGGATTGATATTACCTGCAAGATCGCAGAGTTGACCGAGCGCAAGAAACAACTGTATGACGACAGAAATGACGCCTACGCCGCGTGGGTCACCCGGATCAAAGAGGATATCGAATAATGGCTAACAACACAAAAGTTCTGTCTCGCATGTTTGGGTTCGGATTTTATATCACCAAGGGTCCGTCCATCGCCGATCCTGCCTACTTATTTAGGTACACGATAAGTCTCCATTTCGGGATTTGGGTTTGGCATAAATCTTGGTATCGTGGCGTCGGCGGGCGATGAACGCCCGTAACGCTGCTTGGATCGAAAGAATTGACGGCAAAATAGTCAGGATTTTCAGGTCCACGCACGGCGACGATTGGAAGCGGGCGATGGAAGCCCGAACTTTAGAAACGTGTCCGAAGAAAGACGCTGTAGGCGCTATACGCGGACAAATCTGGAAACGATGCCACGGACGATGCGAGTGGTGCGGGAAAACTGTAACCGAGAGCGGGCCGCTGTGGAAGCGTGGGCATATGCACGAGCAAGTACCGAAAGGGAACGGCGGGGCAGTCTCGCTTGACAATAGCGTCATGTTGTGCGAGAATTGTCATCTTGGAGTCGCCCACGGGAACAGAATCCCAATGTTCTCGAAAAGTTCTGTGGAGGAGTAATGACCAAAAAAGAACCTGAAGTTTCAAACGGAGCGGCTGCCTTTGGGGTTGCTCTGGTCGTTACCGCCATTCTCGGATTGATTGTCGGCGGGATGTTCGCTCTTCCGGCCTATAGCCGTTATCAGGCCCGGCAAGACGCTGCCAATCAGATTCAAGTCAACCACCTTGTCATTCAGCAGCAACAGCAATTGGTTGACGTGGAGAAGGCCAAGGCAGAAATCCGCAAGCAGGAAGCAATCGGAATCGCGGAGGCACAGAAGACGATCAACGCGACCCTAACGCCTTTATACATTCAGCACGAGGCGATCCAAGCGCAGGAAAAGATGGTCAATAGTCCTAACCATACAGAGATTTACATTCCCTCGGGAGCCAATGGCGTGCCCATTATTCCGATGGTTCAGAATTTGAACAACGGCGAGCGTCAGTAATACGGAAAACGTACAGGAGAAGTAATGCCAGTTTCAGTGACCCGAAGTTACGTCGTGAAAGCGGGCGACCAAACCATCGTCCTTAGCCCGGAAGAAATCCAGAAGTCGGTTGAGACCGAAGTTACGGTTACGTGCAGCGGGCCTCGGTGCCAAGCCCGGAACGCCCGCTCGGACCCGTTTTCTGTCACTTGGAAGGAAGAGGAAGCGGCCAAAGACCCGCTCTCCCTCCCAGACGGATTCTTCACAATGTTGAAGATAACGCCCGATCCCACTAAACAGCAAGAATTTGTCTTTTGCGGGAGACTTTGCGCCATTGATTATCTTCAGTATTCCTACGTTCCCCCACAACCGCCTCGAATCGCGTTAGAGAATGCCAAACGGGAACAAGAGTCGAAGCTGGCGGAGTTGAATCCGCATCTTGTACAGAAAACGGACAATCTACCGTCGTCCGAAGACTTAGACTCTGTTGCCCGAGAACAAGAAATTGCAGCAATCACGGGCGTTTCGGACTCTACCGGGTACGTGGATCAGGAGACGGATACTCATGTCGAAAGCTAAGGTCCGGCATTGCATCAAAGTTTGGGTCGTTACGTGGCCCAAAGGAACGACAAGCGAATATAAAAACGAAGGCTATCCCGGCGCTCCGGTCGATTACCTACCTATTTCTGCGGAGCCGTACGCGAAATTTGAATATTACGACAAGCGGGAAAAGCGCACTGTTTACGGAGCACCTATCGCAGTATTCACCAACCGGGACGAAGCAGTATCGTACGAGAAATCACAAGGCAATCATTTTATCATTCGGCCCGCGTACTTGAGTGTCCTATGACTACTGACGAATTGATTGTCAAGTTGGAAGCAGAGTACGAGGTAGAAAGAAATTGACCGTAGACGACGCAATCAAAGCGAAGCTACTGTGGATCGGTTGGCGATACCGCCACATATCGTTTCCGGCTTGTGTTGCGGTTATGCTCTGTGTCCGGAACCGGGTGAAAGAAGGAAATTGGCTGGCTACGTTGGAGAAGATTGAATACGATTACTCCACGCCGAAACCCGCGAGCGATCAACGAGACCCGATTCTTCAGGACATAGCGACGGCGGTTGACGCGGTGTTCACGGGCGAGCGCGTTGACCGTTGGACGAACGGAGGCACGCATTGGATCGACACAAGTTGCCCGATGCCGACGAACGTGATGCTTGAAATGGAGAAAGCGGGCATGGCCCGCGTCGCTACCGTCGCCGGATTGGAGATATACAAGTGACTGTAAGAGAATTGCTAACCAAGTTGAAGTCTTTTCCCCCAGATCATAAGATTTCTTTGTGGTGTGATTGGGCAGGCGACCTTACACAAGCCGGACTCTACAACGAACGCGTTATTCTCGCGGACGATAGCGCCCGAATTCCTTGTACGGAAAACGTACAGCCGCCCGCGACTAACGAAGGCGAGAATCCGCCGAGGGTGGGGTGCCTATAAAATGCCGCTCCCCTTTCGAGATTTAACGAAAGATAGATTTGGTCGTTTGATCGCCATGTGGCCCGCAGGTCTAAAAGGAAAGCCAAGGGGCCGGGTTTATTGGATGACCGCTTGCGATTGCGGTGTCTACAAAGCAATCCACGCTAGCAGTCTTTTAAAAGGAGACTCTCGTTCCTGCGGGTGCCTTAACAGGGAAGTGGCGAAAAAACTTAATACCGTTCACGGGCACGCGGCTCCGTCACGAGTAACTTCTGAATATTTATCGTATCGAGCGGCAAAGAAGAGATGTCATAACCCGAGTCACGACAGCTATAAATATTACGGCGGGCGCGGGATTAAGTTTCTCTTCAAATCTTTTGAAGAGTTCCTAGTAGCGCTAGGACCAAAACCGTCTCCAAAGCATAGCGTGGACCGAATCAACAACGACGGACATTACGAACCTAGCAACGTTCGGTGGGCGACTGCTAGTGAGCAACAAGCTAATCGCCACAAACATCATTATCTTGAGGTTGCATAAACATGTCCCCACTTTACGTCTATCGTTGCACCAACAAGAAGTGTGAACACGAACAGGAAGTGATTCGCCCGATTGCAGAAATTTACGAGGAAACTTTTTGCGAAGAGTGCGGGCAAAGCATGATTAACGTTATCGCAAAGCCTGCGAAGATGGTGCGTGGCAGCGGGGGATGGAGTTCTCCGGCATGAGCGAAAAGAGATGCCAACATGACGAGCAATATCCAGTCGCCGTATTTATGACCCTCGGAACGCCTTGGATTTGGATGACGTGCGACGAGTGCGGAACCAACGAAGTAATCGCGGGTGATTTTGCAAACGACCGGGAGGAATAAGAATGCCCGTACTCTTGCTAGTTGTGTTCCTCGCTGTCGGTTGGACTCTTACGGGCGTCCTGTACGTTTTCCGTATACGCGGGCTACGTGAGGCCAATGAGTTTCTTAACGACGCGCAGTCCGAAGCCGCGATGCGAGCGATTGACGCCGAGCGCGACGCCGCCCGAGCGGAGGAACAAGCAGCGCAGTTAAAAACCACTCTTCTACAAGTCCTGCAACGCCCGGCAGTCGTGGGCCTGACCGAAGAAAACGTTCAACAACTAGGGGCGCTTATTCAGGCGTTCATAACCAAACCAAATCAGATGAACTAGGAGACAGCATGTTTGGGAAAAAACAAAAACAGATTGAATCGCTTACAGCGAGCGTAGAGTTTTGGAGAAAGCGCGAGGTAGAACGAGGAAACTCGATAAATGATTTAAGCGAAAAACTATTAACATCCGTCAACAAAAACCGCGATGCTGAAGCCCGCATCGACATGCTCGAATACGCCCTCTCAGAGTCCAAGGGATTGAATCAGGCGCTTGAAGACGAGAACCGGGATTTGGTCCGGCAATTGGAGTTGTATCGGACGTTGCTGGCGAGTGTTCGGGTCAATGTCGCGCTGCCCGCGAGGAAAAAGTGAATTGGGTTAGAAACCATTTAGGGCTTATCGTCGTCTGCGCGATTGGAGGCCCGCTATGCGTAGGATTGGTTCTTACGGGTCACTATTACGGGTACATCGTCGCGGGCTTCCTCGGATGGGCGGCGGCGATTTACGATCTTGACAATCGCCCGCAAGACTGATAAAATGGCCAAGACTGCACAAGAGAAGCGAGACGCGGCGAGGGACGCTCGGCTGAAGAAATTCTTTCGAATATCTTTGCTCGAAGCCCGGCAAGTACGCGATTATCAGGAATGGAACGTAGATTTTCGGAATTTACTTGCAAAAGACGGAAAGCGAGAGTCGTGGGATCATCGACATTCTGACGGGCTTTCTCGCGGCTGGATGGCGACAATGCTGAACAAAGCGTACGGAATGATTGAGAGATTGTACCCCGACAACACGTCGGAGGTTTTGCGGGCGCTGGCTTTTTACCACGACAATCCGCCTGCCGTTCAAATGCTAGGGCGTCGCTTCGGAATCATAGGACTCGCCCAAGATAAAGCGAAAATGATATACGGGTCAGAAAAAGGCCCGCTACCTGCTATCAAGGGCAAAGCGAAGAAGAGGAAAAAGCGTGCTCGATAATTACATCAAGTTCTTTCGGGTGCATGAACGAACGATTCTTGTACTCGCCTTGCTAGGCGTTACGCTGTTTAGCGTAAACAAGTACATCGACTACGAGTCCGCCAAGGCCGACGCCCGACTCCAAGCCGCTAATCAGACGCTCGCGGTACAGAAAGAAGCGAACGACAAGTTAGCGGTGCAGAATCAGCAGGCGCAAGCGCAGTATCAGGTACTTTTAGGGCAGATTAACGCCCAAAACGCCCGATTATCGGCGGAAATGCTCCAGTTATCCCAGACGTTGGCCGCCCGTCAGAAACAGGACGCAGCGTTGCCGATGCCTGAATTAGCCAACAGGTGGGAAAACCTACTCTCCCTTCCCACCGATTCCATTATTAGTACGGTTAACGGACTACAGGTCTCTCCTGATGGAGCGCGGGCGACGGTTACTTCCCTCGAATCGTTGCCCGTGCTTCAGAAACAGTTGTCCGACGAGACGCAAGTGGCCGACAACCGCTCGAAGGCTCTTGATTCCTCGCAGGCGATTGTGGTAGGATTACAGAGTCAGGTGTCCGGGCTTCAGTTACAATTCACGGATCAAACCAAGCAGTGCGATGCCCGCGTCGCCGTAGCCAAGAAAAGCAAGTGGAAGTATTTTAAGGCCGGGGCGGTCGTTGGATTCGTGACTGGCGTCTTGACGGGGCATTATCTATGAGATGCGGGCATTTGGATCAAAACGGCAAACAATGCGGAAAACGTATGGCCAAGCGCTTCACGTATCACGGCGAAACCGAATTGACTTACAGGCACTACGATGATACGGACACAGCTTGGGTAGTGGTCCCGTTGTGCAAGACACACGCGGAATCGGCGAACGCAAGTCCGTACGTCGCCCCTCCCGCCGCTCGTAAGAAAACTTCAAGGTTCTGAAAGGTATCCAATGTCCAAGCCAGTGAAGAGAAAGTGCCCCGCTTGCGGGAAAACCAAGGAATTCCGGGCGGATCAGAAGACGTGCGGGTGTCAAGGGTCAAATCCTAATTTGGCCCAAGCCGCCGTTCCCGTGAAGATGGACGAGCGCGTCAAGAAAATGCTGCTTGGCAAGAAGGCCACAGTTGCGGACGTGGCGGACAAATTGAACGTCCCGCCCAAGGAAATCAAGGCGGCGGTTGCCCGTTTAGCGGATGCTGGACACAACGTCAGTGTCCTGCACGAAGAAGTCAGTATCGAAAACGTACTGCCGAGCGGCGGGCAGGTTGTGGTGGATTCCGAGGATTTTACCACGGGCGGGAAATGGTACAAGTTTGGGGCTATGGGCGATACCCATTTGTACTCCAAATACTCCCGGTTGGACGTGGCCGAAGCGCTGTATGACGTGTACGAAGCCGAAGGCATCGACACCGTGTATCACACAGGCAATATGATCGAAGGCGAAGCCCGCTTCAACAAGTTCGACTTGGTTGGCCCGAGCGGGATGGGGCGGCAGGTTGAGTACAACGCCAAGTATTACCCCCGCCGCGACGGAATTACCACAAAGTTTATAACGGGCGATGACCACGAGGGATGGTACATTAACCGAGAGGGCGTCAATATTGGCCGCCTGCTCGAATCCGCCGCCGAAGACGAAGGACGGAAAGACCTTCAATGGATCGGGCATGTCGAGGCGGATATCAAATTCAAAGCCCCCAAAGGCGAAGCGTGGATGCGCGTCAGTCATCCGGGCGGCGGCAGCGCGTACGCCACAAGCTACACAGAACAGAAGTTGGTTGAAAGTTATCAGGGCGGAGAAAAACCCCACATTCAGTTGATCGGGCACTATCACAAGTTGGGGCACGGATACCCGCGAGAAGTCCACACGGTCCAGACGGGATGCACGCAGGATCAGACGCCTTTTCTTCGGAAGTTGAAGATTCAGGCCCACGTCGGAGGTACAATCATAAAATTTCATCAGGCGGACACGGGCGAAATCAACCGCTTCATGGTGGAATTCATCACGTTCTTCGACAAGAAATTCTACGAGAAACTTGACAAGTATCGGCGGTGGTAAGTGAGCCTTAAACAAGAAGAGGCCCGAATCACGAAAATGTTTGGGGATGGCTCCATCATGCGTCTTGGAGACCAGTCGCTGGCCGTACGCGGGGTTATTTCTACGGGGATTCCTGCTCTTGACGAAGCCCTAGGAGTTGGCGGGTTACCCAAGGGGCGCGTGGTTGAAATGTACGGCCCGCCCGGAGGAGGAAAAAGTACCATAGCGCAACAGGTAATCGCTCAGGCACAGTTGGCGGGCGGGACGGCGGCATATATTGATAGCGAGCATAGTCTTGATCCGAAGTACGCGACCGCGCTTGGGATAAACATAGACGACTTGCTCGTCAGTCAACCGGATTACGGTGAGCAAGGGTTAGAAATCGCCCACGCCCTTGTCCGGTCGCAGGAAGTAGATGTTGTCGTAATCGACAGTATTGCGTCCCTGATTCCAAAGGCGGAAGTCGATGGCGATATGGGCGATCAGTTCATGGGCCTGCAAGCCCGGATGCTCGGGCAAGGAATGCGGAAGATTGTGGGCGACGTTCACTCGTCAAACACGGTTCTGCTCCTGATAAACCAAATCAGGCATAAGTTGGGTGTCACGTACGGGCCGACAGAGACGACGCCCGGAGGAGAATCCGTCCGACACTATGCGAGCGTCCGCGTCGATATCCGACGCATCGCCGCTCTGAAGAACGGAGAAGACGTTATCGGTGCCCGCACCAAGGCCAAGATCGTGAAAAACAAGGTCGCGGCACCGTTCAAAGAGGCGGAGTTTGACATAATTTACGGGCAAGGAGCGCCGTTCGCCAACAGCCTCGTGGATTTGGCTGTGGACCGCAACATAATCGAGAAGTCGGGGTCTTGGTTCTCTTACGCGGGCGAGCGTCTTGGTCAGGGGCGGGAAGTCGCTATCCAGTTTTTGAAGGACAACCCAGACATTGCCCGTCAGATTCGGGAGAAATTAAATGAAAGTCATTGAAATCAGGCAAACATGCGGAGCGTGCCCGTCGCAATGGGAAGGAAAATTAAGTGACGGACGATACGTGTACGTCCGCTATCGCCACGGGTATCTATCCATCAGTGTCGGAGGCCCTACGGTAGCCGATGCTGTTCGCGGAGAAGAAGTTTTCGGGCAGGATATTGGCGACGGACTAGACGGATTCATGTCGTACGAAGAATTGAAGCAGCATACGCAAGGAAAGATTGAGTGGCCAGCGTGAGACTCGTTCTTATATCCGATACCCATTGCTACGAGCCGGAGATTACCGAAGAAGGCGACGTTCTGATTCACGCTGGCGACTTCCTGCTATCGGGCAACAAACGAGAGGCTGATTTAGCGGGAGCATGGCTCGGGCGACAGGCCAAGAAATTCGAAAACGTCGTGTGTATCGCGGGTAACCATGATTGGGCTTTCTACCACATGGGCGAAAAACTAACGCAGAATTTCTTCTATTCTTTCGGGACAAACATCCACTACTTGCAGGACAGTTCTATCAACATCGACGGCAAAAATTTCTACGGGTCGCCCGTACAGCCGGAGTTTTGTAATTGGGCGTTCAACGTCCCGCGAGGCGCGGCAATCCGGAAGTATTGGGACATGATTCCAGACGCGGGCCTCGTTGATTGCTTGTTGACTCATGGCCCACCGATGGGTATACTAGACCAATCGTTGCCCGGAAAGTCTGAGAATCTAGGTTGCGAAGACCTAGCCAAAAAGGTAGAAATTTCCAAGCCGCTCTTACATGTTTTCGGGCATATTCACGGTTCGTACGGAAAACGTACATATCGCGGGATTCAATTTTTCAACGCCAGCGTGGTCAACGAAGCGTACAAAGTCGTAAACAAGCCTTGGGTGGTGGAAATCTGATGAGCGGGAAAATGGATATGTCGGGCGTCGAACCGGGCCAGTATGCGCAATTGGTGGACGACACGTCCGAAAACAATTTGGCACTAGAAGTGGCCAAGGAAGTTTTGCGGGCTAGGTCTATGTTTCCCAAGATTTATAGCCCGCACGAAGGGTTAGGAATCATTCGCGAAGAGTATTTGGAGTTTGAGGGCGAAGTCTGGAAGTACAATCCCAATAAGGGTCGCGACACTCGCCCGCAAATGAGAACGGAATTGATCCAGTTAGCGGCAATGGCGCTGCGTACGATTATGGACGTAATTGACAAGGACGGGCAATGAGCCTGAAAATCTATGTTGCCGCGTCCTTCAGTCGTCAAGCGGAAATGCGTCTAGCCGCCGCCCGATTGGTCAATGTCGGCGCAGAAGTCACGAGCCGTTGGCTGTTCGAGAATCAGGGTATGAAACACGGAAACGCTCGCAGAAAGTTTATGATGCGCTGCGCGTTGACGGACCTTGAAGACATTCGCTCCTGTGATGTTTTTGTACGTTTTACAGATGACTTGTCGGCGATAACGGTTCCGTCGCATTTGGCAACGGGTGCCCGGCATTTTGAGACGGCCTACGCCTACTCTCTGGGGAAGCCCGTGATAATCGTAGGCGGGTTCCAAAACGTCTTCGACTGGCTTCCTTCGTTTACCCACGTCAAGGATGAAGAAGCCCTTGTGCAGTACTTCAACCCGGAGGAAATAAATTGAATTTCCGCGTGAAAGACGGTGTTATGATTCCGTGTCAAGCAGACGGTACAGATTTGGTTCCGGGCGAGGATTTGGGTCCTGTAGTAAAGCCCACGCCCGCCCGAGAGACTTTGCGGGTTGTTCCTGTGGCGGAAGTACGAGCAATTATCGGCATCGGAGGAGCGCCGTCGCGAGCGTCAACATTGCCCGAAGGGGCCAAGGAGCGCAAGCAATATCCTGTCGCGAGCGGCTTCGCGGATTATTTTCCTGATGCGATTGTGGCGGTGTCAAACGTATCGTATCGGGGCGGGCAACAACACCACCCGGACAAGCCCTTGCATTGGGATCGAGCGAAGTCAGCCGACGAAGCGGACACGATGATGCGACATTTTCTACAACGCGGAACGCTGGATACTGACGGAGTGCGCCATAGCGCGAAAATGTGTTGGCGGGCGATGGCGCTCTTGCAGAAAGAGATTGAGGCAGAACAAAAGTAGTACGTTTTCCGTATAAACACGACCGCCCGCTTCTCCGTNNAGGATTGGCGGGCGATTCTGTTTAACGCAACTTATTGATTCTACTCGACTTATATCGCTTGACAATCGAGGGGAACAGCTAGTATCCTGAGTTTAGGAGAGATACCATGATTGGCTTGATAGAATTCGGAGCAATCGTCGGATTCGGCTTTGCTGCTTTGATCGTCTTTTTGCAGACTATTGGTTCGGTGCTTTTTCTTTTTGGCTTGAAGCCCGAGTAGCCTGCGCCGCCGCGCTAGGCCCAACAGCCGAGCGTAGAGCAGCAACGACTTTCAGTGCGGCGTTTTCATCCGTCATCATTTTACTCAGAGTACGAGAAGCGGCATAACCCCCGCCAGCGGTCATTGGTCCGCCCGCAGCAACCTTGGCCGCTTTCAAAGCCTTACCTAGAACCCCGCCTTGTTCTTGTACGGTCCCGCTCTTTTCAAGCAGCGCCCCCAAATCTTGAAGTGCTTGGATATGTTGGGCAGACAATCCTGCGGTTTCTAGCGTTCCGTCTTTTGAAAGGGCGAGAACGGTCTTGGAAAGATTTTTTCCCCGGATGTATCCCGGATCGGGAACGCCTTCGGTTCGGAAGTTTATCGGAGTCGGCTGAACAATTGCCTTGGTGTTTAGCGCGGCGTGCGTTTTGTCAAGAGCGACAGATTGCCGCCAATTTGCCCGAGCGTTTTTCAAATCCGTAGGATCAAATTCATTGGAGTACTTTTCAATCAATTTTTCTTGTTCTGCTTTTGCTTTCGTAGCGGCTTCGAAGTCTCCGCGTCGAACTGCCGATTGCTCCTGTTTCTGCCAGTCCGAAAACTTCATGTCTTGATCCTTTGTCAAGTCATCAAGTTTTGTGAAAACAGGCTTTGCCTCCGCTCGCACTTGCTTCGCTCGTTCTGCAAAATTCTTAGCGGGTTCTGTAGTTTTTTCACTAAGACTAACGTCTCTCGTAGGAACGTCTGTGGCTACCGCGCCAATCGCTTTCTTAGCGGCAGGCTGTGTCGTTCTAATATCAAACTTTTGTAAAGGCTTAGAACTAGCTACATCTTCTGCCAGCGTTCCGGGAGCGCCGCGAAGTGGGACTTTTGCACCCGCAATATCTTTCACTACGGGAGCGAGTGCTTTTACGCCTTCGGCAGCGGTTTCTAAAGCGCCGCCTGTAACACCCGCGACCGTGCCTTGTTTGACCGCTTCTTCGGGTGTAGCCCCGTGAGCCGATGCTTGTGCCATTCCGACCCCGCCCATACGAATAGCGTTCATGCCAATTTCTAGCGCCTTGGCAAGTCTAGGTGAATTTTCTACCGCTTTCGCAATTTTCCCTGCTTTCAAATAGCGGTCAGCGAGTGACAGGCTTTTCAGAGCCTCGTCACCCGCTATAAATTCGCCAATGTTTTCGAGGCCCGCCCCAACCTTTTCTGCTGTGCCCTGCGGCTCTAGTTCTGTCGGTTGTTTAAAAGGAACATTTTGGACTCCCGGAACGGCGCGGCTTCCTGCCGCTTCTACGGTATGTAAAGTTTGCGCCGCGCTTTTACCCACTCCAATCGCGGCGTGTCCCGCTGCGGCGACGGCGGGCAGCGACGCTTCTCTGCGGGCTTGAGCGGCGGCAGCGCCTTCGGGGGTCGATTCTTCGGATGTTGCCTGATACTGATTCCCCATCGACCGATCAATGCTGGAAGAGACTTGTTGCGGGCTTCCGACAGTCATTGCGGGCGGAGTAAGTTGTGGGGCGGGCGCTTCCGACACTACCGCCCACGGGTTTGTGGACTGTTTAGGTGCGGGCGTTTCCGATACGACTTCCCACGGATTCTGAGCCATTTATTGTACCTGTACAGGTTTACCGTTTTGCAAAGTCCACGTTTGTCCGTTTCCGAACTTTGTGTGAATGCCTTCTTTCAAGAGATTTGTCGGCGGGGCTGCGTCCGGTTTAGCGACATTCGCGGGCTGTACGGGAGCGGTAGACTGTCGCCCGACCGTGGGAATACCAGTCTTCAACTGGTCAAGCGTACGCTGCACGGTAGACAATTGTTTCTGTGCGTATCCCTTGCTCGGAGTCTTCCCGCTCGGCACGAGGTTGATAAGCGCGTTCCTCATCATGTCCGAACCCGCGCCGCCGATGCCCTGAACCGCTCGCAGAAGCATGATGTTTTCCGCCATTGAATTGAGGGCGATTACCGCATCCTGTTGTTTATCGTTCAGCGTTTGTCCGGCACCCGACTGAATGAAGGCTGTCAAAGCGCTGTGTGGGTCTGTGTCGCGGAGGGCGACCGCTAATTTTGCCCGTGTCGCGGCATCCATATCGTCAAGGGCATCAATCTTCGCCTTGGTATTATCCAAGTTGTATTGAATGTCCTTGACGGCGGCCTGTTTGCCCATCGTCTTCGTGCCGTCCTGCGTAGCGAGAACGAATTTTCCGGGCGTTTTCTCGGAAGCGTCCGCCAATTGATTAGCGTTCATTTCCGTCATCTGTCCGGATTCCGTATCCACTACGTTATACGCACGGATTCTGCCCAACATTTGGTAACGGGCAAGTCCTTGAGATGCAGAGAGCGCTGTTTTCTTGTTCAGAGACGCGTCGCCCCAAAGTTTAGCGTCCGCTTTGTACTGCGGGTCTTTCCTACCTAACGGATATTCTGCGGGCACGGGTTTGTCGCCGATAGCGGCAATGATGTCGCCCGGCACGCCTTTAACTGCTTCGTCCTTTTCCATTTGCGCGAGCGTCGCCCGATCCGGGTCTTTAATTGACCCATCGTCCAAGGCTTTTTCTAGGTTCTGCTTCAGGATTTTCTGTCCGGTTGCGGTCGGGGCCTTGCCAGCGAGGTTTGTCCCTGCCTTAGCGTCCAAGAACGCTTGGCCCTTGGTCGCCCGTTTCTGAATCTGGTCGAAATTCGTGCTATCTTTATCGGCGGTGTCGCCAGCAGCGACCCATGATTCGGCTTCCTTTTCGTCTGCCGGGCCGCGTTCACGTTCTTCACGTTCAGCATTCATTTGCCCGATGTTTTTCAGGCCGAGACTGAATAGCCCGCCAAATGTCGAGGATACGGAATCTGTGGGTTTCCCCGGAGAAATTTCCCGGCCCGCAACGTCGTTAGCAGACTTCCGAGGGATCACGACTTGTTTATTCCACGCCGCGTTCGGAAGGTCCACGAGACTTACGGATGCCCGCTTGTTCCAATCCGGGGCGCTGCCGTCTTTCTCCTTCCACTGCCCATCTTTGTGTTCTAATCCGTTAGTATCATAGGACACGAAGGGGATTCGGTGGAATCCATCCGGGCCTTGCATTAGCTTCGGGTCTTTGTTGAACGCCGCCATGAGCGCGGGGCCGTTTCCGGGCTTTCCGTTCTCATCGACTTGAGCGAGTTGCCCGCCCGCCTTTAGCGCCTCGTTCTTGACAACATCCATCGAATTGTTGTGCTGGTCAATTTCTTGATCGTCGTGAAGCCCGATGTTGTGGCCCAAGTGTAGGACGTTCATCGTCTGTTGGGCGACAGCGCCAGCGGCCAAGTCGTTCTGCTGCTTGGTCTGAGCGGCTTGGTCACCAACAGCCTTTTGCGCGGCGACCTGCTGTTGAGCGCGTTGCCGCTGTTGGCTGTCCTGTTGTTGCGCTCGATTCTGGGCAGCGACATAACCAAGTCCGAGACCTGCGGCCCCGCTCGGATGATCGGGAGACGCCCCGGCAGCCATGCCTGTGAGCATTCCTCCAAGGATGTCGCGGAATATCCCTCCGGGCTTTCGAGGAACCTGCACGGGTCGTACTTGCCCGGTAGGAGCCCCATCGGGCGTCGTGTCAGGCACATATTGCGTCTGCGTTCCTTCAAGAGCGTTCTTAACGTGCTTGAAAACTTTACCGACGAGCGTCGAGTGAAGGTCTTGGGGCGGCCCTTGCGCGGGAGACGCGGGCGGGACTTGTCGAGCCAAGGGAGCGCTCGCGAGCGTCGGAGGCGGAGTGTTCTGTGTTTGATCGCTGCCGAGAACAGCGGTAGCATTAGGATCGGGCATTTACTGTGCCTCCGTTTGTACGGTTTCCGTACAAGGTTGCTCGATAAAATACGAAAGTTCTGTCGAGGCTTTGATATTCTGGTCTTTCATCGCCCGTTTGAGAAACGAGACCACGGAATCCACGGCCTGTTTACTCTGCACTCCGTACAGAGCAAGAAGACTAGTGAGCGAGTCCGTGGTTTTTAGTCCTGCCCGCGATTGCCCCTTGATTTTCAATTCCAAGTCGAAGAGGCCCGCTTTCATGCCAGCGAGGATCGAAGGAAAAATTCGAAGCCCGTCCTCGGTAATTTGATGTTTTCCGGGCCTCGCAAACGAGCGGACTTTGAGCGGATTATTTATGAAAAAGCACTCTGTATCCGGTGTAGTAGCGCCATTCAATTTAGCGATGGCTTGGGCAAGCGCCTCAAGTTTCCTCTGTTCGATTTTCGTTTCTGGCATTGATTTCTCCAATGACTACAACGATCCGAGCGCTCCCGATGCGATACTGGACACTCCGCCTGTCATAAGGCCCGAGGCCGCGCCGCCTATCATACTCATCATCTGTTGCTGTGCCGCGTTGTTTTCCTGACTAATCGTATTCGCGCTACCGAACGCCTGCTCGCCTGCACTAGTGGCCGCTCCCGCGTATCCCAAGGGATTCATTTCGTGGGCAACGCCACCCAAAACGCCCGCAGCGTTGTTGAAATTCTGTAGCCCCTGTTGGTAGCCCGCCGTAGTGATCCCCAACTGTTGCGCGGCATTCTGTTGTGCCGCAACGTTGGCGAGATTCGCTTCTATTCCGGCCATCGTCCCGCTTGCTAGAGGAACGTTCCCGCCGCCGATTGCGGACAAGG